>Ga0326727_10004745_pt1 | contig 40096 bp, 43 predicted proteins | sample MB2enrmetagenome_FD_207643 | JGI IMG/M metagenome (GOLD analysis project Ga0326727, IMG submission 207643) | Lab enriched peat soil microbial communities from McLean, Ithaca, NY, United States - MB29MY | ecosystem: Environmental > Terrestrial > Soil > Wetlands > Peat | place: USA: New York...
CCAAGGGCAGCGACGGTGACAACGGCGCCGACGGCGCGCACGGGGTGAACGGGGTGTCCTCGGGGCAGGACGGTACCGAGGGCCAGCCCGGCCAGCCCGGCGGGGACGGGACAAACGGGACGGACGGCAGCCCCGCCGCTAACGGTGCCGACGGCCAGGGCGGCGCCATCTACGTGGCCGCTGGCGCAAAGCTCACGCTCGCCGGCGACACCTTCAAGGCCAACACCGCCACCGGCGGGGCCGGTGGGGCCGGCGGCAAGGGCGGAGATGGCGGCAAGGGTGGCTTTGGGGGCAGTGGTGGCAACGGCGGTGGCGGAGCGTCCTACCCGCCGACGGGAGGGGGCCCGGGCAACGGCGCAGACGGCGGCCCCGGTGGCAAGGGCGGCGACGGCGCCAAGGGTGGGGCCGGCGCTGAGGCTGGCGACGGCGGTGACGGCCAGGGCGGCGCCATCTACAGCGAGGGCACGCTCGTGGTCGTGAGCTCGGTGTTCCAGGGCAACGCGGCCAAGGGTGGGGCCGGCGGCAGCGGTGGTGCCGGGGGGGCTGGCGGTGCGACCACCGCCGGCCCGATGTGGGTAGGCGGCCTGGGGAGTTCCGGCGGTAATGGCGGCGAGGGCGGCTATTACGGAGTAGGCATGAGCTCGGGTGGCAATACCATCTTCGGCAACGCCGGGAACGGGGCCGACGCAGGTGCCGGTGGTGCCGGGGGAGCCGGCGGCGGTGGCGGGGGCGCCGGCGGCGGTGGCAAGGGCGAGGGCGGAGCGGTCTACTCGACCGGTCAGCTGACGGTCCTCGCTTCGACGTTCAGCTCCAACGGCGCGACTGGTGGGGCCGGTGGCAAGGCCGGCGCTGGTGGGGCCGGTCACCAGGCCGGCGCTGGCGGGGCCGGGGGCGGGCGGGTCGGCGCGTGCGCCGAGGGCTGCTCCGCCGCCGGTGCCAGCTACGCGAAGGCGCTCTCGGTCAGCGGTCTGAGCTTCTCAGCGGACGGCGCGAGCGCCGGCACCCCTGGCGCGCCGGGCCCGGGCGGGACCGGCGGCAAGGGCGGTGAAGGCGGCGGCGGGGGGGACGGCGACCAGGGCGGCGGTGGCGGCGACGCTCACGGCGGCGCGATCTACAGCACGGGCCCAGCGACAGTCGGGACGACCTCGTTCAAGTCCGACACCGCGGCGGGCGGCCAGGGCGGCGCGGGCGGCGCGGGCGGCGCGGGCGGCGCGGGTGGCGCCGGCGGCTGGGGCGGCAGCGAGTTCCGGTGGTACGCCGCGGGGGGAGACGGCGGCAAGGGCGGCGAGGGCGGCGATGGCGGCAAGGGCGGCCACGGCGGCGCTGCCGGCAGCAGCTCTGGCGGTGCCATCTACGCCAAGGCGCTCTCGGTCAGCGGCCTCAGCTTCTCCGCGGACGGCGTGAGCGCCGGCGCCTCCGGCTCGCCGGGCCCCGGCGGTGCCGGCAGCAATGGCGGGCGACGGGGGCCGCTCGGCCCTGGCACGCCCGACGGCAAGGACGGCGCGGCCGGTGATGCCGGCGACCCGGGTGATGCCGGCAACCCCGGCACCAAAGGCTCGTCCAGGCTCCCTGACACCGACGCGCCCGCCTTCAACGTCAAGGCCCTGACCGTCAGCCCGGGCAAGCTCAAGGCGGCCACCGATGGGACTGCCTACTCGGCATCGCTATCGGCAAGCGGCGGCGCGCCGCCTTACACCTGGGCCGTCTTTGGGCTCCCGCCCGGCCTGAGCGCGAGCGGGGCAGCGCTCAGCGGCACCCCCACGACCAAGGGCACCTTCACGGTTATCGCCCTGGTCAGGGACTCGGCTCAGCCGGCCGTGCGCTTCGGGAGCCACGCCTACACGCTGAAGGTCACCTGACCCAGCGTGGTTTTGCTTCGCGGGCAGCTTTGCTGCTCGGCGCAGCTCGCTGGCCCTCCCGGTCCCTCGCTCGGGTACATCTTCAGGTCGTCCAGGTCGATGCCGTTCCGGTGCTGCGCAGCGGCGACGCCCCGCCAGGGCTCAGGCTAGCAGCCGGCCTAAGTTCGGTCCTATGCCGCTCCGCTGAACCGAACTTCCCCCCGGTTGCAGTGAAGCTGGGGCCCGGGCCAGTCGGGAAAGGCGGTCACGGACCGCCGGCGCTCGGCCCAGAGGAGCGAATGACCCGGTCCTCGGTGACGATGGCCGTGATCAAACGGGCCGGGGTCACGTCGAAAGCGGGGTTTAGCCCCGAGGTGCCAGTCGGTGCCATCGAGGCCTCAGCCCATCTGGTCACCTCATCGCCGTCCCGCAGTTCGATGGGGATCGCGGCACCGTCGGCTGTAGCCCGGTCAACGGTCGATTCGGGCGCAGCGACGACAAAGGGGACTCCCGCGTGGGCGGCAGCGAGCGCGATCTGGAGCGTGCCGATCTTGTTGGCGACATCGCCGTTGGCGGCGATACGGTCCGCGCCTACGACCACGACGTCGACCAGGTGCTGAGTCAGCACCCAAGCGGCGGCGGAGTCGACGATGAGCTTGTATTCCACGCCCATCTGGGCGAGTTCCCAGGCGGTAAGCCGGGCGCCCTGCAGGAGCGGTCGGGTCTCCGTGGCGATGACGCGCCGCAGACGTCCTACTGAATGCAGCTGGTGCAGGACACCGAGAGCCGTGCCCCACTCAACGCACGCGAGGGCGCCTGCATTGCAGTGAGTGAGAGCGCAGACCTCGTCCAGGCCGAGCTCGGTGCACAGTTCGGCCCCACGCCGGCCAATGCGCCGGTTGACGCGGCCGTCTTCGTCGAGCACTTCGAGTGCCTCGGCCACGATAGCGCCGGTCCCCTTGTCGAGAACGCCGAGCGCTCGTTCGACGCCCCAGGCGAGATTGACGGCCGTGGGCCGTGCCTCGCGCACGGATCTGGCCGCGGCTCTTATCCGCTCCTCATCGCCCTCGTGAAGCACCGCGGCCAGGGCTACACCGAGCGCCCCCGCCGCTCCGAGAGCAGGCGCGCCACGCACGGCCAGCCGCCTGATGGCGCTCACGAGTGCCTCGATCGTGGCAATCGTTTCTACGCGCAACTCGGCCGGGAGCGCTGTTTGGTCGATGATCCGGATCGTGCCCGTTTCCCAGTCGATAGTTCTCATAAGCCCAGGTTGCCTTCATGCGGTGAACGGCTGGGACAACGTTATCGACCGGGGGAGCCAGCCCACCCCGCCTGTTGGCGACCCGCTCCGCGATGGCCGCTAATGCCCCGGGACCGGCCTCTTCCATAATGGGCACGCAGCCTCAGCGGGCGGCCAGGACAGCCGCCCGCTGTTGTTCGGACAACGGTTTTGTAGCCTCGCGGACCGTGATCCCTGAAGCCCGCGGTGCCCGCGGGACCAGCCATGCGTAGACCATTTCGGGCCGTTTCCTGGCGGTGTCGCGCAATACCCAGCCGATCGCCTTCCGAATGAAGAACTCCCGGTCGTCGAGCAACGCGTCGGCGTAGCGGGAGAAGCGTTGGAAGTCGCCGCCGCCGCGGCGCAACGGCACAAGCAGCGCCAACAGGGCCGCCCGCCTGACCCAGAAGTCACGGTCACTGGCCCAGCGGTCGAGCACGCCACCCAGTTCGGGGCAGCGCTCAGCGAGGGGACCGACGACGCAGGTGGCGAGGGGGTCCACCAGGGCCCAGGTGAGCGACTCTCGCAACAGGGTCTCAAGCAACGGGACATCACCGGCCTGCAAACGGTCGTTGTAGATGTCGAGCAGTTCGATTGCGACCATGCGGCGCTCGTGGGCCGGCGCCGCCCACAGGGCCTCTACGAGCCGAAGGAGGTCGTTGTGGGACAGGTCGGGGTTTTGGGAGGCGACAGCCCTGGCCACGGACCGGATAGCCGGCACGCTCGTGCCATAGTGTTCCAGGTCGCTCTTCAGGTACGCCTTTTCGTGCGCGGCGCGATCGGTGGTCCCGTGGGCGCGCAATGCTCGCTCGATCTCCGCCGTGAGCACCTGGGCGTCCATTGCCCTGGATCGTAGGCACAATGGCCGGGGCGCGAACAACCGCAACGAGAGGGGCTGGACTTGGGGTTGTGGGCCGATCAGCGAGGCTCGCACTTAGCCACAGGTTGCACTACGGTACGTATCGTGGGTGTTCTCCCCGTGCTGGCCGGGGCCGGGCCGGCGCCTACCGGAGGGGCATCACAGGCCGCAATCGAGCACCACTACGACGTCGGTCGCGACTTCTACAAGTTGTGGCTCGGCACGCGCATGGTGTATTCCTGCGCTCTGTGGCCCGATCGGCTTGACGACGACCTGGACGGGGCTCAGGTGACGAAACTCGCCTGGCATGCCGCCGCGGCCAACGTGGACGGCGCGTCACGGGTGCTCGATGTCGGGTGCGGTTGGGGGGCGATGATGCAGTACCTGATCGCCGAACGCCAGGTTGGCCACGTCACCGGCCTCACGTTGAGTTCTGACCAGGTGAGGTCGGTGCCTTCGACGGGGCGCTGCGAGGTCCGGCTGGAGGACTGGCGGGACCATCAGCCCTCGCAACCTTATGACGCCATAATCTCGATCGGCGCCCTCGAGCACTTCAGTCGCCCTGAGTTGAATGCCCAAGAACGCCGCTCCATTTACCGGGGTTTCTTCGCTCAGTGCGCACGTTGGCTCGGTGAAGGTGGCCGGCTATCGCTCCAGACCATCGCCTGGGAGGATAACGACCCGGCCACGACGCCGATCTCGCCGTTTTTCAGCAAGGAGATCTTCCCGGAGTCGACCCTGCCCCAATTGAGCGACATCGTCGAGGCCTCAGAAAAACGGTTCCGGCTGGTCGCTTTTCGCAGTGACGCCGACCACTACTCGCATACGCTGCACCTTTGGCAACGGCGGCTCGAAGACAACAAAGCCCGGGCTTGCGAGCTGGTGGGCCGCGAAACGTGGCGCCGGTACCTGCGGTACCTGCGAGTGTCGCGGGCGATGTTCGACCGGCGCGTGTGCACGCTCTACCGGATGAGCTTCGAACGTCGGCCCGCATCGTCGCTTGCTCGCCAGGACGCCGCGGGGACGGTGGGCGCTGAGAAAGTGCTCAGTCAACCGGTCGGGTAGTGCTCGGTCCTGAGCGGACGAGGAGGGCTCATGACCAATCCCAAGGGCAAGGCCCACGGCATCGTTGTGGGGGTCGACGGATCGCCATCCTCTTTGGTCGCACTTGAGTGGGCCGCGCGGCAAGCCGAACTGACTGGGAGCAAGCTCCAGGCAGTGGCGATCTGGCACTGGCCTGCCAGCTTTGGGTACTCGGCGCTGCCGGACGTCGACTTCGACCCAGCGGGCGAAGCCGGTGCCATGTTGGAAGGCGCCGTCGAGCTGGTACGCAAGACTCACCCCGACATCGAGATCCAATGTACGGTCGCAGAGGGCTATGCCCCGCATCTCCTGGTCGAGCTGTCCAGGGAAGCGGAGCTGCTCGTGGTTGGCAACCGAGGTCACGGCGAATTTGTCGGGATGCTGGTCGGCTCGGTCAGCGAGCACTGTGTGGCCCATGCTCACTGCCCTGTGCTCGTCCTGCGCGGCGAGGGCCCCAGCGCGCCAGCTACGAACTGCGTAGGAGGAGGAACGATCGGGGGTTGACGGTGATGTTGTGCCTGGCGGTGACCCTGGGGGTTTCATCGAGCGGCCCGGTGGCGAGCGCGGCCCTCCAACAGGATGTCCCCGGTGGGATGCGGAAGCGGACGGGCTTGTTATTCGCGTTGAGGAGCAGGACGAAGTGGTCAACGCTCGGCTCACCGCCGGAGTCTTCGATCTGGCGGCCGTCAAGGGCAACGCACAGAGCCCGGGCGGACGGATCCTGCCAATCGTGTGCGGTCATGTGCCTGCCGTCGGGGCGGTAAAGGGCCATCTGTGCCGGGCCGGGCCCTGCACCTCTCAGGTACTCGCGGGGACGCAAGGCGTGGTTGTTTTTCCGCAGGGCGATGGCTTCCTTGACGAACCCCAGGAGTTGCTTGTCAATATTGTCCCAGTCGTGCCAGGACACCTCGCTGTCCTGGCAATAGGCGTTGTTGTTGCCGTTCTGTGTGCGCCCGATCTCGTCGCCACCGAGGACCATTGGGACGCCGGCCGAAAGCAGGAGCGTCCCGAGCAGGTTGCGCCGTTGTCGTTGCCGAAGCCGGAGGACTTCGGGATCATCGGTGGCGCCTTCGGTGCCGCAGTTCCAAGAACGGTTGTGGTTCTCGCCATCGTTGTTGTCCTCGCCGTTGTCCTCATTGTGTTTGTCGTTGTAGGCAGTGAGGTCTGCCAGGGTGAACCCGTCGTGGGCGGTCACGAAGTTAATGCTGGCAGTGGGGGGACGACGGTCAGGGGAGTAGATGTCGCCGCTGCCGGTAAGGCGCAGCGCCAGCTCGCCCAACGTGCCGTCGGCGCCTCGCCAGAAGTCCCGGACGCTGTCGCGGTACTTCCCGTTCCACTCCGACCACCGGGCGGGGAACCCTCCCAGCTGGTAGCCGGCAGCGTCCCACGGTTCAGCGATCATCTTCACGGGAGCGAGCACCGGGTCCTGGTAGACGAGGGTGAGGAAGGCGCTGTGGACGTCCGGGTGGCCGTTCTGCCGGGTGAGGGTGGTGGCCAGATCGAAGCGGAACCCGTCGACGTGCATCTCAGCTACCCAGTACCGCAGCGAGTCGAGCACCAGTCGAAGAGCGGCCGGGTGACCGACGTTGAGACTGTTGCCAGTCCCTGTCGTGTCAAAGTAGTGGGCCCTGTTCCCATCGACCAGGCGGTAGTAGGCGGCGTTGTCGATGCCTTTCAATGACAGGGTCGGGCCGAGGTGGTTCCCCTCCGCGGTGTGGTTGTAGACCACATCTAGGATGACTTCGAGGCCGGCGCGATGAAGCGCCTTGACCATCGCCTTGAACTCGGCAACCTGGGCACCATCGGTCCCCGCTGAGCTGTATTGCCCGTGCGGCGCCAGGAACCCGATGGTGTTGTAGCCCCAGTAGTTGCTCAGGCCCCTTTCGAGCAGGTGAGAGTCTTGGACGAACTGGTGCACGGGCAAGAGTTCGACGGCGGTAATGCCGAGGTCGGTGAGGTAACCGGTGACAGCCGGGTGGGCCAGCCCTGCGTAGGTCCCCCGCAACCCCTGGGGCACGTCGGGGTGCCGTTTGGTCAGGCCCTTCACGTGGGTTTCATAGATCACCGTCTCGTCCAGTGGGATGCCGGGAGCAGAGTCCTCTTCCCAGTCAAAGTGCCGGTCGGTGACGACGCACTTGGGCATCGATGCCGCTGAGTCGGCGTCGTTGACCTGGTCCGGGTCGTCGAAACGGTGGCTGAACACTTCCTGGCCCCAGAGCACCTCTCCGTCGATGGCGATGGCGTGCGGGTCGAGCAAGAGCTTGGCGGGGTTGCACCGCAAGCCTTCTCCAGGGGCCCACGGCCCATGCACCCGGAGGCCGTAGCGCTGGCCAGGGCCCACCCCGGGAAGGAACCCGTGCCAGGTATCCGCGGTGTGCCCGGGCAGCTCCACTCGCTCCTCGCAGCCGTCGGGGCCGAACAGGCAGACTTCCACTGCGTCGGCGACCTCCGACGACACCGCGAAATTTGTCCCTTCCGCCATGGGTGTCGCCCCGAGCGGGAAGGGCAGGCCCTGTCGTACACGCATCAGCCCACCGTACCCAGCCCTGCCCAGTCCCATCCGGGCACCGCGTGGCACCATCCGTGGTCGGGGTTCTCGAGGGCCGCCCTCGCGGCCCCTCCGTCGCTCGTGGTCAGCCGAGCCAAGGCGTGGCTGCCGGCCCGGTCACGCCCGGCTCAGCCACCCAGACACTCCCCGCAAGAGGCTCCCGGCGACACCCCTCCTCATCGAGATCCCGGCGCGCCGTTGTGATGAAGAGGCGGTCCCTTCCGGGCCCTCCGAAGCAGCAGCTGGTGACGTAGGTGACCGGGAGACGGACCACCGTGTCAAGCACGCCACCCTGCGTGTAGCGGCGCACGCACCCGCCGGCGAAGAGAGCCACCCACAGGCAGCCCTCGTCGTCGATGCACATCCCGTCGGGGTGGCCGTCCATCTCGTCTACATGGGCCACCGTGCTCGGTTGGCCGATCGAACCGGTCGCGAGGTCGAAACGGTACGCCCGGATCTCGTCGGTGACCGTGTCAATGAAGTACATGGTGCGGCGGTCGAGGCTCCAGTCCAGGCCATTGGCAATCCCTAGGCCAGTCAGGACGGGGGTCACTTTCGCGCCAGGGCCTATGCGGTACAAACTGCCCGAGACCTGGCTCTCGTCGTAGTTCATTGTGCCCACCCAGGCGCGTCCGGCCGGGTCACATTTGGCGTCGTTCGGTCGGTTCCCGGGGAGATGCGGCTCCAGAGGGGCCACGTCGGCCAGCGTGCCATCGCGGAGCAAGCGAGCCAAGCGGCCGGGGAGGGCGACGAGCCAGCCACCTCGGGAGGCCGGGAGCGCCGCGCCGACATGCGAGACCAGCTGGAAATCCGTGACCGGGCGCCCATCCGCATCGCGTACATGTACCGAGCCAGACAGGATGTCCACCCACGACAGCTCGTTCGTGCGGGCGTCCCAGCTGGGCCCTTCCCCGAGGACCGCTTCGGCGCGCTGCCAGGGTTCAGCCGCCAGTGCTCTCACCATGGCCTACGTGTTCCCATCACGGCCGCCTTGCAGGGTTCTTGCTCGTACGAAGCCCGGACCGCGCTCTGTCACGTAGAGTCTCTCACACCTCGGCGGCGGCCCTCAGCGCTGTCGCCCGACAAGGACCGGGGACCAATAGGGTGGGCTCAGACCGCAAGGAGAGAGCAAATGGACGACGCGGACATCGTGCGACGGACAGGAGAAATGGCCGACGAGGAGCGCCGCCTCGAGCAGGTTCACAGTGACCTTGACGACGTAGATGCTGCGCTCGGTCGTCTCAACGACGGCACCTACGGGCGTTGTGAGGCCTGCGGCGCGCCAATCGAGGACGAGCGCTTGGCCGTGGTTCCCGCCACCCGCTACTGCCTTCATCATCAGCAGTCTCTCGACGGGGCCAGCTAGGAGCCGGCTGTGGGGTTGGCGGCGGGAGGCGGTGACCAGCGCCGAGTCGCGACGGGCGCGACCGCTCACGAACCTCACTCCCGCAACTGCGGCCGAGCCACTAGACAGTGTTCATGACCCCTACTTGCCCAGCCGCAGACGGTTCCAGTCCCAAGACCCGGCACTTCGACGGGCCTCCGCCGTTATGCATCGACGTCAGTCGCCGCTACACGGCCGCGATGGTGACCTCCAAGGGCACCATGGTCATAGCTCTCGACCCGGTGGTAGCCCCCAAGGCGGTCAACAGCTTCGTGTTCCTGGCGCGCTACCACTACTTCGAGGGCATTACCTTTCACCGCGTCATCCCCGGGTTCGTACTGCAAGGCGGTGACCCCACGGGGAAAGGGACTGGTGGTCCTGGGTACCGCTTTGAGGATGAACTGCCCAAGCCGGGCCGCTATGAGCTGGGTTCTCTGGCCATGGCCAACGCCGGGCCGAATACAAATGGCAGCCAGTTCTTCGTGATCAGCGGTCCGAGCGGGATCGGGCTCCCGCCGCAGTACTCCCTGTTCGGCAAGGTCGTCAAGGGCCTGGACGTCGTTGCCAGCATTGATGCCATAGGCACTCCGTCCGGCAAGCCGAAAGAGCAGGTTGTCATTTCATCAGTGACAATCACCGAGGGCGAATGACGTCGCCCACCTTGAAGCGACTCTTCAGGGCCGGCTCAGGCGGTTCACAGATAACGGGCCTTCACTGGGGGAAGAGACAAGACGATCTAGTTGTTTAGACCGGAGGCAGTGATGAGTGACCGACAGATGTGGCCGAACGAGCACGGTAGCACGGGGCAGTGGGCAGTTCCGCTCACCGGCTCGAATGCCGGCGCCGACGACGGGCCGGTCCAGGGCCCCCCGGTCCCTCACGCGCACGACGTCAGTCCTGCGTGGCCGTCGGTTACACCGCCCTATGGGTACGGCCCCGCCCCTTACGGCCCGGCTGGCCCACATGGCCCGGCCGACCCGTCCAGTCAGGGCCCTTATGGCCAAGCTCCCTTCGTGCCTCCGCCGCCGCAGGTGCGTTCCGGAGAGCAAATGGCGAGCCAGCAGGCCCGGCCTTACCGGGCCAAGGCGCTTCGTTCGACAGCGGCAGTCCTGGTGGTCGCCGCGGCCGTCGTCGCCGGCGCCGGCCTGAGCCGTGTGGTGTGGCCCACGGGCCAGTCGACCAGCAGCGCCGCTCCGGGGGGCGCATCGGGTGGTTCGGGTAGCGCCGGCAACTCGAGCGGCTCGTCTGGGAGCCAGTCCCCATATGTGACGACCCCGGGTTACAACCCGTTCGGGGGCGGCTCGGGGAGCAGTGGCCCGAGCAGCGCCGGCTCAGGGAGCGGAGAAGGGGCGGGAGCCCCTTCGGATGTTGCTGCCATCGCGGCCAAGATCGATCCTGCAGTGGTCGACATCAACGTGATCTTCAATTACGCGGGGGCCGAAGGTGCGGGAACGGGGATCGTGCTCACGCCCAACGGTGAGATCCTTACGAACAACCACGTCATCGACGAAGCCACGAAGATCAGCGTCACTGATGTCGGCAACGGCAAGACCTACTCCGCCACCGTGGTCGGCTACGACAACGCCGATGACGTGGCAGTCCTGCAGCTCCAGGGCGCCTCGGGCCTTACTACGGCCAAGCTGGCGACCAGCGCGCCATCGGTCGGCGAAGCCGTGGTTGCCATTGGCAACGCCGGTGGTGCCGGTGGCACACCCACTAGCGCAGGTGGGTCGGTCACGGCCCTCGGCCAGTCGATCACCGCGTCCGACGAGCTCACGCAAACAGACGAACAGCTCTCGGGGTTGGTTGAGGTCAATGCCAACATCGAGTCAGGGGATTCCGGGGGCCCTCTGGTCAATGCGGCCGGGGAGGTCATCGGCATGGACACGGCGGCATCGTCGAGCTTCGCCTTCTCGGCCGAGGGCAACCAGGGTTTTGCGATCCCTATCAGCAAAGCCCTGAGTATTGCCAGAGCAGTTGAGTCTGGTCACAGCACGTCGTCCATCCACATAGGGGGGACGGCCTTCCTCGGCGTGCTACTGACGTCGCCGAGCAGCAGCACGGGGCCGCTCTTCGGCACCGGCTCTGGGTCGACGGTCGGCGGCGTTGAGGTCGGACGTGTGGTCGGCGGCGCTCCTGCACAAAAGGCTGGCATTACCGGGGGCGACGTGATCACGAGTCTCAACGGCGAGAGAATCTCGTCCGAAAAGCAGGTGACGCACATCCTGGCGGCTTACCATCCCGGCGACAAGGTCCAGATCGGCTGGGTGGACGCTAGCGGCCAGGCCCACTCGGCGACCGTCACCCTGGCTAGCGGGCCCCCGGCGTAACAGCCGCCTTCCTGGCACCAAGCGGCCGCCTTGCCTCCACTGCGTCCCGCACCCGTTGGGCCGCGTCGAGGGCACTGTCGCCTGAGATCTCGTGCTCCCACACCCGGAGCGCCTGCCAACCAGCGTTGGCCAAGGCTTGGTTCGTGTCGTTGTCCCGTTGACGGTTCCGGGCGATTTTCTCGGGCCAGTACCAGCTGTTGATGTCGTGGCGGCGCTGCCCGTGCTCGGGGCACCCGTGCCAGAAGCAGCCATCGACGAAGACAGCCACACGCGCGGGCCCGAAGACGATGTCAGCCTCACGCCGCAGAGCAGGCAATGGCGCCTTGTGGAGCCGGTATCGTAACCCGAGAGCGTGGAGCGCCCGACGCAGCGCCAATTCGGGGCCGGTGCCTTTGGTGCGCTGTGAGCTCATGCGCCGCTGTACCGCTTCGCTCGAGGCAAAGGGCTGACGCCAACGCTCGGGCATGGCGGCCCCTTCAGCGCCGAGAGCGGAACCGGCCGCTAACCGCTTTGTCCACTGGTCCGGGCTCGTTCCTGGGTTGCAGCACGATTATCGCCATGTCGTCGGGCGCTCCACCGGCTTGGTGCTCCGTGACGGCCAACTCTACGCGGCGGGCCACCATCGCCGCGTGACCACCGGGGTTGGCTGACAAGGTGCGTGCCAACCCTTCGGAGCCGAAGAACGTGCCCGTCGGGTCGCGGGCCTCGATTACGCCGTCGGTGTAGGCGACCATGATGTCACCGGGCGCAAGTACGATTTCGCGTTCTTCCAGGTGTACATCGGGGAACAAGCCAAGGAGCGTGCCGTGGACAACGACCTCTTCCAGCCGGCCGTCCCAGCGCATTACAAAGGGGTACGGGTGGCCACCATTTGCAATCTTCACCTGTACTTCTCCCGCTTTTGGCCTCAATTCTGCGTAGAGAACAGAGCAGAAGCGCTCCAGCATGCCGAGCCGGACGAGGGCGTCATTCAGCTGCCACAACAGGTGGGCGGGCGAGCGTTCCTGGGACGCCAGGGCCCGGGCCGAATACCTGGCGATGCCAGTCAGCGCCGCCGCTTCGGGGCCCACGCCAGAGACATCGCCGAGTACCAGGCCCCAGACGCCCGGGCGGACCTCGAACACGTCGTAGAAGTCCCCGCCCACGTCAGCGGTCCGTTTGGCCGCTCTGTACCGGGCAGCGATGTCGAGGCCCGGGACCTCGGGAAGAGCCGGGGGTAGCAGGGTCTGCTGAAGGGCTCCGGCGACGCTGGCGCGTTCCTCAGAAAGCGAAAGGTTGTCGAGGCTGGCCCCGAGATGGGCCGCCAGTCCCTGGGCCAGGTCTTCCTCTCGCTTTCCGAACGCGTGTGGCCTGTGGTGGGCCAGGAACAGCACGCCCAGGGCATTACCGTAGCGCGCCCTGACTGGAGCACCGATCCAGCTACGGAACGAACGGCCGTCAGAAAGGCGCCCGTATGACAACCCTCCAGCGTCCCACTGATCGGCGTCATCGAGGCGCATCGGTGTGACTCGCCACAATGCGCCGGCCAGCAGTGGCACCTTGGCCGGCTCCGGCATCTCGCTTAGAGCGCCGGGGTCGCAAACGACCACCGGTCTGTCGAAGGCCTTGAGCTCGGCTGGCACGAACATGGCGAGTGGAGACGCCGTGAGGTCTCGCGCCGCCTCGGTTATGCCTCGCGCCAACTCCGTCGGGTCGACCTGGGCGGCCAGGGCCCCAAGCCGACCGATAACCGATTCCAGGAGGTCCCGTTCTGCGGTGAGCCGAGACGCCGCAAGCTCGGCCGCCTTGAGACGGGTGCGCAGGTAACTCCTGTTGGCCGGCAGGTCACCCGGCAAGTTCTCCACCCGGCCGATCCATCGGCAGGCCTTCTGGGCCTTGCCACGCCCCCCTCGTCATGAGGTCAGTTACTAGCAGAAAGGCGCCCCCTGTGCGGTCCCGCTTCGGGCGTCCGAGCGGTCCTTGTCGTTCTCCGCTACTGCGTGCAACGGCCCAGCGCTCTCCGCGCGCAACGTCCGCCGTCTTTGTTTGCTCCCGAAATAAGCCGAGTGCCAAGCAGATGGTCGGTCAGCTTCGGAAAGCGAAAAAGGGCGAACCTGCAGCAGGCAGGAATTCGGTCATTGCATGGCCCCTCGCTTGCCAGCCAGCCGGGGGCCCGGCAAACCGGTCGGCGCCCCCGCCCCCAGACTCTTCGCGACCGGCACTGCGACATCCAGCTCGGGAGGCGCCAATTGGAGCCTACCTGGTCCTAAAGACACCGATGGCGCCCCGTAGGGCGCCATCGGCGGAGCAGACCGAGCGGCGGATCTCAGATCCGCTCTGCGGAGCAGGCGGCGGGTTCCCGCTCCGGGAATGAGAGTACACGTTTACCGAGCCGTTGCCAAGTGGCTCGCGGCGTTTTGCCGCTCAGCCCGTTTGCCGGTCCTCGAAGGCTCTTGTTCTATCACAAGCGAGCTGTTTATCCGCTTACGGGCAACCACTCACAGTGGTCGCACAGGGCATGCGAGTGCGAGGCAAGCGCTTTGGTGTTGCCCAAACAAGTCGAGCGGGGCGAAGCTAACATTGCTCCGCTGAGGGTTCCACTGCGAGCGTCGTACAGAGGCAGTACATCAGCTTCCCAAGCTGAGAACGCGGGTTCGATTCCCGTCGCTCGCTCTCCTAAACTACCTGCTCAGGAGGTGTGGGGAGATCCCCAGACGCGACTGGTGCGGACCCAACCCCGCGGGACAAGTGGGGTGTCGTCCAGCGACAAGGCCGCACTCTCCTGGACGGCGGTGGAAAGGTCACCGGTGATGCGAGGCAGCGCGTCGAGCATGATGTCCAAGGCGGAGGCGATCACGGCGTCGCGTCGCTCGGCCGCGTGCTGGTAACGCTGCGCCGCTGCTGGCGACGCGTGACCGAGGCGGGCCATGACCTCGCGGGTCGTAGCATCGGTCTGCGCCGCCAGGGTCCCCGCTGCGTGGCGCAGGTCGTGTAGGTGCACCTCGGCCAGTCCCGTCGCTCTCCTCGCCCTGCCCCAGGCCTTCTGGAGCGTTGCACGCCGCAGGCCGTCGCTCAGCGGGCCGCTGAACAGAGCCGAGTCGGCGTCCTTCGGCGGGAAACTGTCCAGGTGCCACACGAGGGCGTCAGAGACGGCCGTTGGGAGGTGGACCACGCGCCGTCCCGCTTCGGTCTTTGGCGCGGTGACGACGCGTGTGCTGTCGCGAAGTTCGATCGCCTGCTTCTCCACGCGCACGACGCCGCGCTCTGGGTCGAAGTCCTTTGCCTTGAGGGCGAGTAGCTCGCCAAGGCGAAGGCCGCCGAAACCTGCCAGCAAGACAAGCCCGCGGTAACGCGGCTCGATGGCCCGGGCAAGAGCGACGACCATATCGGCGTCGACGGAAGGCCGCTCCTCGGAGCGGGGGAACGATGACCCGCGGTGATGCTAGCCGTGGCCAGGGACGTTCTTGGGCCGTTGGGTGTGAGCCCAGGTGCCGCTCCGCGGTCAGGTCCACAACTGTGGTGACGCCTGCACCGCTGCCGGCGCGGCAGCGCCGTCTTTCTTGCTGAGCTTTGCCACGTAGGGGCGCAAGCCATCGACTGGCACCCGCCGGCACGCGCAAGTGGCGCGGTTTCTAGCCTTCTACCAGGGCTTTCCTGCCTTCACGCGGTCGCATCTCGGAAACTCGGGCTAGTCCCCGGTAAGGCGGAAGGGCACCGTGGCCACAGTGACATCGCTCCGTCTACGTAACACGTTGGCGAGGATGACGCCTCGTTGGTTTTGCAAGAGCTGGTGCCGCCATTTGCGAGGCTCCACCTCCGGGATGAGGACCAGCACTTGGCGTCGCGTCCGGATCTCGGGCGACCCGAGATAATTGAGCATGGGCGTGACGATGGAACGAGAATGCGGGTGCAGGACGTCGAGGCGGACCCCGGGGCGCCAGCGTTCCCAGTCTGCTTGCAACGCGGCGGCCCGCTCGTCGTCGAACTGGACGCTCACGGCCACCACGTCGTCACCCAGTGACAACGCCACGTCGAGGGCAAACTCTGTCATGCGAGACACGCCGGTCACGGTCACGAGGACGAGACTCTTGTCGACATGCGGCACCGGGGGCACGTCGCCGATGCCCAGTTCTTTCCCGACGTCGGCGTAGTACTTGGCGACGCGGGAGAACACCACCAGTAGTGCAGGGATGGCGATCGCCACCACCCAGGCGCCCGAGCTGAACTTGGTCACCAAGAAGATGACGGTGGCAACCGCCGTCATGGCCGCGCCAGTGCCGTTCAGTGCCGCTTTGGCCCACCAGCGTCTCGGTCTCTCCGCCCTCCAGTGACGGACAAGCCCGCTCTGGGACAGAGTGAAGCCGGTGAAAACACCGATCGCAAAGAGCGGGATCAGCGAGTTTGTGTTGGCGTCGACCGCCACCAGCAGCAGGCCGGCCAGCACCGCCAGGGCTATCACTCCGTAGCGGTACACCGGGCGGTCGGCTCGCAGCCCGAACACATGGGGCACCAGGCTGTCCCGGGCCAGCAGGCTGGCCAGGACCGGCAAGCCGCCAAAGGACGTGTTGGCCGCTAGTGCCAAGACCGCTGTGGTGGCAAGGTCGACCACGTAGTAGACCAAGCCGCGCCCTACCGACGCGCTGGTGACCTGGCTGAGGACGGTCTGGTCGGCGCTGGGCCCGATGTGGAACCGGACCGTGAGGAACGCCAGGCCCAGCAGCATGCTGCCGAGGATCGAACCGAGCAGCACTTCGGTACGCATAGCCCTGCGCGCCTTCGGCTCTCGGAAGGCCGGGACGTCGTTAGCTATGGCCTCGACTCCCGTGAGGGCGCTGGAACCCGCGGCGAACGCCTTCAGCAGGAGTAGGGCCCCTACCGTGGCAGCGACCTTGGGCAATCCATAAGCATGGATCCCGGCGTTGGCTGCGGGGTGGGACCGCGCCAGGCCAGCGACGATCACTACGTAGATGCCAAGGAGGAACACCGTGGTGGGCAAGAGGAACGCCCTCGCGCTCGTGGCGATGCCGCGCAGGTTCAGCGCGGTCAGTAACGTCAAGATCCCCAAGGCCAACCAGAGGCTGTCCGGGCTCAGGGTGGGAAACGCAGATACCAGGGCCGCCACGCCTGCGGCGACGGAGACCGCGACCGTCAGGATGTAATCGACCACAAGGGACGCTGCCGCCAGGTGGCTGGCGCGGGCGCCCAGGTTGGCTTTCGACACGGCATAGCAGCCGCCGCCGTCGGGGTAGGCCTCGATGACCTGGCGGTAGGAGAACACCAATATGCCCAGGAGGACGACGATGACGAGCGTGATCGGCTCGATCTTGGCCAATGCCCCTGCACCGGCAGTGGCCAGCACGACGAGCATCGCCTGAGGCCCGTACGCAACGGAGCTGATCGCGTCGAGGGACAACGCCGGGACGCCTTCGATGCTGGTGATCTGCCCCCGATCGGCCCTCCGGTCGCGCCTGACGGCGCCTTCCGAGGCTCCAGCGCCATGGCCGCTGGGCTGAGGTTGTTCGGCTATGTCCGAGGTCATCTGGCTTGCTAGCCCCGGTGAGCCTCGACCGCGCCCGTAGGCATGCGGTCCCAGGGTAACTCAGCTGCGCCCCGGTGCAAGCGGGCTAGTGAGCACCCGCCGTGCGCCATCGAGGCTGCCCGCGCTCCTACTGCCGTCGGGGCCTCTTGAACAGCACGGCTACCTTCCCGTCAGCCAGGGATGTCATCCCGACTGCCTCCCAGCCCCGCTCTCCCTCTTCGTTGAGCGCGTGAACTGCGGCAGAGGCACCGGGGGCGTGCGTGGGCTGCACGAAGCTCGGCAGCTCTACGATCAGGTACTCCCACATGGTCCTGCCTCCATCATTGTCAGTGCCGGTGCTCGGCAGGAAGGACGCGGCGGCGTCCCGCCACGCCACTAGAGAGGCGCCTGCCGGGCCGGCTGTTCGGTCTTGGTCTCGACGAGCACGTCGAGTAGTTCCCCGATCGTGCGCTCCCGCCCGATGGCCCCTGGGAGCGGGAGGTGGGGCTGGACCTGGTAGCGGTTGCGGCGGCCGTCGGTGTCCTTGTCCTTCACGACGTAGCCGGCCGCGACCAGGTAGGTCACAATGCCGTAGGCGCTCCGCTCGGTGACCCCGACTTTGGCGGCAATGTCCCGCAAGCGGGCTCCCGGGTCGTGGGCGATGAAGACCCAGGGCCCGGGCATGGTTGGTTAGGAAGCTCCACTCTGTCATCGGTAATCCTGGCAAATATTTCTAGAACTGAGTTGCTAGTACCTGCAAACTAGAGTATGATGATCAATCAGACGCCCGAAGCACAGCAGCCACAGGCTGCCAGCTGATCGGGCGTCAAGGGAAGGATGCCACAATGCTGATGCGGTTCGAACCCCTCGGTGGTTTCGACCGGGTCACCGAGGAAATGCTCAACGAACGCCAGGCCCGCAAGGTCCCAGTGGACGCCTACCGCCGAGGCCATGAGCTTAAGGTCGAGTTCGACCTGCCCGGCGCCGACCCCGGCTCGGTCGAGCTGTCCGTCGACAACGACGTCCTCACTGTGCAGGCCACGCGCAATGCGCCCCGGGACGAGGCTGATGAAGTCGAAATAGCCGAGCGGGGCCACGGCCAGTTCGGCCGCCAGCTGTTCCTCGGCGAAAGCCTGGACCGTGACCACATCAGTGCTGTTTACCACGACGGTGTGCTCACGGTCACCATCCCGGTGGCAGAGCAAGCCAAGGCCCGCAAGATCGAAGTGACCCACGTAGGAAGCGTGGCCCAGGCTGTTGAGGCAGCCTCCATAAGGGTCTGAGCCAGGCCCGGGAGGGACCGCTCCAGATGGTCACCGCTCGGGCCCACACCAGGCCGTCACCCCCAGCAGTCCCTCGACCCAGGACCGGCCCAATGCCAGGCTGCGCCAAGGCGCATGCCTGCGACGAGGCGGTCGCCACCCCATGACGGACCAGGGATGATGACGGACTACCAAACCGGCAATGCATGACGAGAGGGCGACCCACAAGGGTCGCCTTTTTGTTTCGTTAGTCAAAGTGACGTAGACCGGTTCAAGGCCGTCAACGACACCTTCGGCCACCGCGTCGGCGACGAGGTCCTGGTGGCTGTGGCCGGCCGCCTCAGCGAGGTGCTGCGACCGGGCGACACCTTGGCGCGCCTTTCAGGTGACGAGTTCGTCGTGGTTTGCGAGGACGTGGGCAGCCCGTCCCAGGCCGACGTCATCGCCGGCCGCCTCGACGCCGCCCTCGAGGGGCCCCTAGCCCTGTCCGGCGTCGAAGTGCGCATCAGCGCCAGCATCGGTATCGCCTTCGCCGGGCAGGGCGCAGACGACCCTTCTCCAGTTGCCCGTTGACGTCATCAAGATCGACAAGATCTTTATTGCCGGCCTTGCACGGGACAGGCGCAACCAGGCCATCGTGGCCGCGGTGGTCCGGCTCGCCCACGACCTGGGGTTGACCGTAGTAGCCGAAGGCGTCGAGATCGTAGAGCAACAGGGGGATCTGGCCCGGCTAGGCGCCGACCTCTGCCAGGGCTTCTGCTTCGCCCGCCCCATGTCAGCGGTGGACATCGGCACTCTTATCGAGCACCGCGTCGACGGGGCCAGCCCGTCCCTCCCGAAGCTCGCCGCCTTCTGACGCGGTAGCGACCAACGGCTCCCGCTCACGAGCGGCGACAAACAGCGTTAATGGCGATGCGGGTGGATCCCAGCACCAGCACGAACAGGCCGCCCAAAGCAGAACCTCCGTCGAAGCAGCCGTCACTGCGCTGGAGCCCTCCCGAGGCCGGGTCAGCCAGGGGCTGCCCCGGCTGCGCGGCGAGCAATCGCCAGCAGCTCCTCGGTCACCCGTTGGCGCGTGAGATCAGACACTTCCCACAAGCCGGCCCGACCGCTGCTATGGCCGCCGCCCCCACGCCACATATCGCCCTCGTTGACCTGCACCTTGCGCTGTTCGACGTCTGCTTCGAGTTGCAGGTAAGGATGGCGGTCCTCGCGAGGCTCCCCGACGATCTCGCCTTTCAGTGACATCCACAGCGTCAAACGTCGGTTAGGGAAACGCGTTTCGCCACCGGGGTGTTCGACGATCAAACCGTCGCCGCCTAACTGGCGGAGCCGTTCGAGCACAGCGCCCATCGCCGGTAGTACATCTGTTTCGCAAGCCGCGGCGAAGTCGTCCACGAAATCTCGTCCGGCCTGGCGCCGGTCGGCTGTGAGGTCAGCCGAGTCGCGGTCCCGCTGTGCAACTGCTGCCAAGATGGGCCCAAAACCCGCCAGCGCGTCATCAATAGCAGTGGAGGGACTTTCACCGACATCTCCTGGGCCAACCGGACCAGGAGTCACTGACGTTGCAGATGGAGCTCCCATGGGAACCCCCCGATCTGCCTCTTCGCCGTCGGACCGAGCGTGAGACGTGCGCAGAAGCCTGCTATGAGCCTACCGTCGTCTTGGCTGCCACCGCGCAACCCAGGCCGATCAGCGCTGTCTGGCCGACGAACCGGCCGAAAGGCCAGCACCGCGCCCTGGTCCGACCCAACTGAGTTCTCAATGGGCGCCGGTTCGAGCCGCTCCTGGGCCGCTACGCGCTTGGTAAGGACAGGCGTGGCACCGAGGTTCGTTCTGAGGGACGACGCCGGTCTGGGCTGGCCGTCCCGGCAAGCTCAGCACCTGCGTGGACGGCTACAAGGGTTTCCGGGCCTTCACGATGGCTGCAAACGCACGCTCGTCGGAGCGGTGCGTCTCGATGACCTCCACGTCGACGAACCCGGCGTCGGAGAGGGCGGCCCGGTACTCGGCTTCGGTCAGGGCGCCGGCCAGGCACCCGGCCCATTGCTTCATGTCCGCCCTCGTGGCCTCGTCTAGGTCGGTGTCGGCGACTATGTCGGTGACGGCGAAGCGCCCGCTTGGGCGGAGCACGCGTGCCGCTTCACGGAGGACGACGCCCTTGTCGGCAGCGAGGTTTATGACGCAGTTCGACAGGACGACGTCGATGCTGGCGTCAGGGAGCGGGATCTCCTCCAGGTAGCCCTCGAGGAACTCCACGTTGTCGACCCCCGCGTCTGCAGCGTTCTTGCGCGCCAGTTCGAGCATCTCCGCCGTCATGTCCAAGCCGATCGCCCGGCCGCCCGGTAGCACGCGCCGCGCCGATATGAGGACGTCGGCCCCTGCGCCCGAGCCGAGGTCCAGCACTACTTCACCGGGGTGCAGGTCCGCGACGGCGGTGGGGACGCCACAGCCTCGTGAGGCGCCTACTGCCGCCTGCGGGACACCCTCGGCCTCTTCCCCATAGAGTGCCGCCCCGAAGCTCTCCTCGTCCCCCTCGCCGCTGGCGGGGCTGGTGCCGCAACATGACGTGCTGGTGCCACAGCAGCCCGAGGTGCGAGCGGCGAACCGGGTTGCTTCTTCGGCATAGTGCTGACGGACTGCTTCTCGGATATCGCTCTGTTGAGCCACTTCTGCTCCGTTCCCTTTCTATTGATCAGATGTTCTTCTTTGTCACGACGCCGGCGGGCACACGCACCGCGAAGGCACTGGGGTGGGGGCCGGCACCACCGCACGGTCCACCACGCGGGCCCAGCCTGCTCGCGCCCGGCGCCAAGCCAAGGCGACGCGCCGAGCCAGTTGGCGAGAGAGGGCCGCCAGAGCCTCTGCCAGCTCGCCCGTCGCCTGGTCGGCGGCCAGTTGCTCGGCCCGGGCCCGCGGCCGTTCGGCCTGGTACAAGAGATAGCTGATGTACGGGATCATGCGTTCGACCTCCTGTGTCAGCCCAGTCTCACGGCGAGGCGGACCAACCGTCCGGCACGACCCTGCCGGACATCCTCGGCTGGGCAGGCAGAGTCGCAGTCCCGGGGACGCTCGAAGCATTCCGGCAAGTCGAAGCGCTCGGCGAGAGGCCTGGAACGGTGGAGCGACTCCGGTTTGCCGGAGCGGACTGGGTGCCGATCCTCCGCCTGTCGTAGGAACTCCTTGGTTCTTTTCCTGCCAACTAGCTGAGCAACGTAGGGGTGCATGGCCTCTTCAGCCTCCTCGTCATATTGACAACCGTCACTATATCATAGACATCGATAACTGTCAATACGTCACCCATGCACTACGGGAAGAGCTCGGCCAGGAGGACCCTCACACGCCTGTCGATCTCGTCGCGGATGGGGCGCACCTCTTCGAGGGCCCGGCCCGCCGGGTCGGGCAACGTCCAGTCGAGATAACGCTTGCCGGGGTAATAAGGGCAGGTGGCCCCGCAACCCATCGTGACCACGATGTCGGACTCCTTTGCGGCCTCGTCTGTGAGTAACTTTGGCACCTCCTTGGCGATGTCGACGCCGACCTCGGCCATCGCGGCAACGACAGCGGGGTTCAGCTCCGTTGCCGGGGCCGAGCCGGCGGACCGGACCACGACCCTCCCGCCTGCGTAGCGCTCGAGCAGGGCGGCCGCCATCTGGGAGCGGCCAGCGTTGTGCACGCAGAGGAACAGGACTTGGGGTGCCATCTTCAGCTCGCTCCTTCTGTTTGTACTGATGCTCGTTGGTAGAAGCGCCCTCTCGCCCACAGGGCGACGTAGACCAAGCCGACGAGCACCGGGACCTCGATCAGGGGCCCGACCACTCCGGCGAGTGCCTCGCCGCTGGTGACCCCGAACACGCCAATGGCGACTGCTATGGCCAGCTCGAAGTTGTTGCCGGCGGCGGTGAAGGCGAGTGTGGCGTTGCGCTCGTAGGGCAGGCCGAGCGCCCGGCCGAGGAGGAACGACCCGCACCACATGACGGCGAAATAGCCGAGCAACGGGAGAGCGATCCGGGCCACGTTGCCCGGTTCGGAGGTGATAGTGCGGCCCTGGAGCGCGAAGAGGATGACGATGGTGTAGAGCAGGCCGTAAAGGGCGAACGGCCCGAGGCGGGGCAGCAATTTCCTCTCGTACCAGTCCCGGCCCTTGGCGCGCTCACCCAGGAGCCGGGTGAGGAAGCCGGCGACAAGCGGCACCCCCAAGAAGATCCCGACTGTCCGGGCGATGCTGGCCATGGAGACGTGGAGGCCCACGGTCGACAGCCCGAGCCAGCCGGGGAGCACCTGCAGGTAGAAGTAGCCGAGCAGCGCGAAAGCGAGCACCTGGAAGACAGAGTTGAGCGCCACGAGCACCGCGGCCGCCTCCCGGTCACCGCCCGACAGGTCGTTCCAGATGAGCACCATGGCGATGCAGCGGGCCAGGCCCACGACGATGACGCCGGTGCGGTAGGCGGGCTCGTGGTAGAGGAAGAGCCACGCGAGAGTGAACATCACCGCCGGCCCGACCAGCCAGTTGAGGACGAGCGACGAGACGAGCAGGCGCCGGTCGCGGCTCACCGCTCCCAGGTGGCCGTAGCGTACCTTGGCCAGCACCGGGTACATCATGACCAGCAGCCCGACGAAGATCGGGAGCGACGTCCCAGAAGTCACCTGGACGGCGCTCAGGTCGTGGCTGAGGCCCGGCACTGCTCGGCCGAGCTCGAGCCCTGTGCCCATCGCCAGGAGGATCCACACCGGCAGGGCGCGGTCCAGGAACGACAGACGGGCGACGACCGGTGCTGCCCGCCCCGCCAACGGGTGGTCCTCGGCTAGCTGTGTGGTGGTCACGGCACCTCCTGGCCCATCGACAATGATAAATGTCAGTATAATGAGGCATCGACAGTTATCAATGCACGGGAGGAGACCATGGCTGAGGCGGCCGTCTTACATGAACAGCTTGGAGCGTTGTGCTGCATGCCTGTCACCACCGCCCCGCTCAGCGAGGAGGAGGCCGCCGACCTCGCCCGGGTCCTGGCCGCATTGGCCGACCCGGTACGCCTGCGCCTGTTCTCCCTGGTCGCCTCGCGGGGCGAGGTCTGCTCGTGCAACCTGGAAGAGCCCCTCGCCAAGAGCCAGCCCACGGTCTCCCATCACACCAGGGTCCTGGCTGAAGCCGGCCTTCTGGTCAGCGAGAAGCGGGGACGCTGGGTGTGGTGGCGGGTCGACGAGGGCCGGCTCGCCTTGGTGCGCAAGGCCTTGGGTGGCTAGCCCGACGGCTCCGTCCTCAGCCCACGGCGTCGCTGCGTCTCTCCAGGAGGACCACGTCGTGCCAGGCACCGTTCAGCTTGTTGAACCGCTCGCGGACGCCGACCACCCTGAAACCAGCACGTTCGTGCAACCTGAGGCTGGGCTTGTTCTCGGCCAGCACCTGTGCCTGGACCGTCCAGATGCTCGCCTCCTCCGTCGAGGCGACCAACCGTGTCAGCAGCAAAAGGCCGACACCCTGGCCCTGGGCCCTCTCGGCGACGTACACGCTGTCCTCCACGACACCGGGCCCGGCACAGCGGTTGAGGACCGGGGTGGCCGCAGCCCAGCCGATGACTTCGCCCTCGCGGACGGCTACGAAGCGGTGAGTCGCCAGATGGCTCGAGTCCCAATGTTCCCAGGGCGGCACCTCGGTCTCGAAGGTGGCTAGGCCGGTGGCCAACCCCTCGCGGAAGACCTCTGCCACCTCAGGCCAGTGCCGGGATAGTAGCGCGGTTACTTTTGTAGCTGAGTAGTGCCCGGCCGGCACGGGGCCCCGGTCCTCCTGAGACGAGGGCGCTTGGCTCATCTTCACGGCTTTTCGAACTGCGCCTTGGAGAAGACCTGGATGTCCGAGCGGCCGAGCAGGCCCGCCCAGGTGACGACGGCGCCGACCGTGTAGCGCTTCACGACCAGTTCGTCCTCCTTCACCCCGTAGCCGAACATCGATGGCCCACCAATGTAGAACTGGGCGCCGAGGTCGTCCAGGACTTCGACCGAAGGCCCCGGCAACGGCCAACCGATCTGGCGCCGCATGACCCGCTCGACCATCGAGGTGAACAAACCGCCCACGACCTCCGACAGCTTGGAGCGGTAACCGCGCTTCAGCGGCGTACGCCGGCACCCTCGAAGACGACGTTCACCTTCATGCCGAGCACGGCACCGGCGAGCGCCTTGTCGAAGGTATCCCCGTCGCCGCCGACACGGAGAACGGCTTCGCCGACGACCCCGAAGGAGTGGCCGAAACGGTGAGGCTGGCGTGCGCGACAGGACTGGCGGGCTACTCGGTCGAGGACTTCAGCCGCTCCGACGGGAGCATCTACGACATCGGGCGGGCGGCCGAGCGCTGGCGGCGGCGGTCGAGGCCGCCCACGCCGGGCCCGTGCAGCTGGTGCTGAGCGCCCGCGCGGAGAACTACGTCCATGGCCGCCCCGACCTCGCCGGGACCATTGCCCGCCTGCAGGCTTTCCAGGAAGCAGGGGCCGATCCCCTGTTCGCTCCCGGCGTGCTCCGGCTCGGCGAGCTGCGTTCGCTCGTATCCTCGGTCGACAGGCCCGTCAACGTGCTCGCCCTCGCCGCGTGCCCGAGCGTCGCAGAGCTCGCCTCTGTAGGAGTTGCGTGAGTCTCTGTCGGCGCGGGGTTCGCCTTGCGGCGCTATCGGGATTGCTGAGCGCCGCGTTGGAGTTCAGAGACAAGGGCACCTTTGGGTTTCGGGCGCTAGCAGACCTAGCAGGCGAGACGGAGCGAGCAGCCTTCCGCTCTCCGGGTACGGGCGCCTCCTAAAGGCTGCGCTCTTCAGTTCAGATCAACCCATCTCGAGCGGCGTCGTCGATGTGAGGATGTTCGGCTAACCGACCATATCTACGGCTCGCGCCTCGCGGGCCGACCACGACGAGCACAGATTGGCCGCCTGCAGCGGTCTCACCGACATTGCGGCCGTGCGCCATCGCCGGAACTCGTCTCGGCATCAGGCGGTCCGAGGCCGGATCGCAACTGCCCGGTTGACAGCGGACGGCTTGGGGACCGGGTCGGCTACGATCGGGGCGGCCGGATGAAGCTCCGGTGGGCTGCCGCCCGAACCGCCCTGTGGGCTGATGGCTTCTACCAGGAACTGACCGTCCTGGCCGAGCCACTCGTGGCCATTGCCAGGCCCGACTGGTAGGAGGCAGCTTGAACATCTACTACACGGCCGCCATCTGGGTCGGCATGGCGTTGCTCGCATCCGTAGTCAGCGTGCGCGTCGCAGTGCCGGTTGCCTTGGTAGAGATCGTCGTGGGCGCCTTGGCCGGCAACATACCCGGCATCAGGGAGCATGTCAGCCAGACCGACGTGACTACTTTCCTGGCCAGCGCCGGCTCGATGTTGCTCACGTTCTTGGCGGGGGCCGAGATCGACCCCGTCTCCCTACGCAAGCACTGGAAAGCCAGCGTCTCGATCGGCTTCGTCTCGTTCCTGCTCCCTTTCCTGGGGGCGTTCGCCGTCTGCGGATGGGTCCTCGGCTGGCACCTGCACGCGGCTGAGATCGGGGGCGTCGCCCTGTCGACGACCTCGGTGGCAGTCGTTTATGCAGTAATGGTGGAGACGGGGCTCAACCGAACGGACCTCGGCAAGCTCATCCTGGCGGGGTGCTTTGTGACCGACTTGGGAACCGTACTCGCCCTAGGCGGGCTGTTCGCGCAGTACAGCTGGCTCCTCGGCGTCTTCGCCGCCGTCACGATCGTTACGCTCGTCTTGTTACCGCGAGCCACGCGCCTTGCTATCGCGGTAGTTGGGCACCGGGTCAGCGAACCTGAGATCAAGCTCTTGCTCGTGGTGCTGTTCACACTGGGGGGCCTGGCCACTCAGGCTGGCAGCGAGGCCGTGCTGCCGGCCTACCTCGCAGGGCTCGTCGTCGCCGGGGTGTTCCTGGGGGACCGGGTGCTGATGGACCGCATCCGCTCGATATCGTTCGCCCTGCTCACCCCGTTCTTCTTCCTCCGCGCCGGCACGTTCATCTCTGCCAGCGCCCTCGTCTCCGGTGCGGGCGTGATCGGGCTGCTCCTAGCGGTAAAATTGGTCGCCAAGCTGATAGGTGTGTGGCCGGTCGCCACCGTGTTCAAGGTCCCGCCTAAAGAGCGCGCGTACACGACCTTGCTCATGGCCACGGGGCTCACCTTCGGCTCTATTGCTGCCCTGTACGGTCTGACTCATGGGTACATCGACCGGGCGCAGTACACGGAGCTGGTGACCGTCGTGGTCCTGTCTGCTTTCGTGCCCACGCTCCTAGCCCAGCAGTCGTTCCAGCCCAGGGTTGTCGACACGGCAGAGGAGGAGGCTCTCGGTGCTGAAGACGTCTCAGTGGTGCACCGCCCGCGTCCCGGGCCTGCCGCTGTGGCGCACGACCCACAGGGACCAGCTCAGGTCGCCTCCCCCACTGACGGTGGGTGACGGCCCCGGTCGCCAGGACTGAGCCCGGGCGCCCTCCCGGCCACTTCTCGAGACGAGCTGCGCCATCTGCTCTGATCTGCGGCCCGGCGCGCGCTGCCAGGTGCAGGTCCCGCTGACCCCTCAACCCCGCGCCAACCCCGGATGAGGCCGTCCGAGCAGGTCTGTGCTTATCGCTCTAGTCCCTTTACCAGCTCTTTTGGACTGCGATGGACCCGCTCGGAGCGGTCCGGCCAGCTTCCTAAGCTGAGAACGCGGGTTCGATTCCCGTCGCTCGCTCTCTCTCTCTTTCCTCCCAATGCGCCTCATCGTGAGCGGCAACAGCCTCGCGCGCGATGGGGACCACCTTGGCACACCCGCCCTGCGGGGAGTGGCAAGACCGGATGGGCCTTGCCCGGGGGCATCCCCATTTCAATGGCGTGGCCGGCGCGGTGGCCAGTTGGCGCCGGCCGGCTTCCCGGCGCACCACCGAGCGAACTCCCTGGGGGGCAACGCCGGTGACCAGTAGAAACCCTGGGCCACGTCGCAGCCCATTTCCGCCAGGACGGCCCGGGCGTGCTCGTCGCCTTGCTCCACCCCCTCGGCGACCACGATCAGGCCCATGGCGTGGGACAGGTCGACTATGGCCTTCACGACCCGTGCGGAGTCGTCTATGCCTCCGAGGCGGGCGATGAAGGAGCGGTCGACCTTGACCGTTGTGACCGGCAGGGTGTGGAGGTAGGCGAGCGAGGCGTAACTGGTCCCGAAGTCGTCGATGGCGAGCCGGACCCCGAGTTCCTTGAACCGTTCCAGCGACCATCGGGTGGGCTCGCCGGCGGCCATCACGGCCGACTCGGTGACCTCGAGGCAGAGGCGGCCGGGGGTGATGCCGTGGTGCTGGAGGGCATCCGCGATCATCGCTGAGGTCTCCCGGTCGTCCAGTTGCCGGGCGGAGACGTTGACCGCCAGGATCCCGAGCGGGAGCCCGTCGGCGTCCCATGAAGCCAGCTGGGTCACGGCCTGCTCGAGCGCCCAGTTCCCGATGGGCCTTATCAGGCCGGTCTCCTCCGCCACGGGGATGAAATCCAGGGGCGGGACCAGGCCGTACTTTGGGCGGTGCCAGCGGATGAGCGCCTCGGCCCCGAGCAGCTCCCCGGTGGTGGGCACGACGCCGGGCTGGTAGTGCAGCTCGAACTCGTCGCGGGCCAACGCGTGGCGTAGCTCGCCCTCCATTGCCAGGCGCCTGGCGGACCGGCGGTGCAGGTCCTTGTCGAACAGCGCGTAGGAGTTCCCCCCCGCCGCTTTGGCCTGGTACATCGCGGTGTCGGCGTCGCGCAGGACCAAAGTCGCGTCTGCACGCCGCCCGGGGACTACGATGCCGATGCTCCCGGTCAGGACCAGGTCGGGGCCCGCGCACTTCACGGGTGCCTCGAGGACCTTGAGCAGTCGGCCCGCCGCGGCCACGGCTTCGTTGACCTCGTGCACGTCCCCGATGATGAAGATGAACTCGTCGCCGCCGAAGCGCGCCGCTGTCTCTCCGGCCCGCACGGCATGAGCGAAGCGACCGCCGAGTTCGCTGAGCACCGCGTCCCCCTTGTCGTGGCCCAGGCCGTCGTTAACAAGCTTGAACCGATCAAGGTCAAGGAAGAGCACCGCTATCCCGGGGTTGCCCCGTCGGCCGCGAGCCAACTCCTGGCTGAGGCGGTCGAGGAACAGGGCGCGGTTGGGCAAGCCTGTCAGGGCATCGTGGAATGCCTGGTGAACGAGGGCCTCTTGAGCCCGCACCTCCTCTGTGATGTCCTCGATACTCGCGACGTGGCCGCGGTTGGGCTCACGGCCTTTAGGTGCCGCCGACCACCGGACGTGCCTTACCTCACCGTCGGGCCGTGCGATCCTGAATTTCGCCGTTGCCGTGTCCCTCGTGGCGCGGAGGCGCTGGAGGCGGGCTTGCATCCTGTCCAGGTCGTCAGGGTGTATGGCCGGGCCCAGTCCCTGGCTGATCAGGGACTCGACGCTCCGGCCACAGATTTCGGCCAACCGGGCGTTGGCATAGTCGATGCCGCCGCCCGGGCGGGTCTCGAGGATGCCTACGGGTGCAGTGCCGGCCAGGATGCGGAAGCGTTCCTCGCTCGCCTGGAGTGCTTTCGCATCGCGGATCCGGCCTATGCGATATCCCAGGTCATTGGCCAGGTCATGTAACGCCCGGACAGCGTCGGGGTCAAAGGCCCGAGGTTCGCCGGCGTAGATCTGGAGGGTGCCGACAATTGCACCTGCCACTCTGAGCGGGAACACGCACGAACTGCGCAGGCCGCTTCTCTCGGCTCGCTCCAACCACGGTGCGAACTTTCTCGCCCGGCGCAGGTCGTTCAGCACGCGCACGGCGCCGGTCCGTACGGCTGTGCCCGTCGGGCCCTGCCCTGATGGGACGTCGCCCCAGCTGAGGCGAAGGTCGACGAGGTACTCGGTGCTCCCCGCAGAGGCGACCGGGCGAACGGTCCGCTCCGCGTCGTGCTCGATATAGCCGACCCAGGCCAGGCGGTAGCCGCCGGCGTCGACGATCGTGCGGCAGGTGTCGGCGAGCAAGGAGGCCTCTTCCGTGGCCTGGACGAGGACCTGGTTGGCTTGGCCCAGGGTGCGCAGGGCGCGTGTGAGGTAGGTCCGTTCAGTGACGTCGCGCCCGTTGAGGACGAGGCCACCGATGTCGGGGTCGTCCAGGCAGTTGGTCACGATGACCTCGAGGACGCGCCACCCGCCTGATTTCGTAAGGACCCGGCAAACCTCCGGGGGGTGCCGGCCCGGGACTGAGGCGTGCCTGGCGAACGCGGCCCTGACCCGCTCGGAATCCTCGGCGTGGACGATGTCGAGCAGGTTGGAGCCTTCGCCGGCCCGCGGCAGGCCCATCCGCTCGTGCGCCGGGTTCACGTAGACGAGGCAACCGTTCTTGTCGACCACCCAGATCACGTCACTGCTGCTCTGTACCAGCGTGTGGAACCATCGCTCCCGCGTTGCCGGCATTTCGGGCCTCGTCCTCGTGGTCGTGAGGTCGGTGACGAGGAGGCACGCGACCGGTTCACCGTCGAGGTCAGCCCTGCCGACCGTCACGCTCACGGGGACCTGGGTGCCGTCGACGGCGAGGAGCGTGAGCTCGACCGGCTCCACTAGGGGCTTCTCGGCGCCCACCATGCCCTGGAGCGCCGCTTTTGAGCTGTCGGCGACCAGTGGTGCCGCGGGTACCCCCCGGAGCTGGTTAGGTGTGGCCCGCAGGAGAGCAGCCATCCGCGCGTTCACCCAGAGCACAGTGGTGGGGCCAGGGGCGACGACCATGACTCCCTGGGCGAACACCTCGGCGAGGCGCATGAGGGGCCAGTCACCTTCCAGAGGTGGCGAACCGAACGACACAGGCCCGGTCTCCTGGGGGCTGTGCCCCGGGCCAACCCCGGGGTCCGGCTCCGGTGCTGCGTTAGCCAGCGCCCTGGCAGCCACGCCCCGGCCTAGGCTCGTTCGAGCGTCTTCGGCAGCAGGGTAGTCCTCGGCGCGGGTTGCTTTAGGCGGTCGCTTGTTGGTCTTGGCGAGGGTCCTCACCGGCGACCACCGTCCTCCCACTCTGCGCAGCTGGCTTACCGCTGCAAGTGCAGCCAACCTCGCCATTGTCGCGCCCAACCACCTCTTTGGCCAGAGCGCGGCCAAAGAAATGCGTTCCGTGGGCACGCTCTCGGACCTGTGGGAGCAGTCCGTCCCACAGCCGCCAGCCTCCTGTTGGCCCAGAGCGTCGTTCCTGGGTCGTCATGGAGGTGCTGGGGCGTTCGTCCTTCGCGCGCCGGTATTCGGGGACCAGGCGCTTGTCGAGACTGGAGGGTGAAGCGCCCGCACTTCCCAAAGGAGTCAGCAACATGACCAAGCCCCTGGCCATCGACAAACTGCTCTACACGCCGCTCGAGGGTGACACCGCTGGGCTGGCGCAGGTGGGGATGAGACGGCCGAGAGTGTGACGAGGCTCTGGCCGGTCGCGGGACATCCTGTACGGTTTCATCATGGTCCTCGGTGCCCGCCCCTGGGTAGAGAACAAGATCGACCTGACAAACCTGGTCGACCTGATCCCCGCGGCCGTCGGCCTTATGACGAGCGCCGGCATCGCTGGCGAGGAGCTCCAGTGACAGACGAAATTGCCCACCAGTTGGAAGTACTCACCTGGGAGGGCTTCGGGCTCGCTACCCGGTCCTTGGCCACTGACATGGCCGAGGCCGGGTACCACCCGGACCTCATCCTGTGCATCGCCAGGGGTGGCCTACCCGTCGGCGGAGCGCTTGGCTATGCCCTCGGAGTGAAGAACTGCGCCGCCATCAGCGTGGAGTTCTATACGGGCATTGGCGAGACGCTGGCGGTGCCGGTCGTACTGCCCCCGACCCCTCCGCTCGTCGACCTGGCCGGGCTCGACGTCCTCGTGGCCGACGACGTAGCCGACTCCGGGAAGACCCTGGAAAAGGTGCTGGACCTCGTGCGTCCCCACGTCGCCAGGCTGCGTAGCGCGGTGCTCTACACCAAGCCTCGCACCGTGGTGATACCCGACTACAGCTGGGTCACGACCGACCGCTGGATCGACTTCCCCTGGTCCTCACAACCCCCGGTGGCGCAGTCGCCTAGGGGAACCTCGGACTTCGTGCGCAAACCCGGGGCACGCCGGAGCAGTCACTGAACCCGAGGCGGTTCACACGACAGAGCGACGGCCACGTGGGCGGTCGTCTGACCAAGACCCTTTGGTCCCGCTGGATCCGAACCGCGGCGAGCATGGAGCGCATGGTGCCCTTTCGTTGAGCGCGCCACATTACGGGCAACGTCGCCTGTGACGGGCCCCGCAGCACTCTCGTGGCGAGGGCGAGGAACTCATAAGGTGCTCCGGTCCAATCGGCCTCTAACCATCCTGGTTTTGGTCCAATTCTGGGCGCATTTTGGACCATGGCAGCTGGGGGTCACACCTTGGTTCAATAGGCCGTAAGACTGGCACAGCTTAGTAATACGACTGGTTTGAGGCAGAAGTGGTTGGCACTGGTTTGAGGCAAAGGTGGTTGGCGCGGCCCGGGGCCCGCCTGAGGGCGAGCGCGGAGGCCTTGCACGTCCGCCCTTACCGCTGGTGGTTCGGGGCACAGATCCTGTCGTCCTCCGGTCCTGTTGTCCTCCGGCGGGATGACGCAGGGCGTGGCTCAGTCGTGGCTGGTGCTCAAATTGACCGGCAGCGCCTTCTTGCTGGCCCTCACTGCCACCATGACGTTCGCCCCTTCACTGCTCGGGGGCGCCTGGGCAGGCTCGGTGGTCGACCGGTTTGACCGCCGCCGCCTGCTGCTGTTCACGCAGTCGGCGTTCATCCTTCTCAGCGGGGCGGTCGGTGCTCTCGTCGCCACGGGCAACGACCCCGTTTGGGCCGTGTTCGTTTTTGCGACAACCAAAAGGGCCTCTGAGTAGGAGCTCCCGCGAGTAGCTGGGCCCACGGACGGAGCGGGCGTCCTTGAGACGGCCGCGCGCTCGATCTGCGGAGCCGGAGCGATCACCGGCCAGGCTCAGGTGTTGCCAGCAACGGGCATACGGGACCTGATCTGTGCCCGAACGGAACAGGTCGCGTTTCGCAGCCGAACCCGCCACGGCAATTACGCCCCAATGCCGGCGAGGCGGGGCACGACTGGCGCCCACCGCTGTTCGAGCCAGCGTATTGGGTCTGGGCCTGTCGAACGGGCGATAACGGTGTTTACTCCGACAGCACTGAGCGCCTCGGCTTCGTTCATGACCGCACCCACATCGGCGTCGTCGGGCAGGTTGCTGAACGCGGTGACCTCGATGGTCGCCGGGTCTCGCCTGACGTCGTCGCAGTGGCGGCGCAGGACGTCGAGCTTACGGGCGACGACCGACGCATCGCCGAAAAGGTTGCAGGCATCCGCATATTTCGCCACGAGGCGCAATGTTTTGCGTTCGCCGCTGCCCCCGACCAGGATGCGCGGCCGGGGGGAACTTACTGGTGCCGGCGAGCACAGGGTCTCGGCTAGATGGTAGTGCTTGCCCTGGTAGGGCCCGTTGTTGTCGCTCCACATCTGCAGGCAGATTTGCAGTGCCTCCTCGAGGCGTTCGAAACGCTCAGCGACGGGTGGGAAGGGCACGCCCAGGCCCCGGTGCTCGCGCTCGTACCAGGCGGCGCCGATGCCGAGCTCGGCCCGCCCGCCAGAGACCACGTCCAGGGTGGTGACCGTCTTGGCCAGCAGGCCGGGGAAACGGTAAGTCACGCCGCCGACCAGGAGGCGGAGCTGTAAGCGCTCGGTTTTGCCGGCGACGAAGCCGAGGGTCGTGTAGCCCTCCAGCATGGGCTCATCGGCCGGCCAGGCCTGTTCCATCTGGAACCAGTGGTCCATGACAGACAGGGCCCGTACGCCGATGGATTCCGCGCTTTGGGCCAATGACGCCAGCGTCGTGCCAATGGACGCCGGCGCGCCTGGCCAGGTGAACCTCGGTACATGGATGTCCAGCTTCATTCCGTCCTCCTCGCTATGGGCCGAAGTAGTTCTACCAGCCGTGCGGATAAGCGGGCGCAGCCCACACTCTGGCGTGCACTTCTCCCGACCTGTCGCGGCGTGGCAAAGGGGCCCCATATCCTCGGGGGCGTGAGCGAGCCTGTAGTCCTCTTTGACCTCGACGGGACACTCGTCGACTCCGAACCCGGGATCCGCGCCTCCCACCACCACACGCTGGCGACGTTCGGGCTAGAAGCTGATGATGCCACCGTGCGTCGCTGGATCGGGGCGGTGTTGAGGGAAGCACTGCTAGGCCTTGGCATTCCCGAGGGCCACTTGGAAGAGGCGGTCGCCGCCTACCGCTGCCATTACGCTGCCACGGGCATCTACCAGAGCCGGCTCTACGACGGCGTCGTCGAGATGCTCAGAGCCCTGGCCACAAGTGGGGCTACCTTGTGCGTCGCGACGTCCAAGCTGACCACGTCCGCTGATCAGGTCCTGGAGCACTCCGGTATCTCCAGCTACTTCAAGTTCGTCGCCGGATCGACTCCCGACCGTAGCCGAGAGGGCAAAGAGGCGATCATCGCTCACGTCCTCGACTTGTTGGGCAGGCGGGCGCTCGGGGTCGTATCGATGGTGGGGGACACGAAGTGGGACGTCCGGGGCGCCGTCCGTAACGGTGCCCGTCCCATCGGCGTCACGTGGGGTTACGGGACCGAGGCTGAGCTGCGGGCCGCAGGAGCCGAGGTGATCGTGGCGGGCCCGGCCGAGTTGACGGCGATCTTCCGGCCAAGGGGCGCGACAACCTGCTGAGGGTCGGCCGGCTGCCCCTTGGCATCGAACAACTGTTCGTATAAGTGCCGACTACGGCCTTGTCGATCCTGAGCACCGGCTCCAGCCGGCCGTGTTTGATGCTCATAGCCGTTGTGGTGCGCTCGATGTCAAGCGGCCCCGAGCAGCAGGAGCGCCCCGCTGATGGGAAGATCCCATACAACGTTCAACCCAAAACATACAATGGGGAGGTGACTGCTCATGTGATGACTGTGTCCGGCAACGGCCAGGTTTCCATACCCGCAGGTGCTCGGGCTCGGTGGAAGACCCGCAAGGTGATCGTGGTCGACCTCGGTGACCGCGTGGTCATGCGCCCAGCACCTGATGAGCCTGTCGCGAAGCTGGAAGGCAAGTACCGCACGCGTGGCCCGAGCAGTGACCAAGCGCGGCGTCAAGCCCGGCGAGAGGACGGCGAGCGGGCGAGGGCCCGGTGACGGTCCTGGACGCTTACGCCGTCGTTGCCTTCCTGCGCGCCGAACCAGCCGCAGGAGAGGTGCGGAGGCTGTTGGAGGCAGACGCACGACTGACTTCCGTCGGCGTGGCTGAGGTCCTTGACCACCTCGTGCGAGTAGTCGGAGCCGACGAGGAAGAGGCCACGTTGGACCTGGCCCAGCTCGGGCTCTTGGAGGGCAGCGTCGTTGACTTCACCGTCGGGGCGGAGGCGGGCCGGCTCCGTGCTCGCCGGTACCATCGGGCCCGCTGCGCCGTGAGCATGGCCGATTGCATCGCAGCCCAAACGGCACGCTCCAAGGGGGAACCGTTGGCCACATCAGATCCTCACCTCTTGGACCTTTGCCACGAGGAGGGCATCCTTACGGTCGTTCTCCCAGGAAGTGACGGGTCTAGATGGACAAGGCCTAGCTGACCTCGACCGCCACCGCGAGCAGCGGGCTCTCCGCCCTATAGCCTCAACGGGCAACTTTGCGGCGGCGCCGAACATTCCATCTCGCGCCGCCTAGCGATGAGCGATTTCACCACGGCCGGCGAGCAAAACGACGTGTATTTCGCGTGCTGCAGTCAAGTGTCCAGCTCACATATCGACGACCTGGCACAGGCGGGTCGCCCTCCCATGCCACGAGGAGGCGAGCGACCCCGCTCCAGCCCACTGCGACTGCGAGCTGCTCTGAACGGCCTCTGATCGCGGACAGCGCGCCGGTTGCGGTCAGGCGGTGGGTGGCTCCCGGCTCGCGCGCAGGGCCCCGCTAGCGTCCAACAGATGGTGGTGGGCCTCGTGCACCGCGAAGCGGGCCAAGCCGGCCACCGTGAAGCTGTCTGTCCCATCACGGCGCGCCGTGCGATCCCAGTCGGAGCCCTGCAGCCCGGCGAGCACGGCGGCCATCCGTCGGGCTTGGGCCTCGATGCCCTCGGCCAGCTCGGCTGGCGTCAGCTCATTGAAGGCGACCCACTCCGCTTCGCTGGGCTCGAACCACGGGACGACCGGGTCGTCTTCGGCCACAGCCAGCAGCACCCGGTCACCGAACACGGCGAACATGTCACGCACGTGCGCCGCGTACTGAGCCGGCGACCACACCCCGGCACGAGGCGACGTCTTAAGGTAACCGAGGTCGACGTCCGACAAGAACCGCCGCCACTCGGCTGCTTCGGTCGAACCGGCCTCCCCTAGCGACCCCGTCGGCACCGCCGCGGCGTTGTAGCCGCACTGAGGGCACGCCGCGTTCTGCACCAGCACCCAGTCCCAACCTTCTCCCGGACGCTGCGCCATGGCCGCATCCTTATCGGCGGCGCCCAGGTGCGCAACTCGTTTCCCCTTGGAGGGGCGCCCCGGCCGGCCACCCGCTGGCCCCGCCGGCGGGACAACACCGCAGCGTTGAACCAGTGCTGGGCGGCGACACACGCATTCGGCACCCCGATCATCGCATCTCCCTGCAGCAGAGGGAGGGAACGGGCCGGCCGCTCGATGGCGTTGTCGTTGTGACGGACCGGCTCGTTGCGCTCGTCAGCACGCGATGGCACGGCCATGGCATGGTTCGGTCAGCTGCCAGCTTCATCGTGGTCGCTTGCGTCCTCGCGTCCGCTCTTGCAGGTGCGGTGCCCGCGTCACAACGCGGCACGCGGGGCCAGTTACCGGTCGTCCTGACTGCCCGGGACGTTCAGGTACTTCAGAAGTTGAGTACGACGACGGGCGTAGGCATCGTCGAGCGCCCGGCAAAGGCCTGCAGAATCCCCAAGTGCTTTGGACAGGTGTCGAGCGCGGCGTTCTTTGCCAGTACTGCGGACGCCGGGCGCAACTGGGGGGTTTCGGGGACGGCGCCGTTTGCTGACGGACCGGTCGCGCATTTCGTGTCCGTGCCCGTGGCGTTCGTGTCCAGGGTGCAGGGCTACGTGCTGGTCCTGGCAAAAGGTGGCGCCCTGTACTACACGGGTGCTGGGGGGCGGCACTGGTCACGACTGCGCGTGCCGGGAGCCCCGACTGCTATGTCGTTGAGCGGCAACGAGCTGTGGGTGGTCTCAGGGTTCTGCCCCAACGCCGCAATGGTGCCGCAGCTCTGCCCGTCCAGGCTCGTCGTTCACCGCGCAGGCGCGCTGGTGCCGACGGCGGTGAGGCCTCTGCCTGAAAGTGGCGGGCCTCATCGCGCTGCAATGGTGCGCTGACGGCGGCAAGTATTGGTCATGGCGGCCAGCGACCACAGGGGGCCAAAGCATCGCCACCGCCGGCAGGACAGGTGCCTTCCTCCCCGAGCCCTTCAATGGGCTCTATCACACCGAAGACGGCGTCGACTGGACGATGTTCAAGTAGCGTTTGCTGGGCGGCGCCAGACCGCCGCAACTGCGGTCGGCCCGGCCAGGATGGAGCAATCCTGGAAGGCGCGCCATACCGACGTGTCTTTCCGCTGTTCAGAGCCCGTATGTTGTCGTCGGTGGCGCCCATAATCCCCACCGGTCCGAGTTCCCGGGAGCTTGCAAATAGACGAACCGCCTGGAGCGGTTGCCCAGAGGTCCGCTCACCTATCGCTTAGTGGGCTGGGCGTCCGCTCGCAGCTCGTATCATCTGCCTGTGCCCACCTTTTCGTCATACGACGGGACAGAACTGCAGGTAGAATTGTTGGGCGCGCCAGGAGAGCCGCTGGTGTGCCTCCCGGGCGGCCCGCTACGTTCTCCCCGGTACCTGGGGGTCCTCGGAGGCCTCGATGCCCACCGGGAGCTCGTGCTCTTGCAATTGCCACCCCGGCGCGTCGACAGGATTGTCGCTGACGTGGAGGCCCTGAGGGCCCACTTGGGCCGCGAGCGGATCGACATCCTGGCGCATTCAGCCGCGGGGAACCTCGCCTTGCTCTACGCCGCAGCGTACCCAGAGCGCGTCAGCCGCATGGCCCTTGTCACGCCGACTGCTCGGGTGGTCGGCGTCAGCCCATCGGACGAAGACGTGCGGGTTGCCCTCGAGCGGCGCTCGGGCGAACCCTGGTACCCCGCTGCCCGCCAGGCCGTCGAGGCCTTGGAGGCCGGTGACCAGTCAGTTGCAACCCGTCGCGCGGTTGCCCCGTTCCTTTACGGCCGTTGGGACAGCGCTGCGCAGTCCCACGCCGCGTCGGAGGCTACGCAGATGGCGCCCGGCTCCCGCGAGATCTACTACGGGGAGGGCGCGTTCGACCCGGCCGCCACACGCGCCGTTCTTGCGCGCTTAGCTGCACCGGTACTCATCCTCGCCGGCAGCCTCGACTTCGAGCCCACGGTGGGAGCAGCGAACGAGTTGGCTGGGTTGTTCTCGAATGCCTCGGTTGCCGTCCAGCCCGGTGCCGGGCACTTCCCCTGGCTGGACGACGCGGCAGAGTTCGTGGCGCTGCTCTCGGCCTTCTTGGGGTGAGGACGCCACCTGTGCACCTGGCGCCTACCGCACCCTCACGTTTTGAGGACCGCAAGAGCTATGAGGTCCGCCGATTACTGGCGACGAAAGGGACTGCCGGGAGACCCTCGCCCTCGACCCAGGCCGATCCCAGCCGATACCGGACAACCGGTTATGGAACGGCCGATTTCTGATTAACACGCAAGGGGAATCCAAGTTGATCGACGCTGATGGGCATGCCGTCAAGCGTCAAGTTCGCTTACGCGGCCGCACATATTTCCAAGGAGAGCGGAGCAGGCGACTGGTATGTCTGACGTGCTCTGCTGCGAAACCTGGCTACTGGGTTGATCACTGCTGTGGTTGGCGTCCATTCTGCTAGCTCGGGACTGGTTGCGCCGGGCGGTTCATCAGTGCAAGCACGACCGAGCGGCCATCGGGGTCGGCGAGGACGACGAAGCGTCCCCAGTTCGCGTCCTGCGCAGGCCAAAGCACGGGGAGCCCAATCTCGGTCGCCTGCCGCTCGCACTCGTCGGGGTCATCAACAAGGAACCGCACGGCCGCTCGGAACCGGGGCGCCGGCCTAGGTTGCAACTGTGACAGAGACACCCCTCCCCGACCCGAACACGCCATTCGGCCAGCGAGTTCGGCGCAGGCTCCGAGAAGAACAGGTCATCTGGATCACGACCGTCAGCGCCGACGGGACCCCTCAGCCCAACCCCGTCGGCTTCCTGTTCCAAGACGATGGCTCAATCCTCGTCTACAGCGACGCCACCGCGCACCGCATCGAACACGTCGCCGAGCGACCGCGAGTGGCCCTGCACTTCGACGGCGACGGCAACGGCGGCGATGTCGTGGTCTTCACTGGCACCGCCCGCCGAGCGGACGAGATTCCACCAGCGCACGAGAACCCCGCCTGGCTCGCGAAATACGGCGATAGCGCGGCCCGGCTCTTTGGCAGCATGACCAGCTTCAGCGAGCGCTTCTCGGTGCCCACCCGGGTCGAGATCACGAGAACACGAGGCCGGTAAGCCCTGCTCGGATCGTGGCACTCATCGCTGGCGCCTGTGCGGACCTCAAGCCTCGCGCCGCCGGCTCGGCGGGCGCCGAACACGCGCACCCATGCAGGCACCAGGTCGCGCCGCAGGTAGGCCCACCAGGAGGCAACCAGTCCCAACTGGGGAGCACGCCGGCTGGGGGTCCCCAACCGCCTGGAGAACGGACGCGCTCGTGAGCTTGGGTCAAACTGACCTTCCCGACCCTGGCGGGACCGGCGTGGCAGGGTTGCCGAGACGGCGTCGCATCTAGCCATCATGCCCGACGAGGGCGCGGTCGCCTCGGCCACGGCCGCGTCCGGGTTGGCCCGTGGCATCCTGAAGGGGATGGAGCCTCGACGCTGGGGCGAGGGCCCCGGCTACCAAGTTGTACGTCGCGGGTTGTCCATCGCCTCGGAGGGTAACGAGGCGTGCCGGCCCGTCCACCTGCTCGCCGCCCTGGAAGAGGTCCAAGGCCCCTTCTCCAGCGTGCTCAGGCCGGGAAACCGGCGATGGCTGTACCCCCGGGCTGAGCCACCCAGCAACCTGGGCGGCTCCATGGGCTACCTGGGCTCGCAGGCAGTCCGCGCTGCTACGACGTTCGCCGATAGCCGCCAGGAGCTCTTCACCCCGCCACACCTCCTCTTGGCGGTCCTCGACCAGGCCGACGCAGAGGTCCTGCAGCGTCTGAACGGCGCAGGGATCGACCCCGCGAGGGCCCGGGCTGTGGCGGCTAAGACGTTGGGGGCACCCCCGGACCTCGCCCCCGTCGCCATGCCGGAGCTTTGCCCGGTCGGCACGCACGACCGCCCGCCCTTGCCGATCGACGAGCTCGACCCGCCGGCGTGGGCCGCGTTGTCCTGGCGCCAACGCCACCTGCCCCTTCGCCGGCTCAAGCGCCAGAGGGACTGGTACGCGCTCTCGAACCTCGAACGCCGAGCCGCCTGGCGCGTTGCTGACCGGCGGGGCCTCGATGACGACCAGCGCTACTCGCTGCTGTGCCATCACCATGACCGGGTGCAGGCCTTGTCCCATGAAGTTCGCCCTGACCTGGTCGAGACGCGACAGCAGCTCAAGCAGGGCTCCCAGCACTCAATGCCTCGCCTTGCGCACCAGCAGCGCCCGCGGGCCTGGCGGAGAGTCGCCCTGCTGTTCATGGCCGGCTGGCCGACGTGGTTCTCCAACCGTCGCGCCGGCTTGCGGGACAAGTCCTTCCGATTGGTCACGGCTTCGGCGTACAGGGGCCAGCCGGACCTTCCCCCGCCTCGCTGAGCCCTGCCGCCTCGCCCGCCAACGTGGTCGTCGGCAAGGCTTATCGCTCCAGATCACCCCCTGACTTCAAGCGATCACCGCAACAGCCCACCCTGTTCGAGTTGGATCGAGGTCGGAGGCGATGTTGTGGAGCGGTTGTCAGACCAGGAGCGCCATCGGATCGCCGAACTGATGGCGCAGGGCGTC
>Ga0326727_10004746_pt1 | contig 40084 bp, 36 predicted proteins | sample MB2enrmetagenome_FD_207643 | JGI IMG/M metagenome (GOLD analysis project Ga0326727, IMG submission 207643) | Lab enriched peat soil microbial communities from McLean, Ithaca, NY, United States - MB29MY | ecosystem: Environmental > Terrestrial > Soil > Wetlands > Peat | place: USA: New York...
CGAGGCAGGTCGATGAAGGCAGCGCGGTTCCATGGTCAGGACCAGCGAGCGATCTGACCGAGACTCCACCGCCAAGGCAACACTTGACGGTCCGGGAACGTCAGACGCTCGATAGAGCGCCCCTGATCTGGTGGAGTGCCGACCTCAGCGATCCCCCTGAGGCCTCCGCATTCACCCTGGCCTCAGCGAGATCCAGAGGCTGGGCTTGACCTGGGCCGCCACCATCAGCGGCCAGAACCAGGGACCGTGGCAGCGGTAGCTCACGACCTCCTCCTCAGCGACCTCGAGGGCACGGAGCGGGCTTCGGTTCCGGCCCCGGCCCTGGAGAAGCAACGAGTGCCGGCCCGGGGTGACCGACACCTCGACGGTCTCTCCCGCGGCGATCGCGCCCACCACCCGGCCATCGACGGAGATGTTGTAGGTCTCCATCCCGAGCAGGGGGCTGAGGCTTCCTGCCCGTGAGAGACGGATTGTCGCTTCGCCCATTTTCTCGAGCCTCCTATGCGCGGATCCGCCGCACCCCGCCCGGCCCGACGCTGTCGCCGGGTCCCACCCGCGTCGTCCTCACGGCACGGGAGCCGGTGATCAGCCGCTCTCGGTCGAACAGGGCGGCCACCACCCGCCACATGGCGATGTCGATGACCAGCAACCCGAGCCCGAACCCCACCGCCGTCCAGACGCCGAGGGGCACGACCTGGAACGACACCAGGGCAGTGACCGCCAGCGGCGGTAGGCTGGCCAGCGTACCCAGCTGCTGCGCGACCCGCACGTCGCTGGATCGCGCTGAGATCGCCGTGCCCACCCCGATCGACCACACGGCGAGCAGTGGCGCGAACAGCGCCTGGGCGAGGATGTGCGAGCCGTCGCTCAGAGTTGGCGCCACGGCGGGGTTCTTAGCGAAGAAGTGGGCGAGGATCACGACCAGAGCGAAGAGGAGGTAGGCGATCCCGACCGAGGGGATGAGCGGGGCCAGCGCCTTGCCGATCAGGATCTCTCCGCGTCGCACCGGCGTGGTCAGCAGCGGCTCCAGGGTTCCCTGGTCCCGCTCTCCCACCACCGAGTAGGCGGCGATGGAGGCGGGGATGACCGCCGGCACGATCAGGAGGACCAGGAACGTCGAGCCCACTTCCCTGGCGACCACCGCGGGCTTGATCGCGGCGCTGAGCAGGAAGATGACGATCGCTGGGTTGATCAGGAAGACGAAAGGCAGCACCAGCATGGCGCCGACGATGAACGGCGTGCGGCGGTACTCCCGTATCTCCTTGCGCGCCACGGCGGCCACCCGTCTGCCATCGAGCCCGATCATGGTCTTGCCTCCGGGTCCTCGTCGACCAGCTCGAGATAGACGTCCTCGAGCGAGTGGCGCGAGACTGCGATCGACATCACGTCGGCCCCGGCGGCCACCAGCGCGCGAGTCACGTTCGGCGCGGCCATCCGCGGGTCGGCAACAGTCAGAACGTACGTGGCGTCGCCGTCAAGGGTCCACGTGTCGACGCCCATCTCCGGCGTGAAGACGGCCTCCGGAGTGGGCAGGGGCGCGGCCGTCTCCACCACCAGTGAGCTGCGGAACAGCTGCGTCCTGAGCTGCTCCGGGCGCCCGACGGCGAGAAGCCGCGTGTTGAGAATGGCAACCCGGTCGCAGAGCCGCTCCGCCTCCTCCAAACGGTGGGTGGTGAGGAATACGGTAACCCCGCGCTGGCGCAGGCTGGCGATGAGATCATGCACCTCCCGGGACGCGACGGGGTCCAGACCCGAGGTTGGCTCATCGAGGAACATGACCACCGGATCGCTCAACAGGGCGCGAGCCAGACCCACCCGCTGCCGAAGGCCTTTCGAGAGGCGCCCGCAGAGGTCACCGGCGCGTGCGGCCAGGCCCACCGTCCCCAGGGTCGCGCCGATCCGGTCTCCGGGGTGGCGCACGCCGTAGAGGTCGGCGAAGAGCTCCAGGTTCTCCTGGACGGTGAGCCGGAGGTACAGGCCGGGGTTCTCCGGCATGATGGAGATGAGCTGCCGGATCTCGCCACCGTTGGCCTCGGACAGGGGAATCCCGGCGACCACGGCCGAGCCCGACGTCGGCCCAATCAGCGTCCCCAGGGTCCGAACAGTGGTGGTCTTTCCGGCCCCGTTCGGGCCCAGGAAGCCGAAGACCTCCCCATGAGCCACAGTGAACGAGACGTCCTCGAACGCGGTGCGTTCGCCGAAGCGCTTCGTCAGGTGGCTGACCACCAGAGCCGGGGACGCACCACCGGACGGCTGCTGCTCCCCAACGGAGGGCGCAGCGTCGTCAGACAAATCCAAGCCCCAGCGCCGTTCTGCACCCGCCTCCCGTCTGCACCACCAACGACCCCATCACCCCAAACAAACGCTCGAAAGACCAGCCGGCTTCGCGGCCAGATGGTAGGCGACCCCATCCGACGTCCGCTCAACCTGCCCCAGGTCGGCGTTTGACGTGACTGATAGCCGCTGAGGCTTGCTCCAATGACGGTGACAGTACGCTGGGGTGGCCCAGGGTGACCTCATGGGACCAGCGACCCGGCGGTGCAGCCTGGCCGCCGTCCGGGAGGCCGCGCGAGCCTGGCGTCGCAGGCGGGCTGCCCTCTGTGGCATGGAGGAGGGGCGGGGGTGCGTGCGCAGCGCAGGCTCTGCGCAGGCGGCGGTTGCAACGCCGCCGAGCAGAGGGCGCGGCGCGGCGGTCAGGCCGCGCCGACGCCCGGGCCGAAGCGGAGCACCACCCCGGCCCCTCCCCGCAACGCCGGCGCGTCAGTCGGTCTCGATGCGAACCAGACGGCGCACCTCGAGCTTGCCCTGCGACTGCAGCGCCCGGATCACCTTCTTGTCCTGCTTGCCCACCGAGGTCTTGGGGATCTCGGCCACGATCGCCCAGCTCTCGGGAAGCCAGAAGCGGGCGACCTTCCCGGTCAGGAAATCGCGCAGCTCCTCGGGCTCGGCGGACTGGCCGGGCTTGAAGGCGATCACGGCCAGCGGCCGCTCCTGCCAGTGCTCGTCGGTGACGCCGATCACGGCGGCGTCGAGGACCGCGGGATGAGCCATCAGCTGGTTCTCCAGCTCCACCGAGCTGATCCACTCGCCGCCGGACTTGATCACGTCCTTGGTCCGGTCGGTGATCTGGACGTAGCCGAGCTCATCGACGTTGCCGACGTCGCCGGTGCGGAGCCAGCCGTCGTGAAAGCGCTCCGGGGCGTCGACCCGGTAGTAGCTGCCGGTGATCCAGGGTCCGCGCACCTCGATCTCCCCCACTGCGACCCCGTCCCAGGGCAGCACCTCGCCGTCCCCGCCGGTGATGCGCAGCTCGACGCCGGTAACCGGGCGCCCGGTCTTGGCCCGGTAATGCCAGTACATCGGGTCGTCCTCGGCCATCCCGTCGGGTGGGTAGGCGATCGTCCCCAGCGGGCTGGTCTCGGTCATCCCCCAGGCCTGCACCAGGGGGAACCAGCGCTGGTAGGCGCGCATCAGGCTGGTGGGGACCGCCGATCCGCCGCCGATCCCGAGCCGTACGAAGCTGAGGTCCGCCTGCGCCGCCTGGGCAGCCATCAGCAGCCCCTGGAAGATGGTGGGGACACCGGCCAGGAAGGTGGGCCGCTCCTGGAGGACAAAGGAGAGCAGCGGCTGCGGCTGGAGGAAGCGCTCAGGCAGGAGCAGATCGGAGCCGATCGCCCAGGCGCTGTAGGGGATGCCCCAGGCCATGACGTGGAACATGGGCACGATGGGGAGATTGCGGTCCGCGTCGGTGCAGCGGAAGTTGGCCGAGATCGCGTTGGAATGCAGCCAGAGCGAACGGTGGCTGTAGACGACACCCTTGGGGTCGCCGGTGGTGCCGGTCGTGTAGCACATCGCCGCCGCCTGCGTCTCGTCCAGCTCCGGCCAGTCCTCGAGCGGGGCGGAGCCGGCGAGCAGCTCCTCGTAGTCGAGGGTGTCGCCCAGCCCGGCGGTGTCACCGCTCCCCACCACGATCACCTTCTCGAGCGCGGTCAGCTGAGGCCGGATGGCGGCCAGCAGCGGCAGCAGGCTGGCGTCGGCGATCACCACCCGGTCGCCACCGTGGTTGACCACGAACGCGAGCTGGGACGGCGAGAGGCGCAGGTTGAGGGTGTGCAGCACCGCCCCCATGCAAGGCACCCCGAAGTAGGCTTCGACGTGCTGCTGGTGATTCCAGCAGAGGGTCCCCACGCGGTCGCCGGGGCCGATGCCGAGCTTGCGAAGCCCGGTGGCCAGTCGCGCCGCGCGCTCGGCGACCTCGGCGAAGCTGGCCCGCCGCGAGGACTCGCCCTCGAAGGTGACCACCTGGCTCCCGGCGAAGAGGGTCCGGCCCTGCTGGAGGATCCCGGTGAGGGTGAGCGGGGCGTCCTGCATCGTGCTCTTCATGACATCAGCTCCTCCGCGGCACGCGTCGCCCCTGGCCGGGGCGGTTGCGGCGCATCCATGATGCTCCCGCCCGCGACCGCCGTCGAGGCTCGGCTCAGGAGAGGAAGTCGAGGAGCAGGGGCACCAGCACCTCCGGGTGGGCGTGGGGGGTGCCGTGGTCGGCGCCCTCCAGCGCCATGTGGCGTGCCCCGGGGATGGCGGCGGCGACCGCTCGCGTCCCCGGCAACATCCACGGCATGCTGGCCGTGCCGGCGAGGACGAGCACCGGAACCGCGATCGACGAGAGCCGCTCCGCGGGCAGGACGTTGCCGGGGCCGGTGACATCCATGTCGTAGGGGAGCGTGTGGGCGAGGTCCACGAGGCCCGACCACATCTCCGTCTGGCGCAGGCCGGCCACGACCTGCGCCGGCAGGCCGATCGCCTCGGTCTGGAAGAGCGCCACCGCGTCGTCCCGCCGGCCTTCACGAAGCAGGGCACGGAGGCGATCGGCCAGGTCGGCCCCCGGGCGCGGGTAACCGCCGGCGATGTAGGGCGGCTCATAGGCGGCCACCCGGTCGACCGGCGCGCCCGCGCGGGCTCCCTCCAGGGCGAGGATGGCGCCCGACGAATGGCCGAAGACGTGGGCGCGCCCTCCCACCCGCTCCATCACCGCGGTCAGGTCATCGACCTCGCGCTGCACGGCATAGGGGGACGTGTCGCCGCTCCTCCCCCGCCCCCGCCGGTCGTAGGTCACGGCGGTGAAGTGCGGCGCGAGCGCCGCTGCCAGACCGCGGAGCGTGCCCCGGTCGCTGAAGGCGCCGCCAATCAGCACCACCGCTGCGCCCGCACCGCTCCGCTCGAAAGCGATCGGCGTCCCGTCCGCAGACGTGACCATCTCCACCGCCGAAGCCATGTGCTCGCCTCCCCACTGCAGGCTCAATCGCGGGCCCAGCCTACCGGAGAATCCGGGCAGGATCGGTCCTGCATCATCGCATGCTAGATTGGCGCGGCCATGAGCCGGTCCACGCTCGTCTTCGTGCACGGGATGTACATGAACGACCGCAGCTGGGCGCCCTGGGTCGAGCTCGGTGAGGCGGCGGGCTTCGACTGCCTGGCCCCCTCCTGGCCGTACCACGACGGTGAGCCGGAGGAGCTGCGCCGCCACATCGATCCCCAGCTCGGCTCGCTGACATTCGGTGGCGTGGTCGAGCACTTCCGGACCATCATCCGCACGCTCGACGAGCCGCCCTTGGTGGTCGGACACTCGATCGGCGGCCTGGTGGTGCAGCGGCTCCTCAACGAGGGGCTGGTGCGGGCCGGCGTCGCCATCAGCTCGGCACCGGCCCGGGGCATCGTCTCCGTCAGCCCCCACTTTCTCCGGGCGAACTTCCCCCACGTCAACCCCTTCGCGGGCAACCGGCCGCTGATCATGACCCCCCAGCGCTTCCACTACACGTTCGGCAACGCCATGAGCCGCGAGGCGAGCGACCGCGCCTTCGAGAGCTACGTGGTGCCGGAGAGCCGCAACGTCCCGCGGAGCACGCTGACCCGGAGCGCCGGGATCGACTTCCGGCGCGATCATGGACCGCTGCTCTTCATCGCCGGGGACAACGACCACCTCTGCCCGGAGAGGATGGTGGCCCGCAACGCCATGGCGTACCGGCGCTCACCCAGCCCGGCGCGCCTGCGGGCGTTCAGCGGCCGCTCCCACCTGATCTGCAACCAGGAGGGATGGGCGGAGGTGGCGGACGCCGCTTTCGCCTTCCTCCGCACCGCGGTCGGCTGACCGAGCGTCGGGCCGGATCAGGCCTGGCGCTCCCCGGGGCCGGGCTGCTACGGTCGCCACCATGGCGCTGCAGCCCCCGACCTTCGCCGACGTCCTGGCCGCCCGCACCCGGATCCGGGACCACCTGCCGAGGACACCGCTCCGCTCCTACCCGGCCCTCCACCGGCTGGTGGGCACCGAGGTCTTCGTCAAGCACGAGAACCTGCTCCCCACCGGGGCCTTCAAGGTCCGGGGCGGCATCAACCTGACCAGCCGGCTCGACTCGGAGACACGCCGCCGCGGGGTCATCACCGCCTCCACCGGCAACCACGGCCAGTCGGTCGCCTACGGCGCCCGCCTCTTCGGCGTGCCGGCCACCGTCTGCGTGCCCGAGCACGCCAACCCGGTCAAGGTCGAGGCCATGCGCGACCTCGGCGCCGAGGTGATCTGCGTCGGCGCCACCTTCGACCAGGCCCGCGCCCACTGCGAGGGACTGGCCCGCGAGCGGGGGCTGCGTTACATCCACGCCGGCGACGAGCCCGACCTGATCGCGGGCGTCGCCACCTACACCCTCGAGATCCTCGAAGACCAGCCGGAGATCGACGCCATCCTGGTGGCGGTGGGCGGCGGGAGCGGGGCGGCGGGGGCCTGCATCGTCAGCCGCGTGGTCCGGCCCACGATCGAGGTGATCGGGGTGCAGTCGGCCCAGTCCCCGGCAGCCCACGACTCGTGGCGGAGCGGCGAGATGGTGGAGCGTCCCAACACGACCATCGCCGAGGGAGTCGCCACCGGCACGGCCTTCGAGCTGCCGCAGCGGATCCTGCGCGAGCTGCTCACCGACTTCGTCCTGATCGAGGACCGGGATCTGCTTTCCGCCACCCGGCTGATGATCGAGAAGACGCGCACCCTCGTGGAGCCGGCCGGGGCACTTCCCCTCGCCGCCGCCCTCGACCCCGCCCTGGCGCCGCGGCTGCGGGATCGTCGAGTGGCGCTGATCTGCTCGGGCGCGAACATCAGCCCGGCGCAACTGGCGGAGGCGCTCGCCGCTCCCGCCCGGAAGACTGCCGATGGCTGAGCCCGTCGTCGTCGCCTACGGTCGCTCCCCGATCGGGCGGGCGTTCAAGGGGTCGCTCATCGACTGGCGGCCCGACGACCTCGCCGCACACGTGGTCGAGCAGGTCCTCGACCGGGTCCCTGCGCTCGACCGCGGCAGCATCGACGACCTGCTCTGCGGGTGCGGCCTGCCGGGGGGTGAGCAGGGCTTCAATCTCGGACGGATCGTCGCCATCCTCACGCGGCTCAATTGTCCCGGCACCACCGTGACCCGCTACTGCGCCTCGTCGCTGCAGACGACCCGGATGGCGGCCCACGCGATCCGCGCCGGCGAGGGCGACGTCTTCCTCTCGGTCGGGGTGGAGTCGACGACCAGCTACCAGAACGGCACCAGCGACATGCCCCAGTGCCGCAACCCGAAGCTCGAGCCGGGCAACCCCGGCGGCTACCCCGACATCTACATCCAGATGGGCGAGACCGCCGAGATCGTGGCCCAGAGCGAGCAGGTGTCCCGGGAGGAGATGGACCGCTTCGGCCTGCGCTCTCAGGAGCGTGCCGTGGCGGCGCAGGACCAGGGCTTCTTCGCCCGCGAGATCATCCCGGTGCCACTCGCCGGCGGGGCGGTCATGGCCGCCGACGACGGCCCGCGCCGTGCCACCTCGCTGGAGAAGCTGGCCGCCCTGGAACCCGCCTTCCGCGCCGGCGGCCGGGTGACCGCGGGGAACTCCTGCCCGCTCAACGACGGCGCGGCGGCGGTGGTTCTGATGAGCGACACCAGGGCGCGGGAGCTGGGGATCCCGGCGCTGGCCCGCATCGTTGCGACCGGCCTCTCCGCGCTGGAGCCGGAGCGGATGGGGCTGGGCCCGATCGAGGCCTCCCGCCAGGCCCTGGCCCGGGCGGGGATGAGCATCGCCGACGTCGACGTGGTGGAGATCAACGAGGCCTTCGCCGCCCAGGTCATCCCCTCGGCTCGGGGGCTGGGGATCGACCCCTTCGACGACCGGCTCAATCCCCACGGTGGCGCCATCGCGCTCGGCCATCCCTTCGGCATGACCGGGGCGCGCATCCTCTGCACCCTGCTCAACGGCCTGCAGTCCACCGGCGGGCAGATCGGGCTGGAAACCATGTGCGTGGGCGGGGGAATGGGGATGGCGATGATCGTGGAGCGCCTCGTTTGAGGTGATCCCCCTCGGCGCGGGGTCCCTCTTCCCCAATTGGAAGTAACCTCGGTGCCGACTGCCGGCGTTAACCTAGGAGAAGGGCGCGCCTGGACAGCGCCGTCCTGGACCCGGACCGACGCCAGACCCGAATCAGTCAGGGGCGCGAGACAGGATGCGTTCGACGGCTCGACGGCACGCCTGGCTGTTCGTCCTGGGAGCGGCAGCCATCGCAGTCAGTGCGTGCAGTCCGACGCCTCCGGCGCCGACCGCCACGACCGCCAGCCCCGTGCCCAGCGCCAGCGCCACCACCGGGGGACACCTGGTCGCTGCCGGCCCACCGTCGGTGGTCGTCACCCCGTCCGACGGCTCCACCGGCGTCGGCCTCGACGCGCCCATCCAGGTGAGCGCCATCAACGCCACCATCGGCACGGTACAGGTCCAGGAGAACGGCGCCGACGACACGCTGGCCTGGACGACCGGCGACGACGGTGCCGAGTGGAGCTACCTGGGCGGTCTCGACGTCAACGCCGGCTACGTGGTGACGGCGACGGCGATGAGCGCCGGCGGCGAGACGGTGGCCACCTCCAGCTTCCACACCATCAGCAGCGCTCAGCGGCTGCTGACCACGGTGCTGTACCTGAGCGACGGCGAGACCGTGGGCGTGGGGATGCCCATCGAGCTGGAGTTCAACGTCCCCGTCGCGCCCGCCGACCAGCCGGGAATCATCGCTCACATCGCCGTGCTCAGCTCTCCGCCCCAGCCGGGCGGCTGGTACTGGTTCGATGACGAGGACGTCCACTACCGGCCGGAGAGCTACTGGCAGCCGGGGACCCAGGTCACCATCGACGCCGACCTCAACGATGTGGACGCGGGCAACGGCTACTGGGGCCTGGGCGACTGGAGCATGAGCTTCACCGTCGGGCCGGAGCACGTCACCGTGGTCGACACCCAGGCGCGCACGCTGACCGTCTACGACGGCGACCCGGACAGCGGCACCCAGCCGCTCTACACGTGGCCGACCAACACCGGCAAGACCGGCTACGAGACCATCGACGGCACGCTGGTGGTCCTCTACCACGAGCCGGTGGTGGTGATGAACTCCTGTCAGACCTTCCATACCTCGGCGGCCTGCGGCGGCGACCCCTCGGACACCTACAACGAGGCCGTCTACGACGACACCGCCGTCTCCAGCGACGGCTACTTCATCCACGCGGCACCCTGGGTCTGCTATGGCGACAGCTGCAGCCTGTGGCCGTATGGCGATGTCAACAGCTCGCACGGCTGCATCAACCTGAGCACGGACAACGCGATCACCTACTACAACTGGAGCCAGGTCGGCGACGTGGTCGAGGTCACCGGCAGCCCGCTGCAGGCGTCGTTCGACGACGGCGAGGGCGACTGGCAGGTGCCCTGGAGCGACTTCCTCCCCGGTGGGCAGGAGGTGGCCTCGGGCTCCGCCACGCCGGGCTCGCCCGCAGCCACCGACGTGGCCGCGCCCACCGCCGCGTCCGTCGCCGGGCCGTAGCCGGCTGGGCGAGCCGCTCAGCCGGGCGCGGCCTCGCGCGCGACCCGCTCCAGGCGGTCCCGGTATGCCTCCCACCAGGCACGGTCACCCGGGGCCATGCTGCGCTCATCGGGGCGGAGCCCGGCGCTCCCGTCGATCAGCTCGCGGACGATGTCGGCGTGCCCCGCATGGCGGTTGGTCTCGGCGATCATGCGCACCAGCACCGTGTGCAGGGTCACCGCGCGCCGCTCCGGCGGCCACCAGGGAACGTGACCGACGGCGTCCAGCGCCAGGCTCTCGATGGTGGCGTCGGCGTGCGCCTGGGCCCGCCGGTACAGAGCGACGATCTGCTCCCGCGACTCGTCGGCGGTTGCCCACATGTCGGCGTTGGGCTCCGACCCCTCGTCGAACCAGGGCAGCCGCTCCCCCGACGGCCGCCCGAAGGTGTCACCGAAGTAGCCCAGCTCCAGACCCGCCAGATGCTGGATCAGCCCGAGCAGGTTGGTGCCCGTCGGCACCATGGGACGTCGCACCTCGTACTCGGAGAGACCCTCGAGCTTCCAGAGGACGGCCTCACGCGCCTGGCCCAGGTAGCGGCGGAGCACCGCCTTGGGATCCTCCCCGCTCACGCCCGCGTCTCCAGCACGGGCCGGCTCTGGGGTCATGACGCCGCTCAGCCCTGACGGACGCGGTAGAGGTCGCGGAGCAGCGCGATCTCGGCGCCGTGGTGGAGCAGCTCCTGATTGACCCACCAGACGATGTCGAGGAACGGCTCCTCGGCGTCGCTGCCGTGCGGATAGGTGCACCGCCCCACCTCGTCGAGGGCAGCGTCGTCAGCGCTCACGAGCGCCTCGCGCCACGCCCCGGCGCCAGCGTCGAAGCCCTCCAGCGCCCCGGCGACGTCGCCCTGGAAGCGGTAGTCGGCACGGGTCAAGGCGTGGGAGCCGACGGTGTGGTCGGCGCGCAGGGCGAGCAGCGCGCTGAGGTGGCCGAGCCGCCAGGCGATGGTGGTCAGCGGCGCGGGCGACGGGTGGGGGGCGAAGTCCAGCCCCCATTCGCCCGCGCCCAGCAGCGTGGTCGCGCCCGGACCCGGGCCCCGGGCGCGGGGCCGGACCGACCAGCAACCCGGCGCCGGCTCCCAGAGGTACTCCGGGTCGGTCATCCGCGTCACCTCGAGCTGCGTCCCCGTGCCGCTGTCGAAGCCGGGACCGGCGATGCGGTCGTGGAGGCGGGTGCGGGCGAAGTCGTACTGCGCGAGCAGGGGGATGAGCCGCGGGGGTGTCGCCATGCTCAGGCCCTCTGCAGCGCTCGGCGGATGAGGGTGCGCTCGTCGGGGTCGGCGGCGCGGAACAACCATAGCGCGGCCAGGTAGAGGGCGCCCGCGACCACCGTGAAGCCGACGGTGGCGAGCCGGCCCTCGGGATGGACGAGGAGCAGGAAGCCGCCCATCAGGAGGGCCGCGGGGACGATCCGCCAGCTCAGCCGCAGCACCGGGACGCCGACACCGAGGCGGCGGAGCACGACCAGCCCGATGACGACCAGCCCCACCTCGGTGAGCGCGGTGTTGGCGCTGGTGACCAGGTAGCCGCTGCCCGGGTGGAGCTGCTCGAAGATCGGGATCAGCACCGCGTTGGCGACCCCGTTGATGAGCATGCCGACGCCCACGATCCAGGCGTAGGTGCGCTGCCGATCCATGGCCAGCAGCGCGGTGGCGTTGGCGTTGTCGACGAACATGAAGACGATGGTGACCCCGAGCAGCCGGAGGGACGGCGCCGCCTGGGGGTAGAGGCTGAACAGCGAGGTGTACTGGTCGGCAAGCACGATCACCCCGATGGAGGCGGGCAGGCCGAGCGCGACCAGCGCCTTGAAGAACTTGCGCACCCCGATCACCAGCTGGGAGGGCGCCTCACGGTGGTAGATGGCGAGCAGCGGGAAGGCCACGGTGCGCAGCGCGAAGGGGATGACGAGCAGCGCCTGGAACGGCTTGTAGGCGGCCTGGTACCAGCCGACCTCGCAGTAGCTGAGGCTGGTCAGCGTCGGGCAGGAGGTCGGGGTGGAGGGGCCGAAGTGCTGCAGGATGGGGACGTCGATCTGCCAGTAGACGGTGGTGAAGACGTAGCTCACCGCGAGCGGGATGGTCATCACCATCCAGGGGCGGATCAGTCCCATCTCGAAGCGCCAGCGCGGCTTCCAGACCCCGGTCAGGAGCAGCGCCGCCGCGAAGTAGGCGGCGGCCGCCAGGTAGCTGAACGTGTAGCACCAGATGAAGTAGCCGGTGCCGAAGTCCCGGAGCGCCCCGAGGATGACCAGCCCGAGCAGGAGGAGGGCCTCGGGGACGATCTCGACGACCACGAACTTGACCCGCTGCAGGGCATAGAAGGAGTTGCGCAGGAGGAGCTGCAGCCCGGAGCCGACCATGAGCGCCGCGGACGCCACCACCAGGGAGTGCAGCCCGACCAGCCAGAGCGCGCCGGTGAGCACCAGGATGGCCAGGGCCAGCAGCGGGATCCGCAGCGAGAGCATGTTGTCCAGGTAGCGGCCTACCAGGTCGGGATGGCGGGCGCCCTCGCGCAGGTAGAGGGTGCTCAAGCCCAGGTCGGCGACCACCGAGACGATCGCCCCGTAGGTGATCGCCGTCTGCATCTGGCCGAAGTCGCCCGCGCCCAGGGAGTGGAGGATCACGATCACCGAGCCCAGGGCGATAAGCCGCGAGACGAGCTGGGCGACCAGCATCATCAGCGAGTTGCGCAGCCCGCGCAGCCCGCTTCCCGGGCGCAGCGCAGTGGACACGGGCGCGGCGCCCTCGGGCGCGAGCGCGGTGTCCAGCGCCGGAGACGGCGGCGGCTGCTCGGGCGGGGTCCGCCTCAGCTTGTCCATCGGCCGGCCATTGTCGCCGGTGGAACGCGCCCCGGTGCCCGAAGGGTTCGGAGCAGTGCCGGCAGACCGCGCCTCGAACCGGCGATCAGGCGCCCCCGGCCAGCGGCAGCGCGCTCTCTCGACCCCGCCGCGCCCGCCGGCGCAGCAGCCGCTCGCGCCGCCGCCGCCACTCCGCCTCGGGGTCGCCGCCGCGGCTGGCGACCACGGCCAGGCGGCGCCGCCAGCCGGCCCAGGCGCCCAGCACGGCCTGGGCGCGGGCGCAGACGTCCAGCGCCCCGCCCAGGTCCCCGGACCGCTCCAGCGCGATGGCCAGGCCTCGGGCGGCGGCGAGATCGTCGGGGTGGCGGCGGCAGAGCTCGCGCAGGACGGCGGTCTGCGACCCCGGCCTGCCCCGACCGAGGCGGCGGGCCAGCCGGTGGCCAGCCGGCCGCGACCAGGGGGAGGAGGCGTCCGAGAAGGCGGTGGTGAGCTGCGCCTCGGCGGCCTCGGCGAAACCCACGTCGCCGAGGTGGACGCCGAGCCGGTAGCGGTCCGCCGGGTGGACCGGCTCCACCAGGCGACCCCCGGCGTGCGCGGTCAGCCGCGCCGCCAGCACCTGGGTGGCGCAGAGGTCGAGCTGGTTGTGGCGGATCACCCCCTCCAGCACGCCCGGCGCGGCCCCGTCCAGCCAGGCCCGGAAGCGCGCCGGCGCCTCGGCGCCGGGCACGTCGTCCCCGCGGTCGAGGCCGAGCAGGGACAGCTCCGCCTGGCGGAGGGTGCAGCCGCCGAGGCGCTCGCGGAAGAGGCGGCGCACCGGCCCCAGCAGGTCGCAGTGGATCGCCGGCGAGATCGCCTCCGCGGGGCGGCGATTGATCACGCAGCGCGCCCGCAGCACCGGGACGTCGAAGCCGCGCCCGTTGTAGGTGAGCAGGACCCGGCAGCGGTCGAGCCGGGCGGCGACCGCGTCCAGCATCGCCCCCTCCCCCTCCAGATCGGCGAGCAGGTACTGGTCGATCTCCAGGGCGCTGCCGCGCGGCGCTCCCAGGCCGACCAGGAAGGGCACCACCCCGCTGCCGCGCAGCCCGAGGGTCTCGATGTCGAGGACCAGCAGGTCGGCGTCGGTGACGGGCCCGGCCGGAGCGTCCGCGGGCAGCCGGTAGAGGAGGCGGACCAGGTCCGGGGGAGCCGCCGGGCCCGATGCGCCGGCCCGCTCCAGGAAGGGGCCCAGGTCGACCCGCACCTGCCGCACCAGCACCTCCCCCTCGACGCGGAAGCCGAGGGCGGCGGCGCGCTGCGCCGCCGGCTCCGGCGGCTGCACCGGCCGTCGGGAGGGCGGGCGGGAGAGGTCGGCAAGGCCGCCCATGGCGGCGAGACGGGCCCGCAGCAGGCTGACCGAGCTCGGGGGCGTACCCGGGCCGGCGGCGGGGAGGGTCGGCGCCAGGCTCATCGCCTCAGCCCGCCTCGGCAGCGAGGCGGAGCAGGCGAAGCGCCGCCCCCCGGCCGTCCAGCCCCGGGGGCGGCGGACCGACGCAGGAGGGGCAGCCGGCGGCGCAGACGCACCCGGCGGCGAGGTCGATCGCCGCTCCCACCAGCTCCGGGAAGCGGTCGAAGCAGGCCTCGGCGAACCCCACCCCCCCGGGCGTGGCGTCGAAGAGGTAGACGGCGGGCCAGCCCATGCCCTCCTCCGGAGGGACCACCGCCGGGGAAGCGGGACGCCAGCCGGCGGCGAACTCCTGGGGCTCGGCCGGAGCCGGCGGACCCAGCGCCGCGGGCGCCGGGCGCGGCCCCTCCGGGCCGGCCTGGGTGCGCAGCTCGACGTGGGTGCCGAGGTCGCGCGGGTCGCACATGCAGAGCAGGCAGGCGGCGGCGTGCAGGGCGCGCGACGCCCCCAGGAGCCCGACCTCCTGCTCCGCGGCGGAGACGCCGGCGAGCTCGGCGGGCCGGAAGCCGGCCCAGACCGCGGTGGTGTGGAGGTCCTGCTCGGGAAGGTGGATCGGCCCCCAGCCGACGTTCTCGTGGGTGAGGAACCGGATCTTCTTGTAGACGGTGGCGAGCCGGCTCACCCGCACCTCGCCATGGCTGCGCAGCACCCTCTCCCCCACCGGTCCGGCGAAGCGCTCCAGCACCCGGACGGTCTGCCGGGTCTCGGCCAGCGTGTAGTGGTCCACGGCGATGGGATGGACGTAGGCGCGCTTCTCCTCCCAGTCCAGCCGCTCGACGTGGTACTGGCGCCCCTCGTGGAGGTAGATGGCGTCGTCGTGGACGAGCACCGGCGCCGCGAACTGGTCGACCTCGCCGATGACCCGCCCGTGGCTCCCCGGACGCCCCCCGCCGCTGCCCGCCCACGGGCCCTGCGGTCCCTGGCCGGGGCCGGCCGGGTCGCTGGAGGTGTCGATGATCACCACGTTGCCGGCGGCGGCGCGCCGCAGCGAGATGGCCTCGGCGGGAAAGGCGTCGGCGCTCCAGTGGAAGCGGCCGCCGCTGCGGTGGACCAGGCCGTCCTCGGCGAAACACTGGAGCAGCGACCCGGTGAGCCCGACCGCCGCGCTGCCGAAGGGCTCGCCCTCACCGAAGGCCAGCTCGAAGGCGGCCGCCTGGAGGTGCGAGCCGAGCACGAGCAGGTTGTCGGGATCGACCAGCCCGCGCTCGGGCGGCGTCTCCAGCAGGTACTCGGGGTGGCGGAGCAGGAACTGGTCGAGGGGAGCGTCGGAGGCGATGAAGACACCGAGGGACGGCGAGTCGCGGCGTCCCGCCCGGCCCAGCTGCTGCCAGGTGCTGGCCAGGGTGCCGGGGTAGCCGACCAGGACCGATGCGTCGAGCCCGCCGATGTCGACGCCCAGCTCCAGGGCGTTGGTGGCGATGACGGCCCGGACGCTGCCGCCCCGGAGCCCGGCCTCGATGGCCCGGCGCTCCAGGGGGAGGTAGCCGCCGCGGTAGCCGCGGATCGCCGGCGTCTCGCCCGGCCCGCCGCCCTGGAGCTGGCGGAGGTAGCTGAGCAGCACCTCCACCGAGCTGCGGCTGCGGCAGAAGCCGATGACCTGGAGGTCGCGGCGGAGCAGCTCGGCGATCAGCCGGCGGGCCTCGAGCACCGCCGAGCGGCGCACCCCCAGGGTCGCGTCGCTGAGCGGCGGCGCCCAGAACCAGAGGTGGCGCTCGGCGCGGGGTGCGCCGTTGCGATCGATGACCCGGACCCGGCGTCCGAGCAGCCGCTCGGCCAGCTCGCCGGGATTGCCGATCGTCGCCGAGCAGCAGATCACGGTGGGGTTGCTGCCGTAGAAGCGGCAGATGCGGAGCAGCCGGCGGAGCACGTTGGCAAGGTGGGAGCCGAACAGCCCGCGGTAGGCGTGCAGCTCGTCGATGACGATGTAGCGGAGCGAGCGGAGCAGCCCGGCCCATCCGGTGTGGTGGGGCAGGATGCCGCTGTGCAGCATGTCCGGGTTGGTCACCACGATGTGGCCACCCTCGCGGATGGCGCGGCGCAGCCCGGCCGGGGTGTCGCCGTCGAAGGTGGAGGCGCGGAGCCGGTCGCGCCGCTCCGGGCCGAGACGCTCCACCAGGTCGCGGAGGCCGGCCAGCTGATCCTGGGCCAGCGCCTTGGTGGGGAAGAGCCAGAGCGAGCGGCTGTCGGGGTCGCGCAGCCACGAGTCGAGGACGGGGACCACGAAGCCGAGGGTCTTGCCGCTCGCCGTCGGGGTCACCAGGGTCACGTCGTGTCCGTCCAGCGCCGCCTCGATCGCCTCCGCCTGGTGGGAGTAGGCGCGGTCCAGCCCCCGCGCCCGCAGGGCCGCCACCAGCTCGGGATGGAGCCGCTCCGGCCAGGGCCGCAGCTCCGCCTCCTGGGCGGGCAGCGTCACCGCGTGGGCGATGCGCCGCTCCACCCAGGGCTCGCGGCGCAGCTCGGCGATGCGGTCGCCCACCGAGCCGGCGATGGCGGTGCTCACGGATCGGCAGCTTACCGAACAAGCGTTCGGAAAGCAACCGGCTCTGGGGCCTAGGAGGTCCCCTCCTCGAGGATCCGGGCCACCGCCCGGCGCAGCTCGGCGATCGAGCCCTTGGTCACCACCTCGACGTGCTCGAGGCGGCGCGCCTCGGCGACCCCGGGGTCGGTGGAGACGTAGGCGGTGAAGAGGATCACCGGGACCCCACCCAGTGACGGCTCGGCGCGGAGGCGCCGGATCAGCTCCAGGCCGTTCACCCGGGGCATGCGCAGGTCGGTGACCACCAGGGAGGGTGGACGGGCACGCGCCTGCTCCAGGGCCGCGCCGCCGTCAGGGGCGGTCTCGACCTCGTAGCCGGCTCCGCTGAGCGCCAGACGGAGCAGCTCGCGGATGTCGACCTCGTCCTCGGCGACCAGGATGTGCTGGACCACCCGGCCCCTCCGCCTCAGCCGGCCGTCGAGACGCCCACCAGCCTGCCCACGCCGAAGGTCACCGCCGCGGCGAGGGTGGTGATCAGGAGCTGGCGGAGGGCGGCGCGAGCGATCGATCGCTCGGAGAAGTAGCCGATGGCGGCCCCGACGCTGAGGGAGGCCACGGCACCGAGCCCGACGGACGCGATCACCGTCCCCCACCCGGCGGCGACGAACCAGGGGATGAGCGGGATGAGCGCCCCGATCGCGAAGCTGACGAAGGAGGAGCCGGCCGACTTGAGGGGTGAGCCGGTGCGGGCCGGATCGACGCCCAGCTCCTCGCGGCTGTGCACCTCCAGGGCCACCTCCGGGTCGCGCATGAGCGCATCCACGAACTGCTCCGCGGTGGCGGCGGGGACTCCCCGGCCGGTGTAGACGGCCACCAGCTCGCGGCGCTCGTAGTCGGGGTTGCGGCGCAGCTCCTCCCGCTCCACCGCCAGCTCGCGGCCGATCAGCTCTCCCTGGGCGGTCACCGAGATGTACTCGCCCGCGCCCATGGAGATGGCGCCGGCGACCAGGCCCGCGATCCCGGCGAGGCGGACGAACCCGGAGGTCGGGCCGGCCCCGGCGACCCCGAGGATCAGCGAGACGTTGGTGAGAAGACCGTCGCTCACTCCGAAGACGGCGGCACGGGCCGCCCCGCCCTGGATGTTGCGGTGGTGCTCGGGACGCAGGTCGGAGGGTTCCTCGTGCCCTTCTCCGCGCTCGCGCTCGGCGGTGGTGGCCATGCCCGGAACACGCTCCCTGGACTGCTGTGGCGACCCCCGGACTGTACACGCAAGCGCCGCGCCCGCCCCGGCGACCGCACGCGGCCCAGACTCGACCCGCATGGATCACTCCGTGGGTGCCGGCCACCTCCTCGCCCTGGCCATCACGGTGGTGGCGGTGGCCGGCCTGGTCCCGCTCCTGCGCTGGCGCCCGGGGCCCTGGGTGGCAGCGGCTTCCGGGCTGCTCGCCCTGCTCCTGGTCGCCAACGAGATCGGCTTCCAGCTGGTGCAGTGGCGCGGCTGGTCCAGCGACCCGTGGGTCCCCCACGCCTGGACGGTCGGCTCCAGCCTCCCCCTCTACGTCTGCGACGTGGCCGCCTTCGTGGCCGCCGCCGCCCTGGTGTCGCGGCGCCGCCTCCTGGTCGAGATCACCTGGTTCTGGGGGGTGGCCGGCACCCTTCAGGGGCTGCTCACCCCCGACCACCCCATCTACTTCCCCTCCTACGACTGGGTGGAGTTCTACACCGACCACATCGGCGTCATCCTGGCCGCCTTCTGGCTGGTGGTGGGCCTCGGCCTTCACCCCCGCCCCCGCGCCGCGCTCCGGGTGATCGCGATCACCGCCGTCTTCTTCGTTTTGGTCGGGGTCGTGGACCTCCTGACCGGCGGCGACTACGACTACCTGCACGCCCAGCACCCGCCCGGCCTGCTCGCCCTGCTCGGTCCCTGGCCCTGGTACCTGCTCGGCGCCACCGGAGTGGCGCTGCTCTCGATCCTCGTCCTCGACCTCCCCTTCTGGCCGGAGCGGCGGCGGGTCAGACCCGCGACGTCCCGGTGACGTGGCACGATCGCACCGCCATGGACGCGACCCCGCGACCGCGCGGACCCTCCGGCGTCGAGCTGCTGGCCGGCACCCCCGAGGCGTTCGAATACTGCCGCGCCCTCGCCCCCGCGGTCTTCCCCGACGGGGTCCCGACACCCGAGCTGGCGGCGCGGGTCGCCGACGCCATCTGGCGCCACCTCCGTGAGCATCCCGGCACCGAGCCGGTGGTCTGGGACCCGGAGGACGCCGACGCCCAGCGGATCAGCGCCGCGTTCCAGCGCGACGGGCTGGCGGCCGCCTTCACCGAGGCCGCCGCGGGCCACCGCTCCGCCGCCCCGCCGGCGCTGCGCGTCTCCGCCTACCGGGAGCAGCTCCTGCCCTAGTCCCGCGTCGAGATGCGCGGTGTCCGGCGCGGCCTCGGATCCGCACCATCATGGTGGACCACTCCGGAACTGATGAGCGAGGCTCTCGTGTACTTCTTCGTCAAGACGAACAACCCGCGTCCTACCTTCCATCTCGACATGACCGCCGCCGAACGCGAGGTCATGAGCGGGCACGTCGCCTACTGGACCGAGAGGGCACGGGAGGGCATCTCGATCGTCTTCGGTCCGGTCGCGGATCCCAGCGGCGTCTACGGGATCGGCGTCCATCAGGTCGAGGACGAGGCCCAGATGCGGCAGCTCCTCCTCGACGATCCCGCCAGCGGGCTGCTCACCTTCGAGCTGGCGCCGATGGCCAACCCCGTGGTCGGCTTCTCGGTTGGCCATCCCGATCTGCGCTGAGGGGGGGCAACCCCGCTGAGCCGGAGCGCCTACGCCGTGCCCCGATCCCGCTCCATGGCGGTGATCACCGCGTCGGCGACCTGGGAGGTGCCCACCGCCGTGGGGTCGTCGCGCTGCGGCTTCATGTCATAGGTGACCGATTCTCCGGCGGCGATGACCGCGGCCAGGCCGCGCTCCAGCCGCCCGGCCGCCTCGGTCTCCCCGAGGTGGCGGAGCATGAGCACGCCGCTGAACATCATCGCCATCGGGTTGGCCACGTTCTTGCCCGCGTAGCGCGGGGCCGAGCCGTGGGTGGCCTCAAAGACGGCGATCTCGTCGCCCATGTTGGCCCCCGGGGCGAGCCCCAGCCCGCCGACCAGGCCCGCGCAGAGGTCGCTGAGGATGTCGCCGTACAGGTTGGGCATCACCATCACGTCGTACAGCTCCGGCTTCTGGACCAGCTGCATCGCCATGTTGTCGACGATCCGGTCCTCGAACTCGAGGTCGGGGAACTCCGCGGCCACCTCCTGGGCGGTGTGGAGCCAGAGACCGTCCGTGTACTTCATGATGTTGGCCTTGTGGACGGCCGTGACCTTGTGCCGCCCGTTGGCCCGGGCCCAGGTGAAGGCGAAGCGGAAGACGCGGCGGGTGCCGAAGACCGAGATCGGCTTGATGCTGATGCCGGAGTCGGGCCGGATCGCCCGGCCGCCCAGCCTGTCGATGGTCTCGATGAGCTCGAGGGTCTCCGGCTGACCCTCCGGGAACTCGATGCCGGCGTAGAGGTCCTCGGTGTTCTCGCGGACGATCACCAGGTCGATGTCCTGGTAGCGGCTGCGCACCCCCGGGTACCACTTGCAGGGCCGGACCAGGGCGTAGAGGTCCAGCTCACGGCGGAGCGCGACGTTGACGCTCCGGATGCCCTTCCCCACCGGGGTGGTCAGCGGCCCCTTGATGGCGACCTTGTTCTTGCGGATGGAGTCGAGCACGTGGGGGGGCAGCGGGTCGCCGTACTTCTCGACGACGTCGAGGCCGGCGTCCTGGACCTCCCACGCGATCTCCGCGCCGGAGGCGTCGATGACCCGCCGGGCGGCCGCGCTGACCTCGTAGCCGATCCCGTCGCCGGGGATGAGGGTGACCGTGTGCCGCGCCATGCTCTCCTCCTCACGTGTGGCGCCGAGTGTGCCACGTCGCCGCGGGCGCGCGAACGGCGGTGACCGCGGGCCTCGCCGGCTGGTACGCGGAGAACGGCCGCCACGAGCTGCCCTGGCGCCGGACCCGCGACCCCTGGGCGGTACTGGTCAGCGAGGTCATGCTCCAGCAGACCCCGGTCGGCCGGGTCCTGCCCCGCTGGGAGCGGTTTCTCCGGCGCTGGCCCACCCCGGACGCCTGCGCGGCGGCGGACCTCGACCAGGTGCTCCGCGAGTGGGACGGGCTGGGCTACCCGCGCCGGGCCGTCGCCCTCTGGCGCTGCGCGTCGTTGGTGGCGGCGACCGGCTGGCCCACCGACGAGACGGGGCTGCGCGCCCTTCCCGGGGTCGGGCCCTACACCGCCCGGGCGCTTCTCTGCCTCGCCCTCGACCGGCCCGGCGCCCCCGCCCGCGACGTCAACCTGGGCCGGGTCGCCGCCCGCTGCTTCCTCGGGGTGGAGACCGCCCCGGGGTCGCGGCTGGACGCGGCGCTGACAGCGCACCGCCCGGCGGAGATGGCCTGGCGCGACTACACCCTGGCGCTCTTCGACGTCGGCGCGCTGCTCTGCCGGCGGCGGAGCGCCGCCTGCGACCGCTGCCCGCTGGCACCGGGGTGCGCCTCTCGCGCACGCCTCCGCACCGGGGTCGCGGCACCGCCTCGCAAGCAGGCCCCCTATCCGGGGAGCATGCGCCAGCTGCGCGGCGCGATCCTGCGCTCCATGCTGGCCCGCCCCGGGCAGAGCTTCGCCGAGCTGGAGCGTGCCGTCGCCGCGGTCCCGGCCGCGGCGCGCCCCGGGGCGGTCGCCGAGGCGCTGGCCGGGCTCCGCGGGGACGGGCTGCTCCCCTGAGGGAGCGCGCCGAAGCAGCGCGCCGCGCCCACCCTCGAGGGCGGACGCGGCAGCGCCGGATACGGGGTTGTCGCGAGCTCAGCCCTGCAGCAGACCGATGACGTTCCCCGCGGGATCGCTGAATCGAGCCAGCGACTTCCCTGGCGCCAGCTCCTTCGGCGGGGTCACCGTCTTCCCACCCCGTGCCGCGATGCTCCTGAGTGCCGCCTCCAGGTCGTCGACCTGGACGTAGAAGGTGACCGGGAGAAAGCCGGGGGTCAGCCGCCCGATCCCGGCGGAGACGGCATCGTCCTGGTCCTCGATCTGGACCATGGAGTACTCCAGCTGCTCGGGGTCGTCGGGATCCGGCGATCCGACCCTCCATCCGAACACGGCGGCGTAGAAGTCACGGAGCGGCGCGGGGTCCTCGGCCAGGACCTCGACGTGGCCAATGGTGCCGGTCATGTCTGCCTCCTCGACGATGCGGATGTCAACGACCACCCGAGCGTACCCGCGCATATATGGCACCTTGTGTCATATATATCGGCTACCCTGAGCCGGATCGATGCGCGCTGACCGCCTGCTCTCCACCCTCCTGCTGCTCCAGGCCCACGGCCGGTTGAGCGCCGCGGCGCTCGCCCAACGGCTCGAGGTCTCGCGGCGCACCGTCTACCGCGACCTCGAGGCGCTGGGCATGGCCGGCGTGCCGATCGTGGTCGAGCGCGGCGCCCGGGGCGGCGCCTCGCTGATGGAGGGGTACCGCACCGACCTCACCGGCCTGACCGAGCCCGAGGTGGAGGCCCTCCTCGGTCTGGCCAGCACGTCGGCGGCCGGCCACCTCGGGATCCGGCCCCACCTGGAGAGCGCGACCCGCAAGCTCTCGGCGACGCGCCCTGGGCATGCCGGCCTCCGCCTGCAGCAGCGCGTCCTCATCGACGCCGAGCACTGGTGGGCGGGCACGACGGCTCCCGCCCACCTCGGCCACATCCAGGACGCGGTGCTCTCCGACCGCCGCCTGCGGCTGCGCTACCGGCGGGGCGAGGAGGCGGTGGTGGTCCGCGAGGTCGACCCCTACGGGCTGGTCCTCAAGTCCGGGGTGTGGTACCTGCTCGCCGGGCGCGACGGACAGACCCGCACCTACCGCATCTCGCGGGTGGAGGAGGCCGAGGTGCTCGACGCCCCCTGCCGGAGACCGGCGGGCTTCGACCTGGAGAGGGCGTGGTCGGAGAGCGTTCACGCCTTCCGGGAGCGGGCGGTGCCGGTGGAGGTGACGGTGAGGCTGATCCCCGGGGAATCCGCGGTCTTCCTGCGCGTCGCGTCCGAGTACCTGAGAGGCGCGGTCGCCGGCGGCGTCGCCACCCTGGTGTTCGCCTCCGAGGATGCCGCCGCCGCCTGCCTGGCGGGCTACGTCGCCGTGATCGAGGTGCTCTCCCCCGCCGGTGTCCGGCGCCGGCTCGCCGCCATCGGCGAGCGCCTGACCTCCTCGTACGCGCGACCCGGCTCCTGAGCGCAGCCCGGCCCGGCCGGGACGGCCGGTACGATGGCCGCAATGGCCACCATCTCCCCCTACCTCGACTCGGTCCGGGACGAGCTGCTGGCCCGTCCCAGCTTCAGCTTCGTTCCCGACCGCGACCTGCCCCCGGCGCCGGCGCGCCACGCCGAGCCGGGCTCGGGCCCGCGCATCCTATTCGTCGGCTTTCCCTCCGACTACTCCCTGGCCTTCCTGCTCGGGCTGCTCCAGCTGGACGTGCGCGTCTGCGGCATCGTGACCTCGCCGGGAGCTCACCCCGCCATCGTCGGGGACAACGCGCTGAGCCGGATCGCCGACCACCTCGGCGTGCCCCTGCTCCGCACCTGGCGCATCAACGACGACCACAGCCGCATCGACATCGCGGCGCTGCGCCCCGAGGCGGCGATCATGGCCAGCTTCAATCAGATCGTCAACGCCCCCACCCTGCGCATCCCGGATCACGGCTTCATCAACATTCACCCCTCGTTCCTGCCCCAGTACCGGGGCCCGGAGCCGGTCTATTGGGTCATCGCCGACGGCGCCGAGCTGACCGGGATCACGCTCCATCGGGCGGTGCCGAAGGTGGACGCGGGCCCGATCCTCGCCCAGGTCGAGGTGGCGGTCGTCCCCCGCGACACCTCCGGGACCCTGACCCGGCGGCTGGTCGGGGCGGGGCTGCCCCTGCTCGGCACGGCGCTCACCGCCCTGCTGGAGGATGCGCCGGGCGTCCAGCCCGACCTCCGCGCCGGCAGCTACCTCCCCTCGGTCGGCCACCGCCAGCTGGACGAGGCCACGAGCGCCACCCAGGCGGAGCGGATGGTGAGGGCGGGGGTGCCCAACATGCCGGCCTGGACGCGGGTGGGCGGTGAGGTCGTGTATGTGCTCGCGGCCGAGGTCCGCGACGCCGCGATCGCGCGGGCGGACCGCGCCCCGCTGCTCTCCTTCCCCGACGGCGACCTGGCCCTGCTCTCCCTCTCCCCGAGCTGCCACTGCCACCACGACGTCCAGGACTGCCCGCACCTCGAGGACGCCAGGACGAGGTGACCGCCCTGACCGCACCGTCGCCATGTCACCATGAGGCGTGGTGAACAGCGACGCGCTCTCCCACCTCCCCTGGGCGGTGACCCGGCCCGAGTTCCTCGCCACCGCCCGCGACACCGGCAGGGAAGGCGCCTGCCTGGTGTTCATCATCTCCGACGACATCCCAGCCGGCGCACGCGCCGGCTACGCGCAGCTGATCATCGCCTACGCCCGGGCCAACGAGCCGGTCACCATCGAACGCGACGGCACCTCGACGCTGCTGATCACCGAGGGCGGGGTGGACGCCGGCGCCGTGGTGGCCGAGCGGATCTTCAACCTGATGCGGCGCATCTCGCTGGAGACGACCATCCGGGCCGGGGTGGCGGCGCTGGACAGCGACCCCGAGGCCGCCATCGCCGTCGCGCGCCGTCGCGCTGAGCGGGCGGCCCCGGCGTCGGCGGTGCGCGAGGGCTGATCCCGCCGGGTCGGGCGCCGCGGCTGGCCGGCCCCTGCACAGGCCGGTGAGGTGTAAGGCTGCGCGCCTCGACGCGCCGGGATACGTGCAGAGGTCCGCCGGAAACCATGCCTGCCGACGCGCCCTGCTCACGCTCACGGACGCAGTGACACAGACTGGCTGGGATGATGACCCGCTTGCCGCCCGAGCCGCTGATCGAGCACCATGGTGCGCTCTGCGTCGAGCTGGGCGTCGTGGGCGACATCGTCGAGGGCATCTGGTCGCAGCTGACGCTGGCCTTCAGCCGAAGCGTCGAGGTGGCCCACCACGAGTGTGGATCAGCAGCCGGAAGGTCAGGGGCTGCATCCCACCGGGTGCCCTGGTCACTGCCTCATCGACAAGGAGCTGGCATCGCACCCGCGCGAGAGTCCACGAGTTCTCGGCGCGACCGCGTCCCCGGACGAGGTCTCTTAGTCTCTGCTAGAATCCCCGCGCACTCGGGCCAACGGCCGCCCCGAGGCGGCTGGACCCCGGGGGGGAGGACGAGAGGTGGTGACGGTCCAGCATCGTCCACACGGGTCGTCGTTGCGCCGCCGCGTCGGCGCGGGTCTCGTATGCGGGCTCATCACGGCGGCCGCCCTCGGAGGTGTCACCGCGAGAGCCGGGGGGGGCTCCCCCACTGTCACCGCGGTCGCCCCAACGGCGGGGCAGGTGTCGGGAGGCGACACCGTCGTCATCACCGGCACCAACTTCGTCTCGGGGGCCACGGTGGCGTTCGGAAACGCGGACGCGACCGGGGTTGACTGGGTGGACAGCACGCGGATGACCGCGGTGACGCCGCCGGGCAGCGGCACGGTCAACGTCACCGTCACCAACCCCGGTGACTCCACCGGGGTGCTGGCCAGCGCGTACACCTACTATCCCTTCGCTCCGGAGGGGGTGGGGCAGCCGGTCGCCCTCTTGACCCCGGGGGGTGGGCAGGAGCTCGTCTTCTGGCAGGGGCCGCTCGGCGAGGACCACCTCCATGAGGCCTGGTACACCTTCGCCCCCACGCTCTACTCGGGGTACGACACTCAGTGGGCCGGGCCGCAGGACCTGACCACCATGCTCGGCATCGGGAGCTCGGGTTACCTGGCATCGGCTCCGACCGTCACCTTCACCCCCGACGGCGGCCAGCAGCTCGCTTTCTGGCAGGGCATCAACGGCGACCTCTGGGAGGCCTGGTACACCCTCGCCACCCACACCTGGAACGCCCAGGACCTCTCCGCCGTTCGCTCCCTTCAGGGCGCTGGCGCAGTCGCGTCGACACCCACCATCACCTTCACCCCTGGAGGCGGGCAGCAACTGGTCTTCTGGCGCGGCTCCAATGACGACATCTGGGAGGCCTGGTACACGGTCGCCACCAACACCTGGAGTTCCGCCGATCTCAACGCCACCTGGCTCGGCGGGACCGGGGCCGGCACCGTCGCGTCCCAGCTCACCGTGCTCCTGACCCCCGGCGGCGGCCAGCAGCTCGCCTTCTGGAAGGGCACCAACGGCCACGTCTGGGAGGCCTGGTACACCGTCGCCACCGCGACCTGGAACGTGCAAGACCTCACCGCAGCGCGGTTCCCAACCGCCACCAACACCGAATTCCAGCCCGACGTCCTCCTCACCGCTGGAGCGGGCCAGCAGCTCATCTTCTACGCGGGCGCCTCCACCGGCGACCTGTGGGAGGCTTGGTACACGGTCGCCACCAACACCTGGAACGCCCAGGACCTCTCCACGACCAGATTGGGCGGCTTCGGCGCTGTGGGATCGATACCGGTCGTCGCGTTCACCCCGGACGGCAATCAGGTCGTCTACTGGCAGGGCTTGAGCAATCAGCACCTCGACGAAGCCTGGTTCTCCCTCTCCAGCTCGACGTGGACTGGGGAAGACCTGACGGTGAGTGACAGCCTGCCGGCCGGGGCCCTGCTCGGTGGACCTCCGAGCTTGGTCGTGCGCGCCAACGGCGAGCAGGACATCTTCTGGGAGGGGCAGCTGGCAGCACTGCCGCCGGAGGCCGACCTCTGGGAACTGGCGGTGGTCGACGAGCAGCCCTACGTCTACGACTGGAGCACCGGAGGGGGCTGAGACCAACCCCGCTTCCGCCTTCGCAAGCCCGGACAATCGGAGCTTCAGCCGACCCTCCCAACGGCCTCCCTTGCGCTGGATCACGGCCCCCTGGCCGGCGGGCCGCCGGGTCCGTCGCTTGGTGACACGGGGTCCGTCTACGGGGCGGCGTGGGCTCACCCTTGCTCGGTTCGGTATCGTTGCTCACCGTCAGCCTCTCCAAACACGGCGACCGCTCCCCCGGAGCCGTTACCGCCGCGCGGGGGGCCACACATCAGCAGATGGCCCATCCTGCAGGTGTCAGGGATGGTGTCAGGAGGACGCCCGATACGCGGAAAACCCTTACGTGCCGAGGTAGCTCAGTTGGTAGAGCACGGGTCTGAAAAACCCGGTGTCCCCAGTTCGATTCTGGGCCTCGGCACCTTGTGGCCCTGTGTGCGGTAGCACGGGGGATGCGGCGCCATTGTGGCGAAAGAACGACAAGGGTGTCCACGGATCACCGACACGGCCTGCGTCGCCGGCGTGACCATCGGTGCGAGATTCGTATCAGGCACGTCCCCCGGCGGTCGGCTCCCGGTCCCCAGACCTGGGTGAGGGGTGCTGCTGCGGCACGGGGAGAGCGCGACCAGCCGTCACCCCTCCAGGAGTGGATTCCGCGCCGAGAGCGGGCGTTCCAGGAGTGCCCCCGGTGGCACGACGAGCCGGGATCTCCCCGAGCTTTGGTGGCTCTGGCCGCGGCTCTGGCGGCGGCTCGGCATCGCCTCCCCGGTGGCGACTACAATCCTTGTGACTTTCGGCCCATACCACATAGGCCCGTTGAGCCCATGTCGGCATTGGGGGTGAGTGGCCAGGAGGGCTTGACGGTGACCGGGACCAGGACCCCGTGCGGGCGCGACCCCTCGGACGTGCGCCGCTCTCCGAGGACGCCCCGTCACGCCGCGCAGGCCGCGCCCCTCTGCGCCACCCTGCTGGCGGACCGGCGGTGAGCCTGCCCCTCCGCCCCAGGGCGGGGACGCACAGCCCCGCCGCCACCGGGGGCCGCTGGACCCTTCTGGTCGTCTGCGCCGCCACCTTCATGCTGCTGGTGGACATCACCATCGTGCAGGTGGCGCTGCCCACCATGCAGCGATCGCTCTCCGCCAGCTTCCCCGACCTCCAGTGGGTCATCTCCGCGTATGCGCTGAGTCTCTCGGCGCTGCTCCTCACCATGGGCTCTCTGGCCGACCGATTCGGACGCCAGCGCGTCTTCGTGGCCGGCATCGCCGTCTTCACCCTCTCGTCGCTCGCCTGCGGCATGGCCCCCAGCGCGGGTGTGCTCATCGCCGCCCGCGCCGTGCAGGGCATCGGTGGCGCCGCGCTCTTCGCCACCGGGCTCTCGCTGATCGGACAGGACTTCTCGGGACGTCAGCGCGCCACCGCGATCGCCCTGTGGGGAGCGACCGTCGGGGGTGCGGTCGCGGTCGGACCGCTGCTCGGCGGGGTCATCACCAGCAGCCTGGGATGGCGCTGGATCTTCTTCGTCAACGTGCCCGTGGGGGTGCTCACCGCGGGCATCTCCCTCCTGCGGGTGGCCAACGTCCGAGACCCTCAGGCAACCCGGGTGGACCTGCTCGGGCTGGCCACCTTCTCGGCCTCCCTCTTCCTGCTGGTCTTCGGGCTCACCGAGGGCAGCAGCGACGGATGGACCAGCCCGACGGTGCTGAGCATGCTGGGGTCGGCCATCTTGCTCATGATCGCCTTCGTCCTGGTGGAGCGCGCCCAGCGCCGCCCGATGCTCGACCTGGCGCTCTTCCGCAACCCGAGCTTCGTCGGCGTCTCCCTCACCACCTTCTGCATCGGCGGCGGGATGTTCGCGCTGCTGCCCTTCCTCACCCTCTACCTCCAGAACTACCTCGGCCTCTCCCCCCTTCAGGGCGGGCTTCGCCTCCTGCCCATGACGCTGCTCTCCTTCCTCGTCCCCCTGGCCAGTCGCCGCGCCGTCGAGCGCGCCGCACCCGGACGGGTGCTGGCCCTCGGGCTTCTGCTCTGCGCCGGCGGCCTGGCCCTGATGCAGCTGATCAGCCCGGGGTCGGCGTGGACGCTGCTGGTGCCGGGGCTGGTGGTCGGAGGGCTGGGCGTCGGCCTCGCCAACCCGGCCATCGCCAGGATCGCGCTCGGCGTCGTTCCCCGTGAGCGCAGCGGGATGGCCTCGGGGATCAGCAACACCTTCCGCACCGGTGGCCTGGCTGTCGGCATCGCCGCTCTCGGCGCCCTCTACCAGCAGTCGATCGCGTCGTCGTTGGGCCAGTCGCTGGGACACGCGCTGCCGGGGCTCGCGGCCGCCGTCGCCGCCGGCGGCGTGCACGCGGTGGGCGCTCACCCGGCGCTGGTCGCCGCGGCCGGCACGGCCCTGACCACGAGCACCAAGCAGCTCTTCCTCATCGGCACGGTCGCCCTGCTCGCCGGCTCGGCCTTCGCCGTCATGGTGCGGGCCCGGGACTTCCAGCGCGCCGGCGTCGTGACCGAGACCCCCGGACGTCTCGAGGTCGAGGCGGAGGCGGCGTCGGCATGAGCACCGACACCCGAGGGCCGGCCCGGCGGACGCGCCGCTAGTCGGCGGCGGCAGCCCCGCGCGCCCGGGCCTGACGGCGGCGCGGTCGCGCGCGCGAAGGACCCCGGGCGCCCTGCTCCGAGCCGCGCTGGGTCTGCTCCATCCCGGCCCCTCGCTGCTGGTCACCGCCTGCTTCGTCGCTGCCGCGGCCGCGGCCCGGCACCAGCTCCCGGACCTGCTCACCGCCCTGCGCCTGGCCGCGGTCATGCTCCCCCAGCAGCTCGCCATCGGCGCCCTCAACGACCTCTGCGACCGCGACCTCGATCGCGTCTCGAAGCCGGGCAAGCCGCTCGTCAGCGGCGCGCTGCGCCCCGCCGTGGCCTGGGCAGCGGTCGCCGGCGGGTTCGCGCTCGCGCTCGGCGTGGCGGCGACGTTCCCCCTCCCCACCCTGCCGCTGGCCGCCGTCTGCGCCGGCGCGGGCATCGCCTACGACCTCGGCCTGAAGCGGGGGGCCCTCTCCTGGCTGCCCTTCTGGGTGGGCTTCTCCTGCCTCCCGCTCACCGCCGGAGCCGCGGTGCACGCCCTCACCCTGCGGGTCGCGGTCGCCGCCCCGCCGCTCGCCCTCCTGCTCGCCCTCAGCATCCAGCTCGCCAACGGCCTCCCCGACATCGAGGCAGACCAGCGGAGCGGCGCAGCGGGTCTCGCGGTCCGCCTCGGCCCGCTCTGGTCCCGCCGCCTGAGCCTGGGGCTGGCGGCGCTCGCCGGGGTGGCCGCCACCCTGGCCGCTCCGGCGCTGGGCCAGCCGGCGACGGTCGTGGCCCTGGGCGCACTGCCGCTGCTCGCCGCCGCGGCGGGGCTGGCGGCGTCCCGCCACCCGCGGCCCTTCCCCGTGCTCGCTCCCGGCGTTGCGGTCCTCGCCGCCGTCTGGCTCCTGACCCTTCCCTGAATCCAGCGACACTGGGCCCCGACGCCGGCCCGGCCCGGCCGCGCGAGGGGGGCGGCGCGCCGCCGCCCCCCTCCGGCTCACATGACGCTGAAGGTCTCGGCCACCTCGATGCTGGCGCCCCCCTGGAGGACCGGGCAGCCCCTGGCGATCTCCACCGCGGCATCGAGGCTCTCCGCCTCCAGCAGGCTGTACCCGCTGACCGGGTTGGCACCGCCGCCGTTCGAGACGGAGCCATCGGAGGCGACGGTCCGCGCCTGGGAGACGGGGTCTCCCGGGTCCTTGATGGCTCCCCCCGACGACGTGAACCACGCCCCCCAGGCGGCCATCACCCTGGCCCGCGCCTCCTCCGACTCCGGCATGCTGCCCCCGTGATACGCAAGCAGGAACTTCGCCACAGCTGCGCCCTCCTTCCCATTGCCGCGTCTGATGCGCCTGGAGGCTCTCGTTTCCATGCGCCGCCCGCGGTTGAGTACTGCCCTGAACGGTGTCATGCCCGGCATCGCCGGTCAAGCCCCCGCGTCGTTCCGCGGACCCTCCGTCGCCGCCCGCCGCCATCACCTCTCCGCGCGGAACCCACGCGCCATTCACACATGGGGGTGATGGTGGGCACATCAGCCCTACGATTCCGCCGATGACCACCGTGCTCGTCGTCGACGACCAGCCCGACATCGTCCGCCTGGTGCGCGACTACCTGGAGCGCGCCGGCTTCCACGTGCTCGCCGCCGGCGACGGTGAGCAGGCACTCCAGATCGCCCGCCGCAGCCACCCCGACCTGGTCATCCTCGACCTGACCCTGCCCCGCCTCGACGGGCTGGACGTCGCCCGCGCCCTGCGCCGTGACGGCGACGTGCCGATCATCATGCTCACCGCGCGCACCGAGGAGTCCGACCGGGTGGCCGGCCTGGAGCTGGGCGCCGACGACTACGTCACCAAGCCGTTCAGCGCCCGCGAGATGGTGGCCCGGGTGCGGGCCGTGCTGCGCCGCACCAGCGGCGCTCGCGCCGAAGCCGACGTGGTCCGCGTCGGCGAGAGCATCACGCTCGACGTTCCCCGCATGGAGGCGACCGTCGAGGGTCGCCGGGTGTCGCTCACCCCGACCGAGTTCCAGCTCCTCCTCCACATGGCCCGCCAGCCCGGCCGGGTCTTCACCCGAGCCCAGCTGCTCGACGCCGTCCACGGCGTCGCCGTCGAGTCGTACGAGCGCGCCATCGACGCCCACATCAAGAACATCCGGCGCAAGATCGAACGCGATCCCCGCGCGCCGCGGCTGCTCCAGACCGTCTTCGGCGTCGGCTACCGGCTCTCGGACGGCGCCGGATGAGCGCTCGGCCGGCCGGCCAGCGTGGCCGCGGCCGGGCCGGCAGGCATCGCCCCTCCTGGTGGCCCGAGGACACCCCCTTCCCACCGCAGGGCGGCCACGGTCCGCGTGGGGACGCGGCCCGGGTGGCCCGGCGCGCGGGCTGCTGCGCAGGCTGCGCCCTGCTGGTCCTGGTCGGCGGGCTCTCGGCCCTGGTGTGGCTGACCCTCAGCACCTTCGGTCTGGTGGGCTCGACGGGGATCAACCGGGTCATCGTCGCAACCGCCCTCGCCCTCTCCGTCATCGCCGTGGTGGCCATCGGGATCACCGCGCGCCGGATGGCGCCGCCGGTGCGCGGCCTGATCCGCGCCGCCCGCCAGGTCGAGGCCGGCGACTACTCGGCCCGGGTCCCCCCCCGCGGCCCCGGGGAGGTGCGCTCGCTGGCCCGGGCGTTCAACGCGATGAGCGCCCGCCTCGAGGCCGAGGAGACGCGGCGCCGGACCCTGCTCGCCGACATCACCCACGAGCTGCGCACTCCCCTCACCGTCATCCGCAGCCAGGCCGAGGCGATCGCCGACGGCGTCAATCCCGCCGACGAGGCGCACCTCGCGCCGATCGTGGCGGCCACCCGCACCCTGGAGGCGCTCGCCGACGACCTCCGCACCCTGACCCTGGCCGACGCCGGCGCGCTCCACCCCGACCGCGAGCCGGTGGACGTCGGGGTGCTCGTCAACGAGACCGTCGACGCCTTCCGACCCGAGGCGGCGGCCGCCGGGGTCAGGCTGGACAGCCGGCTCACCGCCGACCTGCCGCTCGTCAGCGCGGACCCCGCTCAGCTCCGCCGCGCCCTCGGCAACCTCATCGCCAACGCCCTCGCCCACACCGGGCGCGACGGGATGGTGCGGGTGGAGGCGAGGACCACCCCGGGCGGCGTGCGGATCACGGTTCGCGACGACGGCGAGGGGATCCCCGCCGACCTGCTGCCCCGGGTCTTCGAACGCTTCGTCAAGGGGCCGTCGTCGGCGGGGTCCGGCCTGGGACTGGCGATCGTCCGGGATCTCGTCGAGGCCCATGGAGGCACCGTCTCGGCGGAGAGCACCGAGGGGCTGGGGACGGCGATCGAGATCACCCTTCCTGTCTGACCGCGGCGAGGACCTCGCTCTCGGTCATGGCGCCGGGTGGGATGCGGTCGCGGGCCATCCGGTTGGCGATGCGCTGGAGCGTGGCATTGGCCGGGGTGGCGACGCCGTGCAGGCGTCCGAGCAGGACGATCTCGCCGTTCAGATAGTCGGCCTCGATGCTGCCGGCGCCGCGGGTCAGGCTCTGCCACGACGACCCGCCGCCGCGCATCCGCCCCTCGACGGGACGGATGGACAGCAGCTCTCCGCGACGGGTCGCGTCCTCCTCCACCGACGCATAGGCGATGCCGGCCGCGCCGAGCGCCGCCTCGCCCTCACCCCGCACCATGGCGGCCAGCTCGCCCACTGCCGCGCGGGGGCCGCAGACGGCCTCGACGGCATTGCCGAGGTTGGTGAGCAGCTTCGCGTACTTCCAGCGCATCACGTCCAGAACCGCCCGCGAGCTGAAGCTGGCGGCGCCCAGTGCCGCCGCGATCTCCTCGGTGACAGCGTCGACCCCATCCGGGTAGCGGCCGACATCCAGGATGCCCGGGCAGGGCAGCGACTCCGCCTCCACGACCCCCGGTGCCAGATGGGTGGCCGGAGAGATGACGCACATGCCCACCGTGCTCGCGAAGCGGCGCAGCGCCGCGCGCTCGTTGGCGACCCCGTTCTGGGCGCAGACGACCACCACCGACGGCGGCGCCACCGCGGCCAGGTCACGGAGCGCAGCCTCGGTGTCCTGGGATTTCATCGCCAGCAGGGCGATGTCGCCGTCCCGCCAGCGGATCTCGGCCGCTCCGGCCTCCGCCTGCAGGCGGAGGGGGAACGAGCCCTCGGGCGTGCGCAGGACGAGACCGTCGCGCCGCATGGCGGTCAGGTGCTCGCCGCGGGCGATGACGGCGACCTCGATGCCCGCCCGATGCAGGCAGGCCGCGATCACTCCACCAATGGCGCCGGCGCCGAAGACGACGAAGCGACGGGACATGCCGCGAGGATACCAACCGGCGCGGATCCCCGATCGGCGGGCTGGCGCCTATGATGGGTCGGTGACGCCCGATACCCGCACCGATCCCGGATCTCCGCGCGGCCCGCGTCACCAGTGCTGATCCCCAGGCTCGCGGCGACGGCGCCCGCGAGCCGGAGCCCATCACCAGCGTGAGCAACCGCCGCGCCCCCGGCATCCGCATCGCCTTCGTGTCATCGTCCGTACCCCGCCGCTGCGGCATCGCCACCTTCAGCGCCGATCTCATCGCCGCCGTGCGGGCGAGCGATCCGTCGGCCATCTGCCGCATCGCCGCCATCGACGAACCGGCCGTGCTGCGCCCCTACGCGTCGGAGGTCCGCTGGCGGATCCGGCAGGGGGACGTCGACAGCTACCGGGCCGCGGCCCGCGCCATCAACGCCTCCAACGCCGACGTCGTCAACGTCCAGCACGAGTTCGGCCTCTACGGCCGTTGGTCGGAGCCGCTGTTCACCGAGGGCAGGTGGACCGACAGCGTCTATGAGGACCACTTCCGCCCCTTCCTCGAGGAGCTCCGCAAGCCGGTGGTGACGACCATGCACACGGTCCTCCCCCGACCGACGCCCTCGATACGGGAGGCGGTGCGCGGCATCGCCGAGCGCAGTGACGAGCTGGTGGTGATGGCCTCGACTGCGGTCGGCCTGCTGGCCAACGACTACGGGCTGGCGACACCGCCGCGGGTCATCCCCCACGGGATGCCGGTCATCGACCCTCACGGCCGCAACCACTTCAAGCGCAAGCTCGGCGTGGAGGGCCGCACGATCATCTCCACATTCGGCCTGGTCGACCCCCGCAAGGGGCTGCAGTTCATGATCCAGGCCATGCCCGCGGTGGTCGCCCGTTTTCCGGACGCCCTCTACCTGATCGCCGGGCAGACCCACCCGGACCTGCTCCGGGTGCAGGGGGAGGAGTACCGCAACAACCTGGTCGGCGAGACCCACGCCCTGGGCATGGACCACCACGTCGCCTTCATCGACAACTACATGAGCCAGCGCGACATCATCGAGCTGCTCCTCGCCACCGACGTCTACGTCACCCCCTACCTCGATCCCAACCAGATCACCAGCGGAACGCTGTCCTACGCACTGGGGGCAGGCAAGGCGGTGGTGTCCACGCGCTACATGCACGCCTCGGAAGCGCTCGACGACGGGCGCGGCGTGCTGGTCGAGTTCCGTGACCCGGGCGGGCTCGGCCGTGCGGTGAGCGCCATCCTGGGCGATCCGACCGCCAAGGCGGCGCTCGAACGGGCGGCCTTCGCCTATGCCCGCGACGCGACCTGGCCGCGGTCGGCGCGCGCCTTCCTCGACATCATGGCCGGGCTCGTCGAATCCGGCGCCAAGGCTCGGGGCTCGGTCCGGCCGCCGCGCGCTGCTCGCGACATCGGGCGCCGCCGGAAGGAGAACCCGATCCTGACGTCGGGGGACGTCCGCCCGTCGGGTCCCGGGCTCGAGGTCGTCTCGGTCTCCAATGCCGCGGCCGCCCGGGTGGACGGTGAGGTGGTCCTGCTGCTCCGGGTCGGCGAGCGACCCCAGAGCGGCGTGGAGCCGCCTCCGGGCGCGCTGACCCTCGACCTGAGCGGACCCGAGCCGAAGCTTGAGCCACTCCGCCCGGGCCTGACCGCGGACCAGGTCGTCGGCATCGCCTTCCTCGATACCCAGACCGAGCCCCCGCGTGTGGTCGAGGTCTTCCTCCCCCGTGACCACCCCGGCCTGGACCTCAGCGATCCTCGCACCATCCGCTACCGCAACCTCACCGGTGGCTTCACCGCGGCAGCCGACGACACGAGCGACCTGCTCACCCAGATGTCGCACCTGCGCGTCGCCCGCAGCCGTGATGGGATCCACTTTGCCGTCGAGGACACGCCCTCGGTGATGCCCGCCAGCCGGCTCGAGGAGTACGGCTGCGAGGATCCGCGCGCCGCGCTCATCGACGGCCTCTGGCACATCACCTACGTGTCGGTCAGCCGCCTCGGCATCAGCACCAGCCGGCTGACCACACGCGACTTCCGCTCCTTCGAGCGCCACGGCGTGATGTTCCTGCCCGACCAGAAGGATGTGGTGCTCTTCCCGGGACGGGTGGGGGGTCGTTTCGCCGCCCTCACCCGGCCCATGCCCCAATCCTTTGGCCGTGTCCTCGGCGTGTGGATCGCCTTCTCCGACGACCTCGTCCACTGGGGCGGCCACGCACCCCTCGCCCTCCCCCGCCAGGGGATGTGGGACGGGCTCCGAACCGGCGCCGGGGCGACCCCATTCCGGGTCCCCGAGGGCTGGCTGGAGATCTACCACGGCGTCGACCACAACACCCGCTACGCGCTGGGAGGCCTGCTGCTCGACGCCGACGACCCGCGCCGTGTCATCGCCCGCTCCCCCGAGCCGATCCTGGCGCCGGCGGCTCCGTACGAGCGCAGAGGTCTCTTCGACGACGTCGTCTTCACCTGCGGCCACGTCGGCCTCGACCCCGCAGGCAGGACGATCCGCGTCTACTACGGGGCCGCCGACAGCCGCCTGGCGGCGGCGGACTTCACGGTGCGCGACATCGTCGACCAGATGCAGCCGTGCTGAGGCAGCTCGCCCGCCTCGGCCGGTCCGTCCCCTTCGCCGGACCGGGTGCGCTGGCGATCGCCGTCTACTCCGACAACCTGGACCAGCCGGTCCGAGCCCAGCAGGCGGGCTATGAGGGCGTCGCCTGCGTCGACGACGCGGCCCGCGCCCTGGAGCTGTACTGCGACCTCTGGGAGGCGACCGAGGCACCCTGGGCCCGGCGCTGGTGTGAGGGGCTGCTCGACTTCATCCTGGCCATGCAGGACGCCGACGGGCGCTGGCTCAACTTCATCCTCGACTGGGACGGCGCTCCCAACCACGAGGCGCGGACCTCGATCGCGGGCGGCGCCTTCTGGCAGGCGCGCGCTCTGCTGGCCCTGGCCCGAGCGGCGCAGGTCCTCGACGACGTCCGCATCGACGGCGCGCTGGAGCGCGGTCTTGCCCACATCCGGGAGGCCGACGAGGTGCCGTCCGACGTGCGTGCGCTGCACATCCGCACGGCGCTCACCCTGCTCCAGACCGGGGACGACCGGCGGCTCGGCGCAGAGGTCGGGGTGTGGAGCGGCGAGGTGGCGGGCTGTCGCGACGGCGAGGTGCTGATGAACTCCCGCGCCGAGAGTGGGCCGCCCCACCTGTGGGCGCACATCCAGGAGGGGGTGCTGGCCGACGCAGGGGTGTGGCTGGGGCGCCCGGACCTGGTGGCGGTCGCCTCCCGGAGCGCGGAGCTGGTGTTCCGCAGGATCGTCGTCTCCGGCTTCGACCTGCCGCGTACCCAGCCCTACGACGTCGCCTCAGCCGTCTACGTGCTCACCCGGGTCGGGGAGGTGACCGGCACGCCCGCCTATGCGGCACTCGCCGCCGTGGCCCGCTCGTGGTTCGACGGCCGCAACGGCGCCGGCGTCGCCGTGTACGACCGCCAGGCGGGGCGGGTGGGCGACGGCGTCGAGGAGGGGCGGGTCAGCCGCAACTCGGGTGCCGAGGCCAACATCGTCGGCGCCCAGGCGCTGTTCGACGACGCCGTGCTCCTGGCCCGGGAGCTCACCGACGCGCAGGCGCTCCCCGCCGGTGCCGGCGACCGGCCCTGGACGTCCCCTCCCGCGCTCGAGAACCGATCGCTGCGATAGCGGACCTCGCGGCGGCGGCCGGGTTCCATGTGGGCCGAGGTGCCCGCTCGCGGTAGAGCACTTTTCAGGATCGATGCGTTACCCTAACGTCAGGTTTCTCTGGGACCTTCGTCCCGGACCAGACATCAGGGGGGTCCCATTCCCATGTCCCACCGCATCACCCTTCCCTCGCTGCTGGCGGGCGCGATGGCCATCGTCGCGCTCGCGGCCTGCGGCAGCAGCTCCACGGCCAGCTCCTCGTCGAGCAGCTCCAGCTCCAACTCCAACTCCAGCTCCAGCTCCGCGCCGGCCTCGAGCAGCGGGTCGACCGGGACCACCAGCTCGGGCAGCTGCCCGTCCACCTCCACGATCGACAGCGCCCTGGGCGTGTCCGCCGCGGCCCCCACCACCATCGACGAGTCGGGTGAGCTGCCCTCCGGCGCCACCGGCGTCGGGTGCGAGTACCTGGTCGGCGAATCGGTGATCATCGTCGTCGAGGCCAGCAACGTGCCCTCCAGCTACTTCTCGACGGAGGAGCAGTCGGAGGAGAGCAGCGACTCGGCGGCCGGTCTCAGCATCAACTTCACGCCCCTCTCCGGCGTGGGCAGCCAGGCGGCCTCCTACTCGTACTCGGCCGACGGCGTGACCGCCTCGGGCGTGATCGCCCAATCGGGTGGCACCGTGGCGGGCGTCTTCACCAGCGGCACCAGCGGCGCGCTGGGCTCCGTCAGCCAGGAGGAGAACCTGGTCAAGCAGCTCCTCTGAGCTGACCCCGAGACCACGCGGAGAGTGCGCGCGCCGGATCGCCGGCGCGCGCACTACCGGGCTCTGGGCGGCCTCGAGGGCAGCGCCGCCAGCACGATCAGCACCCCGGCTCCGGTGACGCCGATGGCGGCCAGCAGGGCGCTCTTGGTGCCCATCGTGAAGCTGTTGCGGGCAGCGGCGGCCAGGCCCGCCCCGAGCGGCCCGCCGACGGCACGCGCCACCGCCAGCGCCCCGCCCAGCGACCCCAGGATGATCTGGCCCACCGCCGCCGGCACCTGGTGGCCGGCGAGAACGGGGCTCAGCGAGCTCTGGTAGCGGGTTGAAAGAACGCTGCCGATCACGGCGACGCCGAGGGCCCCGCCCACCTGGAGGCCGGTGCTGTTGGCCGCCGACCCGACCCCCGCGTCCGCCTGGGACAGGCTGCCGAGCACGGAGTCGGTGGCGGCCGGGATGAGCAGGCCCGTCCCCAGACCGATCAGGAGCAGGCCGGGGAGGAAATCCAGGTAGGTGAGCGTCGAGCCCGCGACCGTGACGGTCTGGGCCAGCCCGCCGGCGATCAGGAGCAGGCCGGCGGCCACGATCAGCTTGCTGCCGGCTCGCCGGACCAGCCGAGGGGAGACCAGGGCGGCGAGGACGAGCAGGCCGGCCAGGGGCAGGATGCGGAGCCCCGCGCCGAGCGGGCTGTAGCCGAGGAAGAACTGGAGCACCTGGGTCTGGAGAAAGAGGCCGCCCAGCAGCGAGAAGACGCCCAGGACCAGGGCCGCCAAGGCGACGCTGAACCGGGGGGAGCGGAAGTACCGGAGCGGCAGCATGGGATGGTCGGAGCGCCGCTCCCAGGCGACGAACCCCACCATCAGGGCGACGCCGCCGGCGAGGGCGCCGACGACCGCGGCCGACGACCAGCCGTGGGTCGGGCCCTCGATGATCCCCCAGAGGACGGTTCCCAGCCCTGCGACCGAGAGCAGGGCGCCGACCGGGTCGGCGGGCCGGGGGGCGTCGCTTCTCGACTCGGGGACCACGAGCAGGGTGCCGACCAGGCCGGCCGCCACCACCGGGACGTTGACGAAGAAGATCGAGCCCCACGCGAAGTGGGCGAGCAGCAGCCCGCCGGCGACCGGACCGATGGCGATGCCCAGGCCGATGGTCCCGGCCCAGGCACTGACCGCCCGAGCCCGCTGGACCGGGTCGCGGAAGATGTCATTGACGATCGACAGGCCCGAGGGGATGGTCATGGAGGCGCCCGCGCCCATCACCCCGCGCCAGACGATGAGGGGGTCGACGCTGCCGGAGAAGGCCGCCCCGAGCGAGCCGCCGCCGAAGATCACCAGGCCGGCCACGAAGAGCCGCTTGCGCCCGTACCGGTCGGCCAGGCTGCCGGAGACGAGCAGCAGCCCGCCGAAGACCATGGCGTAGGCGTCGACGATCCACTGGAGCTGGTCGGTGGTGGCCTGGAGCTTCTCGACCAGGGTGGGCAGGGCGACGTTGAGGATGGTGTTGTCGAGGTTCACCATCAGGACCGCCACGCAGAGCACCATCAGCGGTACCCAGGCGGGCCGGCCAGCCGCCGGCGCGCGGAGGTCGGTGACGCGGGCGGGCGATGCGCCTACTGTATGCTCGTTCAATCCGAGATACGATCATATCATCAAAGCTGCAGTCGGATGATCCGCTGCACGGTAGAATTGGAGCGTGATCACCCACTCCCCGACGGTCCAGGACTCCGACCTGAACGCGCGGGCCAAGATCCGCGAGGCCGCCCTCGGGCTCTTTGCCGCCTCCGGCTTCGGGGTCTCGCTGCGCGCCATCGCCGAGGAGGCCGGGGTCTCCGCCGGTCTGGTGGTCCACCACTTCGGCTCCAAGGACGGGCTGCGCGCCGCCGTCGACGACTCGGTGCTGGCCCTCTTCCTCGACCGCTTCGCGATCCTGCAGACGGACCTCCCCGCCGACCAGCTCTCGCGGCAGATGGCGACCGTCTTCTCCGATGTGCTGGGGACCAGCACGGACATCCGCCGCTACCTGCGCCGCTGCCTCCTCGACGAGACCCCGGCGGGGACGGCGATCTTCGACAGGGTGGTCGCGGCCACCCATCGCGGTCTGGAGCTGCTGGAGCGGGCCGGAGGCATCCGCGCCGACTCCGACCCCGAGTGGCGCCCCTTCCAGGTGCTCAGCGTCATCCTCGGGCCGCTGCTCATGGAGCCGGTGATCCAGCGTCACATCGGCGAGCCCGCCTACGCCCCCGACGTGGTGCGCCGGCGCACCGCCGCCCACCACGA
>Ga0326727_10004747_pt1 | contig 40069 bp, 36 predicted proteins | sample MB2enrmetagenome_FD_207643 | JGI IMG/M metagenome (GOLD analysis project Ga0326727, IMG submission 207643) | Lab enriched peat soil microbial communities from McLean, Ithaca, NY, United States - MB29MY | ecosystem: Environmental > Terrestrial > Soil > Wetlands > Peat | place: USA: New York...
GTAGATATCCGCATCGCCCGCATTTTCAACACCTTCGGTCCCCGGATGGCCATTAATGACGGCCGGGTAGTGAGCAATTTCATCGTCCAGGCCCTCACCGGCGGCGAGATCACCATCTATGGCCAGGGCCAACAGACCCGCTCCTTTTGCTATGTCTCCGACCTGGTGGAGGCCCTGGTGCGCCTGATGAACCGAGCGGGGCTGCATGATCCGGTGAATCTGGGCAACCCTGATGAATTTACCATCCTGGAGCTGGCTACCAAGGTCAAGTCCCTGACGAACAGCCCCTCGGCCATCAGCCATCGGCCTCTGCCGCCCGATGACCCGGGGCGGCGCCGCCCGGACATTTCCAGGGCCAGGGAATTATTGGGCTGGCAACCCACGATTTCCCTGGAGCAGGGACTTAAACAGACCATCCCCTATTTCGCCGAGAAGCTCGAGAAAGAGGGTTACCGGGTGCTGGGCCGGGTCAAGGCCTAGGGTGCGCACGGCGCGCCAGCCCCTGCGATTAACCACCCATCAAGAACCACCGCGGCCGGCTGTTCCACATTTATTTGCCTTTGGGTCCTGGCGTCTTGGCGTAAGACCTTATGATGGTTCTTCGCAAAGGTTGGCGCGCTCTTCCCCGTGAAGGTGGCCTTGGCCTGGTGATCCTGGCCTTGCTGGCTTGGCTGCCGTCAGGCTGCGGCCCAAGGGAGGGGCCACCCCGGCAAGCCCAGGTAGTCCGGGTGGTCTCCGGCGACCGCGCGGTGCTGGCAGGCGGCGCCCGGGTGCGGTTGGCGGGGGTCGACGCCCCGGAAATGGAGCGGGACGGCCGCCCGGAGCAGTTCCTGGCGCACCGGGCCAGGGACTATTTAGCCGAACTGGTCCTGGGGAAAACGGTGCGCCTGGAATATGACCAGGAGCGCTATGACCATTACGGAGGCCTGCTCGCCTATCTTGCGTTGCCCGACGGAGTCATGGTCAACGCCGCGCTGGTGCGCCAGGGCCTGGCCCGGGTCCACCTCCATCCTCCCAATGTGCGCCACCGGGAGACCCTGGTGACGGCCCAGCAGGAGGCCATGGCGGCCGGATGCGGTCTCTGGCGGCAACCATTACCGCCTCAGGACGAGGACTATTACCTGGGCAACCGGAATAACCTGCTCGTGCACCGCCCCGGCTGCCCCCTGGCTGCCAAAGGCCACCCGGCGGACCGGGTGCGCTTCGACGCTTTAATGGAAGCCTATCGGCAGGGCTACAGCCCTTGCCGCGTTTGCCAACCTTAGAGGCCGTTTTCGGTTTTCGGTTGAAAAATCCTGTTGAAAAAATCCTGACCGGGCGGGCCCGCTCCACTATTTTTACCTAAAACCGTTTTTACCTTGCGCCTTCGTGGTCCAGGAGCCAGCGTTTGCGCCACAGGCCGGAGCTGAAGCCGCCGAGTCCGCCGTCCGCGGAGATGACCCGGTGGCAGGGGATGATGATGGGGATGGGATTGCAGGCATTGGCCTGGCCCACGGCCCGAAAAGCTCTGGGGGAGCCGGCCCGTCGAGCCAATTCCCGGTAAGAGATGGTGTCGCCCCAGGGAATACGCCGCAATTCCTGCCAGACCCTGAGTTGGAAGGGCGTGCCCTGAAGGTCCAGGGGCAGGTCTCGAAAATCCGTAGGCGCTCCCGCAAAAAAGCCGTAAAGTTCCTTGACCACCCTGATCACGGGATCCATGGAGTCTGGAGGGGAGGAGGGCCCCAGGTCCATTTCGCCAGGCTCTTCGGCAAACCCCAGGGCTGCCAACCCCTTTGGGGTAAAGGTAAGAATAATGCGCCCCAGCGGGCCGTCCGCCAGGCAAAGGGTCAATTCCCGGGTTTGATCTCTTCTCGTTTTAGCTCTCATTTCCCCTGCCTTTCTCCACCGTGTCCAAATAATCGCCGCGTAATGAGCGGCTGCCTGATCTATTGCAGGGCAATCCTTCTGGCAAATTCCTGGGTGACCCGCATCTGGTCTCCCTGGACCGACACCCCCAACCCCAAATGGGTATATCGAGGATTGAGAATATTCTGCCGATGGCCCGGGGAAGTCATCCAGCCATCCATGATCATCCGAGCCATAATCTGATTGTCAGAATAATCGAGTTTAGAGTAAGCCGCAATATTCTCGCCCACGCGATAGGCGTACCCCTGTCTCGCCGGTTGTTCCTCATCCATACGCTCTTGGGGACCCTTGCCTTCAAGGTCTTTATGGCTGAAGAAGTTGCCCCTCAGCAACTCGTCGCTGTATTTCCGAGCCGCCTCCGACAGTGCCTCATCCGGCTCCAGGGCGGGCAGGCCGTTCTTGCCGCGGGCCTCGTTGGTGAGCTGAAAGACCAGCTCTTCCAATTTCTTGGGGTGCTGGATGCTATCCTTTAAGATCCCGGTCAAGGCCCCCGATCGGGTTCTCAGTTGTCCCCAGGCCGCGGGGAGAGAAAGGGAGACGGCCAGCAGCACCGCCAGCGACATGCCCCATCTCTTGCTGGGCTTCATTGGCGTCCTCCTCTTCGGTGTGGCGCGGGAATCTTCATAATAAGCAGTCGACCTCAGGAGGGCCGGCGTTGCGCCGCTTCTCCAGCCAGGGTCGACTCCAAGTTAATTATAACCCCTGTCATTTCAAGCTCAGCTCATCTCAGCTCTTCTGCACCCCAGCCATTGCCAGCACGCCTAAGGGTCACAATCCACCAATTTGTGTTTCAGAGCATAATGGGTCAGTTCCGCGTTCGATGTCATTTTGAGCTTTTCCAGGATCCTGGTGCGGTAGGTGCTGATTGTTTTGATGCTGAGCGATAACCGCTCGGATATCTGTTTGACGGTTTTCCCAGAACCAATAAGACACAGCACCTGGTATTCGCGATCAGAGAGCTTTTCATATAGTGGCTTCTCGTCATCGGTTTCCAGGCGGAGAGCCAGTTTTTCCGCCAGAGAAGCGCTGACGTATTTCCCGCCTGCCAGTACTTTCTTGAAGGCCTTGACCAGTTCCTCAGGAACGTTTTCCTTGGTCATATAGCCTGAGGCGCCGGCCTTCAAGACGCGCACCGCAAACTGATCTTCTGAGTGCATGCTCAGGACCAGCACCGGAAGTTTCGGGCGGAACTGTTTCAACTCTTTCAGTATGTCCAGTCCGCCGCGGCCGGGCATGGTGATGTCGAGGATCACAATATCCCAGTCCTGCTTCCAGGCCAGATCGAGCGCCTCTTGACCGTTGCTGGCTTCCCCAAATAAAATACTGTGGAATTCTTCCTCCAGGATGTGCATCAAACCACGCCTCATGATGGCGTGATCATCGGCAACCAGTACTCTGGTCATCTCGGTTCTCCACTGGCTAAGCTTTGATGTGGTCAGGCGCTCCCGATCCGCCTGCAAGGGGTATCCGTATGGTGACGGTCGTCCCTTGCCCCTGGACGCCTTTAATGCTGGACTTGCCGCCCAGGAGCGCCACTCGCTCCCGTACTCCCAAGAGCCCGAAGGAATTTGCCTTAAATTTTTCATTCTCGGAAATTCCTCTGCCGTTGTCCTGAACCTCTAGAATCAGCATTCCCCTCCTCTTCCTCAAGCTGATACTTACCCTGCTTGCGTTGGCGTGGCGGACAATGTTGGTCAAGAGTTCCTGGAAGATCCGGAAAATTGCTGAAGAGGGCCTTTCCTCCAGATCCAGATCCTCGGGAATGGCGCTGAGTTGGCATTGTATTCCGGTACGGTCTTGAAACTCCGAAGCCTGCCATTCGATGGCCGCCGGAAGACCGAAACCGTCGAGGATACCTGGCCTGAGCTCGGCGCTGATCTTTCGAACAACTTGCACCGTGGTGTCGATGGTATCTTTCATGGCTGTTATCCTCTTTAACAGCAAGTCGGTCTGTGTGGCTCGATCATGGATTTGGAGTTTCTTATTCATCCAGGCCAGGTCGATCTTGATACTTGTCAGCGCCTGGCCCAGTTCGTCGTGGATCTCCCGGGCAATCCTGGTTCTTTCTTCTTCCCGCACGCCTTCTATGTGGGCGGCAAGCTCGCGCATTCTGTCATGGGAACTCTTAAGTTGTTCTTCAAACCGTTTTTGATCCGTGACATCAAACATGATTCCCTGTAAAAACTCAGGCTCATCCAGTCCATTTCTCACCGCCGTGGCCTCGTCGCGGAGCCACAACACGTCGTTTTTTCTGGTAAGTATACGGTATTCGGACCGAAACACCGCCCCGTTGGAGCCCAGCAGGTCTCTTTGACTTTCCGCCAAAACCCGATCCCGATCCTCCGGGTGGAGTAGTTTGACCCACAATCCCGGGTCAGCTAGCCATTCTTTCGGGGAGTACCCCAAGATCGATTCAATCTGCGGGCTGATGTAGAGTGTACCGAGGGCCTTGTCCAGGGGTGCGGTGTAAGTAACCATCGGGATCTGCTCTACAAGGGTGCGGTACTTGGCCTCAGCCTGATGCACCTGAGTAGTGCGTTCGTCAAGTGATTCGGCCATTTCGTTGAACGAGGAAGCCAATACACTAAGTTCATCACGATTGCCAGACGGCCCGATCCGCACGCCCAGATCCCCGGAAGCCAACCGCTTGGTGGCGCCGACCAGCTCCTTCAGGCGGCGCAAAATAAAGACGTCGCCACCCATCCAGGCTGCCAGCAGCGCCAGAATCCCAACCAGCCCCACGCCTGCAACATTCCTTTGGAATACGCGATCAATCGCGGCGAAAGCCACTTCCTTCGACATACCGATGCTGACGTAGATGTTCGTCTCCGGAGCCCCACGAATCGTGGTGATCCCGTAGAGCCGCTCCGTCAGCTCGCCGCCATGAATGGCCACAAGCGAGTCTCTGCCTTCACCCATGCCGGCGAGAACCACCAGCTCGGCAGGCATAAGTTGCCCGATCCACTTTTCAGGATTGGGGTAGCGGGCCAGAACCGCGCCATTGTAGTCGAGGACCAGGAACACTGCGCTGGGGGGCAGTTGCGCCTCAATGTCGATACTTTTGATCGAGGAGAGGTCGAGAGCGGCATAAACTTCGGACACCATACCTCTTACCGGATAAACGAAATAGATTACTGGTTTTCCGGTATAGGTCTCGATCTGATAACCGCTTATCACGAAATCGCCCGTCGTCAGGGCGCGCTGGACATAAGCTTGGTCTTCCAAATTGACGGACTCCCAAGATTGTCGGCCGCTGCAGGCGATATTGCCTTCGTCGTCAATCATGCCCAAGTCCACATAATATGGATATTGCTTGAGCAGATTTACAAAGAGCTCTCTGCTCGCCTCGTAATCACCCTCGCGGATCTCGCGCAGCTGGGAAAGCCCCGTAAGCAACTGGCGGGCTCCTTCGATAGCCTGGCTCAGATGGCCGGCTGCCAGGCGGGTGAGCCGCAGAGTATTCACCTCCAGATCAGCCGATTGGATGCGATGCTCTTCCAATCCCATGTAGAGCGTCAGCCCCAGAGACGGGAGGACAGCCAGAAGAACAAGATGCACCAACCGGCTGCGTAGGTTAGGTGCAAGTAAAGATAGCAAGTGTCTCATAGGTTATCTATTAGCCCGTCTTAATCGTACCCGCCGACGAACCGGAGACGCATCGCCACGTTCCGGGTCCCGGAGGAAAAGAAGCATGTTAATACAAGTGGAAGCGTACTCTGCGGAAACATGAACCGCGGCCTTAAAACTCCTGATTAAGCGCTTGGTCTGCTTTCCGCCGGTCCGGGAAAGCAAGACTTGCAAAGAAAGCCTCTCTGAAATCCGGGGCGCCGCCCAGTTCTACCACCTCTATTTCGTGAAGCAGCGCTTCCGCACGCCGGCGAGCCCGAATATCCAAGAGGGCCAGGGAGGCCCCCAGACCGGCAGCATTTCCAATTCCGGTGATTCTGTCGGCATCGATCTCGGGGACCATTCCCATAGTAATGGCATCCTCCGCTGCCATAACATTGCCAAAGGCTCCGGCCAGGAGTATGCGTTCAGGCGCCCGGATTCCTGCAGCTTTACAGAGAAATTTAATTCCGGTGGCGACGGCGCCCTTGGCAAGCTGTAATGCCCGAACATCTTTCTGGTGCAGTACGACAGGTTGGCCATTGGCAGCCTGTTTGGCGGATGCGAGAATGAATTCGACTCCTGCAGGCGTACGCCGCAGAGACTTATGAACCAAACCAGGCTCGAATATCCCGTCAGGACGAATGATGCCGTGCCCAAGGAGAGCCGCCAGCGCGGACATGGCGCCAGACCCGCAAAGGCCCTTCGGGCGGATGGAAGGATCTGTGGAGTCCCCGATCACCTTCAGTTCCAGAGCCCCGTCCTGGAATGCAACCTTCTCGATGGCGCCAGGCATTCCGGCCATTCCGCAACTGAGGGTGGCGCCTTCGAAGGCGGGACCGGTGGCGCAAGAGGTGGCCCACAGGCGGCCGTTTACGGAAAGCACCATCTCTCCGTTGGTCCCCAGGTCCAAAAGCAGCGTCGGGCCTTCATCCACAGTGCGCTCCACCCACAACCAAGCGGCCATCGTATCGGCGCCTACAAAGGCTGAGGGCAGAGGGAGCGTTTGCACGAAGGCGCCCGCATGGAGGGGAAATCCGATTTCCTGCGCACGAACTTTGAGGCTTTCATGAAATAGTGGCCGATAGGGGGCGACTCCCAGGCCGTGCACGGGGGCTCCAAGGAGAAGGTGGATCATGGTTGAGTTTCCCACCACCAGCGCGTCCACCAGGCTTCCCGGGGGAAGATCATAGCGCCGGCCCAGGGTCCTGATGCAGGAAGAGATGGTCCCACGGGCCATCCCTTTCATGGTTTCCGCATCCTTTGGATCCCTGCAAACCGTGATCCGGCTCATGACGTCGGCTCCGAAGGAGACTTGAGGATTGCGAGCGGTCTCGATGCCGAGGACTTCTCCTGTTTGCAGGCTGCACAGGTAGACGGCGATGGTGGTGGTCCCCAAATCTACTGCGATCCCGTGAGGCGCAAAAGAGGGCGCCACCAGCCCGATCATCCGACCGGACTCGGTTACGAGAGCGGAGCGGCACGATGTGCAAGGACCTTCGGATACGGCAGGCGTCTCACCTACAGGGGATCGCCATCGCCCGGCGTCCGGCAGGATGGCCAGCCAGTCGACATCCTTTAGAAGCCCCGCTGCCGCCAACGCACTTTCAATTTCCCCACCGGGAAGAGGAACCGTGCGGATAGAGGGGCTCAGCGGTAGAGGCCTGCCAAGACCGATCCCAAGCCTCTTGTAGACTTCCTGCCGATACAACTCTTCAACGACTTCCAAAACCAGCCCATCAACAGCCGCATGTTGACAGGCCAGCCGAAAGCCCCGAGCGGCCTCCAGATCTCCAATACGCTTGGCCTCCGCTTTTGACAGCGGCAGACGCGATGCCCCTTTATGAACCTTGACCTTGCAGCGGCCGCATTTGCCCTTGGCACCGCAATCCGCAGCAACGGAAAACCCTGCCGCAACTAGCGCATCCAAAAGAGTCGAACCATCCTCTACGGTTATAGGCTTCTGACGGCCAAGAATACGAATGACTGGACTCATTAGCGGCTTCGCTTTTTCGGTTGCAAACCGGACGTTAGGCCGGGTCCTCACATTTTCCCGCCGCACATCAGCCTTGCCTGTGGAAGGCGGCGGAGCGCGAACGCCATGATCGGGGCAATAATCCCCCCCAGCGCCAGAATCAGGAAAGCGGGGGCCCATATCGTGGCGTTGGTGGGATCGACTCTTCCATTATACCACTGCAGAATGGTTCCGAAAACTGCTGGTGAAACAATGGTTATCCCGAATCCGACGCCGGATTGGAGGCCGAGACAAAGACCGCAAATCTTGGGATTCACCATCTCCACCAGCCCCGCCTTGTATACCGACCCATCTGAGATACACCAGAACCCGAGCCATCCACCGGCAATCACGATCAACGCCGTCGAATGGCCAAAGAGGTAACCTATAATGATTTCCCCTGCAACGCTGCAGGCTCCGGCCACGATGATCGCGAAAGTTCTCCCCTTCTTATCTGCTACTATTCCCCATAACCATGAGGACGGGGCCCCGAGAAGGATGATGCCGGCGGTAACCGCTCCCCCCCAGCTTACCGCCTGGTCCGGAGGAATTCCCTTGGATAGGAGGGCGGCTATCAGGAACGGCCCGATCCAGCCCCAAAAGGCATAGAGCTCCCACATGTGCCCTGCGTAGGCGCCAGTAATCAACGCAGGTCCTGCAAAACCGCCAGCGGGGGCGGTAAGGCCTTTTCCGGCGGCTGCACCGGGGCCGCAAGCTGGCGTCAGGTCACAGTCCTCAGCACCAGGTGGCGTCGCGGCCGCGATATGGAGCGACTGACCGGATCGTCCTTTCGGGGTCGATTCTCCCGATTCCTCAGGGAAGTCGCTCACGAAGAAATGGATCACCAAGGCGCCAAGAAACGCCGGAATCGATGTCCAGAGAATCCCGGCTTTCCAGCCATAATCCACGCAAAGATGGGAAGCCACCAGATATCCCCCGGCGTAGGCCCCGACCAGTGCCGCATTATATATGCCCATGGCGGCCCCGCGGCGGTGGGGTGGAAACCACCTGGAGAGGAGCGCCAGCCCGGGAATATAGATTGCTCCTGCGGAAAGGCCGGTGAGCAGCCGGAACGCCAGAATGCTCAGCTTGCCTTGAGCGCCCCAGATGAACAGGGTCGAAAACAATCCTGTGCCGAAGGTAGCGAAAAAGAGGATTTTCTTCAAGCTTATCCTGTCCGCCAGCCATCCGATACACACGACCACGATGACATAACCAGCCTGAAATGCCGAAAGAATGAAACCGGTATCGGCGGCGTTCAGGTGAAATTCTTCGGAAAGGTATTTGAGCACCGCGGAGAAGTTGTACCAGGGCATATATCCTACGAGCATGGAAAAAAACATGGCTAACAGTATGCGGTTGTGCGACTTCATCCTTCCCTTTTCCTCACTGGGATGGCCCGGCTGCCTGGATCAGTCGAATCATCACAGCAGTATCTCAGAAAGGCCGGATCTGCGCCCCTGGCGCATAGCAGGGGTGCGCCTGGCGCCCTCGCCCTAGTCATTGGCGAATTGCCCGCACAGGACAACGATGTCAACTTCGAGATGTTGCTATAACCGAGAATAAGAGATTTTGCTACAAATAGTCCCGGCAGGCAAACGGATGGAGGCTTCAAGCTATTGAGGCTATTTTCCTGAGCGGATGGCCTATCTATCGGGAAATAGCGGAAGATGAAATAGCTTTTTCCCTCCGCCATTGGTCTAGATTTCTTCTTCCTACCACCAGGAAATTACCTGGTCGTGGCTAAGCACCAACTCCAACAGCAGATCATAATCAACTGCACCCTGGTACAGCGGAAATTCGGTGGCCTCTCTCTCCCGGGAAATGATGGCCGCCAATTCCCGAATCACCTCATCCGGCGGATGCCGGAACACATGTAAAATCTTCATATTTACTCTCAGAAAGGAATGATGATGTCCTGTTCTCGCAGCAACTCCCCCATCTGGGCCAGGCTAAGATAGCCGAAGCCGTGCTTCTCCACGTTGGCCGGATAATTGCTGAAGCGGGTCCCTTCCATCTCATCCAGGAACCCCAGGTTATCGCTAAAGGCCTCGTCCAGGTTTACCTCGTAATCCAGCACCAGGTAAGTCACCTCATGGTTTTCCAGGAGGCACCCCAGGCTGGACCGCAATGCCTCATACTGGCGATGGGGGTGGCGCGCCAGGATCGCCACTTTTTTTGCAGGCATAGATAACTACCCTCAGAGCATGAGATAATACTTGCAGTCTGCCAGCATTTCCGCGTGCCTGGCCTGGGTGGCGAAATCCTTCTTCCCCAGACCAGGCACATCCCCTTCCAGTCCAAAGCCTTTGAAACCAACATCGCACAAAGATATCTCGGCCCGGCCCGCAAGTTCCCCGAAGCGGGGATCCTGGGAGAGCAAGACTCCCTCCGCGGTCAGAAAGATGATCATGGGCACCCCTTTCTTTTCAGCCGCGGCCACCAATCCCAACAGGTGTTCCAGGGAATCCTGCGTGGCTACCATTATTCCCAAGGTTTCTGCCATCATTCCCCTTCCGGATCAAAAAACTCCGATTGCAATCGCTATTAGGCTTTGCGAACAAAAAAGTGAATGAAACCGCTTCCTTCTTTCTCGCCAAGATACTCGTTCCCTGTCCGCTTGGCCCAGGCAGGGAGGTCGTTCCGGGTTCCGGGATCGGTTCCCAAGACCTCCAAGATCTGGCCGGCGCTCATGTTTGCCATGGCTTTTTTAATCTTTAGAATTGGCATAGGGCAACTAAGGCCCCTGCAATCCAGAACTTCATCGGGTTTGATGTCATCCATGCGAGTTCCTCTTATGATTTAGTAACATCCTCAATTAGCAGCCGGCAAGGCGCAGTTCCCCGAGGTGCGGCACCGTCACAGCCCCACGGTGAATTTGTTGGTCTGTTCATTCCAGGCAAGCACCAGATACCAAATCAGAGAAACGCCGACGACCAAAAGGATGGCCCCTTCCCAGCCGAAATAGTAGGGCAGGAAGACTGCTTTTCCCAGTGTTTGTCTTATTCCCGAAGATTCCAGCCAGCCAGTCATAAGGGAGTTGGAGGCGGCAAAAGCAAACAAGGCAATCCATAATTTCAGATTCCCTTCACCCACTCTCCAGAGGGTCCCGCTGCCGCAGCCTCCGGCGACGACCATGCCGATGCCAAAAATGACTCCTCCCACCAGGGAGCCCCAGCCGAAGCTGGGCACCACATACATGGTCTCTCTCCTAAAACCGTTCGCCTTGAGCACCGCAATGCCGATAACGGCAACGATGAGACTGATGACCACGGCTTTACCGATTTCAGCTTCACCGGTCATGAAGGGGTCCCGGAAGGCGCGGACAAAGCAGAAACGGCAACGCTGGATCACTACCCCGAAAGCGGCTCCAAAGAGCAGCAATCCGCCAACTTCGGCATAGGAAGACTTGCCATAGAAATGCGCCGCGAACACCAGACCAACCAAGACCAAGGCGCCCAGATAGGGATGAGCCCTCTTCCAATCGAACGACGGGGCCTGCTTTTGAGAAGTTGCGGCAAACGCCGGACTGGGGGAGGGAAGGTTTTCCACTTCCCAGAGGATGTAGCGAAGTCCGAGATAGGCGCCGAAGATTAACCCGATCATCATTGAGAAACCGCTGGCGGACAGGTTGACGAGGGGAGAATAAAAAGCCCCGACGTTGCATCCCAGAGCCAGCGAGGAGCCCACTCCCATGAACAGCCCCCCAAAAAGGCCCTTATATGCTTCAAGCTTCGGAGGCCTGCGAAAGGCAAATTCTTTGGCCAGAAGCGCCGAGGCAAAGCTTCCCAGAATAAGGCCCAGATCCATCATGGATGGGGAAAAGAGAAAGGGGTTATCCGGCTTTTGGGCGTACAAGCCCACTCCATAAAAGAGCCAATCGGCCCAATTGCGGATTCCTGCCACAATGCCCCAAGGCCGCGACCAGGCCTCAATCAATATGGCCAGAAGCCCTATCAATAACCCTCCTACCAGCGGAGGCCATCGCTTTTGGAAGAGAACGTTATAGCCCCCCTTAAGTTCATTAATAAGTGGAGCGTTGATTGCCATCATGAATCTCCTGGAAGCAATGTCCGGGGCCTTATGCCGAAAGGAGATATGGGACCCTGCGGTTATTGCCAGGTAAATAGATTAGATTACGTCTATACATTATATATTATAAAGATTTCGAATAATGATGTCAATTTAGGGACAGCGTTCCGCCATTCAGTATCCCGCCGCAAAACGTCGGCACCAGCGCGGCTGATCACGCCGGGGGGGTCATCTCCGGAACCCGGAAGAGTTCGGGATGAATGAGACATCATCAAGGATTGCCTGCGGTCTTTGAATATGCCTCCACAAAGTCGGCAGCGTCCTTCTTCCCGCCGGCAAAGGCCTTCATGGCTTCTGCATAAAGTATTTCTAAGGCCTCCCTCTTGTATCCCAGATATTCCTTGGAAGTGAGCATCTGGAACTGGCGCGGCCTGGGCAGATTGACGTCGATGACCTTCCTGATGGTGGCCGGCCGGTTGCTCATGATTACCAGCCGGTCCGCCAGGAAAATGGCCTCATCGATCTCTGTGGTAACAAACAGGTTGGTGCCGGGTTTGGTCTCGAAGAGACGGACGTAATACTCCTGCATCAGTTCCCGGGTCATCGCGTCCAGTCCCCGGAACGGTTCGTCCATGAGCATGACCTTGGGTCGGTTGATCAACGCCCTGACCAATTCGGCCCTGCGCATCATCCCGCCCGAAAGTTGTGAGGGGTACTTGTCTGCGAATGCTTCGAGCCCGACCAGCTTGAGCAGCTTCATCGTTTCAGCTTGCAGACCTTCCTGGCTCATTTCCTTCCGAACCCTGGGCCCGTAGCTGACATTCTCAAAGGTGGTCATCCAGGGGAAAAGGGCGGTTTCTTGAAAGACTACCAGGCGGTCGCGCCCCGGTCCCCTGACCGGTTGGCCGTCGATAGTAACCGTTCCCGAATCCGGCCTCTCATAGCCGGCCAGGATATTGATCAGGGTGCTCTTACCGCAGCCCGAAGGACCGATCAAAACCGTGAGCTTACGGTTCTCTAACACCAAGGAGCAATCGTCCAGCACCTTAACCACGGGCTTGATCCCGTAGCTCTTACACACATGCTCTACAGCCATCTCGGCCGAAGCGGCCTGCGCCAGGACATGGTAGTGGCCGTCCTGCCCGTTGGAAATTGGTTGCGGCATTTCAGTCATCCTCTACAATTTTTCACCGGCATCAACTGGTTTTGAGCCATGGCGTCATACGACTGCCCAGAAGCCGGATAATAGCGCTGGAAATGTAGCCGGCGATGCCGATGCTGATCATGCCCACCACGATCAAGGGATAGGAGAAGGTCACATAGGCCCGCCAGGTCAGAAACCCCAGGCCGGAGTGGCCGGCGAGCATCTCGGCCGCCACCACCGTGTTCCAGCAGATGCCGATGCCCACCGTCATAGCCACGATGATACTGGGCAAGGTCCCGGGAAGAATGATTCGCCAGAAGATATCTTTGCGGCTGGACCCCAGGGAAACGGCCGCCCGGACGTAGCGCGCGTCGATACTCCGGGCCCCGCCCACGATGTTCAGGATCGTCACAAAAAAAGCGCCCAGAAAGGTGACAAAAACGATACTCTCCTCAGGGGTCGGCCAGAAAAGGGCCGAGGCGGGAACCCAGGCCAGGGGCGGAATGGGCCGCAACACCTCGAATACTGGCAGGCTCAATTCCCGGAAGTAGCGGCTGCTTCCCATGAGCAGCCCCAGGGGAATGCCGATGATCTGGGCGAAAATGAAGCCGAGGCCAATCCGTATAAAGCTACTCTCCCAGGAACCCCAATACCACGGGTCAACGAAGGACTCTTTGAAAGAGACCAGAACCGCGCTCGGAGGCGGAATAGCATTGAGGATTGGCAGGCCGTATCTGGTGCCGAACTCCCAGATGAGCAAGGCTACGACGATAGAAAAAATTCCCCGGCATGCTGACTTGGTGGCCAGAAACCCTTTGACCTTTTTACCGAGGACGCCGTTCTTGGAATTCTTCAGGGGCGCCGACATAAAAAATTTTACCTCTTAACTGGCGCAGCCGCCAGTTGGAATTCCGCCTCTGGGCTAAGCCCGCTCCCGTTCGCCGGCCTCAAAGGCCTTCTGGGCCTCTTCGTGGACCGCCTCGAGGGCTTCCTCCTTCAGGTTCCGATAATATTCGGATGAGAGCACCCGAAAGTCGCGTGGCCGAGGAATGTTTATGTTGATAACCTTCTTGACCCGGGCCGGCCGGCTGGTGACCACGATGACCCTGGTACCCAGGAAAATGGCCTCCTCCAGGTTGTGGGTGATGAAGAAAACGGTCTTATGGGAAGCATCGTAGACATCCAGGAGATATTTCTGGATCACCGTCTTGGTCAGGGCGTCCATGGCCCGGAAGGGCTCATCCAGCAGCAATACCTTGGGATCGTTCATCATGGCCCGGGCAATCTCGACCCGGCGGCGCATCCCGCCAGAGATCTCGCTCGGATACCGGTGCGAAATTCCGCTCAGCCCCATCTGGAGAAGAAGCTCATGACCCGCCTCTCTGGCCTCCTTGCTGGTCATCCTTCCCTGGATCACCGGCCCGAAGGTGACGTTATCCAGGACCGTCTTCCACGGGAAGAGCGCGCCGTTCTGAAAGACCACGATGCGGTCGGCTCCGGGCGCCGTCGTCATCTCCGGCGAGCAGAGCAATTGATCGTCCATATAGATTTCCCCGGACGAGACCCCATGGAATCCGGCGATGGCATTGAGCAGGGTCGTCTTCCCGCAGCCGGACGGACCCACGATCACACAGAACTCCCCGGCCGGAATTTCCAGGGAGCACCCATCGACTGCGACAATGCGGGCCCCTTCCGGGTCGTAGATAATGGACACGTCCCGAATGCTGATCTTTCCTGCTGTGGCTTCGGAGAAATTTGCCGCTTTTTCCACCAGCGCCCCGCCATTTCCCCCTAGGATTTGACTGAGTATCATCCAGCTATCTCCCTGACTTGCCATTGCATCAAGCGCCTGGCCACCATGCGGATCAAGGCGCTGCTGAACCATCCCAAAAATCCCAGGGTGATCATGGCGATTATCAGCACTGGTTCCTGGAACTCCATGTAGGCGTTCCAGATAAGATAACCCAGCCCATACTTACCGGCGATCATCTCTCCGGCCACCAGGCAAAACCAGGAGTAGCCCATGCTGATTTGCAGCCCGGTGAAGATAAACGGCAGAGCCCCGGGCACGATAACATGGAAAAAGATATGTCGCGGCCTGGACCCCAGGCAGAGCGCCGCCCTGAAGTAAACCTCATCGATGGACTCGACGCCGAGAAGAGTGTTCAGGGTGGTGACGAAAAAGGCGCCCAGGAAGGTCACATAAATAACGCTGGCTTCATAGCCCGGAAACATCAGAATCGCCAGCGGCACCCAAGCCAGCATGGGGATAGGCCGAGTCAATTCAAAAAGCGGAAAGGTATAATCCTTGAAGACCTTTTTCCACCCCATGAACAATCCCAGCGGCACACCGAGCACGGTCGCCAATAAAAAAGCCTGGATAATCCGCCAGCAGCTTGCCCAAATGTGCTTATAATATATGCCGCTATAGATGGATATCCTGAACATAGGATGATGCGAAAACCATTCACTCGCCACGGCGACCGGACCGGGAACCTTTTCGAACAGCGGCGCCTTAATGACTTCCGTCAGCAGCCAATAGGCGAGCAAGGTGGACAATAATCCCAGAGCCCCCAGGTACGGCGCCGATGTTCTCAGGGCGTACTTGATGCGGCTAAGCATTATTTCCCAGGTGAGGGGCTCCCTCTCCTCTTCAGGCAAAGTGGGTTGCGCTCCCTGCTCGGCCAGAGACTGGCCCTCTACTGATTTGCTTAATTCGTCTGGTTCCATTGGCACTCTCGGTGTGTCCCTAAAATGACTTCGTTTGCATACGGCATCCTCTGGCCTGAAAGCCCTCCGTCATCCAGGCCAGAGGAGTAAGGCGCCAAAACTTAAAACCCGTTACTTCTTGAATGGGTTTTGATCAGCCGGGGCCGCCTCGATCTGGCCGATGGGCGAGGTCAGACCGGCTTCCTTCAGTACCTCCCGGGTGAGATGGTCATCGATGAGGTTGGCAGGGGGGGCCTCGGTAGAAACCTCCTTTTGCCTGACCTGGAAGCTATAAAGGTCATGAATGTATTTCGAAAGCTCATCATCAACGATAAATGGCATGACCGTTTTGGGGTTAACTCCACCAACGTTCTTGGGGATCTCGCCGTAGAGACCGAACCAGATGACCCTCTGGGGCATTCCCACCGCGTGTTTGGCGATCATGGCCACGGCTTTTTCCCGATTCTCGGGATTGGTCATGAATTGCTCGGCTTCCAGTTCACACTTGAGCCAACCTTTCGCCAGATCGGGATGTTTATCGATGAACTCGCCGCGCATCATCATCATTCCGACATCTCTATCGCCGCAGACCGCTCCGGTAGCGACCAGCTTGGCGATTCCCTCGCCCGCCAGGTTGCCTACCCTGGAGGCGGTCGGCTCCCACACGGCGGCGGCGTCAATCTTCTTGACCCGCAAATTCGTGCTGATGATTTCAATGCCCTGGTTGAGATAATCAGCCGGCTTTATCCCCAGCTTTTCCATGGCTATGCGCATGAACTTGTCAGCGCAACTGCCCCACGGGGAGGCGACAAGCTTGCCATTCAGCCATTGCATCGCTTCCATGGGCGTCTTGAAGTCGGGAGCATCCATCCTGGCCATCAACAAGGCGCAACGCTGACCCGCGGCGGAGTTGCTGGTGCAGCAAACTTCCCGGACCTCGCCTTGTGCCCGATTGCTGCAAACGATGTTTAAGGGATTAGCCTCCCCGTACCCCACCTGGATCCGGCCCGCCAGAACTCTAGCCGCAAACAGGGCGGTGTGTAAACCTTCCTGGTATTCGACGTTCACCCCGGGAAGGTATTTTTCCGTCAAATGGAGCTCCTGAATAATCGCGGGCGTGTAACTGTCAATGTAATACGGTTGCCAGCCCACCGTGAAACTCTCCGCCGCCAATGCTGGACCTGCGCCCAAGGCCATGCTTGCCACCAATACTGCGAAGAAACCGAAAACCATTGCCCTTTTCATGTCGCACACCTCTCTTTCGGCTAAGTTTTTAGCTGCGAACTCCCATGGCGCCAAAGCCTCTCCCACCTTTCCTGGCATAGTCCTCCTCTTTTACGAAGACATCAAGGAGCGGAGTGAGTCCTTTCCTCTCTATATATATGCATAAACGCAGGGAAAATATTGTCCGCATGTGTCTGATTATCTTATAGGATATTCTGCCATCACCAGGTCGGTATCTGTCCTACTTTACGGGGGTTGGCGGCCGTATATGGCGTTGGGGCACTGCGTGGCGCCCCCCGGCGGTTTTCCTGGACGATCGCTTCCGAAAGGAACCCCGGTTCTTCAGATTCAACTTAACTTGGTAGCCTAAGCCTCTGGCTTATGTAGTCAGTTATTAAAGGGAGCATGAAAGGCGTTTCCACCTTTATCCACTCTCCCACAAGGGTAAGGGTGAGGAGAAATTTAATCTTTTTTCCGCTCCCATTAATACTTGGCCCGAAACTTGACTTATTATTTTGGCAATGTCAGGGGGCCAGCTCTGGCGCTTGCCGGGGCACGTTTGCCAAAATGAGGATTAATCCCGGGCAACGCACTCAGGCCAACGAGAGAGGCGAGCCTTCCACCCCAGCATGGGCGTCCTTTCCCGTCGATGGGTTCATCTCCGGACTATTACCGCGCCTTCATAAAGTGCCCAACGCTCTGGATTTCAGATGAGGGTGTCAGAAAGCACGGGGCTAACATCCCTCCCTGGGCTCAGACTTGCCGGGCTGCTTTTCCGGAGGTTTCGCTGGAACCGCTTGCTTGCCTTCCGGTTGGACTTGCTCGGGCGCCTTTGAAGGTGGCGGACAGGGCGCCTTTGGCGCCGGCGCCTTGCCTTCAGGCGTAACCGCAGGCAGTTGTGTCCCGGATTCATCAGGCTTGGTTTGCTGGCATATTCCCACATTCATAAAGATGAGCCCCATACTCAACACTAAACATAATCCGATGAAAATAATCTTTTCCAGCCTCATTGGTCGCTCCTTTTCTTAGATAAACATTAATCGGCACCCTGACCGATGGTCTTCAGTACTTTATTTCATTATAGATGCCAAAGCCTGCATCGGACCGCTATCGGGAAGAGTCCTATTTTTTCATAGGATATACTTACTGTCACCGGTCGGTTATTGTCCTACAGTTCCCATCCAGAGCTGATCGCGATCAAAGACCTTTCTTATGATTATGACCAGAGAAGCATCCCGGCAATAGTGTCCGGCAACAAAATTGCATGGAGAAGATTAAACTATCTCGCAGTTAAATTCCTTGAAATGTAGGGGCGACCCGCTGGGTCCGCCTATAGGCAACGGTGAAAATAAAGACTTGAGCTTCGAACCCTAACCGAAGACCAAACAACCTCTACCAATCCAACTCTTTTAACAACCTCCTTTTGGAATTAAAGAAAATCTAAGGACTCCTTCATCCTTGACCTTTTCATACTTAAGGCTTACCCATGTTGTATCCCCAAACCATGCAAATGATTGTATATCTAATCTTTCATCAGCCTCCGTTCTCCATCCCTTTCCGAATTTCTCAAAACAAGCAATTTTTAAATTACCATAATTTACATAACCTTTTGTACGTATTATTACAGTTACAAATTTACCATCTCTAAAACCATATGTGATCTCGCTAAGTTGAGAAGCTCCTATTGTCAAATTATCTTCTCTTTTCTTGTAATATTTTTCCAATCCATCATCTTCTATTAATTCCATCCCTCTCAATGTTAATATGTCAGTTCCCCACTTTATGCCCCTGAAACCATCTGGCTCTGAACCTGGTTTGAATTCATCGGATCCTCCTAACGCAGCAATAGGTGAAGCCATAAAAAGAATTATCATCACCAGGAGTTTTATCGTCCTTATGGCCATGGTTAACCCTCCTAACCGAGATTATGCCGCGGGATTTGTCCGGCTTTCAGAGCGACTTTACCAGGTTGCCGTCACGCCTGACCCGCCAAAAGTGGTACATGATCAAGGAAAAGCACAGCATCGGTCCAAAGAGGCAATGAAAGGCATAGAAGCGCAGGAGCCCGGACTCGGTGATTTGAGGTCCGCCCAGGAGGATTTGTTGCAGTTCATGGCCGAATAGCGGCACCCGCTCAAGAAGCTGGGACATTACTTGAGCCGCCCAAAAGGTTTGGGAGTCCCAACGCAGCACGTAGCCGGAAAAATCGAGACCACCGGCAGTGAGCAAGAGTGCCACCCCGATCAGCCAATTTCCCTGCCGTGGAGGTAGGTAGGCACGCGCCGCGACCACGCGCATAGTATGCAACAGAATAGCAACGAGCATAAGCTGGCCGGCCCAAAAATGAAGGGAGCGGATGAGCCAGCCGAAGGGAATCACATAGGTCAGATCATGGAGCCCCATTTTGGCGCCTTCAGCGCTGGGCAGATAGTAAATGGCGAGGAGCAGGCCGGTAACGCCGAGGGTAATGAAAAGAAAAAAAGCTGCACCTCCAAGACAAAACGTGGAGCTTATTCGGATGCGCTCCTCCGAAATTTTGGCCGGATGGAGGTGCTCTAAGAACTTATCGAATCTCATGGGTTAAACCTGTCACCAGCCAGGGCCTTTTCTTTCGGATAGGCGACCAGCTCCCCTTGGGTGTCCAAACGCAAAGCGGCCAAACTCATGGCACTGTTAGCGGGCCCCGCCAGGAAGCGCCCCTCCGGGTCGAACTGACTCCCATGGCATGGGCAGACAAATATCCGCCGGTTCTCATCAAAGGCTGGCTGGCAGCCTAAATGGGGACAGACGGCATTTACAGCCCAGAAACCGGTTTCATCTCGCAAAATGACTACCCTGCCCAATTTGGCCACTGATCCAATGCGGTGAGCGTCGGGGGGGCCGAAATTCGCCGGTTCCGGATCTGAGCGGGCCCGAGCCCCCCCGAGGAAACGCCAGGTCATCCAGGTCATACCGGCAAATGCCAGCCCCGCCAGGGCCCACCCCATGGAGAGCAAAAATCTGCGGCGTCCCCAGCGAGACTCGGGATGCTTGTTTTTTCCAATTTGTAGCATATAATTGGCTAACAAGTTTGCTAAGGTCTTTACACTCCCCAACCGAAAACTTCTACCCAGCAAGATGGTAACTAATGCCGGGAAGCCGTTCAAGATTTGCCAGACGCAAAGAACTCATTGTCAGAGAATTGCTTGCCGGAATGCTCCTGGCCTTGATTCTTGTGGGGCTGGCATTGCTCTGGCCGCTGGGCTATTCTCCGGTAACCCCGGAGAATCAAGGCGTTGGCGAAATAACCGCTCCGTGGCTCATTATCTGGCTCCAGGTACTGCTGCGCTACCTGCCAGCCCTCTGGGCAGGACTGATTATCCCTCTCGCCTCATTGTGCCTGCTCGCCGTCCTGCCCTGGCTTCCAGGCGCCGGCCTGCCTGATGCGGCGCAACGGTACCGCTTCAGCGTTCATCTGGCGATTCTTCTGGCCATGGGATGCATCCTGGCCCTCCTCACTTTTTGGGGGCTTTGAAACCCACAGAATCTCCATAGGCTTCCTTGTTCGCATAATACTCCAGAAGGTATTTCACATAAAGGGGATTACTCGCGGCTAGCCGCTGAAGCCGCTGCTGGTCGAGAAATGCGGCTCCAGGCCGGGTGGTGATCTGTAGGCTCCGGCCCTGCTCATCAATCACCTGATCCAGCTCGAACCCTATGCCAAGACCGTCGGCGGCTGGTCTGGTCAGCCGCAGCGGCTGCGCCTCCTTAGCCCGGATCAACATCTGCCCCAAGCCCAAGGCGCGCGGATTTCCATGGCAGTCCCAGCAAGCACGGGTCTGGCGCCTGATCGTGTGGGGGGCATAAGGGTTCCAGGCAAGCGCCGCCCGTCCATCCGCCGTGGTAGGGGTGACAGAATCCATGAGCACCCGCCCTCCGGGATCTACCCGGCTGACCCAATACTGATATTGAGGTCTGAAGACGCTTACCAGCCCACGGTAATTGATGCCTAAAATGATCCCCTCCCAGCTGCGCCTGGAGTAGCCTGCCAGCCAGATGCCAGGCGACGATTTGCCCGTAAGATAGTTGTAAGATCTCGGCAAATTTCTCTGTTCCGGCGGCTTCACCAGCTCCTCCCTAAGAACCTGTCGAACCTGCGGATCATCTTGCTGGGTGAGCCAGATCCACGGCTCGTAATCGGCGGAATCCAGCCGCATCAGGTGCAACCCGAGATCCAGAAAAGTCCAGGCGGCATGGCAGGTGGCGCACTCCATGTTATTCAGGTGGCCGGGGATGCGATGGTCAAGCGGCCCCTTCCCTGGACCTTCCCGGGAAAGGGTCGGAATTTGGTGTATTTTGCCATCGACCTTGGATACCAGCAGGAACCTGCCTTCTTTTTTTTCTTGGGTGTTCGTCAGCAGCTGCCCTTTTGAGGTGACCATAACCTTTTGCCCGGGTTGGAGATCGTAGTGGGGATTGGCACGGGCCCCCCGCAGGGCCCGCTGATCGGCAATGGTCACCCGGCGGGTGCGCGGCGGTTTCCCCGGCAGGCCGTGACAGTCCGTGCACCTTATGCCAACCTGATCCTGAGATTGAGAGTGGATGGTTCCCTCGCCCATGATTTCCTCCACTGGGTGGCAGTCGATGCAATGCATCCCTCGCTCGTAATGAATATCAGGCAGAAGGAAGTGATACGAGTGGCTATAGAGGTGAGGAACTAAATCGGGGTCCGTCGCCTCAAAGTTATAGGATATCGAGTGATCCCGCTCGAAAAGTCCTGCGTAATCGGCACCCGCGTGATTGCCGCGGTGACAGTGGAGGCACTGGGAAGTGGGCACGGCTGTAGTCAGGCGATAAGACTTGGGCTTATCTCCATTCCCGGGCAGTTTCTGGTCTCCCGCAATTCTCTCGCTGCCGTTCACGATATGGCACGCCGCACAATCGGCTCCGGCAAGCGTACCGTCTTCGGACCCTTCAGAGCGCCTCGGGCCGGAAGTCCCGAGATGGCAGCGCAGGCAGCGGCGCCGGAGCAGGTCGTCCGCCAGGGCGCCCGAGTCTTCTCCAGTGGGCAGGAGTTGCAGCCCATCGATTGCCGCAGCCGCATAGCGCGGCCCTGCATCCGGCTGGGCTCCCCAGAGAAACCGAGTCTGGTTGATGATCCCGCTCGCGGTGGCCATGAGTGTTCGCTTTACCCATTGGTCCTGATCAGCATGACAGCGGCCGCAGGTGTAAGCAGAATGAGGGAAATCTGCAGGGTTGCTTATGAGCCCCCCAGGCGCACAGGCGCAATCCGACTTGTCTTTATGGCCACCGGGACACACAGGGCCAGATAGAGAATGATCCGGACCCAGCCCTTGCAGCTGAGCAGGGGAACCAAGGCAGGGCGAGGCCCATACAGCTCCAACCCAGATGCAGAGACCAATCGCTAGTCTTAGGCTTGCCAGAATCCTCAATTTCCAGTTCCGCCCAACCTGCGGCCCACCTGTTGCTGATGGGAAGGTAATTTGGCCCTCGCGTAGGCAGCCGCTGGATTCGACCAGATCGGATCATCATAACGACCATGGCAGGGAAGGCAGGGGGCCACCTCGAGAATACGTTTCAATTCTTCCGCATTAAAAGGGCGCGCCCCGACATGTGTCGTTGATGCCAAAGGGCGCCCCTGCGGATCGATAAGGCTCTCCCAGGCAAAACCCAGAGGATTGATATCCGGCTTCAACAAAGAAACGAAAGTGTTCTCTTCCCATCTTTTACCAGCCTGGAACAATCCCTGCCCAATACCCAGGGTCTTCGGGTCGGCATGACACTCCTGGCAGGAGCGAACCTCGGTGCGCGTCGTATGAGGCGAGAGGGGGGTCGAGACGATACCGTGACCTATTCCCGCGCCCATGAACACCCTTTTATCGTTACCGGCCAAAACTTTTCCATCTGGAGCCAACTCGGTATAAACCACCTGGCAGCCAGGTACCACTACGGACACCCTTTGGCGTGAATTGATTCCCAGGGTGGGCTTGTCAAACCGGTAATAGTCCCTGGTCTCTTGCCATAATCCCTCGGTTTTGACTCCGATCTCGGAATCCATAGCATTCTCGCCACGATGCCGGTAGTCGTGGCAGCCATAACACTGGGGCGCCCAGCGGGAGTGGCAGGCCGAGCATTCCATGCGATCCACGCCATGGCCGGGAATGGCATGATCCTTGTTAGTGATAATGGTCGGGCAAAGGTGATCTTTCTGGTCCAGTTTGCTGCAAAGGATCATCTTGCCGTTCTCTTTGCGAAGATTCAAAATAACCGTCCCCCGCCGGGTAAGTCCCACCTCCCGGCCCCGTAGATCGGGCAGCCCCAGGGCCCTGGCTCTCCAGATGGCCTCTTCCTCATCCGCACTCAAGATCTTGGTGCGTGGAGGCCGACCGAAGCTGCCATGACAATCGCCACAGCGAATTTCGACCTGTTGGCGCATGTGGCTGTAAATGTTGCCATCACCCATGACCTCCTTTCCGGAATGGCAGTCTATACAGGCCAGTCCTCGTTCAAAGTGAATGTCAGGGACTAAATGCCGTACATCTCTCCCTCCTGAGAGGACCTCCAGGTCGGGCCGCCCTTGCCGGTAAGGGGTGCCGTAACCGTCTGCCTCTTCCAGACCGATGTAAGAAATTCCTAGACGTCCGGAGCGATTATGGCACCGCAGACATTGGTCCACCGGTATGGCGGTGGTCAGGCGGTGAAGTCTCGGATAACCGGGTTTGTCCTGGGGTAAGGTCGGATCAGCGCCTTCGTAAGTGGCTTTGGGGTTATAGAGCGCGTGGCAGGCGGCGCAGCCTGAGGAGTGGGCCGAGGGGCCGCTTTCTTTCTTGTTCCAGAGATGGCACGAGGCACAGAGCTTGCGCCAATGATCGGCGGCAAGCTGTCCCGGAGAGGCCGGCACTGGTCCCGTAGGATCGGCAGGGTTATTTCCAGATATTGGACCCATCTGGGGAATCGTCAATAAATCAGCTAAAGTGCCGGGCTGGGGAGCGGCATTTTTAACTCCGACGGAAGCATACCGGGCCTCATCTGAGGTTTGAGCCGCCCACGAGTAGCGCAGGCTGGCTATGACTCCACTCATGGTCGCCATAATGCCGCAACGCACCCGTGCCACCGAATTCTGGGGTGCCAATTTTCGTTCCCCGTGACATTGCCCCCCTGATCTGCCGCAGGTCTGGTTTGCTACTGACAGGTCTGATGGATTCCGACCACCTATGAGACCTTGATGGGCAATATCCACCGTCACCCCAATGCCCTGACCCCCGTGGCAGATTACGCAACCGAATTCCTCCACTGGATGGGAGCGACCAGCCTCCTCCAGGCCATCATGGCAGGTGAGGCATCTTTCCACCTTGCCGGTAATAATTGGCCTCAGTTCTTTCACCCGAGAGGGCGCCTGGGTTATGGTTTCGAATCTGTCCCGTATCTCCGCTTCAGAAAGCGTACCTTTCAACGATGCTGTCAGTCTATGGGCTTGGTTTAGGCGATATGCTTCTTGATAGGTTTTCCAAGGCTGACGGTCCTGCCGGATGAGCGCCAGAAGGAGAAGAACGACCAGAAGCATGGCCATGATCAGGAAAGCGAGGGCCTTCAAGAGGGGGGGGTCTGATTGGCCTTTTCCGGTAGTTCCCATATTACCTCTCATGCCCGCAGAGCCTTTGCAAACTTAGGCGCGTCCCTGGACCGGAATCCCTTCACTCTCATTTTAGCATTAAAAACGAAACCTGTTCCCTATTGGCATGGAAAACTGCCCCTGGAAACCGGTTCTTCCGGGTTCGGCAACCGAGATATACCTTGTGGCCGGCCTTGGCCGGAAGTTGTTGCCCCGGAGCAGGGTGGATACGACCCCGCATAAACTTGTGGCCAATTTCTGGAAGCCGTTTGGCTTTCAATGAATGTTGCCTTTCTGGGTATGTTTGGCTAACCTACTAGAAAAAAGCATTTTATAATTTGACCGATCTAGTTTATATAATCTCATAAAAATTAATCATCTTATTGCTCGGTCTAATACTTATCGAATTGGATTTTGACATGCATACTCGCAATTGTTGCTGTGACCTGGAAAAGTGTAAAGCCAGCGTGGAAAAAGCATTGCGTGACACCAAAGGGATACTGGAAGTTGGCTGGATTGATGACAACGATCGGCGAAGACTCAGGCAATTTGAAGAAGAGCTTCAGGAGCGAGGCCTGGGGAGATTAGGCAAGTATTTCAACGAAGGGGTTTTAACCGTTCTTGATAGAGAGATGGTCTGCGTGGTTTTGAACAATAATGACTTCAGGCACGCCACGGAGCCTTGCCTCTCCTGGGTAATGGGTGGCGTGGTCATCGGCGAGGAGGTCTGTGACCAGGAACGCCTGGAATCATTGAAAAGAAGCGAAGGGGTTAAGGTCATCGGAAAGAATTTTGTCGTTTTCTTCGATAGGATAAAGAAAACCGCCGGTCAACGGCCGGTTTTCATTTTTCGGGCCTTGTGCTTCCCTGAAATAGAAGGTATTCCCTGCGTTGAGGAGGTTCTCTCAGCCTCCCCCTTTGGATCGGGCGATCTTTACCTCAAGGAGAGGTTTGGATGGGAGACAGGGAAACCTGAATTAGGTACGATCCTCATCGGATTTAACCTGGCTCGCATTGCTGCCGGCCAAAAGGGTCAAGGAAATTTGACAGGTTCTCAATAATTTGCACTACTTAGTTTAAGCGACAAAATGTAGGACAAATACGGACTTGGCGGAGAGGGAAAATCCTATAAAAAAATCAGACTCTTCCGGACAGCATTCAAGACCAATCCATGTCATTTAATAAATGGCTCAATCTAAACTGCGCACCATTGATAGGTATCTTCCATGCGGCCTCTTTTCCGTTCGACTACACTTTGACACACCGATACGGGTTTTGGGCCCAAGGGATAATAAATTCATTTAACCCACAATATGGAGGTGAAAGGAGAAGAAATCGTAATTTTGCAGCCAGCCAGATTGTCTATTAGGAGAGCTGTGAGATTCTCACTCCCAAGAAAGGAGCGTTTGTGAAGATGGAAAAGCTTAGGAGAAGCGCGGGTGTATCGATCTTTGCCATCTTGGTGGCCATCCTCTTTGCCGGTTCTCTCGCTTTAGCAGCAGAGGAGAGCGGCGCCAAGGACCAGGGCGTAGGCCCCAGCAAAGACTGGACGGAAAAGCAAATCCAGGAGTTTTCCAAGAAGCCCTGGACTAAGGAAGAACTCCAGGCGATGGGACGGGGTAATAAATGCATCATTAGCAAGGCCCTGACCCCGCGTCATACGGGGAAAGAACTGACCCCAAAGGAGCTTTTCGAAAACGGCCAGAATGCGTTTCGGGCCCTAATGTGGCAGTATGGAATTGGAATTTCCGCCCAAGATTTCTACAAGCTCTGGATTGAGCAGGAAGGCTGGAAAAATCCTAAAATTAAGATTCTAGACGTTCGTCAGGAATCGGAGTTCGCGCAGGGGCATGTTCCTGGAGCAGTCCGCCTGGACACCGGCCTGGCTTACTGGATGCTCCCGACCATTGCCCCGGACTCCACGGCCGACTACTACCTCATGTGCAAGGCCGGAACTTGTGAAAATGGTTCAAATCGAGGCGCCATCGTCAAAAAAATTATGCTCGACATGGGCTATTCCGGAAAAATCACCAATATCACTGATGGATTCAGGGGTTGGATCGAAGACGGTTTTCCCATAGTTAACATGCATGGTTTGCTTACCCTGGTACCGGGGACCTTCCAAATTCCCGAGAAAGACGCCATGCAGAAGGAAAAAGAGGTTACCCCTGTGGTGGAGCCTGCTGTAATTGAAGAAGGCAAAAAGCTGGGAATCCAGGAATAGAACAGGCTGTCTGGCGCCTGCCGTGGATGCGCCTTTGACCCAGCCTGCCGGCAGGCTCCAGGGGTGCTCGCCCTTAAAGGCTTAAAACGCTGCGCAGGGATGGCATCCTCCTTGCGTGGCGCTGAAGATCTCCGTGCATGACCAAATCTCTCCCAGTTAAAAAGTGCCGATACCGGGAGGGTCATCACGGAGATCTTCACTTTCTGGATAAAAACTTAATGGTCCACGCTCGCTTAATTAGTTGGGGCACACGATCGCCTACCCCCACTCGATCACGTGAGGAACAAGATCATTTTGACCTACAGGAATATGGAAAATTTAGCCGTCGGGAAGGAGTGTGACGCAATGGCGCCAAATCTTACTACTGTGGTTAAATCAGCGAAAAAGGAAGCGCGCATTTGCCGCGACCAGGGAGTGGTGATCATCGGGGAAAGGATCAACCCTACTGGCCGAAAGGTCCTGCGGGCTCAACTCAGCGAGGGAATATTTGATATGGTTCGCAAGGATGCCCTGGCCCAGATTGCCGCGGGGGCCGGGATTCTGGACGTGAATGCCGGGGTACCCGGCGCCGATGAGTCCGCCCTGATGGTTCAAATTATCAAGGAAGTCAGAGCGGCAACGGATGACTTCCCGATCTGCATCGATTCCCCCAGAACTGAGACGCTGGCGGCGGCTCTGAACTACTACTGTAAAGACGGGGCCAGACCCTTGGTGAATTCGGTAAGTGCGGAAACAAAGCGCCTCAAAGCGGTGTTGCCTCTGATCAAAGACTATGGGTGCCCGGTCATTGGGCTGTGCAGCGGAGATACTGGTATTCCCAAGACCGCTGACGAAAGATTTCAGAATGCCGCCAAGATCATCGAAGAGGCCGACAAACTGGGAATCCCCGCCGAGGACGTCGTGATCGATCCTCTCGTCTTAACGCTTGGAACCGAGTGGCGAGCTGGAAAGATGGTTCTGGAGGCCATCCGCATGATCATAAACCGCTTTGGGGTCAACATTACCATGGGCGCCAGCAACGTCTCCTTTGGCATGCCCGACCGGGAAACCCTGACTGCAGCCTTCCTGGCAATCTCAGTGGATGCCGGTTTGACTTGCCCGATCTGCAACCCGTTAAAAAAGCAAGAAGTCAGCGTCCTGCAAGCTGCCGACCTTATAGAGGGGAGGGACCCCCACGGCATGAAGTGGATCAAGGGATTCCGGGCGCGCCAGGCCGCTTAAAGCCGTTTTCCCATAAGCTCTAATTTTGAAGCGTTTTCCTCCCGGAAGCTGCTGCTACGCTCATGGATCCCAGTGAGCCCCCTGCCGCCCCCCGCCTGCCGGCAAGGTTAGCCGTAGGCATTAGCCACGGCGGAGGTACGGGTTAGAGAGTCACTGCGCTTTTCGGATTTGGGCTGGCAAGTAAGTCTGACAGGTTTTGCAGGATCGACGCAAACCAAGTTGCTACTTTTGGACCATATTTTCAAGTGATCTCGCGAAGTAGCCGGTTCCCCTCCTCCACGGCGCCGTTTCGGGATTGTTCCACCAGGGTGGGTTCGGCTTCCACCAGCGCTTCGGAATTATATCGATCGCGTAGGCGTTTGCAGGAACCTCATGAGCGGCTTCATACATTTTCTCGAAGATGGAACCATTTCCATAGATTTTATCAAGCTTGTCCATCCATTCCTTCCAGGGATCGGGGTTGTACTTTGGTGAGATCACCCTCTCGAGCCTGTCCATCTCTCCCTGTGACCAGTGTATATTACGGATACCGCATCTCCAATGCTCAGTTCCCGGAGGAGGCGGATCGCATTCACCCGAGCCGGCCTTCTGCCAGATGGAAGCTTCTTCCTGGCCAAGGACAGCAACCTGAGCGTGATAGGCAGATTCCATGAGGGCGTCTCTGAGTTCTGCGGGCATCTTCTCCAGTGCCTTGACGTTCATGCCGGTAACCCAGTTGCCCGAGCAGTACTTCAGGTACAGGTACTGGCCGGTGAATTCAGTGAAGTGGATCACCTCGAAGGGAATTTCCCAGGCTTCAGCGCCGTCTATGACTCCCTTGCGCACTGCGTCCACGACTTCCTCGTAGATGATGGCGACGGGGTTGACCCCCATGAGCTGCATGCTCTTGAGACCGAAGAGTGTACCGGTGGTCCTGACCTTGGCATTGGCCGCCCGCAGTTTTTCGAGGGTGTCCAGGGCTGGGGTGCCTTCCCCATACTTCATCTTGCTCATGAAGAAGCCGCGCAGACCGTAATCACCAAACAGCATTTCCAGGCCATAGGTCCGGCGCATCGGCTCCCGCCAGAGATCCTCGCTCCTGTAGTCAAAGGCAAAGGAGTAGAGGGCGGCGCGCGACGGCCAGAGGGCTCCAAAGTCGAGGATATTCTGATAAGGGCAGGTCATCGCGGCGTTATTGGTGGAAGCCAGGTACAAATCGATAATGCCCTGCATACACATTTCGGCGCAGGTCATTTCCCCGCAAATCGAATTCCCCCCCTTGGCCTCGATTTGCACGGCATTATCGGTGCGCTCTTCGATATCATGGATGAAATCGAAGGTCCCTACCTTGGCGACCCAGGTGGCGTCTAGGGTGAGCCCCGCCATGCCGTAGGTCAGCTTAATCTGGGGAGTGGTTTTAGCTCGGTGGTTCGCGGTTTCGGCGGCCTTCTGGGCAAGCAGCGTAGCTGTCGGCTCGGTTCCTGCACGGGCAAAGCCGCCATAAGCAAGCAGGGTGGAGGTGAGGCCGAAGGTTGCAGCAATCCGGCTGAATTCCCGGCGCGAGATGGCCTTTGGCGGCGCAGCTCTCTTGCTCTCCTTCCTGTGGTCTTGCGTCTTCATGGGGCTCTTATAAGTATAACCTGGTTATGCAAATCGGCTATCTTGTTCTAGTGACAAGATAACCGATTTGCCTCACTTCTGGTATACCGGGATCTCCCGATCCTCAGCCCACCTGACTCACCAGCTTTTTCGCCACCGGAACGGCCGCGGCGGCATCGTACGCGTAGCCGTCAGCCCCGATACGGTCTGCGAAATCCTGAGAAACAGGGGCGCCCCCGATGATCACTTTGAGCGAATTCCTGAGGCCTTCCTGTTCAAGTTTCTTGATGATCACGGGCATAATATCCATCGTGTTGGTAAGAAGCGCGGATAATCCCAGCAATTGAGGTTTGTCCTGCTTTACCGCCGCGATGATGCGGGACGTTTCCACGTCCGGCCCCATGAAAATGACTTCTAAGCCGGCGCTGCCCAGCATGGTGGCAACCAGTTCGAGGCCGATGTCATGAACGTCGCCTTCGACCGTTGCCAGCACGACCTTGCCGCCAATTGGGGATTCTCCGGCAGCGAGATGAGGTTTGAGAACCGCCATGGATGCCTTCATGGCTTCGGCCGACATCAGCATCTCGGGGATGAACTTCTCTCCGGCCGCGTAGCCGGCGCCGCATTCGTGGAGTCCCATTACCAGCCCCTTATCCACGATCTCCTGAGCCCTCAAGCCTTCAGCCATCGCCTTCTTGACGAGCTCGAGTGTTTTCGGCTCATCTCCGTCATAGACCGCTTGTGCGATTTCCAATAATATTTCCACCTGCATCCTCCCGATTTACTCTTCTTTTTTGAGGTAACTCCCGTATCGGCGCGCCGCGTAGATCGTTGCATCGCGGTTGATGTAAGCGGTCCCCTTCGGCTCCCAGCAGTTAGGGCCGAGCATGCAGCGAAGATCGCCGCCTTCGACGGTCTCGATGATAATCCTGCTCTCCTCGATAAGTTCCTCAGGGGTGCCAAATTTGAGGGTGGTGGCGTAAGGGACGGGCTTCCGGTCCGCCGTAGAAGTCTTGGTGGCCGCACCGTAATTGCCGTTAAGGAACTTCAGGTGCTGATTGAGACCGGTGTCCCTTATTTCGACAGCCTTTTGCACGCAGAGATCGATGTTCATCGGGCCAAGGAAATAGCCGTTGGCCTGGTTCTGATAGACGAGATCGAGACGCTCATGCCAGTTCCCGCAAGGATGGAAGATGATCTTCATGCCGGTTTCACGGCGGATGGCCTCAATGAACTTACGTTGAAACGGCTGGGTCAAGGTTTCATAATGTTTCCTGGAGATGCAGTCGGCGGAGGACACCGGGTCGTTGACCCACACGCAGTCGGCTCCCGCCTCATGAGCGGCAATGACCATTTGCAGCCAGCCGTCCATGGCATTTTCCATGAGTTCGACGGCCCAATCCGGGTCCCGGGCGACGATCAGAAACCATTCCTTGAAACCTGTCAGACAGGCGGCGGTCCGGGAGGGACAACTTCCCCAGGTCATGATGGGCACCCGCTGGGTGCCGTTGCCTGCCTTGATCAGCCCTTCCTTCAGGCGCCTGATGCACTGCAGAACCTTGGGCATATTGCCGTCTTTGCGCGGATCGAGCTTCCACTTGGCGTTCTTCATGTCCTCTTTGGTCTTAATGAAAGGCTCGGCAACCTGGGGGACATCATCCTCGGGGTACTTGAGGGTCGCACCGATGGCTTCTTCAACGGGTCCCATCATATCGTAGTCGATGACACAGTCATATTGAAACCGCTGCTGAGCCATGATCTGTCCCTTGGCATACAGATCGGGATCATCCCATGTCTGCTTGAAGGTCACCCCCAGGTATTCCAGCCCTGCCCAGCGCGGGTAGACATGCACGGGGACTCGATCGAGCTTTTCGCCATTCATGGTGGCGAACATTCTTTCCCATGGAGTCACTTCTGTGGACCCGTCATACATGTAATAAGACATTTTCCTCTCCTTCCCTGATGTTAAATGTTCACATCAAATCTGGGGTGTGGCTGCCATTCTGCTGTTACCCCCCAGCAGTTAAATCGAACCCTTGATTAGAAACGGCATGCCATCCCAGACAAATTACACGAACATTTTAAAAATTGTAATCCTATTAATTCAACTTCAGAAAACTCTTTTCCACATTCCTAGAATCTCATAGGGCGGTTCGAAAAGCTGTCCGCATGTGTCTGATTTTTGCATAGGACTCTCACCAGCCCCCAAGTCGGTCTTTATCCTACATTTTAAGTAAGAATAGTTGATCGATATACAGGGATCAAATCGTCCCCGCGGCCAGGCCGTGGTGTGGATCTGGCGAAGATGGGTAAGCTTCTGAGAAGAACAGGTTTTGTAGTCGTTGCCCTCATGGCGCCGGGGTTCTTTGCCGGTTCATCCGTTCTTCCGGCAGAGACGGGCGTCGACCCGGGTTAGGGCGTAAGTCCCAGTTGTCACTACAATTTGACGAACTCCTGGGCCCGTTTTTCCCGAGCGCAAGCGGGACAGAGCCGGCGCAACACCTGCTTGCCTGTGACCGCGTCGCTATGGGAGGTGACATAATCCAGGTAACGCCAAGGGGGCAGGGGGCCGCCGCAACCCTGGCATTGGGGGGCCTCGAGGCGGTTCAAGACGGTGCCGCAGAGGCGTATTTCCCGGTGCTCCGGCCCTTCCAGGTAATCGATAGCCCCGGTGGGACAGGCCAGGGCGCAGGAGCCGCAGGCAATGCAGCGCTCCCGGGCCCGGTGGTAGTCGCTGAGCACCCGCTCCGTGGGGCTGATTTGGGTAAACTTCAGGGCATCGACCTGCATGGTGTCCCGGCAGACCCGCTCACAGGCGCCGCAACGGATGCAGACGTCGCACCGCAAGCAGCGCTGCGCCTCTCTCTGAGCCTCCTCCGGGGAGTAATCCAGTTCCACCCGTTCGAAATTATGGCGCCGCTGTTCCATATCCAAAAACGGCGTGGGCACCCGGTGGTTGACAATCTTCTCTTCAGCCGGGATGGCCAGGAAAGGCACCCTGCCGCGCTTCTGGGGCCGGGCCTGCGGCACCGGACCCGGGTCGCGGGACAAATAATGGTGGATCTCCAGGGCGGCCTGCTTGCCGGCGGCGATGGCTTCCACCGCGGTGGCCGGCCCAGTGACTGCGTCGCCGCCGGAGAAGATATCCCGCACGCTGGTGCTGGTACTGCCTTGGTCGGTGACGATGGTGCACCAGGGGCTGGTCTGCACCGGCGGTTCCGGGAAAGGGCAGAGATCGGGCTGCCGGCCGATGGCAGTGATCACCGCCCCGACCTCGATGCGATAGTTGCTGCCGGGAATGGGGATGGGGCGGCGTCGTCCGGAAGCGTCCGGACGGCCCAACTCGGCCTGGAGGCACTCCAGATATTGCACCCGGCCCTTCTCGCCGCCGATCTTGATGGGCACCGTCAGAAAATGGATCACCACCCCTTCCTCCTGGGCCTGCTCAATCTCTTCGGGATGGGCCGGCATCTCTTTGCGGGTGCGGCGGTAAGAGACGTGGACCTGCTGGCAGCCCAGGCGTACGCAAGTCCGGGCCGCGTCCATGGCGGCATTGCCGCCGCCGATGATTACCACCCGGTCCGCCGGCTTCTGTTTATTACCCGGGTTCACCTGACGCAGAAAAGAGATAACGTCATAGACCTGGGGAAAGTCATTTTCGCCCTCGATCTTCAACTTGTAGCCCAGATGGGCCCCGATCCCGAGGAAAAAGGCCTCATAGCCTCTCCGGCGCAGTTCCTCCAGGCTGAGGTCGCGGCCCACCGTGACCGCGGTCCGGACTTCCACCCCCAGGGAACGGATCAGCTCGACTTCTTTCCGCACCACCTTCCGGGGCAGTCGATATTCGGGAATCCCGGCAATGAAGAGGCCGCCGGCCTCCGGCAGGGCCTCGAAGACGGTTACCGCGTAACCTCGCAAGGCCAGGTAATGGGCGCAGGATAGACCGGCGGGTCCGGAGCCGATCACGGCGACGCGATGGCCATTGGACGCCTCGGGCTTCAAGGGAGCGTATTCGCCGTGCCGGGTGGCATAATCGGCCACAAAGGCCTTGAGGTATTTGATGTTGAGGGGCTGATCCAGGTTGCCCCGCACACAGCTCCGTTCGCAGGGATGAGGACAGATGAGACCACAAACCCAGGGAAAGGGGTTGTCCTGACGGATCATTTCCAGGGCTTCCACGAACCGGCCCTGGGCCACCAGGGCCATATAGCTGGGGATGTCGATCCCCGCCGGGCAGGCCGCTTGACAGGGAGCCAGCAGGAGCTTGGGGCAGACCCGGGCTGGACAATGCTTGTTGTCCGTGTGCATCCGGTATTCATCCGGAAAATAGTGCAGGGAGGTGAGGATGGGGTTCACCGCCAGATTTCCCAGGTGACAGGCGGCCTTTTTTTTCAAGGTCACACAGGCGCGCTCCAGTTCCTCCAGAGTCTCCGGGCCGGCTTCGCCCGCGGCAATCCGGTCCAACAAGTCTTTAACCCGCAGGAGGCCGACGCGGCAAGTGGAGCACTGGGCCCCCGGTTGCTGCAAGATAAATTCCAGCTGCTCCCGCACCAGGGCGACGAGACAATCCCGCTCGTCCAGGACCTGGATGGTCCCCAGGGCCAGGGAACCGCCCATTTCCAGGAGGGTCTCATGGTTCAAACTGAGCTTCAGCAGGTGAAGCGGAAAGATGCCCCCCAGGGGCCCACCCACCACGACGGCCTTAGGCTTGCGGCCGTGGCGGAAGCCGCCCCCCGAACCGTTGATTACCTCCTCCAGGGTGGAGGAAATGGCCACTTCCACAAAACCGCGGTTTTCCACGGCGCCCATTAGCCGGAAGATCATGGTGCCGGAGGAGCAGGCGATCCCCAATTTCCGGAAGATGGAGACCGGCGTCTGGGCGATGAAAGGCAGCGACGCTACGGTGCCCAAGCTATGGACCAGGAAGGGGGAATCGGCGTATTTCTCCAGGAGGTCCCGGGGCAGCAGAGAGTGCAGGGCCTGAATGAACTGGTCTTCATCCTCCACCAGGAACCTCGATTCTCCGGAAATAATGATCAGCTTAAGCGGTGTGGCTTCCGGCAGAATCCGGCTCTCGTTCAGCCTGGTCCAGGCTGCTTGTAGCCGCTCCACTGCCAGCGGGGCGTTGGCCGGCAAATAGACCACCGCGGCCTCGCTCTGGAGGGTCTTGGCAGCCAGCATAATGCCTTCCAATACCTGATGGGGGCAGCCCTCCAGGAGCAGCATATCTGCGGTGGCCGAGGGAAAGGGGGGCGCGGCGTTGACCACCAGGATGGGACGTTGTTTTTGCGCCCGAAAAGTGCACCAGACAGCGCCGCAAGGGAGGCTCCTGGTTCGGGAGAACTCGCAAAAACCCGCGGCCACCACCTTTTGCAGAAACGAATCGAAGCCCTGGCTGTAAAAGGACAGCAGACTCTTGTAGCCGTCGTAATCCTGGTAATCTTCCAGGGAGAGGGGGTCGATCCTTCCCAGGAGTTCGGAAATCCGGACGGTCTGGCCCTCGTAATAAGCCTCGAAGTCTTTGCCCACCGCCCAGCGATGCACCGGCCGATGCTCCTCCAAGTGGCTCTGGACGATGCGGGAGGCCATATCCGGGGTGACCAGTTCGTAGAGACTGGAGTTACCATTATGGCGCACCTCCACCATGACGTCCCGGCCCTCAATGCCCCGCCAGCCCATAAGTTGCACGTCCAGGGGACCCAGTTCGTCCAGGGCCCGCTCCTTCAAAGCAGCAATAAAGGCGTCTCGTACGGCTTCGGCTTCTTCCAGGCCTTTGCCTGGAAAAGTGAAGATATTAATCTGAATGGGAGCATACTGGGCGGCCATCATTCCCGTCCTCACATCAGCGGCCACTGACCACGGTATCCAGCTCGAAGGCCACCGCTTTGGCCAGGCGTTCCCGCCGGCTAATATCCAATTGCTCGGCGTTGCCGAACTGCAGGCAATGGGTGACGCACTTGGTGACGCAAGCCGGTTTCAGGCCCTCGTCGATGCGGTCCATGCAGTAGTCGCATTTTACCGCTTTACCCAGTTGCGGGTGCCACTGGGGTGCCCCCCAGGGGCAGGCGGTGATACAGCTCTTGCAGCCCACGCACAGGGACTGCTCCACGTAGACAATGCCGTCTTTGGGCCGCTTGCGCATGGCCCCGGTGGGGCACACCGGCACGCACCAGGGTTCGGAACAGTGGAAACAGGGCATGAAGATAAAACCCATGCGAGGGACTTCCGCCACCATCTTGGGGCCTACGGGAATGATCTGCCCCAGGCGGGGACCCAGGGGCAGTCCCTTATTGCTCTTGCAATGCACCTCACAGCTCAGGCAGCCGATGCACCTTTTCTGGTCTTGAAGGAGGTAATACAGACTCATAGGTTTTCCTCCGGGAAACTTAGGTCAGGGGGCGCACTTGCACCATGGTCTCGTGCAGGCCCGGGCTGCCCCCCACCGGGTCGGTGACATTTTCCTGTAGCAGGGCGTCGCTGGCGCCCTTGAGGTAGCAGCGGGTTTGGGCCGGCACCGTCTTGCCGAAGCCATGCAGCATGAATACCGCTTCAGGATGAATGGCATCTGTCACCTTGGCCTTGATTTTACCGATGCCCACCGGCGAAGACACCTCGACATAGTCCCCGTTTTTGATCCCTAAACGGCCGGCAGGTTGGGTATTGATCCACAATTCATTCTCCGGCACCAATTCATTCAAGTAGTAATTGTTCTGAGTAGAAATGTGGGTATGCGCCGCACAACGCCCCACTATCAGGCGGAAACGGTCTGCCGGCGGCGCCGGCCTCTGAGTGTAGGGCACAAACGAGGGGATGCCGGTATTTTCCATCAAGGAACTCACCAACTCAATCTTGCCCGAAGGAGTCTTGAACTTGATGCCCTTTTCCCGGTCCCAGAGTATAGGCTTGTCGGTTAGAGCCACAAAGCCCTTGGCCTCGAAATCCTCGATCTTTACCCCCAGATTCTTAAGCTGAAAATTCCAGATGTCCTCGATGGTCTCATAGGGAAAGTACCGGTCCAGGCCCAGGCGCTGGGCCAGTTTCTTGATGATCAGCCAGGCAGGCAGGCTGTCGTACCGGGGTGTCACCGCCTGCCGGCGCATGAAGAGCGTGGGCTTGAGGCCCGTGGCCAATTGGATGCAGTCGGACCGCTCCAAATACATCGACTCCGGCAGGATGACGTCGGCGTACCAGGCGGTTTCACTGAAATTCACTTCCAGGGCGACGACGAGGTCCAGTTGATCCAGGGCCCGCCGGGTGGCGGCGGTGTCAGGGATGGAGGTCAGAGGGTCGAAGCGGTTGGCGATCAGGGCCTTGATGGGATAGGGGTCCTGATCCAGGATAGCATGGGGCAGCTGCTGGACATTGCCGTGGAAGGCATTGATAATGGGAAAAGCCGCCCCGCCGGCGCCATCAAACCTGGGCTGGCTAATCTTGGGGAATTCCTGGTTGGAATACTTGCCGATGTCGCCCCGGCCGGCGTCCTTGGGGGTTTTCTTGAAAAAAATGCCGCCCTTGGCCTCGATGCTGCCCATCAAGGCATTCAAGATAATCATGGAACGGCGTATGTAGATCTCATCGGTATGATGCGAGCCCCGATAGCCGTAGTGGAAGATCACCGCCGGCTTGGCGGCCGCGGCTTCCCGGGCCAGGGTGACGATCTCTGCAGCCGGAATGCCGGCCTCCTGCTCGGCCCACTCCGGGGTATAGGGCTCCACAAAGGCTTGCAGCTCTTTGAGCCCCTTGACCCATAGCCTGACGTAGACCGGGTCATAGAGACGCTCTTTCAGAATGGTCCGGATCAGGGCGTAGTTGAGGGCCAGGTCGGTGCCGGGGCGAATCATCCAGTAGCGATCGGCCTTGGTGGCGGTAACGCTGATCCGGGGGTCGATATAGGTGAGTTTGGCCCCCTTCTCCATGGCGCCCAGGAGATTATTGATGGACTTGATTTCCAGGGTCTCAAAGAGGTTGCGGCCATACATGATCATGTGCCGGGTGTTGGCGTAGTCTACGCCCACGTCCGCCGGGGCGTACGGGTAGCCCGTCAGGCTGTTGATGGCGGTAATCACCGAGCCCCTGCACAGGGATTCATGGGTGACATGGTTAGGAGAGCCCAGGGCGTTCATGAAGGCCTTGACAATGTGGGTGTTGAGATTGTTCCGCTCTGCCCAGATAAGACTTTGGGGGCCGTATTCCTTGACGAGGTCCTTGAGTTTGGCAGCCACGAAATCCAGTGCCTCGTCCCAGGTGGCGCGTTTCCATTGGCCGGCGCCCCGGGGACCGACGCGGATCATGGGATACTGCGGCCGCTCGCTGTCGTGCAGCAGCGCCAGGCCGGCGGAGCCCTTGGCGCACAGGGCCCCTTCGATGCCGGCCACGTGGGGATTGCCTTCGATCCACTTCACATCGTCATTTTCCACCAGGACTCGAATGGGGCACCGTTGCGTACACATGAAGCAGATGCTAAAAACTTCCTTTGCCATAGCAGTCTTCTTGTAAGCTATTTGACTTTACTACAATATCATATTGTTTAAACATTATACTTTATATGAAGAGATAAGGAGGTCAGGCGGAAGCCAACCCTCCAGCTTCATGCCTTTCCTTCGGCGCCTGGAGCCAGCAGATCGGCAAAACTTTTCATTTCCTTAGCCGCACGGCTGGAGGCGGCCAACATCGCTTGGTTTGCTGGCATACAACGGCGCCGCCCAGAGCAGGGTGGCCGCAGTGGCGGCCAAGGCCAGTACCCCCAAAATCACCAAGCCTCTTTTCCGCATGAAATCCTACTGAACTGAATTATGGAATATTGCCAAAAAAACCTGGCTGCGCCGGCCCGCCGGCTCCGGGTTCAAGGAAGGCCCCGGTCGGTCTCCGCCGGCTCCTGGCTGCGGCTCCATTCGATCCAGGAGCCGGCGTAGAGGTGCAGCTTCTCCAGGGGATAGCCCGCCAGATAGAGGCTTACCAGGCTGAAAGTGGCGCAGAGGTCGCGGTGGGTGTAAATGTAAATGTCTTTATCCGGGGTCACCCCCCGGGAGGCATAAAGCTCCCGAAGTTCACCGGGGCTCTTCCAGTAGCCTTTAAAAGGCCCCGAGGCCACCCGGTTCTGCTCCCAGGAGACCGACACCGCGCCGGGGATACGTCCGGGCCGGGCCGCTCCTTCTTTGGTCCTTTCCCCCGAGAAGAAGGAATGGGGCCGCGCGTCCAAGATGACCTTGTTGGGCCCCCCTCGAGCTCCCTTGACCTGCTCCAGGGTAGCCAGCAGGGTACTGACCCCGGACTCTGGCGGCAACCGGAAAGATACCGGCTTGAACCGGGGCGAAGTGAGCTGGGTGGGAAAGTCTTTGGCCTTCCAGGCCTCAAAGCCGCCGTCCAACAGCCTCATCCGGTTGAGGGGCAAACCGTAGTAGGCCAGGAGCCACCACAGGCGGGTCTGGTCGCATTGGTCCGAGTAGATGATGAGGGTATGCTGGCTGCCGACCCCGAGGCGGCCCAGAAGGGCCTCCAGTTGCTTGGCCGCGGGCGGCTGGCCCGGAAAGGACTGGCAGCGGTTTTCGGTTTCGGGCCGCCAGAGATGGATGGCGCCCGGGATGTGCCCCAGATAATACTTGGTCTGGGGGCGAACATCGATAATGCGGAGATCAGGGGCCTTTTTATCGATGAGGTCCTTCAGTTCCTCCGCCTTGATCAGGACCCGGGACGGGGCTGCATCCCCCGGAGGCGCCCCTCCCGCCAGGTGCGGCCCCAAGGATAGGGCCCACCAGGCCAACAGCAGCATCACCGGGATTAGCAAGAGAAGCCCCCTCTGCCGCCAGTTACCAGCCATTCCTTATCCTCCCGCCTGTAAACCTGCTTCAGAGTTCCACCGACTCTCCTTGCTGCGCCTTGACCCTCCGGTAAATCACCGGCAGCAGGACGACCACCACCAGCAAGATGATCCCCAGGAGCAACCACATGGAAATCTGGCCCCGGAGGAGATCCAAGAGGTTGCTGGACACCAATACAGTGGCGATGATCGAAGGGAGCAGGGCGAACAGGGTGGCCAGCGCATACGGCCAAAAATGAACCCTGGTGAGGCCGAAGGCGTAATTGAGCAAGAAAAACGGCAGAACGACGATGAGCCTGCTGAAGACCACTATTTTCCAGCCGTGCCGGGCCACCAGGTCATCCAGGTGAGCCAGCTTGGAGCCGCTGATTTTAGCCGCCACCCAGTCCCGGGCCAGGTAGCGGGACACCAGGAAGGCCAGGGAAGAGGCGGCCGAGGCGCCCAAGACGGAGTAAACCACTCCCCTAAAGGGGCCGAACAGAATACCGCCGGCCACAATTATGGGCAGGGCCGGGATGAACAGCGATGGGGCGATGGTCAAAATCAGCAGATAGACCAGGGGGCCCCACAGCCCGCAAGAGGCAATGAAGCGATGCAGGCGGTCTTCCTGGAGATACTCCTGGAGATTCAAGGCCCGGCCGATAATGAACAGGCCCACCAGCACCAGGAGGAGGATGAGGGGGCGAATCCAAGGGACTGCCTTCGGGAAGTCGCTGTCGCTCTCAGGGTTTTCCGGTATCGGTTCCGCCATTTGAATCCGGGTCCTGGATAATGAGCTCATATATTATTAATTCAAACACCTGAGAGAGGCAAAACCATCAGGAAAAATAGTTAATCAGTCTTTTTTATAATCGCTGCGGCTCCGCACCTTCCGTTAAGCAGGCGCTCATCTTTTTCCTTTGGTAAATGAAGCCTCCCCTCCTTAAGGGCGATACCCGCCAACAACTCCCGGGCGATCCGGTCACTGCGCCAGCCGGCCCGGG
>Ga0326727_10004752_pt1 | contig 40042 bp, 33 predicted proteins | sample MB2enrmetagenome_FD_207643 | JGI IMG/M metagenome (GOLD analysis project Ga0326727, IMG submission 207643) | Lab enriched peat soil microbial communities from McLean, Ithaca, NY, United States - MB29MY | ecosystem: Environmental > Terrestrial > Soil > Wetlands > Peat | place: USA: New York...
AGAGCGAGTTCGCGGAGAAGGCGCGCAAGAACCTGCTGTCGCGGGGGGAGCCGGTGCACGGGGAGCCGTACGAGCGCGAGCTCGCGCGGGTGAAGCGGCGCTTCATGAGCGATCGCCTGGTCGAGGCAGGCCTCGATCGCGCCACTCACTGGGGCTGGCCGAACATCTACACGTACACCAAGGCCATCGGCGAGCAGATCATCGCCGGCAGCGGCCTCTCCTTCACCATCGCGCGACCCGCCTGCTGCGAGTCCACCGTGGCCTACCCCTTCCCCTCGTACAACGAGGGCATCAACACGAGCGCGCCCCTCATCTATCTGATGATGAAGGGCCAGCAGCGCATCCTCGCCAAGCACGTACCGCTCGACTTCATTCCCACCGACTACGTGGTGGCGGGGATGATCCTGGCCCTCACCGAGCTGCTCGAGGGAACGGCCAAGACGGTCTACCAGTTCGGCGCCAGCGACCTGAACCCCTGCACGGCGCAGCGCTTCGGGGAGCTCATCGGCCTCTACAAGCGCAAGTACTACCAGCGCCGGGGCGGGGGCAACCCGCTGCTCAACGCGCTGCAAGCGCGCTTCGAGCCCACGTTCGTGGACAAGGCGAGCTTCCAGATGACCGGCTCGCCGGCGCTCGCCACGGTGACGCACGAGCTGGCGTCGCTGATGAAGAAGGCCGTGCCGGCGCTGGCTCCGGCGGCGAAGGCCCTGGAGGGGGTGTCCCGTGGCGAGGCGAAGATCGCCGAGATCCAGCACCTCTTCGAGCCGTTCACCACCCGCACCAACGGCCCCTTCGACTGCGCCAACACCCGCGCGGCCTTCGCACGGCTGTCGCCCGAGGACCAGGCGAGGTTGCCATGGGCGCCCGAGACGCTCGACTGGGCGGACTGGATCATGAACGTCCACATGCCGGCGATGGAGCAGCGGATCATCCCGGAGATGGACCGCAAGCTGAAGAAGGAGGTCACCGCGCTGGCGGCCCACGCGACGCTCGTGTCGCTGGTGGACGAGATGGCCGAGCGCCACGACCTCGGGCTGGCCCTGCAGCGGATGACCGACGAGGGGCTGACGCGCACGAGCTTCCGCGACCTGAAGCTGCGGGCAGGCTCGATGGCGGCGCGCCTCGCGGCGCTGGGCGTCCAGCCCGGGGACCGCGTGGTGTTGTCGGCGCGCAACCACCCGGACTGGGCGGTGGCCTACTTCGGCATCCTGCGGGCGGGCGCCACGGCGGTGCCCGTGGATCCGGCGCTGGATGGGGCGTCGTTCGGCAACGTGCTGAGGGAGAGCGGCGCGCGCGTCGTGGTGTGGGACGCGACGGTGAAGGCCCGGGACGAGATCGGCGAGGCGCACCCCTCGGTGATGCAGCTCGACCTGCACACGGCGACCGCGGAGGACGACGCGCTGGTTCCGCCGCCCGTGACCATCGCCCCGGGGGACGTGGCGAGCCTCATCTACACGAGCGGCACCACCGGGCGCCCGAAGGGCGTCATGCTGACGCACGCCAACTTCACGTCGCTCGTGGCCGCCCTGGCCCCGATCTTCCCGCTCTCGCGCGGTGACGCGGTGCTCTCGGTCCTGCCCCTGCACCACACCTTCGAGTTCACCTGCGGGCTGCTGCTGCCGCTGTCGCGCGGGGCGCGCGTCGTCTACCTCGACGAGCTCACCGGGGACAGCGTGTCGCGTGGCCTCCAGGTCTCTCGCGCGACGGCCATGGTCGGGGTCCCCGCGCTGTGGCAGCTGCTCGAACGACGCATCCTGGCGCAGGTCGACGCTCGCGGACCGCTGGCGCGCGCCGCGTTCGACGCAGCCTCCGAGGCGAACCGCTGGCTCGCGTCCAACGTGGGCGTCGACGTGGGGCGCGTGCTCTTCGGTGCCGTCCACGCCCGCATGGGCGGACAGGTGAAGTGGCTCATCTCGGGCGGCGCCGCGCTGCCGAAGGAGACGCAGGAGCGCTTCGCCGGCCTGGGCCTGAAGCTCACCGAGGGGTACGGGCTCACCGAGGCCGCGCCGGTGCTCACCGTGTCGCGCCCAGGAGTCCGGGTCGAGCCCGGTGTGGGCAAGCCGGTGCCCGGGGTGGAGCTGCGCATCGACAGCCCGGACGACCGCGGCATCGGCGAGGTGGTGGCGCGCGGACCGAACGTGATGGTGGGCTACACCGACGAGGACGCGACGCGCCGGACGATCGACGCCGAGGGGTGGCTGCACACGGGCGATCTGGGGCGGTTCGATCGCAAGGGACGGCTCGAGATCGTGGGCCGCCTGAAGGACGTGGTCATCTCGCCCACCGGCGAGAACGTGTACCCCGACGACGTGGAGAAGCGCCTGGGCGAGGTGCCAGGGGTCTCCGAGCTGGCGATCGTGGGCGTGGACGTGCGTGGAAGCGAGCGGCTGGCGTGCCTCGCCGTGGCCAGCGGGGACCGGGACGCCGCCCGCACGGCGCTGCGCCGCGCCATCGACGCGCTGCCCTTCGGTCAGCGGCCGGCCATCGTGCACCTCTACGAGGCGCCGCTGCCGCGGACGGCGACGCGCAAGGTCAAGCGCGACGAGGTGCGCGGCATCCTGCGGCGGATGATCGCGGCCACGACCCGCTCGGACGACACGGCGGCGAGCCCCGTGACCATCGCGGTCGCCGCGGTGAAGGGGATCGCCGTCACGGAGGTCACGCTGCACGCGACGCTCCAGGGCGAGCTCGGGTTCGACTCGCTGATGCTGACCGAGCTGCTGGAGGCGCTCGAGGCCCGCTTCGGCGCCATCGATCCGCAGCGCCTCCAGGCGTGCGTGACCGTGGCCGACGTGGAGGAGCTGGTGAGGGAGCGTGACTCGGCGGACAAGGCGCCCAGGGCCGCGCCGCGCCCCGCCGCCTCGCCCATCGTGCTGCCCGAGCCGGTGCAGGAGCTGGGCAAGGCCTTCATCGGCAAGCTGCAGGACCTCTTCTACGGCGAGATGATGAAGCCGCGGGTCTTCGGGCGGGCGTACATCCCCCACAACCGCGCCGTCATCGTCGTGGCCAACCACGCCAGCCACCTCGACATGGGCTTCGTGCGATACGCGCTGGGCAAGTACGGAGAGGACGTGGTGTCGCTCGCGGCGCAGGACTACTTCTTCGAGAACGGCATCAAGCGCGCCTTCTTCGAGAACCTCACCAACCTCAAGGCCATCGATCGCAAGTCGTCGCTGCGCCAGGCCATCCGCCAGGCCAGCGAGGTGATCGAGCGCGGCAAGACTGTGCTCATCTTCCCCGAGGGGACGCGGAGCGAGGGTGGCGACGTCCAGGAGTTCAAGCCGCTGGTGGGGCACCTGGCGCTGGTGCAGGGCGTGGACGTCCTGCCGGTGTTCCTCGGCGGCACGCACGCGGCCATGCGCAAGGGCTCGCCGCTGCCGACCCGGCGCGAGATCGTGGCGCGCATCGGGCCGCCACTGTGCATTGCGGACCTGCGCCGGCTGACGGCCGGCATGTCCACCGCCGACGCGGCGCGCGAGGTGGCGCGGCTCGCCCGGGAGGCGGTGCTGGCGCTGGGAGAGGGCAAGGTGCTCGATCTCGCGGGCACGTCGGACCGGGACGCCCTCGAGCCGGCGCGGGAGCACCCACTGGTGAAGCTCTTCGGGGAGCTCGAGGGGAAGTTCCGCGCAGGCGAGCTGGAGAAAGCGGTGAGCTACTACTTCTCGCTGGGGAGCGACGACCTCGGCAAGTGGACCGTGCGCGTGGACGGCAGCACCTGCGAGGTGCGCCCGGGCAAGCCGGAGGGCGGGCAGGCCGACTGCGTGCTGAAGACGAGCCCCGAGTTCTTCGCGCGCATCGTGCGGGAGGCCTACGTGCCCAGCCCGGCGGACTTCGTGTCGGGCGCCATCAAGTCGAACGACGTGGCGCTGCTGATGACGTTCCAGAAGGTCTTCCAGCTGGACCAGCCGCCTTCATGAGACTCCTGGTCACCGGAGCCACGGGCTTCCTGGGGTCGCACCTGGTGCGGGCGCTGCAGGGGCACGGACACGAGGTGGTGCCGTTCTCCCGCTCCGCGGGGGGCGACGTGCTGGACGGCGACGCGGTGCGCGCGGCCGCGAAGGGCTGTGAGGGGGCGTTCCACTGCGCGGGCCGGGTCTCGCGCAGGCCGGAGGACGCCGAGCCGCTCTACCGGCTGCACGTGGAGGGGACGCGCACCGTGCTCGACGCGTGCGCGGCGGCGGGCGTGGGTCGCGTGGTGGTCGCTTCCACCAGCGGCACGGTGGCGGTGAGCGACTCGCCCGACCACGTGGCGTCGGAGGACGACGCGACGCCCATCGGCATCGTGTCGCGCTGGCCGTACTACCGCGCCAAGCTCTTCGCCGAGCGCGTGGCGCTCGAGCGGAGCCGCCCGGGGTTCGAGGTCGTGTCGGTGAACCCGAGCCTGCTGCTGGGGCCGGGGGACGTGAACGGCTCGTCGACCGAGGACGTCCGCCTGTTCCTGGAGGGCGCCATCCCGGCGGTCCCGGCGGGGGGGCTGTCCTTCGTCGACGCGCGCGACGCCGCCGAGGCGATGCGGTTGGCGATGGAGCGCGGGCGGGGAGGGGAGCGGTACCTGGTGGGCGCATGCAACCTGACCATGCGCGATTTCTTCGCGAGGCTGGCGCGGGTCTCCGGTGTCGCGGCGCCGTGGATGCCGATGCCGAGGTCGCGCGAGGTGGCGCGCATCGGGGCGCGGCTGATGGAGCGGCTGGCGACGCGCGTTGGAGTGGTGGCGCGGGTGGACCCGGTGAGCGTGGAGATGGCGCAGTGCTTCTGGTACCTCGACGCCGGCAAGGCGGAGCGAGAGCTCGGCTGGAGCGCGCGGGATCCGGGGGAGACGCTGCACGACACGGTGGAGGACCTGCGCGAGCGCGGGGTGGTCTGGCCGCGGGAGGGCCGCCGGGAGCAGGCGACGACCTAGCAACGCGGCGCGGCGAAACCGGAGGCGGAGAGGACCGTACGGCTTCCGTGAGGAAGACTCTCTGGGTGCTGGTCGCGATGGCGGGGTGTCGGTCGCCCGGCGGGGCGCCGGTGTCGGAGGCGTGGGCCGACGAGGCCGCGTCGGTGGCGGGCAAGGGGGTCGCGGTGGTGGAGCTCTTCACGTCGGAGGGGTGCAGCAGCTGCCCGCCGGCGGATGACGTGCTGGCGCGTCTGGCGGGGCGGCCGGGCGTGTTCGCGCTGTCGTTCCACGTGGACTACTGGGACGAGCTGGGGTGGCCCGATCGCTTCTCGTCGGCCGACAGCACGGCCCGGCAACGGGCGTACGCCCGGTCGCTCGGGGCGAGGGGGCTCTACACGCCGCAGCTCGTGGTGGAGGGGACGGACGCCTTCGTGGGGTCGGACGCGGGCCGCGCGGAGGCAAGCGTCGCGCGGGCTCTGGGGACGGCACAGCGAGTGCGGCTCGTGCTGCAGGTCCACGCGACGGTGACCGACGCGACGGTTCAGTACGAGGCGCAGGGAGCGCCCGCGGGAGCGGTGCTCGACCTGGCGCTGGTGGAGCGCTCGGTGACGACGGAGGTGCGCGCCGGCGAGAACGCCGGACGCACGCTGCATCACGCCAACGTGGTGCGTGCGTTCGCGTCGTCGCGGCTGGGGCCGGCGACGGGGAGCGTGACCCTCCGGCTGCCCTCCGGGTTGCGTCAGGACGGAGCCGAGGTCATCGGCTACGTACAGGAGTCCCCGGGCGACGGCAGCGGCATGCCGGTCCTCGGCGCGGCCTCAGCCCGTCTCGACACCCACGAATAGGCCGCTCGACACCCACTCGCGGAACCAGGCGGTGACGCGCTCGGGGGGCTCGTCTCCTGCGAGCGAGAGGGCGGCCTCGAGGGGCTGTCTCGCGATGAGAGCGGCCAGGACACGGTGCATGGCGGGGTTCAGGCCCATGCGCCACACCGTGCGGCCGCCGCGGTACACGACGACGGCGGAACAAGCCCGTCCCGGCAGGGGCGGCGTGTCGCCGTCGCGTACGGCCTGGAAGTAGTCGTTGGCCGGGTGGTCCATGGTCAGCACGCGGACGGCCTCGCCCGCGACGAGCCGCGCCGTCGCCCAGGCCTCCATCGGTATCGTGGCCAGCGTCTCGAGGGTCAGCGGCTCGCCCGCGGGCTGGTGAATCACCTCGACGATGGCCCACTCCAGCCGCGCCAGATCGGCAGCGAACCCCTCGCACATCCCGGCGAGGTGGCGGCCATAGGCGTTGAGGTTGGGGGACCGGGACGGAAAGCGCGCGATGTAAGCGCGGCAAAGCCCCGTGAACGCCTCCTCGCCCAGGGCGTGCTTCAGCACGGGGTAGTCGTCGGCCAGGCACTCGACCAGGCGGGCCTCGTACCCGTGGCGGTACACATCGAGCCGCTCGCGCGGTCCGAGCTTCGGTCCGGGCGTGAGCCTTCGCTCCGCCTCGTCGAGCGCGGCGCCGGTCATGATGGCGCCCGCGAACCAGAGCTGCTCCTCGCGCAGCTTGCCGCCAGCCGCGCTCATCGCGCTCCCCCGATGAACTGCCTGGCCCGGAGCGCCTCCGCGTGGGTCACCTCGAAGGAAGGGATCTCGGCGTCCCACTCCAGCAGCACCGAGGCCCCGCCCGCGCGTCTCCACGCGTCGCCCAGCAGGCGCCACACATCATCGATCACAGGCCCGATGTGCGAGTCGATGATGTGCGTCTCGTGGTGGGTGTGACCCGCCACGTGCAGCTGCACCACGCGGTCGAACGGCACGGCGGCGAGATAAGTGCGCGGGTCGAACCCGTGATTGAACGCCGAGACGAAGACGTTGTTCACGTCGAGCAGGATGGCGCAGTCCGCCTCCTCGGCCAGCCTGGCCAGGAACTCCCACTCCTTCATCTGCCCCGACGCGAACTCGGCGTAGGTCGACGGGTTCTCCAGGGCCAGCGGCGCGCCCAGGAAGTCCTGCACGGCCCGCACGCGATCCACCACGTGCCTCAGCGCCTCCTCGGTGTAGGGCATGGGGAGGAGGTCGTGCGTGTTCTTGCCGGACACCCCGGTCCAGCACAGGTGATCGGACACCCAGCGCGCCCGTGTGCGATCGCGCAGGGCGCGGAGCTCCGTCAGGTACGCACGGTCGAGCGGGTCGGTCGACCCGATGGAGAGCGATACGCCGTGCATCGCGACCGGGTACACGTCGGCGATCGCGTCGAGCCATTCCAGCGGCCGCCCCGCCGTCTGCATGTAGTTCTCGCTGAGGATCTCGAACCAGTCGACCTCGGGGTGAGCCTCGACGATGTGCGCGTAGTGCACCGTCCGCAGGCCGAGACCCACGCCGAGATCGGGGAGGCCGAACCGATTGGCCATCGCTTCTTCCTCCCCTCCCTCCTCGCTTCTCAGCCCTTGCAGCCGCCCTGGCCCTTGCAGTCGTTCTGGGCCTTGCAAGCGTGCTTCTCGGTCTTGCAGCCGCCCTGACCCTTGCAGTCGTTCTGGGCCTTGCAGGCGTGCTTGGCAGCAGCCGTCGACGGTGTCGAGGAGGCGGCGGGGGCGTCGCCGCTGGGCGAGGCCGCCGGTGGGGTCGAACCGCCACATCCCATGAGAATTCCACCCACTGCAGCTGCCAGGATCGTCTTGGTCATCATGTTCGTTTCTCTCCAGGTTCGAGGACAGTACGTCGAAGGGGCTAGGCCGTTTCGGTCAAAAACACCAGAAGGTAGCGCCCCGTCACCGTCCAGCCATGCCGCGCCGCACCGCAGCCAGCGGGGCCGCGTCGTCGAATGTCACATGATCGCCATCGACCCGCACCCCCAGCCGCCGCCACAGCGCGGGGAGGTCGGCCGTCCCCGGGGCGAGCGCGAGCTCACGGTAGGCGTCGTGAAGGACGTGCGTCCCCGTGGCCGCGTCGCCCACGACCAGCAGCTGCGCGATGTCCCAGTGCGACTCCACCCCGGCGCCGGACGCCACCACAGCGCGGATGACGTCGTCGAAGGAGCGCGCCCCGCCAGTCTGCTCGCGGATGCGCACGTCGGCGAGCAGGCAGAAGAGCGAGCCGCCCCAGTAGGTACGCCCCCAGGTGTGCGTCCTCTCCAGGCCTTCGTCGCCTGTCTCGGGGAGACCCTGCGGCAGCCCCTCCACCAGGTCGTGCCACAGCTTCTCGGGCGCCAGCGTGCCCGCACGGACCCGGACCAGCGGCTCGACATAGGAGGGGATGCCCTCCGACAGCCAGACGTGATCACGCGTGAGCGAGGGCATCACCACGTGGAGCAGCTCGTGGGTCATCACCCAGTCGTCGCGCGTGGTCGCCGCCGTGACCCCGTCGCCGGCCCGTACCAGCACGGCAGGGCCTCCCTCGCCAAGGGTCTCGCCGCGGGTGGGGTTGCCGGGCTTGCCCCGCTGGACGATGACCAGCGTACGCGGGGCCGGGAAGCTCCTCCCGAGGTACGTGGCGATGCCGTCCACGGCTCCCTGGACCCAGGCCACCACGTCCGGGTCGGCTAGCGGTAGCTCGTGCGGCGCGATGGCGACCACCACCCGCGAGGGGCCGCTGGAGAGGATCGCCTCATGGAAGGGACCGAAGACGGCGAAGCTCGCGTCATCCAGGACCCCCGCCGGCGCCTCGTAGGTGTCGGCCGGCCCTTCGTGCGACGGGTGCGTCCCGGCGACGAAGTGGTCGGCAGAGGAGGTGGTGACGTGGAAGCGGAAGCTCCCGGGAGAGGGGGCGGGCGGGTGAAGCAGCCAGGTCGAGGGCGGAGCGACCACGACGTCCCCGGCCGCGATGGCGCTCTCGACGTCCATGCGCTCGCGTGCAGCCTGGCGCAGCGCGAAGCGGTAGCGAAGGACGCTCCATCCGCCCTCGGTCGAGGTCACGAGATCGTGAACGTACGGCGCGGCGTCGTCGTCGACGCGCGGGGCGTCCTTGCCCGCGAGCGGGATGCCCGGCGCGAACCGCGCCTCGACGCGAAGGTCGTCGCCCTGCAGCGTCACCTCGTAGCGCCAGGGGACGGGATCGCGGGGAGGCGTGGGTGCCGTCGCGGACGGACCGCGGCACGCGGCACAGGCAAATGACGACGCCACGACCCAAGCTGGTAACTTCCCCACCCGAGCCGCGTAGACGGGTGGAGGGAGACGACGATGGAACGTATCGAGGCGCTTCGTGCGCGTGCGCTGGACGTGCTCGGCAAGCTTCACTGGCTGGCTCCGCTGCTCGGCCGGCTCGCCGTGGGGCTGGTCTTCATGTCGACGGGCTGGGGCAAGGTCCACAACGTCGAGAAGGTGACCGGGTTCTTCACGTCGCTGGGGATCCCCGCGCCGCACTTTCACGCCATCCTCGTCGGGTACAGCGAGCTGCTGTGCGGCACGGCCCTGGTCGTGGGGCTGCTCGCACGCCTGGCCACCATCCCGCTCATCGTGAGCATGATCGTGGCCATTGTCACCGCCAAGCTCCCCGATCTGCACGGCCTGTTCGACCTCGTCGGCTTCGACGAGTTCACGTACCTGGTGGTACTGGTGATGATCGCCATCCTCGGCCCTGGCCCGGTCGCGCTCGACGGCCTCCTCGTGAAGCGGCTCGGGTGGGGCGCGGCGAAGAGCGGGTGAGGCGCGCTCACTTGGCCTTCGCCACGTACACGCCGTTCCAGTCGGCGGGCGGAGGGTCGGCCAGCATGACGGCGCACCGGGCAGCCATGACCCGGCTGGGAGGGTCGTCGCCGAGGCCGAGCAGGATGTCCCGTGCGCCCGCGAAGTCGCGCGCCAGGTAGGCGGCGAGCGCTCGCTCGTAGGCGACCACGGTCTCCGTGCGCTCCCCTTCCAGCAGCTCGTAGACGCGGACGGCCTGCTGCTTGCCCTTCACCGCCACCGTGTCCACCAGGCGGAACTTCACCGCGCCTCCGTCCACGCCCCCCACCGCGGCCACCACAGCCTCGCTCGCCAGCGCGGTCACGCCGTACTGCTTGCAGAGGGGCTCCAGCCGGGCCGCGAGGTTCACGCCGTCGCCGAGCGCGGTGTACGAGAGCCGCTCGGGCGCCCCGAAGTTGCCCACCATGACCCGCGCGGTGTGCACGCCATAGCGCGTGAAGAGCGGAGGGAGCCCCGCCCAGGCCGGAGAGGCGTACAGCTCGCGCGTCGCCTTCAGGCACGCGAGCACGGCGCGGCACGCGCGCAGCGGGTGATCGGGCAGGCGGCGCGGGGCGTTCCAGAAGGCCATCACCGCGTCGCCGATGAACTTGTCCACCGTCCCGTCGGTCGAGCGGACGCCCGCGGTCATGGCCTCGAGATAGGCGCCCAGGGCGACCGCCAGGGCGTCGGGGGCGAGTCGCTCGGAGAGCGCGGTGAACCCCTCGATGTCGGTGAACATCATCGAGAGGTCGAGCAGCTCTCCACCGAGCTGGGGCTCGCGATTCGCCGCGTAGAGCTCACGCACGAGATCGATCGGCACGTACTTGCCCAGCGTGCGCATGGACGTCTTGGCCCGCTCCACACCCTCCATCACCTCCACCACCTCGCGCAGCGGGGCGTCGGTGGAGGCAGGCGCCAGCTCGAAGCGACGCATGCGCGCCGTCGCGTCGACCACCCGCGCGAGGGAGCTCCGCACCGGGCGCAGCGCGACCAGCCCGGCGACCAGCGCCACCAGGGTGAGCGCCAGGAGGGCGAAGAGGGACCGGTCGCGCAGCTGCCGCAGGTCGCGCGTGTAGTACGCCTGCGGGGCGACGATGCCCACCTGCCACCCCTGCGAGCCGGTGATCGTCCGGAAGGTCACCAGCCATCGAGCCCCGCCGGCCTCGAGCTCGCCGTCCCGGCCCGGTCGGGCCAGCGCCGCCGCGATCTCAGGGGGGACGTGCGATGGCACCACGCGCAGGTCGTTGCCCATGAGACGGACGGGGTCACCGGGGGCGAGCCTCGTCACGAGTCGCCCGGCTTCGTCGCAGAGAAAGACCCGCTCCGGACCCCCGGGGTCCACGTCGGCGGCGCCCGCCGCCGGAATGGAGTCGATGGTGCGGGCCGCCAGCCCCGCGCGGACGACGCCGGACAGGTGCCCCGCCTCGTCCTCCACGACCCGCTGGAGCGTGAGCACCAGGCGCTGCTCCTCGATCGGTCGCGCCGCGTCGAGCTCCGAGCGGGCGATGTCGCTCCACAGAAGGTGACCGTAATTGCCGGGGGCCGTGGTCACCTCGTACGTCGCGTGGCGGGTGGGATCCCCGGGCGTCCCGGGCTCCTGCTCGTAGGGCGCGGAGAGCAGCCCTGCGCCGGGCGGGCGTCGCCTCAGCTCGGACACGCGCGAACCGCCCTCGCTGCGGATGTGGCGCGTCCAGACGGCGCGGTCCTGCGGGTCGCCCGTCGGGCGGAACACGGCGGTCTGCCAGAGGAAGCCCGACGGTCCCGCGTACGTGAGCGTGATGTCGTCGAGCGTCGGGTGCTCGAGCAGCAGGGAGAAGAGCCGGGCCTCGACGGCCGCCGGGTCGTCGGCGCGCAGGGCGCCCAGGCGCGTCTCACGCTCCAGGTCCATCACCGCCGTCTCCACGACGAACAGCTCGGACTCCGTCCGGGCCTCGACGCGCGCGGCCACCGCCTCCCGCCGCTCTGCCGAACGCGCCAGGATGTCTCGCTCGGAGGAGGCGAAGAAACCGACGAACGCCGCGCCCCCTACCAGCGCAAGGGCGAGCGTCGTGGTGATGAACAGGCGGGTGAGCGTGAGCCAGGGCGTGCTCGCGAGCCTAGCCGAACTTCACCGTGGGGTGTCGTGACGACTCAGTCGCGTCCTGCGTCGAGGTCGACGCGGGACGGCGCGTGCGTCGCGACCGGCACCGCCGGGAGGCTCGCCGTCATCGCCATGGGGCGGGCCGCAGGGCGCGGCGCGCGGTCGACCCCCGGTCCTCCGTCCATGCGGGACGCACACACGAGCAGCGAGGCGGCTGCGAGCGGAACCATCGCCGCGGCCAGCGCGCGCCACCGTCGCGGCATCCGCGGGGGCGCCGACGAAGGGGCGACGGAGCGGAACGGGTGGTCGGCCGAGACGGGCGGAGCGGTGGTGCTTCCACCGACACGGGGTTGCTCGAGCGGGGGCAAGGGGCGCTGGGCCATCGGCAGGGTCCACAGCGCCGCGGCCTCGCGGACCACCGGCGCCGTCCTCACCCGACCCGATGGCGGGACGGATCCGGCGGGGAGCTCCTCGCGAAGCGTGCGGTCCCATTCCTCCTCGTCGTCCTCGGGCGCGGCGCGCGGCTCGTCCAGCAGGCCCGTCAGCAGGGCCACGGGCCCGACGCGTCGGCCGAAGACCTCGCAGTACGCCCGGCGCACGGCGTCGCGCATGGTCGCGGCGTCCGGCCAGCGCCGTTCGGGATCGAACGCCAGCGCGCGATCCACCAGCGCGACCAGCGGCTCCGGGGCGCGCGGCTCGCACCGGCGCAGCGAGGGGGCCTGCCGGGTCGCGGCGAGCAGCAGCAGCTCCGACGGACTCTCGGCCTCGTGCACGTACCGGCCCGAGGTCAGCGTGAAGAGGGACGCGCCCACGGACCACACGTCCGTGCGCTCGTCGACGGCCGAGGTCCGCCCCATGGCCTGCTCGGGCGCCATGAACGCAGGGGTGCCGAGCAGCACGCCGTCCCCCGTCGAGCCGTTCGTGCCTGTGGCGGCGGCGTCGCGGACGCGCGCGATCCCGAAGTCGAGGATCTTCACCACGCCCTCGCGGGTGAGGAAGAGGTTCGCCGGCTTGACGTCGCGGTGGACGATGCCCGCGGCGTGCGCGGCGACCAGCCCGTCGAGCACCTGGTCGGCGATGGCCAGGGCGGCCGGGGCCGGCATGTGTCGATCGTAGCGCTCCCACAGAGCCTCGACGCCGATGCCATCCAGCAGATCCATCACCAGGAACGCGCTGCCCTCCTCGGTGGTGTCGTCGTCCACGACGCGCGCGATCGACGGGTGGCGCACCGAGTTGGCCGCGTAGCCTTCCCGCAGGAAGCGCAGGCGGACCTCGGGGCGCTCGGCCAGCTCGTCGTGGAGGATCTTGATGGCGAAGCGCGCCTGGTTGCGGTGAGTCGCCGCGTAGACGACGCCCATGCCGCCGATGCCGAGCACCCGCTCGAGGCAGTATTTGCCGCGCAGGATCTGCCCGATCCGCGCGCGCGCGATGTCGTCGATGTCCCCGCTCATCCGCCGACCTCTGCCGACCTGCCCCTGGCCCGCGACGCGAAGGCTAGTCGCGTGGATGCGCAGGTGGCAAGGGGTCTCGAATTTTCGAGGGGACGAAGTCCCAGAGCAACACGGGCGGGCAAGCGCCCGTGCTGTCATGGCGTGAAGTTCCGCCCGTGCAGTCGGGCCCGCCCTCAGCGCCGTGGCTCGACGAGGTCCTCGGCGTACGGGTTGTCGTCGTCCGTCGCAGGCCTGGCAGCCGCCGGGTGCGGGGTGCGGGGCAGCTGCAGCGCGGCCAGTGTCGCGGCGGGCGGCGACGGGGGGGCGGAGGCTGGCAGCTCGGCGATGTCCCCCAGGGCCACGGGGGCCTCGATGCGGGGCGGGGCCGCCTGCATGGACGAGGGGGTCGCGCGCGGTCCGGCGACCGGGCGCAGATCCTCCAGCGTCCACGCTCGCCCCGTCGCCACACCTCCCGCGAACACGAGCACGACGCCGCAGACGGCCGCTGCGCTCCACCCCCTGTACGGCCGCGCGGGCGGCATCGCCTCGAGGAGCTCGGGCAGGCTCGTGCGCTCCGTCTCGTCCTCTCCTCCGAGGGCCAGCGCACGCGCGAGCTCCACCCGCATCTCCGTCGCGCTCCCGTGGCGCTCGGCCGGGCGGCGGCGGAGCGCGCGCGTCACCACCCGCTCCAGCGCCCGCGCCACCGGATCGGAGCGCCCGGTCTCGAACGGGGGTGCCTCGCTCGTCACCTTGGCGCGCGCCACGTCGCGCGCCTCCGGGTGCTCGTCGAAGGCGTGGACACCGGTCACTGCCCGGTACAGGATCGCCCCCACGGCGTAGAGGTCCGACTGCTCGGTCGCCTGCCGCGCGTTGAGCACCTGCTCGGGCGCCATGTACCGTAGCGTCCCCATCGTCACGTCGCCCCGGGTCAGCTCGGTGAGCGATGCCGAGCTCACGCTGTCGCCCTCGCGGCGCCGCGCCAGCCGGCTGAGGCCGAAGTCGCAGATGACAGCGCCCAGCCGCCCGTCCTGCTGCGGCCGCAGCAGGATGTTGCCGGGCTTCAGGTCCCGGTGGATGACGCGTGCGGCGTGCAGCACCTCGACGCCGGTCAGTAGATCGACCCCGAGCTCGATGGCCTCCTCCACCGAGAGCGTCCGCTCGTCGAGCCGGCAGGCGAGGACGTCGCCCTCCACGAGCTCCATGACCAGCGCCATGCCGATGGTGGGGTCGCACACGAAGTCGTGGATGCGGGCCACATGGGGGCTCCGCGTGCGCGCGAGGAAGTACGCCTCGCGCCGGAAGCGCTCCACCGTCTCGTCGTCGGTCGCCGCCTCGGCGGCCAGCACCTTAAGGGCGAAGTGCGCCCCGGTGGACCTCTCGCGGGCGGCCCAGACCTCGCCCGAAGATCCCTGGCCCAGCAGGTGCTCGATCTGGTACCGCCCGGCCAGCACGTCGCCACTGCGCAGCCGGGTGCTCACGAGCCCGTCCCCCGCACCACCACACCCAGCGTGCGCGCCAGGACCCACGCGTCGAGCCAGGGCGACCAGTTGCGGACGTACTGCACGTCGGTGGCGACGCGCGCCTCGAAGCGCGTCGCGTTGCGGTCGCCGACCTGCCAGAGCCCGGTCATGCCGGGGAGGGCGCGCAAGATGATCGCCTCGCGCCGGTCCATGTGGGGGATCTCGCGCTCCAGGTAGGGGCGCGGGCCGACCAGGCTCATGTCGCCGGTGAGGACGTTCCAGAGCTGCGGGAGCTCGTCGAGGCTGTACTTGCGCAGGACGCGGCCCACGCGGGTGACGCGCGGATCGTCGCTCAGCTTGTGGAACTCCTCGTACTCCGCGCGGAGCCCCGGATCGGCCTCCAGCACAGCGCGCAGCCGCGCCTCCCCGTCCCCGTGCATCGTGCGGAACTTCAGCGCTCGGAAGCGGCGCCCGTCGCGTCCCAGGCGGTCCTGCGCGTAGAGGACGGGGCCGCGCGAGTCGAGGCGGATGACCGCGCCCAGCAACAGCAAGAGCGGCAGGATGAGCGCACCTCCGACGAGGGTGAGAGCCACGTCCATGATCCGCTTGGCGAGCCGGGGTCCCGGCAGGAGCAGCTGCTGGCGCACCTCCAGACCGAGGATCCCGTCGACGTCCCGGGCCGGCACCCCGAGGCTCGCCAGGCCGAAGAGATCCGGGATGACCAGCAGGTGCGAGAAGAACCCGCCCACGCGCTCCACCAGGCCGGCGAGCTTCTCCGAGCTTAGGCCGGGCATGGCGACGATCGCGTAGGGCACGCCCAGCCGCTCGGCCAGCACCGGCGCCAGCGCCAGCCCGCCCACGACCGGGATGCCCTCGACCTCGGCGAACATGCCTCGCGCCCGCAACACGGCCTTCGGGGACGTCGCCGCCGGCCGGGCGCGCACGCTCGACCGCTCGTCGTCCTCGAGGAGCGCAGCGCTCATGGCACGCAGGGACGGCGTCGCGAGCTCGGCGCTGCCGTGGTTGACCGAGTGCAGCTCCACCGCGTCGTCCCGTACGTCGGCGCGTAGGGTGCCCTGCTTGGTGCGGTCGTCGTCCAGCAGCACCACGGGCTTGAGCCCGCATCGCGGGTTCGCGCGGAGCGTGCGGACGACGAGCCGCCCGGTCTTGCCCGCACCCAGGACCACGACCGGGTGCCCCCACCACGAGCGCCGCGCGCACTGCGAACGCACCAGCGCGCGCGCCAGCGGGACCAGCAGGAGAGCGGCCGCCCAGGTCACGGTGCAGAGCGGCAGCGACCACGCGTGGCGTCCCCCGTGAAGGAGCGTGACCGCGCCCACGCACGAGAGCGCTAGCGTGGTGGCGGCGGTGGCGTTGCGGAGCTCGTCGGGCGGGCTCGGCGCCATGGCGCGGTACAGGCCGAGCACCGTGAACGCCGCCAGGCTCGTGGCCACGGCGAGGCCCAGCAGCGGCAGGGTCACGGGCGAGAGCGTCCCGTTGCGCGCGAGCTCGACCCCGTGGCCGGCGAGCGCCGCACCGAGGAGCGCCGCCGTGTCGGTCAGCAGCAAGACGCACGTCGTGAGCACGGGGCTCGCCACGACCCGCAGGCCCGCGAGGGCCGGGTTGTTGCGCGCCGCCACCGAGGTGCTCACGTGGCCGCGCGCGGTCTTGTGCCGGAGCTGCTCGAGCAGGGCCTGCGCGAGCGTCTCCTCGGTGCACGCCCCGGCGGCGAGCAGGATGCGACCCAGCTGCCCGCCCCGCTCCTCCTGGATTCGCAGCGCCTTGCGCAGGAGCTGCGGTGCGAGGGCGCCCTGCCGCAGGAGGATCTGCCCCAGGAGCTCGGGGGATCGCTTCTTCCGGCGACGGTAGAACGCAGGCTCGCGCGCGACTTCGGCCCTCGAGCTCGTCGCGGTAGTCACCTAGGCGCTCCTCCGGACGGCGGCGTCCAGATCGAGGAAGAAGCCCACCAGGTCCTGCTCCCGGTTGCGCTGCAGGAGGAAGCGATGGACCCGCGCGATGGGCATGACCAGGTCGCCGGAGGGGAGCGCCATCTGCCAGTGGCTCGGCTGCGCGACCGTGAGATCCAGCCAGGTCCCGCCCAGGCGCCGGGCGAGGATCTCGCCGAAGAGCCCCCCGTGCCGGGCGAGCTCGGGGGCGAGCGTGCGCGGCTCCACCCGCCCGGCGAGGACCTCCGAGGCGCAGTGGGTGAGGTGGCGCTGGAGGACCTCGATGGCCGCCGCGTCGGTGCGCAGCAGACAGCCACGCCGCTCGCGGTACTCGCGACCGAGCTGGCGCGAGACCCGCACGATGGCGATGTGCACCTGGTCGTGGTCCCGCGGGCGTGTCCCCTCGGTGAGCATGTCCTCACGCAGGCCGGGGGGAAGCGACAGCTGCTCGACCTTCTCGGAGACACTGGCGGTGGCGGCGGGCCGGACAGGGCGGAGGGCGAGGGCGGTCGTGCAGCGGGGAGGGGGCCGGATCGCCGTCACGGAGTCCTCCAGACGGGCGTCCGGACCGAGGTGCCAGGGGCGGCGGTCGAACATCGTCGGTTCGTCGTCGAGGTCCATCCGAGGGGTCCGCCGTACCGAGGGCTCCGTCGTAGTCATGCTGGAAAGATCCAGTGTGCATGTTGCGGGCCCGTGCGGATGGGTTGGGCACCCCCTGACCGCGAGAGCCAGAGTCCGAGCAGAACCGGGCAGTTGTGCGAGGTCTACGCTTCCTGGGAAGGCGCTGCCTGGATCGCGGGAGTGGATCGGCGGTGATCCAAGGATCCGTCGCCGCTTCCCCGGTCTTCAGGCAGACTGGCCGCGGATGCGCGCCTTCTCCATCGCGTACTGGGTGTTCATCATCCTCTGCTGCATCCCGTTCTTCGCCGTCGCGCTGGTGCTCTTCGTCCTCACGCTGCCGTTCGACCGCCGGCGCGTGGTGCTCCACCTCTTCTCGTGCTTCTGGGGCGCGTTCTACATCTACGCGAACCCCATCTGGCACCTGCGCGTCGTGGGGCGTGAGAAGGTCCCGTGGCGCGGGCCCGCCGTGCTGGTCGCCAACCACGCGTCGCTCATCGACGTGCTGGTGCTCTTCTCGCTCTACCGGCCCTTCAAGTGGGTCTCCAAGGCGAGCAACTTCAAGATCCCCTTCATCGGCTGGAACATGACGCTCAACGGGTACGTCCCGCTCGTGCGCGACGACCAGCGCTCCATCCTGCGTGCCGTGCGGCAGTGCCGCAGGCTCCTGCGGCAGGGCATGTCGGTGCTCATCTTCCCGGAGGGGACGCGCACGATGACGGGCGAGCTCCAGGCGTTCAAGGACGGGGCGTTCTTCCTGGCCGCCGAGCTCGGGTGCCCGGTGGTGCCCATCGTGGTGCACGGGACGGGGGACGTGCTGCCCAAGCACGGCGCGGTGCTGCGCCAAAAGATGCACGCGCGCGTGGAGGTGCTCGACCCGATCGAGCCGCGCGGGATGGACAAGGTGGCGCTGCGAAACGTGGTGCGCGCGGCGATCGCGGAGGCCCTGGAGCGGGGCAGGACCGGCGTGGGGGAGGCTGTCGCTGCGTGAGATCGCGATGGCCGGGGGACCATCGCGACGGCTACCCAACGGCGATCGAGCTATGGTGCTGCCGTGCAATCTCGCGCGCGGCATCTCGGGGTGGTGGCGTCCACCTGCCTCGTCCTGCGGATCGTCGCCGGGTGCTCCACGTCCAGCCCGTCCTCGCAGGCTCCGTCGCCCGACGGAGCGGCCGGCGAGTCCTTCACCGCGTGCGAGATCCAGGGGTACGTCTCCGAGCTCGACGGCGGGGGATGCCCGGAGGGCACGTGCCCGGTGCTGGCCTTCGACACCAACGGCGGGCGGCTCGCGTGCTGCACCTCGATCGCGAGCGGCCCCGGCCTGTGCGTCGACGCGGCCGGAGAGCCCACGGATGCCGCCGATGCGGACGTGGAGGACGCCGCGAGCGTCCCCGATACAGGCCCCGACGTCGTCGACGCCAGCCCCGACGCTGCCGAGACCAGCCCTCCCACCGACGCGGCGACCGACGGCGGCGGGTGAGCCGCTACTGGATCCCGCCGCAGTAGATCGTCAGGCCGCAGCTGATCTGCGGTCCGGGTGGCAGGTTGTTGTTGCAGGCGGGCTGGCAGCACGTCCCCTGGTAGTTCACGTCGCCCGTCGGGCAGCAGAGGCCGCCCTGGTTGGTCTGGCCGGGCGGGCAGCAGGCGCCCTCCTGGCAGAGGGTGCCGCTCGCGCAGCAGTCGAGGAGGTTGCCACACTGGTCGGGGTGGTTGCAGCCCGCGTCGTTGTAGTGGGCGCACGTCAGCGGCACACAGGCGGTGCACGCGTTGTTCTGGCAGACCTGCCCATTGGAGCACGGCGCGCAGGACTTCTGCTGGCCGCACCCGAGGTCCACCGGATCGCAGCCCGTCACCAGCCCGGCGTCCGCCGCCCCGGCGCAGTCGAGCGGCGTGCAACACACGCTGTTGTAACAGCTCTCGCCGGTACCGCAGCTGGTGCACGACTTCTGCTGGCCGCAGCCGAGCTCCACCGGACCGCAGCCCTGCACCAGGCCCGCGTCCTGCGCCTGGGCGCACGTCAGCGGCGTGCAGCAGCCGCCGTCGTAGCAGTCTTCGTTCGTGCCGCAGGTGCCGCAGCTCACCGCGGGGCCGCAGCCGTTGCTGACCGACCCGCACGTGGTGGGGCCGCAGCTCGGCGCGGTGCAGCCCGTGCAGGTGTTGTTCTCGCACTTGGTTGCGCCGCTGCAGTTGCCGCACTGCACGTCGCCGCTGCCGCACGCGTTGGTCATCGAACCGCACTTGGCGCCCGGCCCGCCGTCGACGCCGGCGTCTGGCGGCGTGCACTCGGGCGGTGTCGTCCCGCACAGGCCGCCGTAGCACTGCTGGCCCGATGGGCAGGAGCACTGCTTGGTGTTGCCGCACCCGTCGCTGAGGGTGCCGCAGAGGTTTACGTTCTGGTTGGGGTTGCAGTCGAGGGGAGTGCAGCCCGAGTCCGGCGTCCCGGCGTCGCTGGCGGTCTCGGCCTGGCAGAGGTTGTTCACGCACTGCTGTCCGGTGGGGCACCCGCCGCAGCTGATGGCGACGCCGCACGAGTCGGTCCCCACCACGCCGCACTTGCCGGTGCAGATCGTGGTCGTAGGCTCGCAGGTCTGGCTCGAGCCGCTGCCGACGCACACCTGGTTCTTCGGGCACGGCGAGCCGCAGGCGATGACGGCGCCGGTGCAGGTCGTGTAGTGGCCGCACTGCACGCTGGAGGGGCAGGTGTTCGAGCAGCCGCTGGTGCCGTCCGGGGACTGGCCGTCTCCGCCGGCCCCGTCGCCGCTGCCACCGCCATCGCCCTGCGTGCCGTCCCTCGCGCCGTCGAGCGTCGCGCCGTCGGCGGTCGCGTCACCCTGGTCGCCCTCACCGGACGACTTGCTGCTGCCGCACGAAGCCAGGATGGCGAATGGCGCTGCCGCGAGCAGAGCCACCGCGCCGAGCGTCGCCCACCGGACAGACGTCATGGTCGCCTCCTTCAGAAGCGTACGAGACGATTACGCTGCGGGCAAAACCCTGCGCCCTCGCCGTCGCACCACGGCCACCCAGGCCGCCAGCAAGAGAAGGAGGCGGGATGTGGGTCCGTGACGGCGATGTCCGCGTCGTACCGACGCAGTCACCCCGAGCGTGCAGTCGTCTCCTGAGGGAGAAGAGGAGCAGTCGTCCCCTGCGTCGTCATCGCTCGCATCCCCGCCGCAGGAATCCCCGCTGCTCTCGGAGGTGTCGCCGTCGCACCCGTCGGAGCTCGAGTCGGCCACGGCCTGTACCACGTCGCCCACGGCTCCCACGGCGTTGCCGCCGCTGCCGGAGCCGGGACTCCCCCCCGTCGACGAGCCGCCCGGGGAGCCTTGTACGGGTGGCGGAGGCGTCCCGCCGTTGTCGACGCCGCACGGATCGTCGTAGCTGGTGCAGGTCACGACCGGACCGGTGGGCGAGGAGTCCGTAGGGACGAGGGGAGAGTCGACGCCGAGCGTGCCGGGGGCGATGATGCTACGGGCGCGCGTCAGCCACGTGGCCGCAGGGGCCAGGCCCGACAGCGCCAGGGCCAGATCGTCGGAAATGCCCCCACAGCTGAGCGGGCTGTCCTGCGTACCTCCGTCGTCCGCCGCCTGCTCGCACGGCGCAGGGCCCACTTGGAGGAGCGCGCCCGGAGGGCAAGCGAGCGGCGTGGGGTCGGTGCTCGAGGAGAGATCCATCACAGCAGCGGTGCACGGACCGGGAGCGTCCACCGTGTCCCCGTAGGTCCACGCGTCCGTGAAGTAGGTCGGCGTGAGCGCCGGGACCGGCGTGCCTCCGGGCACGGGCTCCCCGCGGAAGAGCAGGCTGCTGCCGGCGGACTCGACCAGCCACGCGCCGGGGTTGGTGGTGAGCAGCGTCTCGCTGACGCCGGCGTAGGTGGAGGTGCCATTGTCGTTCCAGAGCAGCAGGCTGGGATCGACCACGAGCCCGGGACCAATCCCCAAGGCGACGGGGCCATCGGAGAACGTGTACGCGGTCACGGTGACCGTGGAGCGGCCTCCAGTGAGCGCGAGCGGGACGCTGGCGACGCTCGTGTCGACGATGCGGAGCGTGCGCGTGACGACGTCGGACGGGACGCCGGAGTAAAGAAGGGCAACGAAGCTGTCGCCATCCGCCCCGGCCGCGTCGAGCAGCGGGGCGAGATCGCCGACCGAGAGCCCCCAGCCGCCGAGGGTGCCGACCAGCGCCGGCTCGTCGGTGGCGACGGCGACCGAGCTGGGCGTGGTGGTCGCGACGTGTGCAACTTCACCGTCGAGCTCGACTCCGCCCACGCCGCACGCGGGGGTTACGTCCGGGGGCACGACACGAGGGGCGGTCGAGTCCTCGAGCGACTCCAGCCACGCGTCGGACGCGAGATCCACGGAGGCACCGGGCTTCACCGGGATGATCCACGCGAAGCTCGTCGCCGGGTCCGCGGCATCGGCGTGAACGTGCAGTGACACCCACCGCGACGTACGGGTCCCGGTGGAAGAGACGGCGATCCGCACGTCGGTGATGGAGGCTCCGCCGGCCGGAGCCGTCACGATCGCGCCCATCGCCTGCGCCCGCGCGGTCCACAGCGCGGACGCCGCGATGCACCCCGAAAGAAAAAGAGCTCTCGCACGCACGATGCGAGAGACCATCGCAAGCGACGTGCCTCACTCGAAGCGCAGTGCGTCGATCGGATCGAGCTGCGAGGCCTTCCTCGCCGGATAGATACCGAACACGATGCCCACCAGCCCACTGAAGCCCACAGACACCGCGATGACGTCCGGCTGGACCAGCACGGGCCAGTGGAAGCGCTGGGCCAGCCACGTCGCCGTACCCACGCCGAAGGCCACGCCGATGAGCCCTCCGGCGACCGACAGCGACAGCGCCTCGATGAGGAACTGCGTGAGGATGTGGTGAGGCTCGGCGCCGACCGCCATGCGGATGCCGATCTCCCGGGTCCGCTCGGTCACGCTGACGAGCATGATGTTCATGATGCCGATGCCGCCGACCAGCAGCGATACGGCGGCGACGCTGGCGAGCAGCAGCGTCATCGTCTGCGTTCCCTGCTGCCGGGCGTCCGCGATCTCGCTCAGGTTGCGGATGCTGAAGTCGTCGTCCTCGCCCGCTGCGACGTGGTGCCGGTCCCGGAGGAGCGCCGTGATGTCCGTCTGGGCGCGGGAGGTGGCCTCCGAGGAGACGGCCTCGACCATGATCTGACCCTGGAGGAACTTGCCCAGACCTCCCTGCACCTTCTGCGCGAAGGTGGTGAAGGGGATGAAGGCGGCGTCGTCGTAGTCCTGCCCGGTCGCCGACTGGCCCTTCCTGGCCACGACCCCGACGACCGTGAAGGGCGTGCTGCCCACGCGGACCATCTGGCCGACGGGGTCGGCGTTGGGTCCGTAGATCTTGTCCACCACGGTCTGGCCCAGAACGATCACCTTGGCCCCGCCGTCCACGTCCGCCTGGGAGAAGGCGCCCCCGAGGGCGATCGGCCAGTTGCGGATGTCGAAGTACTCGGGCGACGTCCCAGTCACCCCGGTCGTCCAGTTCTGGTCCTCGCTCACCACGGGCAGGCTCGAGCGGAGCGAAGGCGCCGCGCTCTTTACCGCGGGGACCTCGGTGCGGATGGCAGCCAGGTCGTCCCACGTGAGCGTGGGCATCGACCCGTAGCCTCCCTTCACGCCGCCCGAGCTGGTCGAGCCGGGGAGGATGATGAGGATGTTGGTCCCCATGGCGGCGAAGGTCTGCTCCACCTGTGCCTTGGCGCCCGCGCCGATGGCCATCATGGCGATGACGGCGCCAACGCCGATGACGATGCCGAGCGTGGTCAGGAACGCGCGCAGCTTGTTGCGGAGGATGGCGCGCAGGGCGACGCGCAGGGTGAGGATTGGGTTCACGCGGTGACCTCCGCGGCCTGCCCGGGCTCGGCTCGCTTCGGCGACTGCCTCCGGTCGGAGACGATGCGCCCGTCCTTCACCTGCACCACGCGCGACGCGAACTCGGCGACCTCGGCCTCGTGGGTTACGAGCACCACGGTGATGCCCGACCGCCACAGCCCCTGGAAGATGGCCATGACGTCGACGCTGGTGCGCGAGTCGAGCGCGCCGGTGGGCTCGTCGGCGAGGATCACCTTGGGCTCGTTGACGATGGCGCGCGCGATGGCGACGCGCTGCTGCTGCCCGCCCGAGAGCTGGTTGGGGTGATGGTGCATCCGGTTGGCGAGGCCCACGCGCTCGAGGGCGTGGGTCGCGCGCTCCCGGCGTCCGCGCGCGCCGACTCCGCCGTACTCCAGCGGGAGCTCGACGTTCTCGAGCGCCGTGGTGCGAGCCAGCAGGTTGAACTGCTGGAACACGAAGCCGAGCACGCGGTTCCTGATCCTCGCCAGCTCGCCCCGGCTCATCCCCGAGACGCGGCGCCCGGCCAGGACGTACGTCCCCGTGGTCGGCCGGTCGAGGCAACCGATGATGTTCATGAGCGTGGACTTGCCCGAGCCGGAGGACCCCATGATGGCGATGAACTCGCCAGCGTCGACGTGGAGCGAGACGCCGTCGAGCGCTCGCAGCGCGACGTCGCCGGTCTGGTAGACCTTCGTGATGTCCGTGAGCTCGATGACGCCTTCGGACATGCGGTCGACCTAGAAGAGCCGTCGCACGCTGGTGCCCGCTGGCGCCGTCTGGGGGCTGCCGTCGCCGTTCAGCGTGTCGATGACGACCTGGTCCCCCTCCTTCAGGTCGCCGTCGACAATCTCGGTCACGGTGCCGTCGGTCAGCCCCGTGTGCACGCTGACCGGCTGCGGCGTCGCGCCTCCGCGCACGACCCACAGGGTCTTGGGCTCCTCCCGGACCTCCTTGGGCTCCTTGCCCTCGGGGGCCTCCCTCCCTTCGCCGCCCGGGATCGCTGAAGCCGCCGCGGCCCCGTGCCGCCGCCGCCGCCACTCTCCGCTGCCTGCCCCGGCCGCCGAGCTGCTCCCAGCCAGAGACGCAGGGGGGCGGAAGCGCAGCGCGGCGTTGGGGACGGCCAGGGCGCCGTGCCGCTCGTCGTAGACGATGGTGACGTTCGCGGTCATCCCGGGCCGCAGGCGCAGGTCCGAGTTGTCGACGTCGATGACCGCGTCGTAGGTCACGACGTTGGACACCGTGGTCGCCGCGTTGCGGATCTGGCGGATGGAGCCCTGGAAGCGTTGTCCTGGGTACGAGTCGACCGTGAAGTACGTGCTCATGTCGACCTTGAGACGGCCGACGTCGCCCTCGGACACGTTGGTGTCGACCTGCATCTTGGTGAGGTCCTGCGCGATGGTGAAGAGCGTCGGCGCCGACAGGGACGCGGCCACCGTCTGCCCGGTGTCGACGCTGCGGGAGATGACCACCCCGTCGATGGGGGAAACAATGCTCGTATAGGAGAGGTTCACCTGCGCGGTGTTGAGCTGCGCGGCCGCCTGGGCGAGCTGAGCCTGCGCGGCGTCCACCGAGGCGTGGGTGGTGGCGACGTTGGCCTCGGCTGTGTCGAGGTCCTGCTGCGCCGCCAGGTTCGCCTCCTTCAGCGACAGCGTGCGGGCGTACTGGCGGTCGGCGTTCAGCGCGTTGGCCTTGGCCGTGACCACGCCGGCCTTGGCCTGGAGGTAGTTCGCCTGGGCCTGCTGGACGGAGGCTTCGAAGAGCTGGGGGTCGATCTTGGCGACCAGCTCCCCTTTCTTCACGTGGGAGTTGAAGTCGGCGTAGAGCCTCTGGATGCGCCCCGAGACCTGGGTGCCCACCTGGACCGTGACGAGCGCGGAGAGCGTCCCGCTCGCGGTCACCTTGCCGACGATGTGCCGCTTCTCGGCGGGGGCCGTCTTGTAGGTCACCTCGGGCGGCCTGTGCTTCTCCCGGTAGAACCACACGCCCACGCCGGCACCGACGAGGACGAGCAGCAGGGCGAGCCACACCAGGCGTTTGGTCATGGGAAGGACGAGAGCGTTCCTGTTCTACACGGATTTCACGTATGCATTCACAGATGCCGGGAGCAACCGAGGGCGCACGCGAGCCTCCGCTCGTCATCGTCAACCCACGCTCGGGCGGGGGTCAGGCAGGCCGCACGTTCAGCGAGGTCAGGCGGGTGCTGGAGCGCCGGCTGGGGGCCGTGGACGTGGCCTTCACGGCCCAGCCGGCGCACGCCATCGAGCTGGCCCGCGAGGCCGCACTGGCGGGCACCGAGCTGGTCATCGCGGTGGGCGGCGACGGGACTTTGCACGAGGTGGCCAACGGGGTGCTCGACGCCGGCGTGGGGGACCGCACCGGGGTGGGGTACGTGGGGCAGGGCACCGGCGGCGACTTCCGGCGCACGCTGGGCGTCGAGCACCGGCTGGACGCCTACGTCGAAGCCATCGCGTCGGGGCGCAGGCGGGTCGTGGACGCCGGCAAGCTCCTTTACCGCGGGCCCGACGGCAAGCAGGCCAGACGCTGGTTCGTGAACATCCTCTCCGCGGGGATGGGGGGTCTGGTCGACCGCTACGTGTCGGACACGACCAAGGTGGTGGGCGGGAAGGCCGCGTACTTCTGGGCCAGCGCCCGCGCCCTCGTCTCGTGCCAGCGCGCCCGCCTGCGCTGCGACGTGTCGCTCGAGGGCGAGCAGCACCAGCGCAGCCTCGAGACCTTCATGATCGCGATCTGCAACGGGCAGTACTTCGGAAGCGGCATGCACGTGGCGCCGATGGCAAGCCCGGACGACGGCCGCTTCGAGGTGGTGTCGATGGACGCGCCGGGCAAGCTCGCCTTCGCCGCCTTCTCGCGCCGCATCTACGAGGGCAGACACCTCACCGCTCCGGGCGTGCAGCACTTCGCGTGCGACCGCATCGCCATCGACCTGGAGAACGAGCGCGCGCGGGAGGTATTCCTTCTGGACGTGGACGGCGAGCCGCTGGGGGGCCTGCCGCTCGAGGTCGAGCTGGTGAAGAGGGCGCTCACGCTGAGAGTGTGAGCACGAGGCGGGGCCGCGGCCAGCGGACCTCGTCGGCAGGGTCCTACGGTTCGTCGGATCAGCTCGCGGCGCCGAGCTCGCGCAGCAGCTCGAGCCCGGGCGTGCGCTTGCGGGACGCGACCTCCCACACCAGCGCTCGTACGCGGGCGTTGACCGGGGTCGCAACCCGGTGCCGCCGGCCCCGGTCGATCACCTCGCCGTTCAGGAACTCCACCGCCGGCTCGCGGCCGCGCTCGATGGCGGCGAGCATGGAGCTGCGCATCCGCCGGAAGCGGAGGCCCACGGCGTAGAGCAGCGCATGCTTGGCGAGAAGGGCGGGGGAGCCGCTGGCCCGGCGCTCGTCCTCGGTGAGCGCGATCCACTCGAGGTCGAGCGTGCCGCTCACCCTCTCGAGCCGGATGTGCTCGCGTCGCGCGACGTGCACCACCTCGGTCATCACCTCGAGTGCCAGGCGACGCACGAACCGGTGCTGGAGGAGCGGGCCGAGGCGATCGCCCCCCAGCGTGCCCATCGAGCTGATGGCGCAGTTGATGGCGAGCTTGCTCCAGCGCTTGCCTGCGAGGTTGCGCGTGATCTCGGTGGGCCCGATGCACTCCAGGGCGCGCGCGATCTCCTCCATACGCTCGTCCGTGGAGCCGTCCAGCCGGCCGAGCGTGAATCCACCTGCCGCCGTGCGATCGTAGAGGCCCGGCTCGGGCATGGCCGCGCCCCAGGCGACGACCGCCCCCACGGTGCGCTGCTCTCCGACGATGCGGGCAACGCGCTCCTCGCAGAGGCCGTTCTGCAGGCAGAGCATGATGCCGTCGGGCGCCAGCGAGGGGAGGGCCTCGCGTGCGGCGGCCTCGACGTGCGTTGGCTGGGTCGCGAGGACCACGACGTCGAACGGCCCCTCTGGCACCTGCCGGGCGATGTGCGCCGGTACCGCACGCGCTGCTCCGTCGCCCCGCACCTGGAAGCCGCGCGCGTCGACAGCATCCGCGATGGCGGGGTTCGACGAGTAGCTGGCGACGTCCTGGCCGGACTCGATGAGGTGCGAGGCGACGACCCCGCCGACGGCGCCGCAGCCCATGACGAGGAAGCGGAGGGGCATGGCGCGGAAGCATAGCGCCGGGGCGCACAAAGGGTCACACGCACGCCGCAAAGTGTTCCGCCCGAGCTGGACGGCGTCGTCGCGCCAGGGAAAGAAGAGGGCTCGCGCGGACTTCACCGCGCAAAGCTCGAGTGGATTGCAGTGCAGAGCTCAGTGAAGAACCAACCGGTGACGGCCCCCGCCGAGACGGGTGAAGGGGACGCCATCGCGGCGTATTACCGGAAGCTGGGGCGCGTTCCGCTGCTCACGCGCGAGGGCGAGACCGTCCTGGCCAAGCGCATCGAAGCCGCAGAGGCGAAGATCGTCGGCGCGCTCGTCGCCACGCCGGTCGCGGTGGCCGAGCTGGCGGCGATTGGCGACGAGCTGGCCATGGGGAGGCTGCGAGCACGCGACGTGACGCGCGGGGCGGTCGAAGAGGAAGACGAAGCCTCGGCGCGCGAGCGCCTGCTGCCGCTCTTCGGCCCGGTGCAGGAACTGCACCGCGCGCTCCTCCGGAGCCGTCGCTCTGGGGCGAAGGACCCGTTCAAGAGGAAGCGCGCAGCAGCCTGCGACGCGCTCGGCCAGCTCCGCCTCAGCAAGGTCGTGCTCGTCCGTGTCGTCGACAGCATGCGCGACGCGGCAGGCACGACGCGGCGGGCTCTGGCCGTGGTCCGGGCTGGCCAGGCCGAGGCCGAGCGCGCCAAGGCCGAGCTCATCGAGGCCAACCTGCGCCTGGTGGTCTCCATCGCCAAGAAGCACATCGGGCACGGACTGCAGCTCGGTGACCTGATCCAGGAAGGGAACATCGGCCTCATGCGGGCCGTGGACAAGTTCGACTACAAGCGCGGGTTCAAGTTCTCCACCTACGCGATGTGGTGGATCAAGCAGGCCGTAACGCGGAGCCTCGCCGATCAGGGGCGGACCATCCGCACCCCCGTCCACATGGTCGAGGCCGGCAACCGCGTCGCCGCCATGAGGAGCCGCCTGGTGCAAGCCCTCGGTCGCGAGCCGTCGGTCCAGGAGATCGCCGACGCGGCAGGGCTCCCGGTGGCGAAGGTCGAGCTGGCGCTCATGTCGCGCTACGAGCCGGTGAGCCTGGAGACGCCGGTGGGGGAAGACGGCGGCACGCGGCTGGTGGACTTCGTGGCAGACGCGGCCGCGGAGAGCGACGTGCTCGACTCCCTGGCGCGGAAGCGGTTCGTCGAGGGTACGCGCGATCTCCTCTCCACCCTGTCCGAGCGCGAGGCCCAGGTGCTGCGCATGCGGTTCGGGCTGGACGGGGGGACGGAGCAGACGCTCGCCGAGATCGGACAGTCGTTCGACCTGACCCGCGAGCGCATCCGGCAGATCGAGACGCAGGCGCTGCGCAAGCTGCGACTCCCCATCCGGGCCCGGCGGCTGCGGGCCATGGTGGACAAGTAGACCAGCAGCTACTCTCACCGGTCATGAGTCGCAAGGTCGAACGGAGCGACGCCGAGTGGAAGGCGATGCTGACGCCGGAGCAGTACGAGGTCACTCGCCGCAAAGGCACCGAGCGTGCCTTCACGGGGGCCTACTGGGACACCAAGGACGCGGGCACCTACCGCTGCATCGCGTGCGACGAGCCGCTCTTCACGAGCGACGACAAGTTCGACTCCGGGTGCGGCTGGCCGAGCTTCACCCGGCCCGCGACCCCCGAGGTCGTGGAGGAGGCAGACGACCGCAGCCACTTCATGCACCGCACCGAGGTGCTGTGCCGCGCGTGCGGCGCGCACCTGGGCCACGTGTTCGACGACGGTCCGCGACCTACCGGCCTCCGCTATTGCATCAACTCCGCGTCACTGAAGCTCGAGCCGAAGCTCAAGTAGCGGGCGGGGGGCGGACGGACGGCGAGCCGTTGGTCTCGGTGGGGGGCGCAGCATCGGCAGGGGGACGCGCGCTCGGGGTCTTCTCCTTGGCCACCTCCTTGGCCACCTCCTTGGCCGGCTGCTCGCTCCCCACCTCCAGCTCGCACTCGCCGAAGACGACCTGCATCTTCCCGTTGGCGGGCGCGAGCTTCACCTCGAGCGACTTGGCGCGGATGACCGTGTTGTCCTTCACCGTGCCCGACAGCTGCACCAGGTCCGCGTCGAACTCGCCGGCGAGCTCGCCCTGCGACTTCATCTCCGCCACCTTGACCTTGCCGTGCACCGCGCCGCTCGTGCTCACCGAGAGCGCCGGTGCGGTCAGATCGCCCTCGACCCGGCCCTTCACTTCGATGGGACAGTCTGACGTGAGCGACCCCTTGAACTGCGTCCCTTCCTCCACCAGCGTCTTGCGACCGTTCATCGTTGCCTCCCGCCTTTGCCGGTTTTCTCGCTGGGCCGTTCCTTCTTCGGCTGGATCTTCATGCGCAGGTAGCACCCCGGCTCGAAGGCGAACCGCGTGTTCTCCGCAGGCTGCTCGACCGCCCCCACCATCGAGCCGCCGGCGCTCACCACGAGCTGCGTGACGCCGACGATGCCCGGCGTCTCGCGCTCGACGAACTTGCCGTGGATGGTGATCTTCCCGGCGCCGCGGATCTGGCAGCCGGAGAGCAGGCCGGACTTGCCGACCACCAGCTCGGTTCCCTCGCCCAGCGCGATGGTGCACTGCTCGAACAGGCTCTCGATCTCCACCGAGGCTCCGGCGTCGAACTCGAGCGCGGCGTTGCGCAGCACGTCGCCCTTGCCGAAATAGCGCTTGATGCGCCCCGTGGCGTCGCCGCCCGGCTGGAGGCCCGGCGCGTCAGCGTTCGTGAGGTTGGCGTTCTTGACGTTGACGCCGTCGAGCTTGGCGTCGCGCAGGCGCGCGCCGACCAGGCTCGCCTCCTCCAGGTTCGCGTCGGTGAGGATCGCACTGGTGAGGTCGGCCTCGTCGAGCTTGGCGGTGGAGAGGTCGGCGTCGGAGAGGTCTGCGTGGGAGAGCTGCGCGGCGACCAGGTTGGCGCCGCCGAGCTTGGCCGAGTCGAGCTGGGCGTGCGTCAGCCGCGCGCCGCCGAGGTCGGCCCCCTGCAGGTTGGCCCCTTCCAGGTTGGCCCGGTTGAGGTTCGCCCCTACCAGGTTCGCGCCCTGGAGGTTCGCGCCCTCGAGGTCGGCGTTCTCGAGGTTGGCCTCCCGCAGGTCCGCGCCGGCCAGGAAGGCCTCGCGGAGGCTCGCGTTCTTGAAGATGGCCTTGGCCAGCCGAGCGCCCTCGAAGTTGGCCCCATCGAGGTCGCAGCGGCGGAAGCTGACGCCTTCCAGCATGGCCTTGGGCATGACCAGGCCGCGCAGGTCTGCGCGCTCGACTTTTTCGCCGCTCTTGATCTTCCTCAGGACGACGTCTGCGGTGAGCTCGGGCATGACGATTGGTTGCCTCCTCAGGGTCAGGGCTGCGCTACGTATTTGTCGCGCGCCTCCTCGAGGAACGACTCGAGGTGCACGAGCTTGCGATCGAACGGAAGGCGTTCGATTTCCTTGATCCGATCCACCTCGCCGAGGCGCGCCAGTACGAGCTGGATGTCGAGAAGCGTCCGGTCGCGCGCCTTGCGCAGCTCCTTCTTCTGCTCTTCTGCCTCGCGGGTCCAGGACTTTGCGGCGGCCTCGAAGGCGACGTGCTCGCGGCGAAGGCGCGCGGTGAGCTCCGCCACCCGCTCGCGCTCGCCCGCGCGCGTGGCGTCGGGCACGGCCTTCCGGACCTGCTCCTTGTAGTCGCGGAACCGCGCGACGATGCGCCCCGCCAGCACCAAGTCGATGCCGGTCGTGGCGGCGATGTCCCCCGGCGTCGCCAGGAGCATCGCCTCCAGCGTCGTCAGGCCAGCGGCGTACAGCTTGTCCACCGTGACCTTCTTCACGTCCGGCACCTGCAGCAGGAGCGACTGGAGGATCACCGCCTCGCGCTGAGACCGATCGAGGTCGAGCGCGAAGGCCTGCGGCATGACCGCGGAGAGCTCCTCGTAGGCGCGCAGGATGTTGGCGCGGCGATCCCCGTCGATGCTCCGACTCCCGTTCTTCCCCGACCCGTTCAGCGCCTCGGAGAAGAGGTCGAGCGCCGCGCACAGCTCGGAGAGCTCGAGCCGGTCGGCTGCCCGCCGCAACGACTTGAGGGCGGGCTCGCAGATGCCGATCCAGTCGACCGTCGCGTCGCTCCAGCGCAGGTCGATCATGAAGTCGCGCACCTGACGGACGTGGTTCGCGGCGAGCTGCGCGAAGAGCGAGCGCACCTCCGCGAGGTCGGTCAGCAGGACGTCGACCTTGGGCGAGGAGCCGGGCGGGCGCTCGAGCGCCGCGAACCCCTGCTCGACGTCGCTGGCCAGCAGCCGCTCGAACGTGTCGGCGATCGAGGCCACGCCGTCGGCCGGAGTGAGGTCGGGTGCAGTCGGGCGCGCGGGCGGCACCGACTCGATCTTGAGCGTGGGCGTCTTCGAGGGGGTCGGCTGCGCCAGGGAGGTCGTCGGCGCCGGCTTCGTGGGCGCGTTGATGTTCATCGCGGGTGCTGCCGGGCGAGGCTGAGAACGGGGAGCGCCGCCGATCTCGATGGTGCGCGAGACGATGACCGGAGGCCCGGGAGGCTGGGCCGGGGCAGGGGCCGGCGGCTTCGACGCCTGGGGAACGGGCGGCTTCACCGCCGGCGCGTCGGGCTTCGCAGGCGCCCCGGGCCCGCTCCCATCCTTGGGCGGCTTCGTGAAGACGCTCATCGACGAAGGTCCAAGATACCAATCTATCGAGAGGGAAGATCTGAAGGTGGAGGAGGCGACGTCGATTCACGTCCACATCCTCACCTCAGGTAGGGACCTCCGCGCGATGACGCGTCGCGTGGTCGTCGCGAGGGGAGGTTTCGGTGGCGCCCGCCGTAGGTGGGAGACATGAGGGCTGGCTTGCTCGGGTGGCTGGCGGCGATCGCGCTGGTGAGCGCCTGCTCGGGTGCCTCGAATCCGCTGGAAACGAAGCCCGGCACGGGCGTCGACGGCGGAGGCGGGTCGAGCGGTGGGGGTTCGAGCGGCGGAGGGAGCAGCGGTGCAAGCAGCACCAGCAGTAGCGGTGGCGGCGGCACGAGCTGCACCAGCGGCACGACGTGCAGCGACGGCAGCCACATGAAGGTTTGCACGTCCACGAACGCCGCGGGAGAGTGCGAGGCGATCACGTACTCCATCGACAGCGCCGCGTTCACCTGTGCGGGCTGCACCGCGTGCGAGTCGGTCCAGGCGCAGGCCTCCGAGGCATGCGCCAGCGTTGGCAGCAGCAGCGGCGGGAGCTCCAGCAGCAGCGGCGGTACCAGCAGCGGGGGAAGCTCGAGCAGCAGTGGTGGCAGTTCGAGCAGCGGGAGCTCCGGGAGTGGCAGCGGGGGCAGCTCCAGCAGCAGCGGCGGAAGCTCGAGCAGCGGCAGCGGCAGCAGCAGCGGCGCGGTCGACGCCGGGGCCACCGACGCCACCTGCCAGGCCGACGCGTCCACCTGTGTCACGTGCTGCCAGGGCATCCACGCCGCCGGCCTCGATGCCCTCATCGCGGACATCCAGGCCTGCGACTGCGGCACCAGCGGCGGCTGCCAGACTGCCTGCGCCACCGAGTTCTGCTCGAATGGGAGCATCACCACCAGCGGCGACGCCTGCGAGGTGTGTCTGGACGACTCCCTCGCCGCCGATGGCGGCGCGTGCGTCTCCTCGCTGACGACGTCCTGCGACGCCAATGCGGACTGCACCGCCTACCTCGACTGCGCGGACGGCTGTCCCCAGTAGACCCGGAAGCACGCCCATGTACACTCCGCGCCATGCGCTGCCCGCGTGATGGTACCGAGCTCAAGGCGAGGATCTACGAGGCTGACATCGAGATCGACGAGTGTCCGACGTGCAAGGGGACGTTCCTCGACAAGGGCGAGCTGGAGCGCATCCAGGCAGCCATCGAGAAGGACCATCGAAAGGACCTGGGTGGCCCGGTCGACTCCGTGCGAGCCGAGCTGGAAGCGGAGCGCGAGGAGGCCCTGCCGCTCGTCGACTGCCCAAGGTGCGGCGCTTCGATGGAGCGCCGCCGCTACGGCCTCGGCTCGCAGACGGTGATCGACGCTTGCCCCCAGGGTGACGGTCTCTGGCTCGACCGTGGCGAGCTGGAGGAGCTGGAGCGGTTCTACGAGCGCAGCCAGGACGAGGTGGAGATCCCGATCATGTGGCGCATCTGGGCCGCGGTGAAGGGGAAGGTCGCCGCGAAGAAGCGCGGCTGACCTTGTCTCAGAACGCCTTCGCGCAGCGCACCCCGACCAGCGTGCTCGAGGTTGCCGGAGCGTAGCCCTGGCGGACCTGGGTGCGGGCAACGCCCGCGCTGGCGCTGAACCATGCGCCGCCCTTCGCCACCTTCTGGTCGTGGGCGCAGGCGAGGGACAGGTCGTACGGGCAGTAGTCCGACGCCGTCCATTCCCGGACGTTGCCGGTCATGTCGCGCAGCCCCTCCGGCGTCGTGTCGCCGCTCGCCGAGCCCACCTCGCACGTCCCCTCCTTGGGTCGCCCGATGCACGCCCGGCCGACCGGGGAGGTGTCGCCCCAGGCATAGAGTCGCTTGGCCGTGCCGCTCGCCGCGTACTCCCACTCGTCCTCGGTCGGCAGCCTTCGTCCGAGCCAGGCGCAGTACGTCGCCGCCTGCAGCTGCGTCACGCAGTTGATGGGGTGGCGGTCGCTTCCGGGACGGGCGCCGTTGCAGAACTCGTCGGTGCCGGCGGCCGTGCACTGGCCTGCCGCCACGCAGCGCGCGTACTGCGCCACGGTGACCTCGTCCTTCTGGAGGAGGAAGGTGGGAAACGACACGTCGTGGACGGGGCGCTCGTCGATGGCGCCCAGCTCGTAGCCGAGGCGGAACACGGCGGCGGGGAAGGCGACCATGGGCGACTCCTGCGCCACCTGCTGCGCCGCGACGGAAGCGGTGTCACCGGAGCTCGCGGCCGACGGAGCCGGAGCCGCTGGCGGAGTCGACAAACTCGGCGGCGGGACAGAGGCCGTGACCGACGCCAGCGCCGTCGTGGAGGGCACAGTCTGGGTCGGGCGCCCTTTCCACAGCCACACCCCACCACCCGCAAACAGGACCACGAGGGGCGTGGCAACCAGCCACGCGCGCGAACGGGGCGCAGCCTGGCTCGGCGCGGGCCCCGTGACCGATGTGGCCGGCGCAGTCACGGGCGGAGCGAGTGCGGGAGCGGCTGGCGGAGCTGGTGCCATCGCGGGCCCTGGCACCGGCTGGCCTCTGGCGAGGGCCTTCTCGGTCTCCGTCCCGACGAAGAAGGGGCGCGCGAGCTTGGGCGGCGCCGCCAGCATCCCCGCCGTCAGCTGCGCCGTGGCTGCAGTCGCGAGATCGACGTCGTGGTGTCCGCGGCCCGCCAGTATGGGCTCGAGCGCCGCGAGGGTCTGCCGGGCGTCCTGGAACCGCGCGCCGGGGTCGCGGACCACACAGCGGGCGAACCACACATCGAACCCCTCGGGCAGCGTGCCGAGGCCGAGATCTGCAGCCCGAAGCGACGCAGGGTCCAGCTCCCCCAGCGTGAGCTCCCGCAGGAACTCGGTGATCGAGGGGGACTCGAGGTGCACGCTGCGCCAGTACCAGCTGCCCGTCAGGAGGTAGAAGGCGATGAGCCCCAGCGCCCAGACGTCGGTGGCGGGGGTGATCCTGGGACCGCGCGAGGTCTGCTCGGGGGCCATCCACAAGGGCGTGCCCAGCGCCGCAGTCCCGGTCGCCCGCACGTCAGCGGCAGCACGGGCGATGCCGAAGTCGAGGACTTTGAGGGTGTAGGGCTCGCCGGGGCGCCGGGATTTCGCCAGGAAGATGTTCTCCGGCTTCAGGTCCCGGTGCACGATGCCTGCGTCGTGGGCTGCGCCGACGGCGTGGCACAGCATGCGGAAGACGAGCAGCGCCTCGCCGGGCGACAGGGTCTTCACGCGGGCGACGTGGTCGCCGAGGTCCTCGCCCTCCAGCAGCTCCATCGCGATCCACGGCATGCTCGTCGCGGCGTCCACCCCCGCGCCGATGACGTTGACGACGTAGTCGCTCTCGATCCGGGCCCCCGCTCGCGCCTCCTGCTCGAAGCGCTTTCGCATCGCCTCGTCCTCGACGTACTGCGGATGGAGCAGCTTCAGCGCCCGCAGTGCGCCCGTCGAGAGCTGCTCGGCGATGTAGACCGCGCCCATGCCTCCCTCCTTGAGCGGCCGCACGATCTTGTAGTCGCCGCCGAAGAGCGCCCCCGGCGACAGACGCGAAAAGGACATGCGCGGCCCAGAGTACACGACCCGCCAAGGCTGGTGCGGCTCTGGACAATCCGCTAGATGTCGACTCCCTGTCACCCCACGATGTCCTCCAGCGATCCCCGCCTCATACCGCCGCCGCCCTCCTCGCGGCGAACACCGCCGAGCGAGGCCACGTTCTTCCGCGACCTCTTCAGCGATCTGAGCCTGCACATCGAGTGGCTCGAGCAGGTGATCGAGGTCCTGCCGGAGTCGGGGGCGTCCAGCAACCTCCGCGGCTGGGCCAAGGCGCTGCGGGACCTCCACCACGCGCTCGAGCACGTGCAGGTCCACCTGGACGACAAGCGCTTCGGCCTGCTCTTCCAGCTGGACGCGCCGCTCGCCGCCTTCCTCAGCCGCCTCTACGCCTGGTGCGAGGAAATCTCCCAGGACTTCGAGGTTCTCGCCAACAAGCTGAAGCGGGACGAGCCCGTGGTCGGCGTGTTCTCGCACAAGGCGGTGAACGACTCCTACGCCCAGTTCCAGCGCCTGAGCGAGGCGCTGCGCGAGTCTCTGGCCGAATCCCGCCCCATGACGCCGGAGACGCAGGCTGCCTGGAAGACGTTCGACAGCGACTTCGAGGAGCTGCTCTGGGCGACCGAGTGGCTCCACCTGAGCCTGGCCGCACAGCCGGGAAGCTGACTCCTGGAGCGCCGTCCGTCATACTTGCCCTGTGAAGTTCGCCGGTCGCTCCAGCCGCATCTCCCTGCTGACCGCCCTGGGGGGCTGGCTCGCTGTCGTCGTCCTCGCCTGCTCGCAGAACACCGAGCGCCCGCCCGAGCTCGGCGACTGCGTCAAGGTCGGTGACGCCAGCTGCCCGACGCCGGTCTCCGGGAGCGGAGGTGGCTCGGGTCCGACCGGGGGCGACTCCGGGGCGAGCGACGTCTTCACCACGAGCGACACCTCGACCGCCTGCGGGACGGCGCAGGACTACTTCACGACCAACACCTCGTGCGCGCCGTGCATCGAGGGTGTCAGCGGCGCGGGCTGCTGCGGGGCCGATCTGGCCTGCTCCGGCCAGACCGCGTGTCTGGCCCTGCTCCAGTGCATGCTCGCGTGTCCGTCCACCAACGTGACCTGCGCCGACACCTGCGAGACCGACAACCCGTCGGGGGTCGCGGCCTACAACGACTTCGCGTCGTGCCTGCTGCAGAACTGCAGCCCGCAGTGCCCCACGCTGCCGACCGGCGGAGCGAACGATCTGTAGCCAGCGAGTGTCGGCAGCGCTTCGAATCTGGCACGAACTCCCGACGAGCCGGACTAGCCTGCCGCCCGCATGGGTCTGCGTTCAAGGCGACTGCGCCGCCTCCTCCTCGGTGATCGCCCGCGCGCAGTTCTGCGGTTCGTCGTTCCGACCTTCCTCGCGGTCGCGATGGACATCGCCCTCCGCGGGCGCTCGCTCGCGGTCTTTCCCCCGAAGGAGTGGCTGAACTACTTCGGCTCGTCACTGGCCAGCGCTGGCGTGTGGGGAGGCTCCCTCTGGCTGGCGACGCGGCTTCTCCCCGCCAGGCACTGGCCCGCACGCCTCGCGCTGGGCCTCTACGCGGGCCTCGTCGTCTTCCCCCTCGCCACGTTCTCGTTCGGAGGGCAGCTCCTCTACTACCGGGTCTTTCACGCCTACATGGCGCGTGACACGGTCCGCCTCGGCATCGCCCTGCGGGGTACGCTGGGAGCCTGGCTCGCGTCGTGGGGGGCCTCGGTCGTGGTCATGGCCGTCGTCGGCGCGGCGGCCACGGCGCTCATCCTCTCGCAGGCCCGTCGCGCGGCGCGCCACGTCCGCGGCGCGACCATCGCCATCCCGCTCGCGGGCTTCGGCCTCGCGGCCTACTGCTTCTGGTCCGATTTCGTCGAGTCGCGGTCGCTCCAGGCCGCACCACCCGACACGTGCTTCATCCACGGCGTCGCGCACGCGGTCCACGACGGCGTGACGGGCAAGGGCTGGGCGCGCCGCGGCATCTCGCTTCGCGAGCCCGCTCCGCTGCCACCGCTCACGCCGCCCGCGCGCCGACCCAGCGTCCTGCTCGTGATCAGCGAGAGCGTGCGCGCGGACGCCATGTGCTCTGCTCCCTCACTCGGGTGCGTATCGCGGTTCCTCGATCCCGTGGCGCCGGACCGTGTCGCACTGGGGCGCCTGACGACGCAGTCCTCCGGGACGTTCACGTCCTGCGTCATGCTCTGGACGGGCCTCGGCCCCGACGCCGACTTCGCGACCATGCACCACGCGCCCGTGCTCTGGGAGGTCGCGCACGCGCTCGGCTACCGCACAGCGTACATCGGGGCGCAGAACCTGCGATACGACGACTTCGGAGCGTTTCTCGAGCGCGCCTCCATCGACGTCCAGGCCAGCGCCATCGATCTCGGGTATGCCGCGGACCCGCACATCGGCGCGCCCGACGAGAACGCGACGGCGCGGCTGCTCGACTTCGTGAAGGGCGAGGTCCCCCCCGGACAGCCGTACTTCGCGGTGCTGCACCTCTCGAACACTCACTGGCCCTATCGCGTAGACCCCGCCCTGCAGCCCTTCGCGCCGCACGACGACTCGCCCATGAGCGACGTGGAGCTCCTACACAACCACTACCGGAACAGCGTCCTCATGCAAGAGCGCACCGTGGCCGAGCTCGTGCGTGCGTTGCGCGCGACGCCGGGCTGGGACGACACCGTCGTGCTCTTCCTGTCTGATCACGGCGAGCAGTTCCGCGAGCACGGAGGGCTCTATCACCTGTCGTCGCTCTTCGAGGAGCAGGTGCGCATCCCCGGGTGGATCCTGGCGGGGGCGCGTGGCCTGACGCCGCTGCAGCGCGCGGCCCTGCCGGCGTGGGCCGGGCGCCGGACATACACGCAGGACGTCAACGCCACGCTGCTGGACGTGATGGGGGTGCTCGACCAGCGATCCGGGTTCCCTTTCGCCGATCGGCTCACGGGTCGATCGCTGATCCGGCCGCCGTCGTCGGACGAGCCGCGCGTCCTGCTGTCCACGGCGAGCGGAGTCTGGGAGCCGGACGATCCGAAGTACGGGGCCATGCAGGGGGACATCCTCGCCGTGAAATCCGCGGGAGGCGCGTGGTGGTGCTTCGACATCCGGAGCGATCCCGACGAGACCTCTCCACGCGGCATGGTCCCGGGCTGTGCCCCGCTCATCGACCTCGCGACGCGCCGCTTCAGCTCGCAGTGAATCGGCGGGGGCGAAGCGTCGTCCAACGATCGTGGGGGGGCGTCGACGGACTCGACGACGTTCCGTTTCCCCACCATCGTCTCCATCCTCCTCCAGGCTCGACGTGAGCCAGAGCTTGGTAGACAATCTTAAGAGGAGGCTCTTCCCATGTTCCCTCGCCCGTCGTTCCTTGCCGTGGCTGCCGCCACGATGTTCGGCTCCCTCGTCGCTTTCAGCCCCGGCACCGCCCACGCCGTCGTGCTCTCCGCCTGCGGCAACATCGATCTGTCGGGGAACGAGACCTGCCAGTTCGAGACGTCGGGGGGCTGCACGGGGAACTGCACCGCTCCGAACTTCCAGCTGCAGTGCTCGGCCGACCTCGAGGCGAGCTGCAGCGGTCAATGCAACGCGAGCGCCAGCGCGAGCTGTGACATCACCTCGTGCGAGAGCAGCTGCACCGGTGGCTGCTCGGCCGGCAACTTCAGCTGCTCGGGCTCCTGCAGCACCGATTGTAGCGGACACTGCTCGGCCCAGTGCTCGTCGAGCGCAAACCAGTCCGAGTGCATGGGTTCCTGCCAGGAGACGTGCGATTCGAGCTGTAGCGCCAGCTGCAGCGGCCAGCCGCCGAGCTGCAGCCCGGTGACCTGCCAGGCCGCATGTCAGGGCAGCTGCACGGCCCAGGCCAACCTCAGCTGCCAGATCAACTGCCAGGCGAGCGGGAGCGCGAGCTGCGAAGCGAACTACACCGGCGGGTGCCAGGCGACGTGCTCGGAGCCCCAGGGTGCGCTTTTCTGCAACGGGCAGTACGTCAACGTCAACGCCACCAACTTCGAAGCGTGCACCCAGCAGCTCGCGAGCCTGCTGAACATCAACGTCTCGGCCGAGGGCAGCTGCTCGGGGAACACCTGTTCGGGCCAGGCGGCAGCCTCCTGCGGGCAGATCGCGCCGGGTGCAATGCCGATGTCGGAGGGCTTCCTGGCGCTCGGCTTCGGCCTGGGCATCGCCGGTGCGGTCCGCCGCCGCGTCCGCAACGCGAAGAAGTAACTCTCAGCGCTCGACGAGCACGGTGAGCGAACGGGCGGCGACGGACAGGGTCGTCGCCCCCAGCGCCGTCTCTTGTCCCATGGGTAGTCGGTGGTGCTCCCCCCCGACGACGGGCGCCCCGTCGACGACGGACCGAAAACCGTGAACGCACCCCCTTTCACCGAGCGAGCCGCCCCGCGCGATGGCAGCAGCGCCACGCGAAGCGTGGCGCGAGGCTGCAGTCTGGGGTCGAGGTCGAGGTCGGGGTCGAGACACACAGAAACGGGGGCCTTCACGATGCCGTCGGCATACGTGAGAGCGCCTGAACGCTTGAGAGGACGACCGAAGATGATCTGTCTTGGTCGCTGTCACGAAGCACCTCCTCTGTACCCGTCGAGCGTCTCGTTTTCCTCGACGTGTGTTGCGGTTTGGATTCGCGACGGGTCCTTCGTGTCGGTGACTTCTCCTTTCTGGTCCGCGAGCGGACCTTCGTGCTCGTGGAGCGGGACGTCTCGGGCCAGAACGGGCCGCCCTGGTCCTCGAGAGGCCCGCGTTGTTCTTCGAAAGGCCCGCGCTGTTCTTCGAACGG
>Ga0326727_10004753_pt1 | contig 40033 bp, 34 predicted proteins | sample MB2enrmetagenome_FD_207643 | JGI IMG/M metagenome (GOLD analysis project Ga0326727, IMG submission 207643) | Lab enriched peat soil microbial communities from McLean, Ithaca, NY, United States - MB29MY | ecosystem: Environmental > Terrestrial > Soil > Wetlands > Peat | place: USA: New York...
TGCATCCGCGCGATTGAGGGTCGCAGGCTGACGGACGAAGCCGGCCCAATCGGCTGCCAAGGGTAATCTCCACAACATACGGAGGCGTATAACCGATCAAGACTGATGGGGTTGGCAGTGGAATGATTTATATCAGGTGATGAGAACTATTGGCAATATCTTTGTAAATAATCTTGCTGTCATCATCCGTTGCATGGTGAGCCACTTATGATGCGGTGTAGCGTGGGGTGGAGAGGCGGCTCTCCGCCCCATGCTGATGGTTATGTACGATTCGCCTCCCTTCCGCAATGAACTTCCGCAATCAGAACGTTACGGACTCAGATATGTCGGCCGCGGGTATGGCGATTGTTCCGCTGGTCTTGTTGGTGCCGCTGGTCTTCACAATCCCGCCGCCATTGTCGATGGCCGTCGTGTTGTCGTAAATGTCGTTGTTATCGAGGCGGATCTTCGACCCTGTATCAGAGTGGACCCCGGTGGTATTGGCTGTGATCAAGGAGCTGGCCACGCTGATCGTGGCGCCATAATTAGCGTAAACACCATACCCACTTTGTGTGAGCACGGAGCCGGTGATCTCGGTGACCCCGGTGCCGGTCGCGACGGCATAACCATTTCCAGCACCCATGATGGTGACATTTTGCAGCGAAGTTTTGACAGGTCCGGCGCCTTGGTTGACAATAAAGCCGGAGTTGCCTGCTGAACCAGGCGAGGCATCAATGATAGTGTTTCGCACTACAACATTCTGAGCAGCATTGGCAAGATTATAAATGCCAGTAACACTCGATCCAATGAGGGACTCGATCCGGGAGTTCTCAACGGTCATATTCCCTGCGCCTGCAAAATAAATGCCCATGGCCGTGATGTTCATGATCCTGCAGTTGTCGACGATCACGGTGCCGCCGCTTGCGACATTTATGCCTTCACTAGCTGTACCCAGGCCGTTGATGGTGAGATTCTGCACAATGACATTGGCCGAGGCCGAAATGCTGATTCCATTGCCGCTGGTGTAGGTAATACTGCCGAGATTGTTGCCATCGATGGTGACAGACTGCGCGATGGACACCGCGCCGAAGTCACCCGCGTCCTTGGCGGTGATCATGCCGCCCGCAGTGGTCTTAGCCAGCGCGCCTGTGAAGGTGGCGCAGGGCGAGGCGAAGGTGCAAGTGTTGGAATCGTTGCCGCTCCCGGAAACCCAGGTGTGCGCGATGGTGGTAGCGGAGATGGAAGCCGTGCAGAAGAGCACGGCGGCTGACGCGAGCGCTATGTTGCGAATCTTCATGGAAATCTCCTCTCTTGAATTTGAGTAGCCTGGGGATAAACACATCCGCGCGATTGAGGGACGCAGGCTGACGGACGGAGCCGCCCAAATCGGCTGCCAAAGGCAATCTTCGCAACATCCGGAGGCGTGTAACTGATCAAGACTGATGGGGTTGGCAGCAGAATAATTTATATCAGGGGAAGAGAACGATTGGCAATATCTTTGTAAATAATCTTGCTGTCTCCATCCGCTGCATGGTGAGCCACTTATGACGCGGTGTAGCATGGTAGGGAGGAGAGCCGATTCTCCTCCCTTGCCGGTTGCCTTTGTACGATTCGCATTCCTTCCGCAATGGCCATTTCTTCCTAAGACCCAAAAACAATTATGGTGGAGGCGGCGGGAGTCGAACCCGCGTCCGAAATCGCTGTCAGCCAGGAGTGTTCATGCTTTGCCCGGTTCCATTGGGTTCGCTCCTGGCGCTCAGAACGGGCAAGATGCGCTAGAAACTAGTCCGATGATCTCGCGGTTACAACACGGACCGAGCCGTAAACCGCCAGCCTACTGTATGACGTCCGCTCACAGCCCATAGGCAAAGCCGTGGAAGACGGCAGCTTAATTAATTAAGCTGCAAGTGGCAGACTATAGTCGGCAACTTTGTTTTTGCAGGCGATTACAGGTGCCCACACCCTGACATGACTCCTAAGCCACAATCGATCCCGTCGAAACCGTGACGCCCCCGTAATACTGCACATTTCTGCAATTCCGGAAAAATGCCCAGGTGCGAGCCGGAACAACTGGCTCGTGCTGCTACATCCATTCTACGCCGAATCCGGTTTTGCCGCTCGCCTACTGCTTCTCCAGATCGATGCTCTCGTACTCGTGGCGGATGATGGCGGCGCGAATCTCCGCCGGAGTCTTGCCCAGCTTGGTTTGCTGATAGGCGAAGAAGCCCTCCTTGGCGCAATGCGAGCACTCCGTCGAGTGCGCCGTCTCATAGCAACTGTGCAGGCTGGTGTGGCCCAGGGCGCGGTCGCAGCGGCAGTAGCAGGGAAGCTGGTAGATCACGCTGCTGATCTGGATCGCCTGCTGATAGCAGTGCACCTGCCATGGATAGTGGAAGTGTTCGCCGGTGAGTTGCTTGCCGGAGAGAATCGGCGGCACAGCTTTGAGATTGAGCGGCGCGGAGGGATGGTAGGCGGGAATATCGTCGGCCGGATTCGACCACTGCGCGAAGTTTGCCGCAGTCACGGCGCAGACAGCAAGGCCGAGAACCCAGCGGCGCTGCATCCAGTTGTTCGTCATTAGACCCTCCTGGTGCCTATTTCAATTCTAGACTGGTGCATATGTGAATCGAAAGTCTGAGCGACGATCAGAGCCACAAAGGGTATACGAGCGTCGATTTTGGCGCAAAAAAAGGCGGCACGAACGTTCTTGCTGTTCGTGCCGGGAGGCCAGTGACGCAAACTACATCCAGTAGGGAGGATGCCTCCTCCAAGACTGGAATATATACATCATAGCATAGGTTCGGAAGATGTCAAATACAAAAATCGAAATTATTTTGATTGTCGGACGTGCGTTCCTTAAGGCGATGCAGTGTCCTATTTTAAGACATTTTCTATGAGAAACAACCCGCCCAGCTGGCGTTCAGCACAGTTATAACGATATAAATCGCTTTTTATCATGTACTTCTGTAGACTTGAAGACGGTTTTCTCAGGTATTTATTGTGGACTCAAGGCGAGGTAAATGCCGCTTTCCTGACATTTTTCTTATCTTTGGCAGCTCTCCAACGCCCCCGAAAACAGCCTGAATATGTACCAGGAGGATACTGGCTATAAATCCAGATTTCAGGATTTACAGGTTTATCCACAGCTTCTGAGGCCCCAACAACCGCCCGAACCTGTGTAAAAAGTTATCCCTTTTGCAGAAGGACGCGCCGGGCAGCGGCCCAACCTTCCTTGATGATCTGGCGAGCGCGGCTCACCGCCAGCGAGTCCGCGGGAACGTCTCTGGTGATGCAGGAGCCGGCTCCGACGTAAGCTCCATCGCCCACGGTGACCGGCGCCACCAGCGTGGAATCGCTGCCGATAAATGCGCCCTTGCCGATGATCGTCTTGTTCTTGTTGATGCCGTCGTAGTTGCAGGTGATAGTTCCCGCGCCGATATTGCTTCCCTCGCCGACTTCTGCATCGCCCAGGTAAGTGAGGTGGTTGGCCTTCGCTCCCTTGCCCAGCCGGGCCTTCTTAGTCTCGACAAAGTTGCCCACATGAGCGTCCTCGCCGATCTCGCTGCCCGGACGCAGGTGCGCGAAGGGACCGATTTTGGCTCCATCCGCGACGGTGCTCTCGGTGAGCACGCAGCTCTGGCGAACCAGCACATCGCGGCCCAGAATGCAGTTTTCAATCACCGTGAAGGACCGGATCCGGCAACCGGCGCCGATTTTGGTGCGGCCCAGCAACTGCACAAACGGCTCGATCAGTGCATCGGCCGCAATCTCAACCTCGGCATCAATCACGCAGGTCTCCGGCCGCTGGACGGTCGCGCCCGGCCATTTAGAATTCGCTTCCACTCGAAAACTCCTCTTGAACAAACTCACCAATCTCTTCTCTCCCATTGTAGTTTCCCGATTCGAGGCGCTGAACGGCGACGCTGGCCCCGCGTGAAAGAGGAAATTTGGGCTACCCGGTTTTGAGCGTTCGTAAGCTGCGCCACCCGCGAAAAAGCGGGCTTTTGGGGCAAAAGAATTCCACAGACGTTGATTCCATTGGGCTTAGAAATTATCTGCAAAGTTTTCCGGGAAAATTTATACCCCCCGGGAGTATAGGAGGGGGGTGGGGTGCCTTTTTGGTACTGGTTTTGAGAGTTGTATTGTTAGCTCGTTAGTCATCATGACGCGGACCTTTCTTTTCACTCCAGATTGATTGTGCGCCAATAGGGAATAATTATCTGCAAGAACTGGCCGTCCAGCCGGAGGCTCGCTATTCGCTCGCATGAGGTTCGTGGTCTCCTTCCTAGCGTCCGATATCCAATGCGGCGGATTGGGATTCGTGGTCTCCCAGGTCTCAATTTGTTTTTGCGGCTAGGGTGGGATAACTTCATCCATATATAGATTCTGTGAATCTGTATCAAATTGCTTCATTGAATCGAAACTTCATACGGCGCACAATAACACTATGAGAACCAATATCAATCTGGACGAGGATGTTTACCATCACGCAACTCTGTACGCCAAGAGGAGGGGAGTCACGCTGCGCAAGGCTATTTGTGAGCTGGCGCGTAAAGGCATAGAGGCGATGCAATCCGACGCTCTTCGCCTAACTTGGTTCGAGCGCCAAACGGTCTGCTGATCTTTAGGGGAAAAGGCAGGGTCATTACGCCCGAGATGGTAAAGGCAGCTCTGAAAGAAGACGATTGAGGCCGTCGACTTAGCGGGGAGCGGTACAGCAAGCAATTGCTGATTCTAGAGTGATTGCCTGGGCCATGCACTGGTGGAGTTTATATTTACTGCGCCTTCTGATGCGCTATCACAAAATCCTTGATCCGGTCGTAGACCTGGCTGGTCACAATGCCGCGCTCCACCAGGTCCTGCTTGGTGCGGTAAGGCCGGAAGCGAACGATGCGCCCCGCCCAACTCGGCGTCATGCCGGGAACCTTCAGCAGCTCCTCTACGCTGGCGTGATTGATGTCCACACGCATCTCCGGCCGCGGAGCCGTTGTAGATGTTTTCGATGTGCCGCGAGTGTCCCGATCCTGGTTCTGCGCCGTCATGGCCAGGCAAAGGCCCAGCATCGCAACTGCTGCCGCCGTCAATCGCATCCTTACTCGCACGGCTCCATTCTCCGCCCTGCTCCACCTTGTCCGCAAGAAAAAGATTTGACACAACGCCGGGTTTTCCCTTAATCTCAAAATCAGATGCAGAGCCACCGCCATCACGGTCATCACCATCATCATGGAAACTCCATGCCGGCGGACTGCCATGGCCTGAAGTAATCGGCCAGAGAGATCGAAAAACGAAGCCCGCCGGCAAATCAGCCCGCGGGCATTTTTATGTGTTCCGGTAAAATCCAAACCAAGGAAAATCATGAGCAATCCGAACCCCACAATCGATTTCGACAAGATGGACGGCCTCGCGCCCGGCATTGTGCAGGATGCGCGCACCGGCGAGGTGCTGATGCTGGGCTTCCTCAACTCCGTCAGCTACGCAAAAACCCTGGAGACCGGCTTCGTCACCTTCTGGAGCCGCACCCGCCAGAAGCTGTGGATGAAGGGCGAAACCAGCGGCAACCGGCTGCGCGTCATCTCCGCCGCCACCGACTGCGACAACGATGCGCTGCTCTTTCGCGTTGTGGTCGAGGGCGACGGGCTCGTATGCCACGAGGGCACGGTCAGTTGCTTCACCAAGCCCATTCCAGTGAACGCCGCCAATCAGCAATCTGAAAACCAGAAAGAGGTCAACCGTGGCTAACAAGCTCAGACTCGGCATTCCCAAAGGTAGCCTTCAGGATGCCACCATCGCTCTCTTCAAGCGCGCCGGATGGAACATCTACGCCGACGGCCGCTCCTACTTTCCCTCCATTGACGATCCGGAGATCGAGTGCATGTTGATTCGCGCCCAGGAGATGGCCCGCTACGTCGATCACGGCGTACTCGACGCCGGTCTTACCGGAATCGACTGGGTGGTCGAGAGCGGCCTCGAGGTCACCAGCGTCACCACCCTCACCTACGCCAAGCAGAGCCGCCGCAAAGTGCGCTGGGTGCTGGCCGTTCCGGAAGGCAGCGGCTTTGAAAAGGCCGAGGACCTTGAAGGCAAGACCATCGCCACCGAATTGGTCGAAGTCAGCAAGCGTTACTTCGCCTCGAAGGGCGTCAACGTCAAGGTCGAGTTCAGTTGGGGAGCAACGGAAGTCAAGCCGCCCATGCTGGCCGATGCCATTGTCGAGGTCACCGAGACCGGCAGCTCGCTCAAGGCCAACCATCTCAAGATCATCGACACTGTGATGGAAAGCGAAACGCATCTCATCGCCGGCCAAAAGACTCTTTCAGACCCGTGGAAGCGCGATAAACTCTCTCAGATTGCGCTCATGCTGCGCGGCGCCATCGACGCGCAATCGCAGGTTGGCCTCATGCTCAATGTGCAGCGCGCCAACCTCGACGCGGTCCTCGCCGTGCTGCCTGCTCTCAACTCGCCCACCATCTCCCAGCTCAGCAACTCCGAATGGGTCGCGGTCAACACCATCGTCGAAGAGCGCATTGCCCGCGACGTGATTCCCAAGCTCAAGGCAGCCAAAGCAACGGGCATCGTCGAGTATCCGCTGAACAAGGTCGTGCTCTAGCAGTTTTTGCATTACGAAAGAATGGGTGCCCCAGGTCCCTCGCTTTTGGGGACCTGGGAAAGCAAGAATTCAATGTACGAAATTACGGAGTAGCGATGAAACTGATCCGCACCACAGGACGAACCGCAGGCCAAACCGCAGAACTTCTCGCCGCGCTCGAACGACGTGGCGGCGCGGCGCTCGATGCTGTACTGCCCGCCGTCAGGCGCATTGTGGCCGATGTGCGCAAGCAGGGAGACCGCGCTCTGCTCCGCTACGCCGCTCAATTCGATGGCCTTGCCGGCGCCGCCTCTCTGCGCGTCACTCCCGAAGAAATAGCCACCGCGTGGAATGCAATCAATCCGGCAATGCAGGAAGCTCTCACTGCCGCTGCCAATCAGATTCGCTCTTTTGCTGTTTCTCAACTGCCTGCCTCATTCAGCGATGAACCAATTCCTGGCCTCACCACCGGCCAGCTGGTTCGTCCCCTCGCCTCGGTGGGCTGCTATGTGCCCAGCGGACGCCATCCGCTGCCGTCCACTCTGCTCATGACCGCCATTCCCGCGCACGTAGCGGGAGTTAAGCGAATCGTCGTTGTCTCGCCCAAGCCTGCGCCGGAGACCCTCGCCGCCGCGCACCTCGTCGGCATCACGGAGTTTTATCGCCTGGGCGGCGCGCACGCCGTAGCTGCTCTTGCTTACGGAACTAACTCCGTCCCGCGCGTGGACAAGATCGTCGGTCCCGGCAATCTCTATGTCACTGCCGCCAAGCGTCTCGTGGCCTTCGACTGCGCCATCGACATGCTCGCCGGCCCCACGGAGATAGTCATCACCAGCGAACACGGCAACCCGGCCTGCATCGCCTCTGATCTGGTTGCGCAGGCCGAACACGATCCCGAGGCGCAGGCTATCTTCATCACCACGCGTGTTGACTTAGCGAATGAGGTCGTCCAAAATGTAAAAGCGCGAAGCGCCAGCAATGCCGTCGCGCGCCAGGCGCTCAATCGCAACGGCCTGGTCATCATCTCAGCTAACATCGACGAAGCCCGCGCAATCACCAATCGTCTAGCTCCCGAGCATCTCACCGTGGATGCCGCCAGCGATCTCGACTGGATTCAGAATGCAGGCTCGGTATTTGTGGGCCGCTGGTCTTCTCAGCCCATGGGCGATTACATCTCCGGCCCCAATCACACGCTGCCCACTGGCGGCATGGCCCGTGTGCGAGGCGGATTGAGCGTCAACGACTTCGTCAAGCTCATCACCGTGCAGCAATATTCGGAGCAAGGCCTGCGCACACTCGGTCCGTCCGCTGCCCTCCTGGCCGAAGCCGAAGGGCTCATCGGCCACGCCGAAGCCATTCGCACACGAATAAAGAAAAGGAGGCCCCGTGGCTGAAGCCGTCAATGTTCAGTATCCCGAGCCGCGCGCCTGCGTGCAGGCCATGAAGGAGTATCACCCTCCGCTCGGCAACCGCGACGCGCTGCGCCTGGACTTCAACGAGAACACGGTTGCCTGCTCGCCCAAAGTGCGTGAAGTTCTGGGTCGCATTTCCGCCGGCAGCCTCTCGCGCTATCCCGAGCGCGCGCCTGTTGAGGCCATCGTAGCCGCCCATCTCGGCCTCGCGCCCTCTCAAGTCGCGCTCACCAACGGCGTCGACGAGGCCATTCACGTGCTCTTCGAGACCTTCCTCGAAGACGGCGACGAGCTTTTACTGCCCGTGCCCACCTACACCATGTACGAGGTCTATGCATCGGCTACCGATGCGCGCATGGTTGCCGTGCAGGCCGAGGACGACTTGCAGTTTCCCTTTAAGCGTCTGCTCGCAGCCATCACGCCGCGCACCAAGATCGTCGCCATTGCCAATCCCAACAGCCCTTCCGGCTCCGCGGCAACGCGCGCGCAACTGCTTGAACTTGCCGAGCGCGCCCCACACGCCGTGCTGCTGGTCGATGAGGCATACTTCCACTTTCACGGCGAAACCGTCATCGATCAGGTCGGAGTGATTCCCAATCTGATTGCTGCGCGTACGTTTTCCAAAGCCTATGGCCTTGCCGGGCTGCGCCTCGGTCTGCTTGCCGGACCCGTGGAGCTGATGTGCTGGATCAAGCGCGTCCTCTCGCCTTACAGCGTGAACTCGCTGGCGCTGGCCTGCCTTCCGCCCGCGCTCCAAGACACCGCCTATCTCGACTGGTACATCGGCGAAGTGCTTGCCGCGCGCACGGAGTTTGAGGCCGCGCTCGATGCAGTGGGAATCCGCCGCTGGCCAAGTTGTGCCAACTTCGTGCTCGTCGAAATCGGCGCGCAGCACAAGGTGTTCACGCGCCTCATGAGCGCCGCGGGCGTGCTGGTCCGCGACCGCTCCAGCGATCCCGGCTGCGATGGCCGCGTGCGCATCACCGTCGGAACCCGTGAGCAGATGCGGCAAGCCGCCGCTGCTCTCAATGAAACGCTGGCCACACTGCGGGCCGGAAAAGAGGCGCAATGACAACAAAGAAAACAGCCGCGGCCAATCAGAAGGCGCGCTCCGCCATCGTCGAGCGTAATTCAGCGGAAACTCGCATCGCCATCAAATTGAAAATCGAAGGCAGCGGCCAATACAAAATCTCCACCGGGATTCGTTTCTTCGATCACATGCTAGAATTGTTCACGCGCCATGGTGCATTCGACCTCGACCTCGCCTGCAAAGGCGATCTGGATGTTGACCAGCATCACACCGTCGAGGACGTGGGCATTGCGCTGGGCGAGGCCTTCAACCGCGCCCTCGGCGACAAGCGCGGCATCCTGCGCGCCGGTTACTTCCTCATGCCCATGGACGAAACTCTGGCCATCGCCGCCATCGACCTCAGCGGCCGCGCGGCCTTTGCCGTCGAAACAAAAGTCCGCACACGCCTGGTCGGCGACTTGCAAACCGAGCTGGTCACGGATTTCTTCGAGGGATTTGCGCGCGGTGCTCGCGCTAACGTCCATGTGAAGACGATGTATGGCCGCTCCAATCACCACAAGATCGAGGCCATCTTCAAAGCCTTCGCACGGGCGCTGCGCGTAGCCTGCTCGCGCGACAAGCAACTGGGCAGGATGCTGCCCTCCACGAAAGGATTGCTCTGATGCGCGTAACCGTCATCGATTACAAAGCGGGCAATCTCACCTCCGTGCTCAAGGCTCTACGCCACCTGGGCGCGCAGACGGTGGTGACCGGCGGCGATCTCGCGCTTGTCGAAGTCGCGGAGCGCATCGTTCTTCCCGGCGTGGGTCATTTCGCGGCCACCGAGCGGCTTGATTCGACTGGCCTTACATCCGCAATTCGAGCGGCGATTGCGCGCGGCGTTCCCTTCCTCGGTATTTGCGTCGGAATGCAATGGCTCTATGCTGGATCGAGCGAAGCGCCTGCACAACCTGGCCTCGCGCATTTCGCGGAAAAGTGTATGCGTTTTCCTGAAAGTATAGAAAAAGTTCCGCACGTCGGCTGGAATTCGCTCGAAATCCGTCCCAACTCGCGCCTTCTTGCCGGTGTCGTACCGGGCGAGTACGTCTACTTCACGCACTCCTACAAGGCTCCCGTCACCGCCGACACTGCTGCTGTCACGCATTATATTGAGCCCTTCGCGTCAGCCGTCGAGCATGATAACGTGATGGGCGTTCAATTTCATCCGGAGAAGTCCGGCGCAACCGGGCTGAAGATCCTCGGCAATTTTCTCAAGTGGGAAGGATGAGAAATGATTACCAAGCGCATCATCGCCTGTCTCGATGTTCACGACGGTCGCGTCGTGAAAGGCGTGAAGTTCGTTGACTTAATCGATGCGGGCGATCCGGCCACACAGGCCGCGCGTCATGCGCGCGAGGGCGCGGACGAAATCGTGCTGCTCGACATTACCGCGACACACGAAGGCCGTCAGACGCTACTCGACACAGTGCGCCGAACGGCGCGCGAATTATTCGTTCCCTTTTGCGTGGGCGGCGGCATTCGCACTGCGGACGATGCCGCGCAGGTCTTCGAGGCCGGAGCGGACAAGGTAAGTGTGAACTCCGCCGCGCTTGCCGACCCAACATTGATCGACGCCATTGGCCGCAGTTTTGGCGCGCAGGCGGTTGTCGTCGCCATCGATGCGCGCCGCGACCCCGAAGCCGCCGACCCGGTGCGCGACGCGCAGGTCTTTGTGCAGGGTGGGCGCAAACTAACCGGCCGCCGCGCAGTCGAATGGGCGCGTGAAGCTGAGTCTCGCGGCGCTGGCGAAATCTTGCTCACTTCAATGAACGCCGACGGCACGCGCGCCGGCTTCGATTGCGAGCTGACCGCGGCGGTGAGCGAGTCGGTCAACATTCCCGTCATCGCCTCGGGCGGCGCGGGAACCGTCGAGCATTTTGTCGATGTCTTCGGGCGCGGCAAGGCCGATGCGGCGCTCGCCGCCAGCATCTTTCACTTCGGCGTCTCCAGCGCCCGCGCGCTCAAAGAAGAACTCGCCAAAGCCGGCGTCTCCGTGAGGCTTCCATGCTGATTCCATCCATCGATTTGCTCGGCGGCCGCATTGTTCAACTGGTGCAGGGTGAAAAACTGCGCCTCGCCTTCGACGACTTCGAATACTGGATTGAAAAGTTCTCCAAGTTTCCGTTAGTTCAGCTGATCGACCTGGACGCGGCCATGCGTCAGGGTGATAATTCCGCGCTTGTCGCGCAAATCGCCAAGTGGCTTCCCGTTCAGGCCGGCGGCGGCATCCATTCCATCGAACGCGCACAGCAGGTTCTCGCCGCCGGCGCCAAGAGAGTTATCATCGGTTCTGCACTCTTCGCGGAAACTGGCGTAGTCAACACCGGATTCGCCGCAGAACTTGCCGCCACCGTCGGCGCGGAGCGCGTCGTCGCCGGAATCGACACTAAAAACGGCCGCATCGCCGTGAAGGGCTGGAAGGCGCAGGTGGCTCTCACTCCCGACGAGGCAATTCCGCAACTCGAATCCCACGTTGCCGCATTCCTCTACACGCACGTCGACGGCGAGGGGCTGATGCAGGGCTTTCCCATCGCCACAGCTGCGCGCCTGCGCAAGCTCACCCAGCGGCAACTCATCGTAGCTGGCGGCATTCGCTCGCAGCAGGAGGTCGATGCGCTGGACGCGCTGGGCGCCGATGCGGTCGTCGGCATGGCCGTCTACACCGACCTGCTCACGGTCTGATTTTCTCCTGCTGTAAAAGAAAGCGAGTCAAAACGCCGCGCAAATCATCTCATCTCGTGTAGTATGTTGCACAGATTCCCGTATCCCCCGGAGATATTCACTATGCTGCGTGTCGGTTACCCAGCTACCCTGGCCGCGGAACTGTTGCGCGATTTCCCTCCGGAAGTCGAGCTGATTCCCCTGCCCAACGATCTTGATCACGACATCGAAATCGATGTATGGATTCCCGATCCCTATCCGAAACGTGCCATATGCCTCTGGCCGCGGCTGCGCGGCGTGCGGCTGATTCTGTCGCTGATGGCTGGCACGGAATGGATTCCCGGTGTGGCCGGGCCGGGCGTCACCATCTGCAATGCTCAAGGCGCGCACAGCATCTCCACCGCGGAGTGGACGCTCAGCGCCATTTTGGCCACTCTGAAGTACTTCCCGCTGTATCTCAACGTGCAGCGCTCCGGCGTATGGAAACGCCGCTTTGAGGCCGACACTCACTACGCCCGCATCACCGGCGATGCGCGTCCGCATTATCCGCCCATCATGCTGGAGGAACTTACCGGCAAGTCCGTACTGCTGGTGGGCTACGGCTCCATCGGCAAAGAGATCGAGCGCATGCTCGCTCCCTTTCATGTCGAGCTCGAGCGCGTGGCCCGCTCCGCGCGCGCCAATCCGCTGGTTCATGCCGTCAGCGAACTCGACAATCTCTTGCCGCATGCGGATGTAGTAATTCTGATTCTGCCTTCGACCGCTGAGTCGTATCATCTGATCGGCCGCCGCCAATTCGCTCTGATGCGGCAGGGCGCGCTGCTGGTCAACGCCGCGCGTGGGCCCATAGTGGACACAGACGCATTGGTCGACGCGCTCAACGCCGGTCACATCCGCGCCGCTCTCGACGTCACCGATCCCGAGCCGCTGCCTGAAGGCTACCCGTTGTGGAATTGTCCCAATCTGCTGCTCACGCCTCACGTCGCCGGATCAAGCCCGCAGTTTGCGCCCCGTTCGCTCAAGACCGCCGCCGATGAACTGCGCCGCTACATCAACGGCGAGCCGCTGCGCAACGTGGTTCAAGCCGCGGTTTGAGTCTTCTCCGCACGCCGCCAATCTCTCAATCCCAGCACGGCCAGTCCCGCCAGCAACGCATAGAGCGCAGCCGTCGGCCTCAACTCCTTGTAGATGTATTCGCCAATATAGACCAGGTCTACCGCGATCCAAAGCCACCAATTCACCGTATGCTTGCGCGTCTGCCACCAACTGGCCACCAGGCTATAACTCATCAGCGTCGCGTCCAGCCGAGGCAGCGCTGCGCCAATTCGTTCCATCAGAAATCCCATCAGCACGCTTCCCGCTGCTCCTGCCGCCAATCCTGCCAACAGGCTGAACCGGGAAAGCCGGATCACGCGCACTTCTCCCTCGGCGCGCACTCCTCGCCACCAATACCACCAGCCATACAACGTGAAGCCCATAAAGACAATCTGCAGCAGCGCATCGGAATATAAACGGACGCGAAAGAAAACAATCAGATAAAGCACTTCTGCAACCAACACCACCGGCCAGCAGATAAGTTTGCGGCGCGTGGTAAGCCAGATGCCAGCTAGCGTGGTAATAACGCCTGTATCCTCCATCCAGTTTGCGGCAAGGTAATTCGCTAGATCCGTCCAATGCATCAGTATTCTGCTCCTATAAGTGGTGCTGTTTGACGCTCGCGTTTCGCTGCCCAGCGCTCAATTGCGTCCAACAGCGTTTTTCCACCCTTGCCGCAAAACCAGCGCGCATGACCCACTAGATAATCCATCGAGGCCAGCTTCGCCTTCTCCTTCGAATGCAGCACGTCCAGAAAATAATCTGCTTCCGTCAGCGCAAACTCCGCGTGGCAGAGCGCCGTCATCGGAGCCAGGGCAGCGGCCTCTGCTTCTGAAAGCGGCCGCACCTGCTCGTAGCCATCGAGCAGCGCATCCAGGTGATCAATGTGCACAGGTACATCATTCGTATCTTCCAGGCCCTCACGCAATTCAAGCCACTCCACAATGTTGCGCTCGATGGCGTGCGCCAGATCATGCATGGCGTTGGTGCGGTCGGCAAGCCCAAAGTCGATGATTGCTGTTGCCCGCGCATCGACGCTTGCAGCGCTCCATAAAAAGTTCGATGCGTGCGCATCGTTGTGCGTCCATAGCGGCTTCAGCGCGGGCAACATCGGTTTCAGCTCCTCATGAAACGGCGCTAGTAATTCAAGCGCCCTGCCGCAGCCTTCGCGCGTAACCGCATCCTCGGCCAGCGCAGGCCGCGCCGTCAGATAGCGCTCCATCGCCGCACCCGGATCCTCCTCCGCAAAGATCGTAAAGCCCGCTACCAGCGGTTGCACCTTGCGCCGAGGCGCGTCGTAACCCCGCGCGGCCAGATGTAGTCTCGCCAGCGCCTCTCCCGCCGAGCGCGCGTGGGCCGCCGAGAAAAAAGGCGTCCACGAAAGCGCGTCTTCATAAAGGTCCACTTCTGCCGGAACTTCGTGCACCTCGAAAGTCCATGCGCCGCTTTCAATTGCTGTTTCTCCAGATGAAGCCGCAAAGACCTGCGGCACCGGCGCTCCATGTTCTCGCAGATGCTGCATAAAGCGATGCTCCTCGAGCAACCCCTCGCGGTCACGTACTTCTCGGGAATGTCGTTTGATAAACACCCGCCCGCTCTTCGTTGCCACTACACTCGCCGCTGATAACGGCCGCGGGCTTACCGAAAGAATCTCGATCGGTTCGCCGCAGCCAGGAAACATGGAGAGCAGCGCACGCACTTCGCTCAGCGTGAGCGGTGGCCAGTCCGGCTCGACCAGCTTTCCGTCCAATCCATGCGCCTTTGCCGTCGTGTTCATCGCTGATGCTGCCTCTTCCCTCATTTGCTCACTTAGAAAGTGTAATGCGCTGAAAACCGCACCGTCGTGGGCGCGCCTAACCAGATGAATGTATCTCCATAACTGGCGCCGGTATCGCTCCAGTAGCGCTTGTCGGTGATGTTATCGGCATAAAGGCGCAGAGTTATACGACCGTGCTCGCCTCTCGTCATGTAGCGTGCGCCCAGGTTGAATAAGTTATAACCCGGCACGCTGACCGTATCGTCGCGCGTTGCATCCTTGCGGCCGGTGTAACTCCAGCCGGGCAGCAAGTGTAGGCCGTGCATGTGAGGCAGCGTGAGATCTGCAAACATTGTGCTGTGAAGGTGCGGCACGTTGATAATCTGTTCATTGTTGTAAGACGGTGTGCTGGAATCATCCGAAACCGCCTTCATTACCGTGATCGAAGCGCTCAGCTGTATCCAGCTCGCCGCTTTGCCCTGCGTGTTCAACTCGATACCGTTGTGCGTCTCGCGGCCGTCGGAGACCAAGGTGAAGCCGCCACCGTTCGGTTGGGGATAGAAGAACGGCGCGCGCATATGAAAGAGCGCGGTACTCAGCAAAATACGCTGGCCCGGCTCATACTTTGCGCCGACCTCAGCCTGGCGTGTGAAGAAAGGCGCGAGAAACTGGTTTGCGTTTGTGACCCACCACGGCGCTTGCGGGCCCAACGAGAGCATCATGCTGTAATTGCTGTAGAGCGTAAGGTTCTTCACCGGGTTATAGGTGACCGCATATTGCGGCAGCCAGAGGAGCTTATCGGTGATAGTGGGCAGCGTGCCGGGGCTGGTCGCAGCGAGGGAGTAGTTGTTGTCGCGCAGGGAATCATATCGCCCCCCGGCGAGCAGTTGAATGTGTCCGGGCAGATGAATCCGGTCCTGCATGAGAGCAGCGGATTGATGACTGTCTTCCCACAGAGTGCGCGGGCCGGCGGATTCTAGCGGACTCTCCATGGGAACTGGCGCAAGAGCTTGATAGATATTCTCCGCGCCGACGTAGGTGTACACAGCGCCGTCCTGCACAGTGGAAGGCGCGGTCAACGGTGGCGCTCCCGGCTGCTGCACGCTGCGCAGAAAGAGCGTCCCGCCGGCGGTCACATCTTGCGTGATGGCTCCTGTTTTGATGTGGCCAGTGGCCAGCGCCTCGGCCTGCGCGTCGATGCGCAGTTCGCCGGGGTTGCGGTAGTCGTAGATGCCATAAGTTCCGTCGGGACAGAAGAAGTAGGCGGGCGCGTTGGGTGCGCCGGGGCAATTGGGAATATCGTATGCACCGTCGCTGGGGTCATAGGCCATTGGTGCGCCATAGGCGTAAATCACGTTATCTTGTATGAGCGAGTGGCTGTAACTCGCCGCGGCGAAGGCCTTCCACTGATGCGGCAGATCGTAATCGAAGCGCGCGCCGGTATTGATGGTGTCGTAGGTGTCGGGAGGGCCCCAGGGTTGGTCGCCCAGCATCGTCGATCGGTAGATGTGGTGTATGTCCGGCACCGTTGTGCCGCCCAGCAACTGGTAGCCGCTGCCATCGCGCTCCACCTTATGCTGGTACTCGAAGTCGCCCTTCAGAATCGCCTTCGGGCTGATCCTCCAATCCGCCGCGCCAGCGCCCATGGCGCGCCAGCCATTAGTGTCGTTCATATAACTCATGATTTGCTCGCCGGCCAGATTCACGCGTGCGCCTACCTGCTTGCGGCTGCCGAAGAGATGCCCAAGATCGACTGCGCCAAACGCGGTTCCGCGTTGGTCGGTAGCAAGGTCAACGGCCTTGACTATCGACGGCCGCTTGGTCACGTAGTCGATGAGCCCGCCCGCCGAAGCCACGCCGCTCTCCACTCCAGCGATGCCCTTGAGGAATTCGACGCGCTCCTTGTTCTCCAGTGGCACATCCTGCTCACCGGCGATCGTCATGCCGTTGATTTGGAGGCCCGTGGCCAGATCAATTGGAAACCCGCGAATCTCGTAAACGCCGTAGTAGCCCACCGGCACGTAATCGTTGCCGATCGAGGCGTCGTTTTTCACCACGTCAGAGAGCAGGTGCGCGCCCTGGTCTGTGAGCAGCTCGCGCGTTATCACCGTGGCCGAAAGCGGCGTCTGTTCCAGCGGCACTCCATCCAGATTGCCTACCGTGATAGTTTCGGGAAGATACTCGTCCGGCGTTTCGCCATGTACCACTACCGTAGTGGTCACGCGCGGAATCTTCTCTTGAGTTGCGGCCGGCTTGGGCGTCTCGGCGGCAGGGGCGGGCTTGTTTTGCGCGGGCGGCGGGCTCTGCGCAAACACGCCCGGAGACACGGTCAGGCAGCAAATCAGCAATCCTGTCGCCCAGTGCGCGAGCCGCGCGCGGGCTCCATGGCAAGCAGCCGCCATGCCGGAAAACGCGCCTGTAATCGTGAGTCGATGAGGTTGAATTGCAATCTGGTACGGATCAGTTACGGCAGCTCCGAACATAAAATCCCCTTGTTTCCAACTTCATGAAACAAGAGAACTCAGTTGCAATTTGAGGAAGAGGGCCGTTCGGCTGCGAAAGCTTCCCACGCCGGTATTATCCGGATCGGGTTCGAGGGTATTTCTCAGCCCCACTTCGTGGAGCACCCCTGTTTCAATATCCTGATTGAAACACTCCCGGCCCGGTTTTGCAAGCTACCCGGTGTGCAGGTTTAAGATGATTGCGTAGTGTGCTACGGCAGGTGACCTGGGCTCTTCGGCGGGTTGTGTGACTGCCGTCACATGCGGCTATTCGGACCATGTTAGTCTGAAAAGCGGCCCCCAGGGGGGCGCAAAAGGTACTATGCAATCTTTTCCCGCTGTTGATCCGATTCCCTTGCCGGCGCCCGTCTGGCTGTTGAAACTGCTGCATATCGTCACGCTGGCCCTGCACTTTGTCGCCGTCGAGATGCTGCTCGGCGGGCTGTTGCTGGCGGTTCTACTCAGTCTCTTCCGCTCGTCGCCCGCCTCCATGGTCACCGCCCGCGCGCTGGCCCGCAGGCTCACGGTCGTAATGACCTTCGTCATTAACCTCGCCGTGCCCCCGCTCCTCTTTTCCCAGGTGCTCTATGGCCGCGCGCTTTACACCAGCAGCGTGCTCATCGGCCTCTACTGGATCGCCATCATCGGCCTCCTCATGCTCACCTACTGGCTGCTCTATCGCTTCACCGCTCGTCTGGAGGCTGGCAAATCGGCTTGGTGGGTCGGACTCAGCGCGTGGCTGCTGGCCGGCTCCATCGCCCGCCTGCTCTCCACCAATATGACCTTGATGCTGCGCCCCGAGATCTGGCGCAAAATGTACTCCGCCTCCGCCATGGGCGCCTATCTGCCCACCGGCGACCCCACCCTGGAGCCGCGTTGGCTGCTCATGCTGTCCGGCGGAATGTTCTTCGGCGGATTGTGGCTGCTCTATCTCGCCGGCCGTTCCACCTTCACCGCGGAGGAGAAGAGTTTTGTCGCCGGTCTCGGCGGCAAGGTGGCTGCGCTCTTCGGCATCGTATATCTGGCCGCCGGTTTCTGGGCCGCCGCTGTGCAGCCGGCTGTAGTCAAGTCGATACTGGCGGCGCCTCCGGCAGGCTATGAATTCTACAGGTACTTCGGATTTGCCGGCTACGGCTGGCTCGCCATGGTGGTGGCGGCTGTTCTCGTCGCCCTCATCGCCGGATTTGGCAAGCTCAGTGCGCGCTGGGTGAGCATCGCCGTCGTTCACCTGGCCGTTCTCATCGAAATCATGTTCACTGTCTATCGCGATGGCGTCCGCGACCTGACCCTGCTCAGCAAAGGCTATAACGTCTGGGATCGCGCCGTCGAAACTAACTGGTGGGTCGTGGGCCTCTTCCTGGTCCTCTTTGTAGGCGGACTGGGCGTCATCGGCTGGCTCGTCGCCGTGGTGGCGCGATCTAAAAAAGTGATGGAGGGCGCGGCATAACCTTCCGCGAAGAGATTGCTATGAGCCAAATGACCAACCTTCCCGCAAACATCGTCGAAGAACCCGGCGATAGGAATACCCGCCGCGCGTTTCTGGCCGCCGCCGGAGTTGCCGGCCTCGCCTATACCGCCGCCCTCGCCTATCCCATTTACCGCTACCTGGCCTCGCCCTCGGAGATGGCGCTCAGCGCCGCGGCCGTCACCGAGGTCACGCTCAAGGACGCGCAAAAGCTTCCCGCCGGCTCGGTGCTCATGTTCAAGTTCGGTCCCTCGCCGGCCATGCTCATTCACCACCTGGACGGCCAATGGATCTCCATGACCGCCGTCTGCACCCATCTGGGCTGCACCGTGCAATATGAGCCGCAGGCCGACCGCATCCATTGCGCCTGCCACGGCGGCGTCTATAACGCCTATACCGGCGACAACGTCAGCGGCCCTCCGCCCAAACCGCTCAAGCTTTTCAAAGTGGCCGTCAACGAAACCGGCGTGGAGGTCTCGCGCGCGTAACTCTGTTTATTCACTCGTTCACTTGCTCACTGCTTTCGAGGATTCGGTGCATGACCACAAAAACCACTGCAATCTATAACTGGGTCGATGAGCGGCTGGGCCTCAGCGAACTGGCCGCCTTTGCGCGCCACAAGACCGTTCCCGTTCACTCCCAGTCTTTCTGGTATTACTGGGGCGGCATCTCGCTCTTCCTTTTCCTGGTCCAGTGTTTTACCGGCGTGCTGCTGCTGGTCTACTACCAGCCCGGCGCAAATGCCTACGAGTCCGTCCGCCAGATCACCTTCGTCATGCACTTTGGCTGGCTCATCCGTTCGGCGCACGCCTGGAGTGCCAGTCTGATGATCTTCTCCATCCTGATGCACATGTTCTCCGTCTTTTTCATGAAGGCCTACCGCAAGCCGCGCGAGTTCGGCTGGCTCAGCGGCATGGCGCTGCTGGGCATCGCCTCGGTCTTCGGTTTCTCCGGCTACCTGCTGCCCATGGATGAGTTGAGTTACTTTGCCACCAAGGTTGGCCTGCAGATTCCTTCGGCCATTCCGTGGATCGGCGCGGGGCTGGCCAACATGCTGCGCGGCGGCCCGGACGTGAGTGAATTCACCGTCCAGCGTTTCTTTGCCCTGCACGTTGTCGTGCTCCCCGCCGTCTTCCTGCCTCTGCTCGGCTTTCATTTGTGGTTAGTCCAGCGCCACGGCAACGCTTCGCCGCCATCCGTCGAGGCCCTGCCGCCCGCGCAGCGCAAGTCCATGCCCTTTTTCCCCAACTTCGTGCGCAAAGACCTGGCCATGTGGCTTATCTCGCTCAACATTCTGGCGCTGCTGGCCTCGGTCTTTCCCTGGAGCCTCGGAAAACCATTCGACCCGCTTGCGCCTGCTCCGCTCGACATTCATCCCGAGTGGTACTTCATGAGTCCCTTCGAAATGCTCAAGCTGCTCGGCTTCGTCTTCTCCGGCAAGTATGCTGGCGTCGGCGAAATCGCAGGCATTCTACTCTTCACGCTCGGCATTGTGCTCTGGCTGCTGATTCCCTTCTACGACAAAGACAAGGAATCCGGCCAGCGCGCTCGCGCCGCGCACTACTTCGGCCTGCTGGCGGTCTTCGCCCTGCTGACCACAACCATCATCGGCTATTGGACAATTCAGTGAGAAAGTGAATAAGTGAAAAAGTGAACAAGTGAACTGATGAAGAAGTGGAGTAATGATGAAATCGGAAAATGAAATGATTGTCAATAAGCCCAGGAGCAGACCGGCCATGCAATCATTCCGAGACCTTCAGGTTTGGCAAAGGTCGATGGAATTGACCGTTGCTGTCTATCGGCTCACGCAACATTTTCCTCGTGAAGAAGCATTCGGGCTCACGTCTCAGTTGAGACGTTCAGCCATTTCAATTCCGAGTAACATCGCTGAAGGTTACGGGCGTATGAACCCACGCGAGTTCAAACATTTCCTTCTGATCGCACGCGCCTCAAATTGCGAGCTGCAAACGCAATTGGAACTCTCCGGCGTATTGGGGTTTGCAGATACTCAATTGCTCAACACAGCCCAAGGAATTTCACACGAAGTTGAGAAGATGCTTTTTTCATTCATAGGCACATGAAGGGGAACAGCGGTTAAGGAGACAAGTGAATAAGTGAATAAGTGAAAAAGTGAAACAATCACTGTGCCCTTCACTCGCTTTACTTCTTCACTTCTTTACTAATTCACTTTTTCACTTCTTCACTTGTTCACTGGAGTAACCATGAACTATCCATTCTGGGAAATTCCAATTCTCGGCTCGGGCTGGGTGATCGGCATCATCGCCATCTTCCACGTCATGATCTCGCAGTTCGCCGTCGGCGGCGGCCTCTATCTTCCCCTCGCCGAGCGCAAGGCCATGCGCATGAAGGACGGTCACCTCCGCGCCGAATGGCTCGCCCAACTGGCCAGCTTCTCGAAATTCTTCCTCGTTCTCACCGCCGTCTTCGGCACCGTCAGCGGCGTCGGCATCTGGTTCGCCATCGGCCTCACGCATCCCGAGGCCACCAGCACGCTGATTCACAACTTCGTCTTTGGCTGGGCCATGGAGTGGGTCTTCTTCATCGTCGAGCTCACCACCATCGCCGTCTACTACTCCACCTGGGGCCGCATCGACGCCAAGCTGCATCTCGCCGTGGGCTGGTGCTATGCCGGCGCTTCAGTCTTTACCCTCGTCATCATCAACGGCATTCTCACCTTCATGCTCACGCCGGGCGATGCCTGGCTGGCCGTTGCCGGAACCGGCCATGAGGCCAGCAAATTCTGGAACGCCTTCTTCAATCCCACTTACTGGCCCAGCCTCTTCCTGCGCACTTGCGTTTGCTGTGCGCTGGCCGGCATCTGGGCGCTCATCACCGCCAGCCGCATCGACGCCGCCAGGCAGCCCGCCCTCAAAACCACCCTGGTGCAGTGGAGCGTCAAGTGGCTGGTGCCCTCCTTTGTCGCCACGCCTTTCATCCTCATCTGGTACCTCTGGATGGTTCCCGCATCGCAGCAGGCTCTACTCACCCTGGGCATCGACACCATCGGCTCCGGAACCTTCTCCATCATCACCCGTATCGCCCTGCTCATCATCGTCACATCGGCCACCATCGTCGGCGTCGCCTACTTCCTCGCCTATCGCAATCCCCTCGACTTCAATCTCTCCCACGCCATTGCCATACTGCTGCTGGCGCTCATCGCCACCGCCTCCGGCGAGTACGCCCGCGAGATGCTGCGCAAGCCCTACGTTATTGGCAACTGGATGTACTCCAACGGCGTCCGCGTCCCCTACGTCAGCCGCATCAATCAGGAAGGCTATCTGGCCCACACCATGTGGCTCGCGAATGACCCGAGTTCGAGCTACTCCCGCGGTGAAGCCATCTTCCGCGGCGAGTGCGGCTCCTGCCACACCCTCAACGGCTACCGCCCGCTCGCGAAACTCCTCGCCGGACGCGACCGCGCCAACATTACCAGCTTCATCACCATGCTCCACGACTACAAGCCCGACTCGCCCTACCGCCGCTTCATGCCACCCATGGTCGGCGCCAAACAGGACATCGACGACCTCGCCGGCTTCCTCAACGCCCAGGTCAACCCGCCGCAGAAGTCCGCGCAGACGGCGCAGAAGTAATGGCACTTCCTCCCGTAGGGAGGATACGAGAATAGCCCAGGGTGGGGTGGAGAGTGAAACCCTGGGAATGAGTTCAAAATGGAATCCATTGCCCTGTAGGGGCGGAACGAAGCTCGCCGTGCAGGAAAGCAATCTCACGACTTGGCAGAAACACCCATCGTCACTACCTGCTCCGCCGCAAACGCCACCAGCTTTGTACATAATTTCTCGTGTAGTCCACGCTCATTGAAAGAGCTCCGGCCTGCCTCGGTATCGAGAGCGCAGCCCGTCAATTCTCGGCACAGAATCGCCCCGTGCGTCTCGCGGAAGGCCTCTGTCATCTGCCGCGCCCGCTCGTAAAGCGCGTTGCGCCCGGCCACTGGATCGGCAGCCATGGCTTTTCCTTCAGCCTCTCCAAGAGCCAACAACGCGCCGGTGAGCGCTCCGCAAATCTCTCCCTGCCGCGCTACGCCGCCGCCAAAGGGCGCGGCCAGCGCCAGCCGCTGCGCCTCGCTCAGGCCTTTGCCGGTTGCACAAGCCGCATACACCGACTGGGCGCAATTGTAGTTCCGCGAAAATAATTCTACGGCTCGTTGACTCTGTCTATTACTCACAAGCATCTCCTGGGGCCGATTTGCCCATTCATCCCAGTATATTCAGCGCATCACAACGCACCCAAAACATGCGATCCTGAAGATGCCATGAAAATCATCCTCGGCATTCTCGCCGTTCTCATCGTCGCCGCCTCACTCTTCGCCGACTACAAATGGCGTCAATGGATAGCCAATCACCCCACGGACGAAGACCTGTCCGCGGGGACCCCGCCCGCCCGCCGTCGCGATCGCCAATAATTTGCAAAATTGTTAATTTTCCGTGGTTCGAATAGCCTCTTCCATAAAGCCAGTGCCGCGTAAGCGGCGTCTGCCGCACTGCAAGTGCCCGCAGGCAGTTGCAGGTGCCGGCTAGCTGTCAATAAGCATGTGCGAGCGAATAGCGAGCGTCTGCCCCACCGCAGGTGGTTACAATAATCAATAAGGAGCCGTCCAATCGCTATGACTCTTTCTTCCGCCCTTGCCCGTCGTTTTTCCGCTCTCGGGTTGTTTCCCCTTGCCGCCGCAGCGCTGTTGGTCGCCGCGGCCGGCGCGCACGCCCAGTTTGGCGCGCCGTCGGCCGGAACTCAGGTGCACGACCCCACCGCGCTCAAGCCGCCCCCCGGCGCTCGCGTGGCCCTGGTCGAGTTTGAAGACATGGAGTGCCCCGACTGCGGCCGCGCCAACCCTCTCCTCAAGGAGGCCGCCGCCAAATACAAGATTCCCTGGGTGCGCCACGACTTCCCGCTGGCCATGCACGCCTGGAGCTTCAACGCCGCCGTCTACGCCCGCTGGTTCGACACTCATAGCAAGGCCCTGGGCGACGAGTACCGCGACCAGGTCTTCGCCAGCCAGATCTCCATCGTCAGTCCCGATGTCCTGCTCCAATTCACTCAGAAGTTTGCCTCCAGCCACGGCCTCACCCTGCCCTTCGCCGTCGACCCCCAGGGCAAGCTCGCCGAGCTAGTCAAAGCCGACTACGCCCTCGGGCAGCGCGTCGGCATCGAGCACACTCCCACCATCTGGGTCGTCACCGCCAACTCCAAGGGCGCGCCCTTTGTCGAGGTCCTCGACCGCACCAAGCTCTACCAAATGATCGACCAGGCCTTCGCCGACACCGCCTCCGCCAGACCCGCCCCCGCCACAACGCACGTGAGAAAGCCTGCCGCGCCGCCGGCATCAAAACCCGCCACTCCGCCCGCTGGCAAATAGCGGCTGTATAGCTCTAAAGCAAAACGGCGCATCCGCTCTGGGTGCGCCGTTTTCTTTAGGCATCGTTTCCTAGTCCCTGGTCCCTGCCGGGGTCCCCAGCGACAGGTCTTCGTCGCTGGGGTGGCTGCCGGGGTCCCCAGCGACAGGTCTTCGTCGCTGGGGTGGCTAGTCCCTAGTCCCTAGTCCCTATTCCCTGTATCTTCACCAGCTTCTCCGCACTCACCACCCCCGGTGAAACCATCCGTATCTGCGGCGCCCGCCAGTGGTCGATATAGCTGATCCGGTGCACGCATCCAATCGTGCAATTCGGCGCGCAGCTCTTGGCCGTCAAAAACTCCCGCTTCACATCCGCCTTCGTGTAGCTCGCCAGTGGCACGCCCGGATACCCTCTCTGCTGCGAGCAGTAATGCACCAGCCCGTCCTCGCATATATATAGATACCGCGACCCCGCCCGGCACCGCCAGTCATTCGGCAGCCCCTGCACAATCGCCTCCTGAAACAAATCAAATCGCGAATAATTGGTCTTCTTCCGGTGCGTCATCTCGAAGTAGACCCGCGCCTCGTCCTCCTTCAGCGGCTTCAGTTGCCCGTCCCCGTCGTGGATAATCCCAATCGTCGATTCAAAGCCCAGCTCCAGCGCCCGCCGTCCAATCACCAGCGCGTCGTTGGGATTCTTGAAGCCCCCGCCCACCACCGAATTAATGTTCACGTGAAACGTGGCGTGTTCCGCCAGCATCTCCAGCTTCTTGTTCAGCACCTTCAGGCTCTTCATCGAGATATCATCCGGCACCAGGTTATCAATCGAAATCTGCATGTGGTCCAGCCCGGCCCGGTTCAGCCGCTCAATCCTGTCCACATTCAGCAGGTATCCGTTGGTAATCATTCCGGCAATCGCCCCCGTCCGCCGGATTCTCCTGATAATCTCGTCCAGCTCCGGATGCGTCAGCGGCTCTCCGCCGCTGATGCCGATCATCGCCGTCCCCAGCCGTCCCAGGTGCTCGATCCGCCGTGCCATCTCCTCCAGCGGCACCGGCTCGCTCACCTTGTCGTACTCGTTGCAGTAGCCGCAACTCAGGTTGCAGAACCGCGCCGGCACAATCTGCGCCAGCACCGGGTGCCCCGTATCCGCCAGCGCCCGCGCCACCATCCGCAGCTCGCGCGCCTTCCGCGTCGCCCTGATCCACAGCCCCCGCACCGTCTTTTTCCGCGCCATCGCCATCACTTCTATTGAATCACATGGTGATTGTCGAATCTAGTGGAGCACAAAGAAATCAAGCTTCAGATATATTGTGATGGAAGCCAACTCGAAATAAAAATATCGCTTTCATCTCTTATGGAATGGGCCAGCAAGTGCTGCTGCCGAAACGACGAGAGGCGTAGCGATGATAAGCGTGACGAGAGTTGAATCCATTTTCAAATTGTCGATATAGTGATGAGCGACGACAAGGCCAAATATAACAATGGCTTGCGCCAGTACCCACCACACGAAGAATTTGACTACTGGACTCTCATGCATGAAAAGCTCATCGAACCAAACAAAAACTATTGCTAATTTTGATCCCGCTTTTTCTTTGCCTTCTAACGGTTGCGGCTCAGGCTTGTAGAAACTCAGCCCCTCAAGGGAGTCCGCGAACTGAAGTAAGTAGTGCTCACCTATCGCAGCCAATTCTGAACCCGAGTGTCGGTCTGTGCCTGAGATCACAGGAATAAATGTATATAGAAACGACGCAAAATGTAAGAGTGAAGAAGCCACTGAGCTGACATCTTTTCTGTCCCTCATCCTCGTAGTAATTTTCCAAGGTACTGTGGACAGAGCATTAATGATTTTGGAGGTTGTAGGTTCAAGCTTGAACCAGGTATACTCCCGTTGAAGGTAATATATTTCTGGGAATAAGGAAGGAATAAGAAAGTCTCCGGCATCGGTATTGGTAAATATATCCTTCTTAGTGAGTACTGCTGTCCCTCCAGAATAGGTATTTGAATAGGCAAAGTAGGAAGGATTGAGTGCCGAACGACCTCCACCGCTTCCTAACCCATCCAGTAATTTTAGGGTCATTGGCTGTAATTGTGTCCAATATTCGTGCGCTCTCTCGGCGTGCCATTGAAGTCCGTTCTTCGTGAAGCGATCAAGTTCCTTCACGATCGCGTAGCAGAGGGCAAACCTCATTGAGGCCGGGCCTAGTCGCTCTTTCAAAGCACGCTTAGAACGCGCAGTGTCGATCCTGAATGCCAGAACAGCGAGTGGTACGCTCAAAACGATGCACACAACCCACCAAAATACGAAGTTCTGGAGTGGCATTGCCCAGCCCGCCAATACGATGTGCAAATTCGAGTATTGGGTTTGGATGATTGAAGTTAGAATTATAGGAATGGCTGGTAGTACAGAGAATAAGGTAAGGAAAACTGGGATGCTTAAAAGATAACCTACATAGTCACGTCGTTGCTTCGCTGCCCAAGTATTGTCAAATGAATCCGAAATGGAAGAAAAATAGTCCTCCAATTCATTGGCCGATAAATTAAGTTCCGGTGTCACGAGTTGGTTATCCATTTGGCTGATTCCTTTCCGTACACTCCGAAGTACTTCTGGTTGGGCTTAACATCTGATATTGCTGCATAGTTCGAGAGCCGGAGTTTGCTCTGGATATTACGAACTTAATCGTATTGCATTGAATAACTTCCGTCCATTATCATCCCGTAACTTGCTAGTGTCAAATATATATTAAGATCAACAGTGCACGTTAAGTCATGCCTTTGAAACCCGCGATCGTCCTATCTCCCCGCCCAATCCGCCCCTCCGCCTCCATCAGGTTGCTCAGAATATCGTTGATGCGGGTCAGGTGCCCATCGCCTTTGGAGCTCAGCCAATCGAGCACCTATGTTTTGTGTCGAACACTTTTTTCTGCCAAAAATGCAGATAATTACTCTTCATTGGCGCACAATCAATGCATGAACAAGGTCCAGAGCCGCAATGTTTTCTATTCCCTGTTCCCTTTCCGTGTTCCCTGTTTTCTACCCATTGCGCCCTGTATCCTGTTGATTCTGTAGGTGATATTCCGATCCGTAGCCGAAAATCTATACCCTCCCCCCCGGGGGTCACTTCGATTATTGTTCGCTTTTGCCTGCAAGACTGCATTTAACCCACGTAGAATCAGTCGATTCCGGCCTGCCCCAACGCACCAAGGGCGCCAGCCGGAATCCAGCGGCGCCCTTTGTAATGCTTCGGTTTTAACTCTTTACGCGCTGAACAGCAGCACGCCCGCGGCTTTTTCTTCGCTCGCATTTTCGTCCGCGCTCACCGGCCGATAGAACAACTGGTCGGCCTCCAGGTAGACCTCGAGGAAGGCTGGCCGCTCGGTGATCTGGCCGGCGATCATGGCCTCGCTCAACGGATCCTCGACGTAGCGTTGCAGGGCGCGGCGCAACGGGCGAGCGCCGTAGCTGCGGTCCACCAGCGTCTTGTCGAGAATCCACTTCTTGGCTTCCTCAGTGACCGAAATCGTGATGGACTTCTGGGCGAGATTGGCGTTGAGCTGTTGCACCATCAGCTCGACAATCTGGATCAGGTCGGCGTCATTGAGTGCCTGGAAGATGATGACCTCATCGAGCCGGTTGAGGAACTCGGGGTTGAAGGTCTTTTTTACTTCGCCCTTGACCAGCTCCTCCACTTTGTCGCTGACCAGGTCGTCGCGGTCGCTGGCGAAGCCCATGCCCTGCTTCTTTTGCAGGTGCCGCGCGCCGATGTTCGAGGTCATGATGACGATCACATTCTTGAAATCGACGGTGTTGCCCAGGCCGTCGGTCAACTGGCCGTCCTCAAAGACCTGCAACAAAATGTTGAAGACATCGGGGTGAGCCTTCTCGATCTCGTCGAGCAGAACCACCGAATACGGCGACCGCTTGACGCGCTCGGTGAGTTGGCCGCCCTCCTCGTAGCCTACGTAGCCCGGAGGCGAGCCGATGAGCTTGGAGACGGAGTGCTTCTCCATGAACTCCGACATATCGAAACGGATCAGCGCCTTGTCGGAGCCGAAGAGGAAGTGAGCCAGCGTCCGGGCCATCTCGGTCTTGCCCACGCCGGTTGGTCCCAGGAAGAGAAAACTGCCAATGGGCCGGTTGGGCGACTTGAGTCCGGCGCGGGACCGGCGAATCGCGCGGGCCAGGGCGCTGATGGCCTTCTCCTGCGAGATGATGCGCTTGTGCAGCTCTTCTTCTACGCGCAGCAGCTTCTGCGTCTCTTCTTCCTTGATGCTGGTGATGGGCACGCCCGTCCAGCGGCTGACCACGTCCTCAATATCCTCGCGGGCCACGATGCCGCTGGCCGAGTCGTCCAGGTGGTACTTGTCGCGCAGGTCGCGCAGCGTCTCGCGCTCCTTGCGTTCCTCGTCGCTGTAAAAACGCGCCTTCTCGAATTCGTGATTGGCAATCGCCGCATCCATGCGGTGCACAATGAATTTGATGCGCTTCTGCACCTCGGTGATCTCTTCGGGCAGCGAGGTCTGGCGGAGCTTGACGCGCGCGCCGGCCTCGTCAATCAAATCGATAGCCTTGTCGGGCAGAAAGCGGTCCGGTATGTAGCGGCTGGCGTGCGAGACGGCGAACTCCACGGCGGCGTCGGTGTAGCTGACGGCGTGGAATTTCTCGTAGCGGTCCTTGATGCCGTGGATGATTTTGATGGCCTCGGCCTCATTGGGCGGAGGCACCTTGACGGCCTGGAAGCGGCGCTCCAGCGAGCGGTCCTTCTCGATGGATTTGCGGAACTCGCCCGGCGTGGTGGCGCCGATGCACTGAATTTCTCCGCGGCTAAGAGCGGGCTTGAGGATGTTGGCCGCGTCCAGCGATCCCTCGGCGGAGCCCGCGCCCACCAGCGTGTGCAGCTCGTCGATGAAGATGATGGAGTTCTGATTATCCATCAGCTCTTTCATGATGTTCTTGAGGCGCTCCTCGAACTGGCCGCGGTACTTGGTGCCGGCCACGATGAGCGATAGATCCAATCCCAGAATGCGCTTGTCGGAGAGGAAGCTGGGCACTTCGCCGTCGGCGATGCGCTGCGCCAGGCCTTCGACGATGGCCGTCTTGCCCACGCCGGGCTCGCCGATGAGCACGGGATTATTCTTGGTGCGCCGGCAGAGGATCTGCACCACGCGCTCCAGTTCGCCTTCGCGGCCCACCAGCGGATCAAGCTGGCCTTCCATGGCCGCCTGGGTCAGGTCGCGGCTGAACTCGCTCAGCAGGCTGGTCTCGCGCTGGCGCTGTTGCGGCTGGGCTTTTTCCTGGGTAACGCGGCCCAGCTCTTCGCGAATCTGCACCAGCCTCAACCCGCGCTCCATCAAAATCTCCGAGGCAAAGCACTTTTCCTCGCGCAGCAGGCCCAGCAGCAGATGCTCGGTCCCGATGTGCTTGTGACCCAGCCTCTCGGCCTCCTCCGCCGCATAGGCCAGCACCCGCTTGCACTCGTTGGAGAGCGGCAGGTCCACGCTGGTGGAGACTTTCTCGCGGATCGTGGTGTGCGCCTCAATCTGCTTGCGAATTGAATCCACCGAGGTGTGCGAGCGCAGGAAGCGGTTGGTCAACGCCTTGTCTTCGCGCAGCAGCCCCAGCAACAGGTGCTCGGTCTCGATATAAGGCGAGCCAAACTGGCTGGCCTCATACCGCGCAAAGAAAATCACGCGCCGTGCCTTCTCCGTATAGCGTTCGAACATCAGGACCTCCCTTGTTCAACCTGTTCAACCTTGTTCAACTTTGTTCTAACTGTTCAACCTGGCCCAACTCGTGAATGCCACTCGATCAATTAGACTCTACTTCCGCCCGGAAGGGCGCATTTTTTGCTCATTTCGTCAGGGCGCGGGCTTCTGTTGGAGAAGTATACGCCATTGCCGACAACCGGCCGTTTTCCAGCCGCAGAATGCGCGAGGCGCGCGCGGCCAGCTCCATATTGTGCGTCACCAGGATGGAGGTGAGGCCGTGGCTCAAGTGCAGCCGCTCGATCAGGTCAAAGACGCGGCCGGCGGTGGCCCCATCCAGGTCGCCGGTAGGCTCGTCGGCCAATAAAAGCCGGGGATTGCTGACCAGCGCGCGGGCCAGCGCCACGCGTTGCTGCTCGCCGCCGCTCAACTCGCCGGGCCGGTGGCTGCCGCGATCCGCAAGGTCCACCTCCCCAAGCCAGTTGGCCGCCGTCTTCAGCGCATCCCGCCTGCCGGCGCCGCGCGCCAGCAGCGGCATGGCCACATTTTCCAGAGCCGTAAACTCCGGCAGCAGATAATGAAACTGCCACACGTAGCCGATCTCGCGATTGCGAAACTCCGCCGCCTGCTGCGGCGAAAGCTGGCCCACGTTGACCCCGGCGCAGGTGACCGTTCCCGAGGTAGGTGTGTCCAGAGAGCCTAGAATGTGCAGCAGCGTGCTCTTGCCCGCGCCCGATTGGCCCACGATGGCCACCATCTCGCCGGCCTTCACATCCAGGGTGAGGCCCTGGAAGAGGGTGAGCGCGCCGCGCGCGGTGGTGTAGGTTTTTTCCAGCTTCCTTACCTGGATGATGGGCGTATTGCCGGATTTTGCCCGCGGCTTCGTCTCCCGCGCCGTACGGGTGAGTGGTGTGTCAACCGTTGGAGAAGCTGGTGGCATACGGTTGTCCTTATTTTATCGTGCCGGGCGTGTATTCCCCGCGCAGGCCGGGTGTCATTAGTAACGGCGGGAGCAAGGATGGGAAAGAGTGCCAGTCGCGCCAAAAAAGCTCAACGTCGGAAGAGAGGTTTTCTTGCAAAAAATTGGGTTATTTACGGCTGCATAAATAATGTCTTGTTGATCCGGCCTGTAAGTATTGAAACGCTGTGCCCCATCCATTCCGCGCTTTTGCGGAATGGGTGGGAGGGAGTGCTGCATTTCTTTGGGGCCGAATCAGTAATAAGCGCGCCGTAGGCGCTGTGTTTATTAGCCCCGCGCTTTACTTGCGCCGTAGGCGCTGTGTTTATTAGCCCCGCGCTTTACTTGCGCCGTAGGCGCTGTGTTTATTAGCCCCGCGCTTTAGCGTGGGGAAAGCAGATTCCACAGATTCACTTCGGAGTCCCGTAGGGACGGCGCAAGGACATTTCTTTTGTAGGGATCATCAAGAAGTCCTCCGGAGAGCTCACGGCTTTGCAGGTGGGATGGCCGCGGCGTTAATCCGAGCAATGCGCCCGTTCGGCCCCACTACAAAGGGCAGCGAGAGAGCATTCCAGTTACCGTTGTCCAGCGGCTGCCAGGTCTTTCCATCATCGCGGCTCACATCCGATCCATTCGTGCCGACGGTAATCCAGAGCTTGAGAGCCTCAGACCATTGCACGGCCGAGCGGAAGCCGTGGGGCGGGGTGGTGGAGGCGGTCCAATGTTCACTGTCATCACTGGACCAGGCAGCTGTACCAGCTGATTCATAGGGTTTGGTATAGTCTCCTCCAACAATGACCAACTTCTGACTGGCTTCGGGTAGCTCCGCAAATCTGAATCGGGCAATCGCAAAGATGCCAGATGAATCATTGTTGTGTCCGAGAGGGGTTGACTGCCGCTGCCACTTGTTATCTTTTCCGTCGAGATTCATATCCTTCAGGGGACAATCATCGACACATATTGATCCTTGCACCACCGAATATACAAACGCGCCATCCAAGCCTCCAGTGCCAAATTTCACAAAGTCGGCATATTCGATAAGAGACGAATTGCTCGCGGCAAACGCTCCTTGTGTGCCGGGCTTGACTCGTAGGCCGACGTTTTTCTGTTTGGTCCAGTGCTGACCGTAGTCTTGACTCTTGAGTAGCCAGAACATTCCATTTACCGGATCTCCGAGGAGCCAGCCGGTTTCGTTATGAAACTTAACATCAGGGGAGTGGTCCTCAAAGTAGAGCGCATCCCAAAAGCCTTCCTTTTCGGGGTTGTAGAGGAGTATCTTCCAGTGAAGACAGCCATCTGTGGTTTTATAAAGACGTGATAAGCTGCCTTTGCCGCTCGCCATCACAATCGCCGTCTTCGCATCCCAGGCTTGCACGCCGCGAAAGTCCAGCGTTGCGCCGTCCTTTTTCTCATCCGGAACCGCGCACCTCTGCCAGTGCGCGCCGCCGTCTGTGGTTCGCAACACCGTCCCGCCCGTCCCGCTGGCCCAGGCTACTGTGCCGTCCACGGAATAGATCCCGCGCAGGCCGGCGGTAGTCCCCGACTCCTGCATCTGCCAAACTTCAGGCGGAGAAATGGGGGCGGCTGATTGGCCAAAGGCGAAAGTCGAAACAAATAGGAGTAAAGTCAGCCGGACAGTTTTCATGGCTCGCAGTATAAAGCATTTTCACTGTTTCTGAAATTTGAGAATCGTGGTTTCCCATCCTTTCCACAGTAAAAAAAGCGGTAAGGATGGAGCACGGAGTTACATCGTAGCGGGTCGGATTAATTATCGATGGCCGCACGTGCGCCAACCTACTCCCTATTCCCTATTCCCTTAGTCCCTATTCCCTAGTCCCTGTCTTCTGTTACACTCGCAGCGAACGTCCTCCATGCTCTTCAAGGCTCACAGCGCGGCTGTTTACGGAATCGACGCCAGCCTCATCGATGTCGAGGTGGACTATAGCGGCGTGGCCACCAACGAGGATCACTTCCACACCGTCGGCCTGCCCGACGCCGCCGTGCGCGAGAGCCGCGACCGCGTCCGCGCCGCCATCAAGAACTCCGGCTACCTGATTCCGCCCACCCATATCACCATCAATCTCGCCCCCGCCGACCTCAAGAAGGAAGGCTCGGGATTCGATCTGCCCATCGCCGTCGGCATTCTGGGCGCTTATGGCGCGCTGAAGGCCACCGACCTGAGCCAGTTTTTACTGGTGGGCGAACTGGGCCTCGACGGCAGCGTCCGCGCCGTGCCCGGAATGTTGCCTGTGGCCATCATGGCCCGTGAAAAAGGTATCGCCAACCTCATTCTCCCCGCCGCCAACGCCGCCGAAGCCGCGGTGGTCGAGGGCGTCAACGTCTTTCCCGCCTCCTCGCTGCTCGATGTGCTCGAGCTGCTCAACACTATGGTCGTGGGCGTGATTCAGCGCGAGCCCTATCGCGTCTCCACCGAGACCTTGCTAGGCGAGTTGCAGCAATTCTCCGTCGACTTCAAGGACGTGCGCGGACAGCAGACGGCCAAGCGCGCTCTGGAGGTGGCCGCGGCCGGCAGCCACAACATTCTCATGATCGGCCCGCCCGGCTCCGGCAAAACCATGCTGGCCAAGCGCCTGCCCTCCATCCTCGCCCCGCTCACCTTCGACGAGGCTCTGGAGACCACCAAGATTCACTCCGTCGCCGGCGTGCTCGACGCCGCCCAGGGCCTCGTCACCCAGCGTCCCTTCCGCTCGCCTCACCACACCATCTCCGACGCCGGCCTCATCGGCGGCGGCATCATCCCCCGGCCCGGCGAGGTCTCGCTGGCTCACAACGGCCTGCTTTTCCTCGACGAGCTGCCGGAGTTTCCCCGCAACGTCCTCGAGGTTCTGCGCCAGCCTCTCGAAGACCACACGGTAACCATAGCGCGCGCCTCCATGTCGCTCAGCTTTCCCGCGCGCTTCATGCTGGCCGCGGCCATGAACCCCTGCCCCTGCGGCTTCTTCAACGACAAATCCCGCGAGTGCCAGTGCACCCCGCCCATGATTCAGCGCTACGTGGCCAAAATCTCCGGCCCGCTGCTCGACCGCATCGACATTCACATCGAAGTTCCGGCGGTCAAATACAAGGAGCTGCGCGGCTCGGCGGCCATCGAGGGCTCGGCCGAGATTCGCGCCCGTGTGCTGGCCGCTCGCGAACACCAGCGCCAGCGCTTCCGCAAATTCGGCGAGAAAATCTACTCCAACGCGCAGATGACCACCCGCCAGATTCGCGCCTATTGCGAACTTGGCGCCGACGCCGAGCGCCTCCTCGAGCGCGCCATGCAGCAGCAGGGCCTCACCGCCCGCGCCCATGACCGCATCCTCAAAGTCGCCCGCACCATCGCCGACCTCGAAGGCGTCGGGAGTCTCTCCGTAGCCCACCTCGCCGAGGCCATCCAGTACCGGACGCTGGACCGCAGCTACTGGGCCTGAGCGCCTCAGAACAACAGTTTTCAATCGATTCCCACTTCTCCGCGCACCGCGCCAGCTATAATTCTTCCGTGCATCCCGCCCATGGAAAGTGAGCCGCCAATGAAGACCGCGCCATCCGCTCCCGCCATCAAGCCGTTTCCAAACTGTCCTGCCCTCGACGGTTGTCACTGCGTCACCGCTTCGCTGGCCAAGATGTATCAACACACCGGCCATCCCCTCTCTGAAGAAATGCTGCTCGGCCTCGGCGCGGGCATGGGGTTCATTTACTGGCAGATGAAGATGGGCGGCAGCGTTTCCGTCTTCGTCGGCGGACGCGGCAATGGCAAGAACTTCTATGCTGACCTGGGAGAACGCACCGGCGTGGTTATCGAAGAAATCTGCACCTCCAGCTCGAAAAAGGCCGAGGCCGCGTTGCTTGGCGAGCTCGCGCTGCAGCGCCCCGTCATGCTGGGCGGCGACATGGCCTACCTGCCCTGGTTCGACTTCCCTAAGAGCTATCATTTCGGAGGCCATGCTTTCGTCATCTGCGGCTACGACGGCGCGCGCACTCTGCTGGCCTCCGACATCGATCCGAAGATGTCCGGCGTGAAGAAAGGCATCTACTCGACGGTCACGCTCGAGCAGCTCGCCAAGGCGCGCAGCTCTTTGTTCAAGCCCTTCCCGCCGAGGAACCTCCGCATTGCTTTCGAGTTCACACGCTTCCGTCAGCCAGGTTCCAAACAGATCGCCGCCTCCATCGCCCAAACCGTCGAGGCGCATACTCATCCGCCGATCAAGAACTTCGGCCTTGCCGGACTGCGACACACCGCCGCGATGCTCCCCCAATGGCCCATGCTCTTCAAGAATGAGCACGACCTGCGCATGAACCTCTTCAACTTGTACGTAATGATTGAGATCGGCGGGACCGGCGGCGGCTGTTTCCGGCCCATGTACGCGCGCTTCCTCGAACAGGCCGCGCCTCTCTGTGCGAACAAGACCCTGGAGTCTGCCGCCAGGCTCTTCCATGAGTCCGGCGCAAAGTTCACGCAGATCGCCTGTCTCTTCCGGGATGCTGAAAAATCCAAGGCCCTCGACGAGAAGATTCGCTCGGCGTCTACGCTCTTCACGGAGATAGCCGCAATTGAAGAAAAGGCTTGCCAACTCCTGCAGAACATCAGTGCGCCTGCTTTTTAGCGCGATGGGGTATGTATGATTTTTACAAGTCAAAATCCGAATTCCAGGTTATAAAAATTCCTGGTTACAAAACTTCCTGAATGGTGTAATGTTCTTTCGCCCTGAAAATTGCATGCAGGGTTGTTTCAGCGCAAACATTGGCGCATCCGAGCGCCCTGTAAAGAGGTCGAAGATGAAGAAGACAATGCTGTTGTTCTCCGCTTTGCCCGTTGCCGGCGTAGGCACTGCAACCATTATGCGAACTCTCTCTGTGCTGCTTGCATTTTGCATTTTTTACGGTGGTTCCGGCTCCCATGGATCGCCGTTGCCGAAGTTGAAAATCCTTCCTTCTATGCAGAATGCGGCGCAGCAGGCTTCACCGCAGCCGGCCATACCGCTGTGGCAAACAAAGTTGAGCGTAAAAGAGACGGATTTTATCGAGTTCACCTCGAAGGACCGCGTTTTAGTCGGCACAGTGAATACCACCGCACTCGGCGGCGGGCTGCAGCCGCAAGAAATCATGCTGTTGAACACGGCGACCGGAGAAAAGCTCTGGGCAGTGCCCCGCGCCTCTTATGGATCTCCTCAAATACTGCTGGTAGTTGATCCGGTAATTCTCATCGAGGGAAGCAAGCAAATCGTTGCGCTGAATCCGGCGAACGGTGCTGTGCTTTGGAGCCGGGAGCGGGCAGGGGAAACCTCACTTCTGCTCCCCGCCCATAACCTTATTGCATTTTTAGCTCATAAGGTTGTTCCGATGACGATCTCTGCCGTGAATGTGAAGACGGGCAGCGAAGCCTGGAGGACCCCCATCGAGAACTACTCTGTGGATAAAGGCACACGGCTCAACATCACAATCATGGGCGATGCCGTGCTTCTGAGCGGACCCGAGGTAGCTGTGTTTTCCGCTGCCGACGGCAAGTTACTGTGGCGAATGCCGTTCCCCGGAACCTTCGGACCAAAATCCGCGGCCATATCGCTGGGAGACGATCTTTACCTCTCGGATGGCTCGTCGATCACCCGTTCGGACCCGGCTTCCGGAAAACAAATATGGCGCGCGGCGGTCAGTGACGGCGCTTTTCAAGCCCTGACGGCAAACGAAAACAGTGTCTTCATCCTTTTGAAAGGGAGTGGAGAAAACTCGCCGGACTCCATCGTGGCTCTGGACCGCAACACCGGCAAGCGGCTCTGGAACTCCGGCCTCCCTGATCGCGCGGCAAGCCCGATCAGCGCCGAGGAAAATCTGCTTTATGTGACGACGCCGGCCAACGTGATCGCTTTGAACGCACAGGATGGATCGGTGGTCTTCAGCACCACCATACCCTCGGTACTGCAATCGCGCCGGCAGTTGCCCGATAATTTGCGCATTGAGAGCGACCGAATCATCGTGGCCCGGGAGGATGGCGTGCTCGCCGTGCGGAAATCCGACGGCAAGCTGCTCTTCGCGGATCAGGTCGTGGGCGGAAAAGGCTTTACTTATGACTATTCCACCGCAATATTCCGGCACGCCACCTCGACGCCTCGCAGCAAGAAGCATCCCGTCCAGCTCAACAGTGACTCTGTCAGCCCCGAGGACAACTATCGCGTGGCCATGGCTCAGCAGAAGTTGGCTTACAATGCGATCCGCGTATACAGTCAAAGGAGCATGGATCAGACAAACCTGATCCTGTACGGTACCTCCCGGCCGACCCTCCAACAACAGCAGCAAGCTGGAAAGGCAGAGGCTGTGGCGAGTGCGGTGAGTGCAGCTGGCATGGTCTTAGCTAGTACACTCAATTCGATATACCTGAATAGGGTGGTGGATACCTACCAGGATCGTGTGCGGCATTCATTCCAAACCCACGCAAGTTCCTTGCAGGATAAGTTCTACATCCGGCCGAGTTACGAGCAAAGCTCGGGATGGTCGCTTTACGTCGTGAATCTGGAAACCGGAGAACATGCCAGCATTCTTCTATCGTCGGACGCCGACGAGGCTCCGAATTTGCTTGCTGCGCATCTGCCGGCCTTTTCCACCGATGGTTCGCGGATTGTGTCCAAAGGCATCGGGCCCAATCCTGAGTTGGTAAAAATGCGTAAGGGTTACGCAACATCAAAATTGGCAAAGACTTCAGTTCGGGGCCACTTAGATCGGGAGGTTGAAGCCTATCCGTCGGTTCTTGCCTTCGACCTTGCCTCGCTTCATTTCACAAAGGATTCGATGATTCCCGCAACCAATCCGGTCGACCCGGAAATGAGAAAGCTGAACAATCAGCTCCTGGAGGCCGCATATCAGAACGATCTCGAGGCGGCGAAGCAGGCGCTGGAAGCTGGGGCGAATGTCAATGCCGTGGACGAGTACGGAAATACAGCCCTCATGCTTGCCGCCGAAGCCTCGGTGGGAGTAGGACTGGTTCTTAAAGACCCCATCATCGAGCTTTTACTTGAAAGAGGAGCGGACGCGAATATCACCGATCCCTGTGGGTTGAGGGCGCTTGAGCATGCTACCCTTCCGCTGGTCACCTCCTCTGGGGAGTGGAATCCGCGTGCAATAAAAGACCTTAAGAAGGCCCAGAATGAAGCCAAATAAGACAAGATTGCCGGTCTGACGGCGCTTTGCGTCTCTCCGTGGCCCACCTCGCCGAGGCCATCCTATATAGGACGCTGGATCGGAGTTATTGGGCCTGAGACGGCAGGGAACAGGGATCAGGGACCCGTTTGCAAATTCCTTCGCAGGTAACCAAACAGGTTCCCAGGGTGCAAAACGTGTCCTGTTTTCAGTCAGTTTTGCCTTAGAACGGACAGATTACAGTGCCGGCTCAGTTGTTTATCTTATTGATTCAAATAATGTTACCGCCAAAATGTTGAAGGTTTTCCACACTGCCACCGGAAGTTGGAGACCCCCTCAAAAAACTGTTGACCTCAAAGCTCTATCAATATACATTCATAATTGCTATCCATATTAGGGCGGATTTGAGAGTTTAACTGAACGCCCGGCTGTCGTTTTCCGCATCATATTGAGCTGCGGCTCATCCCATGATGCCACGGTGTGCGGTTTTGACCAATACCGGAACGGGAATGATGATTGGATAGTTCCCAAGGCTGCAACCTGTATCGCTGATACGGCAGAATGCCTGCTCCACAATCTGCGAAAGTGCGTCAGGATTCTGAACTGTACGCTCATTTTGTGCGTCTAAGCCTTAGGGGTTGAATTTGGGGGTAATAGCGGTTCTCCAATAGCTATACTCTGGAAGCACGGCGCTGAGTGGCTTTTTCCTGCCGGGGTCCCCGGCGACTGGTCTTCGTCGCTGGGGTGGAAGAAAAAGCCATCTTTTACCTGACTTGCTGGAGCACGTGAATTAGAGAACCGCTCTAGCCGCACATGCTTGGGTGCCCCTGCTGCGCCGCCAGCAATCGTTTTGTGCCGGCCGGAGCCGATTTTTTTTGAAGGAGAATTGCAATGCGTTCTGATTTGGTTTTTGGAGCTCTCTCTCATGTCTCCAATCGCTACCAGTTGTGCCAACTGGCGAGCAAGGCAACCCGCAAGCTGCACAAGCCCAACACCCGCCTCCAGGACACCACCAATGAAGTCCTGGATCGCTTTCAACATTCCAACCCCGGCTCCGCGGCGCCCATCATGGCCTCTGCGCAGCAGCCGGTTGAAGCTCGTCGCGCTGCCTGATTCCACCCCCAAAGGGTATAGTTAAGTCAGGCAGCGATTTCAGGCGGTTTGCCGTTCAAGGCGCTCCGCTTCCCGGTCTTCGATGCTACCCTTGATTTCAACAGAGCCTTCCAGTGCGGCGCAGGCCGGCTGCCAGCCTTGAAATTAAACCGGTTCTTTTCCCGGAGCACTTCCCCCTACCGGATTCTTCCACTCCAATTCCCCCTTATCGCAGGTGATCATGACTATCGCTGAACTCAAAGAAAAAAACATCACGGAACTGACCCGCATCGCGCGCTCTCTGGAGATTCCCGGCACCAGCGGCCTCCGCAAGCAGGACCTGATCTTCAAGATCCTCCAGGCGCAGAGCGAAAAGGAAGGCCACATCTTTGCCGAGGGCGTGCTGGAAATCCTGCCCGACGGCTACGGCTTCCTGCGCTCGCCGGACTACAACTATCTGCCCGGCCCCGACGATATCTACGTCTCCCCCTCGCAGATTCGAAAATTCGATCTCAAGACCGGCGACTCCATCAGCGGCAACGTCCGCCCGCCGCACGAGGGCGAAAAGTACTTTGCCCTGGTCAAGATCGAGGCCATCAACTTCGAGTCCCCCGAGGAGACGCGCAACAAGATTCTCTTCGACAACCTCACCCCGCTCTATCCCCAGGAACGCATCCGGCTGGAGACGATCAAGGAAGCCATCAGCGGCCGGGTGATGGACCTGCTCACCCCGGTGGGCAAGGGCCAGCGCGGCCTCATCGTCGCTCCGCCCCGCACCGGCAAGACCATGCTCCTGCAGTCGCTGGCCAACTCCATCTCCACCAACCACCCCGATGTGGTGCTCATTGTCCTGCTCATCGACGAGCGCCCCGAGGAGGTCACCGACATGCAGCGCTCGGTCAAGGGCGAGGTCATCAGCTCCACCTTTGACGAGCCCGCCGCCCGCCACGTGCAGGTCGCTGAAATGGTCATCGAAAAGGCCAAGCGCCTGGTCGAGCACAAACGCGACGTGGTCATCCTGCTCGACTCCATCACCCGTCTCGCCCGCGCCTACAACACCATCGTGCCCCCTTCGGGCAAGGTGCTCTCCGGCGGCGTGGACTCCAACGCTCTGCAGCGCCCCAAGCGCTTCTTCGGCGCGGCCCGCAACATCGAGGAAGGCGGCTCGCTCACCATCATCTCCACCGCGCTGATCGATACCGGCTCGCGCATGGATGAGGTCATCTTCGAGGAGTTCAAGGGAACCGGCAACATGGAA
>Ga0326727_10004755_pt1 | contig 40028 bp, 31 predicted proteins | sample MB2enrmetagenome_FD_207643 | JGI IMG/M metagenome (GOLD analysis project Ga0326727, IMG submission 207643) | Lab enriched peat soil microbial communities from McLean, Ithaca, NY, United States - MB29MY | ecosystem: Environmental > Terrestrial > Soil > Wetlands > Peat | place: USA: New York...
AAAATAGTATGAATGAAGGCTTGCGAGTAACGCATTTTTTGACCTCGTCGTATTTGTCGTTCGGTGTAGTATCCCCACGCTTCGCGAGGTGTGGATACTACCATTTATCCATTTGAAGTCTCAACAGTTGTTTCGCGGTAAGAAGACGGCCGGCGGATGCATCGCGGCGCGCCTGCGATTTTTATCCGCCTTGTTTATCTGCCTGACGTGATTAATTATATTAACCTTATATTCGAATCTACTCAGATAATGACGGATTTATAGATAATTACCGAACGGGAGGGAACTGTGGCGGGGAGCGGCAAGAAGGATTTCCTTGATGAACTGAAGGCCATGAAAGAGCGGATGGAAGATCTGTTCATAAATAGTTTCGACCCTGGGTCAACCGGGCAAAACAAGCCGAAAGGTTCCGAAGACTGGGTCCCTATGAGCGATATCGTCGATTCCGGAGAAGAACTGATCTATTCAATAGATTTGCCCGGTGTTATGGAACATGACATTCAAGTTGAGTGCAAGGCCGGCCGGCTATGGATTTCGGGACTGAGAAAGAATGACCTTCCGGAGGGGGAAGCTTTTCGAGTCGAGAGGCCCACGGGCGCATTTTCGCGTGTTTTTAAATTTCCCTGCCCTGTGGATGAAGACGCAATCCAGGCCGAGTTCAAGAAAGGTGTGCTCAGGATCAGCGTCCCCAAGAGTTCCCCCGGATGCCGCACGCATAGAATAGAGGTGCGCGAGGTTGAATAACCGGCGCCGCTTCCGGAATGGAGGGTGTCTAGCATATGATTGGAAGCACAATTAGGACCACCCTGCTGCTCGCCGCGCTCACAGTCCTTATTCTCTGGATCGGGAAGATGATCGGGGGGCAGGGGGGAATGTTTGTGGCTTTTATCCTTGCTGTAATAATGAACGCAGGAAGCTACTGGTTTTCCGACAAAATAGTTCTGGCCATGTATCGGGCCCAGCCTATCGAGGAATCTCAAGCCCCGCAGGTTTATCAAATCGTTCGCGAGCTGACTTCAGAGGCTCATTTGCCTATGCCCCGGGTTTACTTGATTCCACAGGAGACACCGAATGCCTTCGCAACGGGTAGAAACCCTGAAAACGCCGTGGTGGCTGTAACCGAAGGAATCATGCGCATTCTGACGCCCGCCGAACTAAAAGGGGTCCTGGCGCACGAACTCGGACATGTGAAAAACCGGGATATTCTCGTGAGTTCCATTGCTGCAACCCTCGCTGGAGCGATAATGATCCTGGCCAGTATGGCTCGATGGGCTGCGATTTTCGGAGGTTTCAGGGGAGGCAGCGACGAGGATCGGGGCGGCGGCATCCTGGGGCTGATCGTAACGGCCATCCTGGCCCCGATTGCGGCGACTCTAATCCAGCTCGCCATATCGAGAAGCCGTGAGTATCTCGCCGATGAAACAGGCGCCCGCCTTGCCCATAACCCTGAAGGCCTTGCCCGCGCCCTGGAGAAGCTGGCCGTGGCGTCCGAACGAATTCCGATGGCCGCCAATCCTTCAACGGCTCATTTGTTTATCGTAAATCCACTTTCGGGGCAGGCATTGGCCGGTCTTTTCAGCACTCATCCCCCCATAGAGGAAAGAATCCGGCGGCTGCGGTCGATGAGTTAAGGCAAAACGCCTGCACCCCACATATGATTATTAAATATGATTATGCGCGTATAGGTGTTCCACAGTTCTGTATCTTCGCCTGCATTTCAGGGCTCAATTGTATGACAAGCTCCGCATTGTACGAACCGGTAGAGAGTAAAGGCAGCGCCGGACTCGAGGACAGCGTCTTCGAGTATAGCTGTCGAGCCGCGATACCGTAAGAACGCGATATCGCAGCAACCGACCCGTCTTTGACTGCCGGATCAACGTCGGTCGTAAAAATCGAAACAGTATTGTCGCTGTTGCGAACAATATCGAAAGTACGGAACTGCTGAGGGAAATCCCTCAACGATGAAGTTTCAATCTGCCAGAAGCCGAGTTCAGGACGGGCGTCATCGGGTGACTTGAATGCGGTTACTGCATTTACATGACGATGCCCCGCGATCCACAGGATGAGATTCGGATATTTATGCAGCGTGTCAAACAGCGTCTTCTCGGATACAGAAGATTTTGACCACCAACCGAGAAAAGATTCCGGCTTTTCGACGCCTATCGGTACGTGCGCTGCGATGATCATGAGCTTACCTTCAGACTGACCCTTATCAAGTTCACCTACAAGCCAGTCATAACGCACATTGTCGAGAGAACCGTGCCCATAGCCGTGAAAATCGATATCGTCTTCCCTTTGAGTATCGTCTAGCACGATAACTTTGATCGGTATGTCAGACTTCGGCTCGAAGCTGTAACAGGCAAAATCGTTGTCGAGGTTGGACTGGTTGAAACCGTGACCGGCCGGATTCGAAGATGTTGTAAAAAACTCGCTCATCCACTCCTTTTTCGAAAGTGAACGGCGGTTCGGATCGGCTGCAACCTTCGGAGCGTTTGTGCTGCCGACAGGTCCCGCACCTATAATGTCACCGTAAGGCGTCCGGCAGTCGAGAACTCCCATATAGAAATCACGCTTGTTTATGCCGTCAGGATCGGTGAGTATATCTCCCATTTTGAGGATATCCTCGCCGATATAGGCCTGCCGGAGATAATCGCTCACCGGGTTTGTCCCCATCCAGAAATGATCGTGGTTGCCCAGAGCCTGATACCAGGGGATCGTCTTATCAAGCCCTGCAGCCTTGTAAGGTTTCTGATAATCGATGGAGCCGGCTCCGGCATGAGCCCCGGAGCTTGGGGTGATGACCTTGCCGTCCAGAACATCGACATACCATCTTAATTCGTTGTACTGGGTGTTGTTGCAGGTGTCGCCCAGAGAAATACCGAAATCAACCGGATGTTGTTTGTGTATGGCGTTTATCGTTTGGACTGCGGCATCGAGAACATGGGTCGTATACAGCATAACCGCAGAATATGCCGAAGAGACACCGTCTTTAAGGCCAAGATAGATCGCCTGAACAGGAGATTCTTTGTCGGTGATATGGATGTCGGTTATGGTAAAGAAATTCAAAAGTCTTGCAGCATTAGTGGCAGATGCACCGTTAAAAGCAGCCGGCATGATGTCGAGCCGCTTTACGGAATCCATGCCCGGGCCATAATGCCAGTTGCCATAGCCCTTTTGCTTGTATCTTGAAACCTCATCAGGACCAATCTTCTCCGAACCCGAAGGTGTGTCAGGCACGACCGTCTTCTGGAGCGTCGTAAAAACGTCGGAGGCAATCGGGTACGATGGTTTATTTCCAATCCCGTCCTGAGCCGTCCAGATCATGTGGGGGTCTCCTTCGGCGGCAAGCGCCTTATCCATGGTCCCGAGATTCGAAAACTCCAGCCCATGCGCTGATGAACCAACGCAGTACTTCAAAAAGGCTCTTCTCAAAACGTTCACTGGTGCTCCTTCCTTAATGGTTACCATCGGATACTCCGCTCAACCCGGTCTGTGGCGGTCGATCAGCGCATTGCTTGTCAAATCCTGCAGGTGCTGAGTCATCGTCACGGATGGCCGGCATGACAATTGCTATTCGGAATTATCATCATTTTCGTTGAGCGGAATTTGACATGGGGCGGGCCGATCAACTCTTACACGAAAGGAGGAGGAACTCAAGCACTGGCATGCCGTCCCTCCTCTGTCTGATTGTATTACTGCATGATATCCGATAGTTATGAGGCATACAGCGCAACCTCACGCTAACTCGCGCATAACCCGGGATAGAGACGCTAACTAAAAATACAGCGCTTTACCACTTTACCGTGAATTGCAGACAGGTAATAATAAGTGTCAAATAATAATCTATCTGACTCGGAGATGCGGTCATAAAAATATCGTGTTCAATTGCCTTTGCCGGCACGTGTGGAAGCTCTAATTCAGAGCCGCTTCGAGGCGTTCGACGCCTTGATTTGAATCCATGGATGTCCGGTCGAAAAGGATGGACGCAATGATTCCCAGAATTTTAATTGTTGAAGATGATGAGGGCCTCTTGAGGATTATAGGCGAATATTTGAGTGCCTATGGTTTTGAACCGGAACTTGCAGGCAGTGCGGCGCAGGCCCGCAATTGCCTCATGCGTTCGAAGTATGACGCGGTCCTGTCGGATCTCCAACTGCCGGGCGAGTCGGGGCTCGATCTGCTGGGTCACGTCAAATCACGGTATCCGGGATTGCCCTTTATCCTGGTGACGGGGTCTGACAGTCTCCGACAGAAACATGAAATCATGAAGATGGGCGGTAACGAATATATTGAAAAGCCGTTTCGATTAAAAGATCTGGTGAAGACCATCGCGACAGTCTTGGCCACCGCGGATCAGCGAACGGAGAAGCTGTCCTCACAGCATGCCGGACCAAGTAAAGCGGATTGCAAACAAGGCATTAAAAGAGGCGATTTTCTCTGTCCAAAAATTTCGGTTTGAAGTTTCACAGCTCCCCCCGAATGAAGGTGGCTTAAGATTAGAACGCCATAAAGCCAAGCAAGAGAAAAGAGACCGCTCCGATAAGAAAACTTGAAAAAGCCAGTGAAGCACTGCCGCATCATGCGCTGCAGCGAACCCGGCCATCGAGCCGTAGTTGCAATCGCGGCCCGTCTGGCTCGCGACGCTGAGCCTGAGTCGTTAGGCAGCCTTCGTCAGCTAGAGTCAGGAGTTCCTATGGAAGAACTTCGTTTTCAGGAAGTTGAGAGTAATGAGCAGAAGGAGCAAGCGGGCGCCCTCATCCGTGAGTATCTCGAGTGGCTGAATGGGCGTGTCAAGCGCGATTACGGCATCGAATTCGACATTAATGCCATGGTCGAATCTGATTTGGCGGACCGCGACAAGTTTCGTCCTCCAGACGGGCGGTTCTATCTTGCTCAGCAGGAAAACGCCGTCGCAGGGGTGGGTTGTTTGAAGAGACTGGCGGAGGGTGCCGGGGAGATCCAACGTATGTATGTACTTCCGGCATTCCGAGGGAAGGGCATTGGCCGCGCTATCGTTAACCGCCTGGTCGATGACGCTCGAATGATCGGGTATTCCAAGCTAAAGCTTGAGAGTTTGGAATTCCTCAAAGCAGCGCATTCGCTCTACAGATCCGTCGGGTTCCGAGAAATCGATCCGTACGATGGCAACAGTATGGAGGCATACCAGGCAGCGGAGCAGCTTGGTCGATACTACTCCATGACAGTTTTCATGGAGATGGATCTCTAATGCCCTAGTTACTCAAAACTAAAACTGATAACTTAAAACTCCTAAGCGGCAATCGGTAGAACGACCCTGAAGGTCACACCGGCTCCAGGATTATCCAGGACCTCTATACGGCCTTTGTGAGCATCGACAATTTTTTTCACTATCGGCAATCCAAGGCCGGTCCCCTCTTTTTTCGTTGTAAAGAACAGAGAAAAAATCTCTGAACGCTGGTTAGGCGGAATGCCACTGCCACAATCAACCACCTCGAAGATAATTTCGCCTTTTTGCCTATGCAGGTTAACCATCACGCTCTCTCCTTTGGGCGAGGCCTGAATGGCATTCATTATCAAATTTATGAGTACCTGTTTTATGCGCGACCCATCCATGGGAACCGGATTGTCACACTGACGGAGATCGGCTTCCAAAGATACCTCTTTTGCCTTCGCCGCACCGTTTACAATAGAGAGTGTTTCTTTCACCATTCCACAGGCATCCTCGAGGGACTTTTGGAGTTCAAGAGGCCGGGAAAAATCCAGCATCTCCTTTACCATCTTCTCCAGACGGCCTGTTTCCTGGAGTACGATATTCAGCTTTTCCCGATCCTTCGATCTCGGAGGGAGATTTCGGTGTACCATCTTGGCAAATCCACCGATTGCGAGAAGAGGGGTTTTTATCTCATGAGCTACGATCGACAGCGCCCTCCCCATTGCGGCAAGGCTTTCCGAGTTCCGCAAAGCCCTCTCGGCACGCTCTCGCTCGATGTGCCGCCACATGCCGTCAAGCAGCAGGCTCACCTGCCTGACGTCCGACTCATCATAGTCCACAGCTTTATTCGCAGCGGTGGCAAACCCGGCAATCTGCTCGCCGTCAAAGAGAGGTACGCTCATCAAACGATGAACCGGCGCATGGCCGAGCGGGCATCCCTTCAATGACGGCCCGGTATTCTTATTTTCATAATGGTTAATAATTACAGGCTGTCTGCCGGTTACGGCTCCCGCCCAGATTCCTGCTTCCTCCACGGGCCAGTGAGTTTTTTGAAAGACACCCCCCCGCAATACCCCTTCAGACCAGGTGTGGAAGGTCAAGACTGATTCCGTCTCGTTCACGAATCCGAACATGCCAAACTGGCTTCCTGTTATTTTCACCAGCCGGTCGAGTACAAAATCCACAATTTCTTCTTCGGACGCATCGTGCATTTGCCGTAATTCCCACAGTGCCTGAAGGCGCATTTCATCGAGCCTTAGGGCTTCATTTGCCAGAGCAAGTTCGGCTGTCCTTTTTCGAAGATTTGTTTCCGTGCGCTTGTGCGCGATGGAGTAGCGTATTGAGCGCTCAAGGAGTTCGCCGCCGATCAGGCCCTTTACGAGGTAATCGGCCGCCCCGGCGCGCATTGCTTCCATATCGAGATTTTCGTTTCCCTGACCGGTGAGCAGAATGACCGGAACGGCACAACCGCTGTTGATCGTTTCCCGGAGAAGATCCAGGCCGTTGCGTGCGCCCAGAAGATAGTCAAGAAGGCAGGCGTCGTACCCTGTGCCGCAAAGAGCGGAAAGGCCCTGTTCATAGTTCCTCGCCCAATCAATATGATAGATCGCGGAACGGGCCTCTGAAAGTAAAGATTTTATAAGGAAATAATCATCCTCATCGTCTTCGATCAGTAAAATCCTGAAGTTATCCTTGTCCATATGAAGCCGCCAGGTAATTTCAGTATGCAGGTATTCCTCCGATTGTGAAAAAGCTGCTCTACGAATTATAACCGGCATTGCGTGATTTCACAGGGAATCGAACCTGCCAATTTAAATTAAATCACGCTAGGCGAACTGGTCTACTGACGGCGCAATTTTGATGGGTTGCTTTCACATAATAGTTGCGCGGGCGTTCGAAAACCCGGCATGAAACGCCTCATAACGGCACGTATCGACTTTACCATTTCCCTATGCTTTAATAGAATCTGCACTGTGAACCGATTGAGTTGGACCATGGTCTTTTTCCTAATGGTTTTCGGTGGCCTGAATAATCTTTCTGCCGGCTCCAACGAAAAAGACAAGTTCTTATTCAGTGACTTACTACTACCGCATTCATAGAATGCCCTCGAACAAAGACCACATAACCCGGGCCCCAACAGGACCTATGGACCAGGTGGCAATCGCCCTGTTCTGGAAGTCACCAGTTAACCGGGCGGATCATGGAGGGTGCATGGCCAGTTTCCTGAAAATGGGCAATTACAGGATCGGTACAAGGTTAAATATAGGCTTTTTGCAGGTGATCCTGCTGACCTTGCTCGTGGGCGTCGTGGCGCTCTACGAGATGAGCGCGTTGGGCCATCTTGTAAACGAGTTATACGATCATCCTTTGACGGTCGGATACACCGCGCGGGATATCCGCGCCGATGCCTATGCGATACACTCCCTAATGCGAAGGGTCCCGCTCGCCGGCAACGCGGCCGAAGTGCGTGAGCTCGAGCACGGTATCGATGATATTGAATCGCAGATCGGGGGCAAGTTTGACATCCTCGAGAAGCGGTTTCTCGGAAAAAAGGAAGATGTGTTGACCGCCCGGAAGGCCTTCGCCGATTGGAAGAAGCTGCGCGACGAGCAGTTTGGGCTGGTTCGAACAGAGGGTCTCGATAAGCTCGACTCCAAGTCCTTCTACCCGGCGCAGCAGGTGGCAGCCGATGATTTGAGGGACAAAATGCAGGCAGTGGTCGACTTTGCTGACTGGAAGGCAAAAGACTTCATCGAAATGGCTGAGATGACCAAAGCCTACGCAAGAACAGCGATGATAACGCTTATCGTGGCGACCCTGTTGCTTGGCCTGCTCATATCCTTTCTGATTACGCGGAGCATCACCCATCCGCTCGGGCTTATCGTCAGGCGCATGAAGGACATTGCGGGCGGCGATCTGGGTCATGACCTCGACATTGTCCGGAAAGACGAAGTCGGGGCTCTTGCCGGTTCTTTTCGCGACATGCAGGCCGGTTTGCGGGACAAGTCCGAGGCAGCTTCGTCCATAGCGGCGGGTGATTTCAGCCGGACGGTAGAGATCAGCGGACCTAAAGATCTTCTGGGCAACGCTATCAACGCCATGACCGCGAGCCTCAGAAGCGCCAAAACGGAAAGCGACCTCCAGGACTGGGTCAAGACCGGGAAAAACGAACTGAACAGAATCATCGTCGGTGAAAAAGATGTCAATGCACTGGCCAAAGATGTGATCGGTTTTCTCGCCGGGTATCTCGGGGCGCAGATCGGGACGCTGTATCTTGCCTCCGGCGGCGGTGTTCTGACTCTGAGCGGTTGTTATGCATTTAGCAAACGCAAGTCCCTTGGCGATTCCATCGAGCCGGGCGAAGGTTTGGTGGGGCAGGCCGCGATCGAAGGGAACCTCATTTCCATCACCAACATTCCCGAGGATTATATCCGCATCAACTCCTCCTTCGGAGACAGCCCGCCGCGCAACATCGTCGCAGTGCCGTTCCTGTTCGAAAATACCGTCAAGGGGGTCATGGAGCTCGGTTCTTTCCAAGAGTTCACGGACGAAAAACTGGGCTTTCTGCGCGACATCTCCGGCATCATCGCCATTGCATTCAACACGGTCCAAAACCAGACCAGGCTCAGGCAGCTTCTCGAACAAACCCAACGCCAGGCAACCCAGCTCCAGGTACAGGAGGAGGAACTCCGAACCGCCAATGAGGAGTTGGAGGAACAAACCATGTCCCTGAGGCAGTCAGAAGAGACATTGAAGCAGCAGCAGGAAGAATTGCGGGTCATCAACGAGGAGCTGGAGGAGAAAAACGACTACCTTGAAAAGCAAAAGGGGCAGATCGCCGAGAAAAACCTGGCCCTCGAAGATACTCGTCACGAACTGGAAAGGCGGGCGGGGGAACTCGAGAAAACCGGCAAATACAAATCGGAGTTTCTGGCCAATATGTCCCATGAGCTGCGGACGCCGCTCAACAGCCTGCTCCTGCTTTCCCGTGACCTGTCGGAGAATTCCGTTGGTAATCTGACCGCTGAGCAGGTCGAGTCGGCGAAAATAATCCGGAAAAGCGGCATGGAACTTCTGCAGCTCATCGACGAGGTGCTCGATCTCTCCAAGATCGAGGCCGGGAGTATGCCCCTGAAAGTGCGCGAGGTCTTCCTGAAAGACGTGGCGGAGTATGTCGAGCGCGGCTTCAAACACCTTGCCGCCGAGAAGGATCTAGTCTTCGAGATCGTCATGGACGACACTCTGCCGGAGGCCATCACGACAGACCGCCAGCGACTCGAACAGATTCTTAAGAACCTGCTTTCCAATGCATTCAAATTTACCGATCAGGGGTCGGTAACTGTGAAATTCCATCGTCCCGCGCCGGGCGTCAACCTGTCGAAAAGCGGCCTGCGCTCAGGCCGGGCCGTGGCTTTTTCCATCAAAGACACCGGCGTGGGCATCCCCGATGACAAGCAGACGCAGATCTTCGAGGCCTTTCAGCAGGTCGATGGCGGGACTACCAGAAAATACGGCGGCACTGGGCTTGGCCTGTCCATATCGAGGCAACTCGCCAAACTTCTCGGCGGCGAAATTCAGCTCGCGAGCCACCCCGGTGAAGGGTCTGATTTCACTCTTTTCCTGCCGCTGGACCTTGCGGTGGGAGACGAGGATCGGACGGTCCCGGCGAAGAAGCGGGAAGTTGCCCTAAATCCCTCCGTTTCCTCCTCAGCCGGCCCGACCGTTAGGTCTGAGTATGCCGCGGCAATCCCTTCCATCCCCGATGACCGCGAGCAACTTCGTGAAGGCGAACGGGTCATCCTGATTATCGAAGATGATGCCAATTTCGCGAAGATCCTCCTCAACGAGTGCCACACAAAGGGGTTCAAGGCATTGACCTCAGCCACGGGCGAGACTGGCCTCGGGCTGGCGGAGAAATACCTCCCCGCAGCCATCATTTTGGACATCAAACTCCCTGGCATGAACGGCTGGACGGTCCTTAACGCGCTCAAGGCAAACCATGCCACCCGCCACATCCCGGTACACGTCATGTCCGTTCAGGAAGCCTCGCTGGATGCGATGCAAAATGGGGCGATCGGTTTTCTTACCAAGCCCGTCAGTCGTGAAGGTCTCGACGATGCCTTCGAAAAAATCGAGGTCATGGTCGAAAAAAAGATCAAAGACCTGCTCATCGTGGAAGATAACGACCAGCAGCGTCTATGTGTCGGGAACCTCATTTCCGATACGGACGTGCACATAGTCGAAGCCGAGAGTGGCGCGGCCGCGCTGGCGGCCCTTCGTGAAAGGGACTTCGACTGCGTGATTCTCGATCTTGGGCTGCCGGACATGAGCGGTTTCGAACTTCTTAAAGCTATGGAGGAAGAAGAGGGTATCCGGGTACCCCCGGTGATAGTCTATACGGGCAAGGACCTCTCCAGAGAAGAGGAAATGGAACTCAGAAAACACGCCGAATCCATCATCATCAAGGGGGTCAGGTCGGAGGATCGTCTCCTGGATGAAGTTGCGCTGTTTCTTCATAAGACCGTCAGCTCCATGCCCGACCGCAAAAGACAGATGATAATAAACCTGCACGACAGAGACGTCATGTTCGAAGGCAAAACCATTCTCCTGGTGGACGACGACATGCGCAACCTCTTTGCCCTCTCAAAGATTCTGTCGGAAAAAGGTATGAGCGTCATCAAGGCCGAAGACGGAAAGAAGGCACTGGCGATCCTGGAGAAAAATCCCGACATTGACCTCGTATTGCTCGATATCATGATGCCGGTCATGGACGGATATGAGACGGCAAGGGCGATTCGCGCTCAGCCGAGATTCCACCGCCTGCCCATCATTACCCTGACTGCCAAGGCAATGAAAGACGACCGTGACAAGTGCATCGCCGCGGGCGCCTCTGACTACCTGTCGAAGCCGGTGGAGGTGGATCGACTGCTCTCGATGTTACGGGTGTGGCTGTATAAGAGAAGCGGCTATTAGCAGGGTGCCCCATGCGCAAAGAAGAGATTGAAGAGATCGAACTCACTTTGTTTCTGGACGCGATCCATAGACGATATGGGCATGATTTCCGCAATTATGCAAAGAGCTCCATAAAGAGGCGGGTCCGCAATATCCTGCTCAGAGCAGGGTATAAAACGGTGAGCGACATGATCTCGCCAGTACTCCACGATGAGTCTTTTTTTGAGACACTTATCTATGAGCTCTCAATCACGGTCACCGAGATGTTCCGCGACCCGGAGTTCTTCAAGGTCATGAGGGGGCAGATCATTCCCTATCTCAAGACCCATCCGTTCGTGAGAATATGGCACGCTGGCTGCGCCACCGGCGAAGAGGTCTATTCTCTTGCCATTGTTTTCAAGGAGGAAGGATTCTACGACCGGACTACCATCTTTTCCACGGACTTCAACGATGTTGCGCTCCATAAGGCCAGGGAAGGCATCTACCCCCTGGAGAAGATGAAGGACTATACGGCAAACTACCAGCGCTCCGGCGGGACCGGATCGTTTTCACAGTACTATCACGCGGGCTATGACGCGGCGGTTCTCGACCCCTCGCTCAGAAAGAATATCGCATTTGCCAATCACAACCTGGTGACAGACGGTGTTTTCAGCGAAGTACACCTCATCGTATGCCGCAACGTTCTCATCTACTTCGATAAGACCCTTCAGGGCAGGGTCCTGAAACTGTTCCGCGACAGCCTGGTGCATGGAGGGATTCTCGCTCTGGGCAGCAAAGAAGCATTGCAATTTTCTGACGTGGCGGACGATTTTAAGACATTGAATGACAAATGGAAAATTTATCAAAAGACAAACCAGTGAGGCCGAGGGGCCTGCATAAGGCTGTGGTTATCGGTGTGTCGGCGGGAGGACTGGAGGTCCTGACTATGCTTCTGCCACTCATCCCCGCCGGTTTCCCACTGCCCGTCATTGTTGTCCAGCACCTCCACCCGCTGCAGGACCGTTCTTTTTTGGAAATCCTGGGCCGATCCTGTGCACTTGTGGTCCGGGAAGCCGAGGAAAAGGAAAAGGCACTCCCCGGCGTCGTCTACTTCGCGCCCCCTAATTATCACCTGCTGCTGGAATTGGACGCGACCTTTTCCCTCTCGGTCGATGAGAAGGTGAATTATTCCAGACCTTCTATGGACGTCTTGTTCGAAACGGCTGCAGAAGCATTCGGCCCCGGACTTATCGGCATTATTCTTACCGGTGCCGGCAGGGATGGAGCAATTGGGCTTCGGCGGATCAAGGAAAATGGCGGCACTACCATCGTTCAGGACCCGGCCACGGCGCAATTCCCTATTATGCCCATGGCGGCCATGGAGGAGACGGAAGTGGACCACGTGATGAACATAGAGGAAATTGCCCGGTTTCTTTCCGGACTTTAAGGATTAGACCGGCAGACTCGTATATTGATTTCGAACCCGTATTTATGAAAACGAGTACTAAGGAAGCGCTAAACAAATGGCTAAGGTTCTGATCGTTGATGATAAGGAGAGCAACCTCTTCGCTCTGGAAAACGTGCTCAAACGGCTCGATGTCCGGATCGTCAAGGCCGCCACGGGCGATGAGGCCCTTCGGGCAACGCTCAACCACGACTTTGCCCTGGCGATCCTCGACGTTCAGATGCCGGTAATGGACGGCTACGAGTTGGCCAACCTGCTGCATAGCGATGAGCGGACCAGGGGTATTCCCATCATCTTTTTGTCCGCGGTCTATTCCGAAGAGCCCTACGTGTTCAGGGGCTATGAGGCAGGAGCGGTGGATTTTATCACCAAACCCTTCGTCGCTGAGGTCCTGCTCTCCAAGGTCAGGGTGTTTCTCGAACTCAACGAGCGTAAGGCCGAACTTGTCAGCCAGAAAGACAGGCTTGAGGGGCTGGTGGTCCAGCTTGAAGAACAGGTAGAGGCGCGCAGGCGGATAGAACTGGAAATACTGGGAAAGAATACACTTCTCGAAGGCATAAACAGGGTTTTGCGAGAGGCGATTACCTGTGAGACCGAGGAGGAGCTTGCGAAAACGTGCCTTACGGTCGCCGAAGATCTCACCGGGAGTAAGTTCGGGTTTATTGGCGAGATAGGCGAGAATGGCCTTTTCCATGACATCGCGCAGAGCGATCGCGGTTCGTCCGAGTGCCGGATGCCCAAATCGGATGCGGTGAAGCTCGTAAAAGACATGAAGATTCGCGGCATCTGGGGGGAAGTCTTGAAGGAAGGCAGACCGCTTATTGTAAATGACCCCGGTTCACACCCCCAGAGCACCGGACGACCTCAAGGACATCCAACGATAAAGACTTTCATCGGTGTCCCGTTGAAAAGGGGAGAGATCACCACGGGCATGATCGCCTTGGCGAACAAGGAGGCCGGGTACGAGCAGGCCGATATACAGGCGCTCGAACCCCTTTCCGCCGCATTTGTCGAGGCACTCTCCCGAACCAGGGCCGAGGACCAGATTCGCAGGGCCCGCAATGAACTTGAGCTGCGTGTGATGGAGCGTACCGCCGAACTCAGCACAGCAGTGGCAAAGCTGGAATCAATGAACGAGGAATTGCAGGAATTTGCTTTCGTAGCCTCCCACGACCTGCAGGAACCTTTGCGCAAAATTCAGACTTTCGGCAATATGCTCATTAAGAAAGATAAGGAATCCCTAAGCTCAGAGGGCAAGGACTACCTGGAGCGCCTGACAAAAGCGGCAAGCCGCATGTCCGAGTTGCTGCGGTCGTTGCTCAATTATTCCAGAACGGGCACAAGCCAGTTAAAAGTCAAGCCTGTATCCCTGGCCGAAGTCGCCAAAGACGCCGCCAGCGACCTGGAATTTTTGATCAATAAGGCCAAAGGGAGAATAGAGATTAGTGAGCTGCCCACCGTGTACGCTGACGCCACGCTATTGCGCCAGCTTTTCCAGAACATAATTGAGAATTCAATAAAATACCGGAAGGAATCTGAACCACCCATTGTGAAGATTTACGGAAGCATTGCCGGTCCCGTCTGCCGGATATTTATAGAGGACAACGGCATTGGTTTCGATGAATGCTACGGTCAAAAGATCTTTCAACCATTTGAGCGACTCCATGGCAGGAATTCCCCTTATAGCGGAACCGGCATGGGACTCGCCATTTGCAGGAAGATTACGGCCATGCACGGAGGCAGTATCACTGTCAACAGTACGCCGGGGCAAGGGGCTACCTTTATCGTAACCCTCCCGATTGAACAAAAAACAGGGGCCTGATGGAAAGGCAAAATCCTGCATTTGTAGTTCTCGTGGCCGATGATGACGAAGACGATTGCCTTCTCGTGGAATCAGCTTTTCAGGATATGGGCATTGCCCATGATTTGCGCTTTGTCGGAGATGGGCAGGAACTCCTGGATTATCTGTACAACGAGGGAGATTTTCCGGACCCGGAAAAGTCTCCCAGGCCCGATCTTATCCTGCTCGATCTAAATATGCCGAGAATAGATGGCCGCGAAGCCCTGGCAAGAATAAAATCCGATCCGCAACTGAAGAACATCCCCGTACTTATCCTCACCACATCCAGAGAGGAGCGTGACATAGCCTTGAGCAAGCATGCCGGTGCTTCTTCTTTTCTATCCAAACCCGAAGAGTTTGCAGATTTAACTGATACGCTGGAAAAGTTCTGCACAGCAATCCTGCATGATCCGGATATTCCTTTTCGGGTGCTCGGATGTTGACTCGACTCACCGCTAAAGGTGAGAATTCTTCCACGACGATGCTCTTTTTTTTGACACCGGCGCGAATTTTCGTTACAGGTAAGGGGAAGAATCCGGCTTCCTAAATCCCAACCGGCCAATCATCCCTCGATTGATGGAAACGTTTGAACGGTATCCTTACGCCTGGACCGGGTGATCGGGCGGACGATGTGGCTTGAGAGAAAGATAAGAATATGGCGAATGTGATCATAGTGGGCACTCAGTGGGGCGATGAAGGGAAGGGCAAGGTTGTCGATCTGCTTGCTGAAAAGGCGGATTTCATCGTCAGATTTCAGGGCGGAAACAACGCCGGCCACACTCTGGTCGTAAACGGACAGAAGCATATCTTCCACCTTCTCCCCTCCGGAATCCTTCATCGAGGCAAATTGTGCATGATCGGAAACGGAGTGGTGCTTGATCCCGGTGAGCTGATACGTGAAATGGACGGCCTCGAGGAAGCCGGCCGGCACGTAACGCCTGACAACCTGATGATCAGCCTTTACACGCATATCATTATGCCCTATCACCGCGCGCTCGACCTTGCGCGCGAAGAGAGGAAGGGCAAGACCGCGATCGGCACCACCGGGCGCGGGATCGGCCCATGCTATGAAGACAAGGTGGGCCGTGGCGGAATTCGGGTCCACGATCTTCTGGACCGTGCCGCGTTCCCGGAAAAGCTGGCGCGAAACATCGAGGAGAAAAGTTTCCTGCTCCGGAATTTTTTTGGACAAAAGCCTTTGGATCTATCCGAGATCGAAGACGAATACCTCGCCTATGGGGAGCGGCTCCGGCCTTACGCAGGAAATGTCTCCCAACAGCTTCAGAAAGCAGGCGTCCAGGGCCGCAGCGTTCTTTTCGAGGGAGCGCAGGGCACTCACCTGGACGTCGATCACGGGACCTACCCCTACGTAACATCGTCTAATACCGTTTCCGGCAACGCCTGCTGCGGAGCCGGGATCGGACCTACCCGGATAGACAGTGTCCTCGGCGTGGTCAAAGCGTACACAACGCGCGTCGGCGGCGGGCCATTTCCATCAGAACTTCTCGACCAGACCGGAGAGCGCATCAGGGAAACCGGCGGGGAATTCGGGGCCACCACTGGGCGGCCGCGCCGATGCGGCTGGCTGGACATGGTGGTCGTAAACAGCTCTGTCAGGCTGAACGGCCTCTGCGGCCTGGTAATCACCAAGCTGGACGTTCTTACCGGAATTCCGAAACTCAAAATAGGCCTTTCCTACAGTTGCAGGGGCACGAGCCTCGATCACGTCCCTGCAGAACTTGATCGCCTGGAGGCATGCGAGCCTGTTTTCGAAGAATTTTCTGGATGGGACGAAGACATAACAAAAGTGCGAAGGTGGGATGATTTTCCTCAAAATACCAAAAAATATTTGAAGGCCATCGAGGAAATTTCAGGTGTTCCCGTCCAGATAATATCGGTCGGCCCGGAGCGCGACGCAACGATTGTTCTCAGGAACCCGTTTTCTGCCTGAAAGCCGCGGGAACAGTCCTCGGGAATGGTTTGATCTCACTGCGGGTTTTCGGGCCAGAGGACGCGCGGACGATGGGCGGGAATAAAGTCGAAGCTCCATGAAATTAAAGATCGGAATCCTGCCAGGGGTGGGGGAGTTTTCCTAATTGCTCGATCAGCTCTTCCGGTAGCAGCGAGTCGAACTTTACATTGACAGAACAGTCTTCGAAGGGGTTGAAACGTACTCCCACGATTGTTCCATTCTGCATGAACGTGTGCGAGGGGTCCAGTCGCGGATGACGATAGCTGATGCAAACCCTCTTTCCGAGCAGATGGCCGGCCGTATCGCTTTTGGTAATTCTCACAAGAAAACGTAGCCCGCCCCGCGATATGTCGACTAAGTCCACCGTGAAGGGCTTGCCGACATGATTTTCAGATGAATCCACCAGGACGGCCGTTGCTTTTCCTCGGGCGTTGATTCTTCTCAGCAGGCGGCGGTCCATTTCCCTGGCTTTAAGCAGGTCTGCAATCTTTTCCGTACTCGACGCAAAGCTTTGTAATTTGGATTCGAGCACCGGCGAAGTGGTCTTCCACTCCTTCAGAATCTTTGAATCCAGGTAGCCTACCTCGGTCTTGGAGAGCGCTATCATTGTTGTCGTACAGACCGTAAGGTAGAAGAAGGTGTCCTCTCCTGCTAACTGGCCTGGTTCGACAGCCTTCAAAAAGACTTCTTTGCCGTCCAGCAAATAAACGATTTTGGCTTGTCCGCTGTTGATGAAATAGAGTCGAGGCTTCCACTCGCCCTGTTGAAATATCGTCTCCCCACTCTGGTAGATGGCTTTTATGAATGCGAAATAAAGGGTGTTGGCTTCCTCAATGCTTAAGCTGTCGTAGAGTTTGGCCCAGATTTCCCGGTGGCCTGCGTCAATGCTTCGGCTTTTTTCCTTTTCGATGATCTCCCCGGAGCGGACTATCTCGCCAAGCGCCATCGGGTCTATTTCGAAAATGCGGGCCCTCATGATTTCCGCCGCTTCGAAATTCTTCTCCTTCGCACGGGCGGCCACAAGTTCGACAAGCAGCTTTACCGCCGCTTCCTTGTTACCCTCGCTGAGGTAGTCCTTCAGTAGCTGTTCTTGCTCGATCATGTTTTCCATTTTCCGGGCCCCAAACTCCTCTGAGATCATATTCTATCTTGAAGATTCGGAAAAACCGGCGAGTTTCTATAATTTTTCTTTGGAAGTTGCCCCGCTATAAAATGAATCGCAGAGCCCCTCAATAGCGTTACAAACACTAATGCCTAATTTTAGAAATGATCCTGTTACCGCCTGAATGTGTTCAAGGGCTCAACCATAGCGGAAGGGGGGATTCCCATTTATCTCAAACGTATAAGGCAGCGTGGCGCCTATCGTTACATAATCAGAGAAACCTATTCGGACCATGGAATCTTGAAATCCCGCGATCTCATGGATCTTGGGCCGGATCCGGCGAGTTACATAGAGTATTTCGACAGGCACAGCTTCGCTTTCCAATCAGTAATCGAAGAGAACCTTCAAAAAAAGGGGGTCCGGTTCAGAACAGATGAGATTGAGCACATTCTCCGGCCTTTCCTCAAGCCGGAGATTCGAAGAATCATTGAAACTTTCGACCGTTCCCGGCACTCTCGGAGGCAGGTTTCGTGCAATCTTGGAGAACTGGCCCCCGGCCAGAGAAAGGTTCACATGTTCGACGCCCGCAGGCTTTATTATCTGAGGTTTGGCAGGACCGACTCAGGTGAACTGGGGCTGAGGCACTGGAAATTTCTTAATGTATTTCTGTGCAGATCGAGAGATGAAATCGAAAGTGACATCGACAGAATAGAGCCGGCATTGCCGGCGGGTGAATACGCTGCCTATGTTTACGCTTCGCTCGGTATACCGCTTCTTGTTCCGCATCATCTGAGGGATTATCCTTCGGCTATTGACCGGGAAAACCTCGATGGGCTGGTCCTGCAGGAACTTTGCAGAATCAATTCTGATGAAGAATTCTTTCTCGGAGTAGAGAGGGAAAACGACACTTTGCACCCGTATCTCAGTAAATACGCCTGGTTTTATTTCGATTCCCAATTCCAGTCTCAGACATGGTTCGAGGGGTTCCGGTCCCACGTGGGCTTCGATAAGGCCGCTTCTGCCCTCCTGGTTCAAACCGCCTTTGAGATTTTCGAAATCTCGGCCGGTCAGTTTGCCCGGATGAGCGGCAAGGAATTGACACGCCTTTTCAGGCTCAAGGCAAAGAAGATGCACCCAGACAAAGGGGGTGAACACGAAAACTTTTTGCGGCTCTCCGAAGCCTACGATCATCTCATGGAAATAAAAAAAAGAACGGAGCCCGGACGGGATTGAAGCACAAAGAATGCGGGGAACGCAGAGGAAAACGTGGGTCAACTGGAAACCCCCGAGATACATCCCGGGATTGCGCGGGTTGTCGAATAAAATTCCCGCTTCGGTCCAATTTTCGTGACACCCGTGCGAGCTTAATGGAAGCAGTTTTTAATCCGATATACCGCTTTTGACTCTGCTTACTGTATAATCTGTTCATCAGCTTACCGGCTTTAGCCGGAAGCTCTGCGGGGGGAAGCTTTTATCCATGCACCTTTGCGGTAAACGCGTACGTTTTCCATTACCCATTTACCTGGTGCTGAAGCGGAGATTCCAAAGTCCTGAATCATCATGAACCCATCTCGGTACAAAAGATAAAAAAATATTTATCTGACATTTTGTAGCTGTTCGCGAGGTTGCCCTATTTTATTGTGTTACTTGAATTTACCGGCATAGTAGTTACGTAAATACCCAATTACTGCCCTACAAAATCCCTCTTTCACATTTAATTAAAATATCATATCTTTAATTCAAGAAGCTGCCATGCAATGGATTGAGTGATTCTTGGGGCTTTCCCTGTCTAGATCGTGGGATTCCCTTTTTCGCAGGTTGGGTGGAAAAAAATGTCTGAAGAAAAAAGAAAATTCAAGAGGCTCAAGGGCAAAGAAGGGGCGTTCGCTGCTTTCATAAAACCCAATGAGATCGTTAATATGGGACAAATCCAGGATATCAGCATGGGCGGGCTGTGCTTCCGGTATTTGTCCACAAGAGAGGATAATACAGAGTGCTCCCATATAAAAATATTCGGCAGTAACCACCGTTTCATTCACGTGGACAAAGTTGATTGCAGAATTGTATATGACGATGAAGTGCCTGAAGGCTCCTGGGAACAGATCAGCACGAGGCGCTGCGGGGTCGAGTTCGAAAACCTGTCTGTCAAGCACTTGTCCATGCTCCAGGATTTCATCGATAATTTTGCTTCCGATGAAACCCAGACATGCAATACTATGGACTGATTTCTTCACCATACCCTTTGCCCTTTTGTAATTCCGCTGCCTGCATTATGTTTTTTTGAGCACCTGGTGCTTACCGGATTTGCCCGGCGCCGGTTCGAGCACTTTGAAGCCTCTTATGAACGCCATCCGTTCTTGACATCAACTCCATGATAGCTATCTGTTAACTTACATCCGGAATTCGTGTTTTTTTCGGCTGAAGATTCCTGAAAGCAGCATCCCATGTCCAGTTGGGACACCTTAAACCTTGCAAGGACCCGCTTGGTGGGCTGAACGGCGCGCAGCCCGCCAAGTCTTTTCGAGGCAGGAGAAACAACGTAAAAATGAAGACGAACACATTCATAGTTCGTGTTCATCCGAAAACCTGGCGCAGTTCCCGGTATAGGCTTGAAGTCTCAACCTCCCAACGGGGGATTCAGGGGCAGCCCTCATGCCCTGCAAAACGGGGGAAATTCAGCGGTCAAGCTGGTTCATATTACTATTGCTATTATTACATTCCGGTATTCCGGCTTTGCCGGATGGTGCTGAACAAGAGTTGAACAATTAGAGTATGCGGCTTTGCGCTTATCCTGCGAGAAATGGTGAAATTACTCCAATTTTTCGGGATTTTTCGAGGCTGGGTGCCCGCACAGGATTATTTTACCAATGAATTACTCATTGAGCCTCAATTCTGACTTAATAGATTCGGAATACAAGAAGTGGAAATCGAACCCGGAGAGCGTCAGCCGCGAATGGCGGATTTTCTTCGATGGTTTTGAACTCGCGGCTCGCCCCGAACAGGTGAGTACGGGCTTTTGCGATAAAAACGAACTGCTGAGACAGTGCAATGTTCAGGAACTTATTTATCGCTACCGCGATCTGGGGCACATTCTGACCTGCCTGGACCCACTGGCCAGATGTCCCAACACGCACGATCTGCTCGACCTTTCCGGTTTCGATCTTTCCGAGGAGGACCTCGACCGGCTCTTTTATGCCCCCGCCACACTGTTCCAGCAGCAGGTCCCGCTCAGGCAGATCATATCGGCCCTTCGTGAGACATACTGCCATTCGATCGGCGTTGAGTACATGCATCTCCAGGACCCTCTGGAACGGGCCTGGTTACAGGACCGAATGGAACCATCACGCAACAGACCTCAGTTGAGCAGCGACGAAAAGCTCGAAACCCTCAATAAGCTCTGTCAGGCTACTCTTTTCGAGCATTTACTCCACACCCGGTACGTCGGGCAGAAACGTTTCTCACTGGAGGGAGCCGAGATCATCGTACCCATGCTGGACACCCTCGTGCGGCATGCCTCTCGCGGAGGCTGCCGCGAAATCCTTATGGGAATGGCGCACCGGGGGCGGCTGAATATACAGGTTAACGTTCTCAATAAGCTCTATCAGCATCTTTTCTGCGAATTCGAAGAGCATTACGATCCTCAGTCGCTTTACGGGTCCGGAGACGTAAAGTACCACAGGGGATACATGGCCGACCTGCAATTGGGAGACGCTCAGCAGTTGAGAATCTTTCTCCCCAATAACCCGAGTCACCTGGAAGCAATTAACCCGGTCCTCGAAGGATTGGCGTACGCCAGGCAGGAGCAGCTCGGAGACAGAGACCGCCGACTGGTGCTGCCCGTTTTGATCCACGGGGATGCGGCCTTTGCGGGACAGGGAGTTGTGGCCGAAACCCTCAACATGTCCCAACTGGAGGGCTATTCCACTGGAGGGACGCTGCACCTGGTCATCGACAACCAGATCGGTTTTACCACACTTCCGGAGCACGCCCGTTCCACCCGGTATGCCACCGACATAGCCAAGATGCTGATGGTGCCGATCTTTCATGTACACGGCGAAGATCCCGAAGCGGCGCTCCACGTGGTGAAACTGGCACTGGATTACAGGACGGAGTTTGCAAAAGACGTCGTAATCGACGTGGTTTGCTTCAGGCGCTACGGACACAATGAGGGAGACGAGCCTTACTACACGCAGCCCCAAATGTATGCCAGAATAAAGGACCGGCCTCCCCTCTATCGAATCTATTTCGATTCTTTGAAAGAATCCGGGATCGCCTCGGAAGAGGAAATGAACCGGTTCATCGAAGACACGAACAAATGCATGGAACTCGCCTACTCGGCCGCTCACGACAAGCTCTGCAAACTGCCCGAGGAAAAATTTTACGACGTCTGGCAGGGAGTAGACGGGAAATATTCCCACGAACCCGTTGAAACGGGCGTGAGCGCCGAGAAGCTGCTGGAATTCGCGCGAAAACTGAATTCTTTTCCTGAAGGCTTTTCTGTTCACCCCCGCCTTTTGCGCATACTGGACAGAAGGCTCCGGAACCTGGAGAAGGACCAGGGTATAGACTGGGGCAATGCGGAGGCACTTGCCTTCGCCTCACTTTTGGTTGAAGGTACCCCCGTTCGCCTCAGCGGACAGGACAGCAGCCGTGGCACCTTCAGCCATAGACACAGCGTCCTCTACGACGTGAACACCGAAGAACACTATATCCCGTTGAACAATCTCTCCTCCAGCCAGGCCCGGTTCATGGTTTACGACAGCATGCTCTCCGAGGAAGCCGTGCTGGCGTTTGATTACGGCTATTCATTGGCCACCCCCAACACATTGACGATCTGGGAAGCTCAGTTCGGCGATTTCGCCAACAACGCTCAGCCGGTTTTCGATCAGTTCATCTCGAGCGCCGAGTCCAAGTGGCATCGGCTAAGCGGCCTGACCGTCTTTTTGCCTCACGGTCTGGAGGGACAGGGCCCCGAGCACTCGAGCGCCCGTGTGGAGAGATTCCTCCAGCTTTGCGCAGCAGATAACATGCAGGTTTGCTATCCAAGTACGCCGGCACAATATTTTCACCTGCTCCGCAGGCAAATGCGGCGAAAATTCCGAAAGCCCCTGATAATCTTCACTCCCAAGAGCATGCTGAGGCTTCCGGAGGCGGTTTCTACCGTATCAGAACTCTCTTCCGGCCATTTCAGGGAAGTAATCGACGACCCTGGTTTTGAACAGGCGCAGAAAATATATCTTTGCAGCGGAAAGATATACTACGAGCTGATCGAGAAGCGGAAAGCCTCAGGCGCGGAGGATGGGGCAATCCTGCGGTTGGAGCAGTTCTATCCCTATCCGGAAGCCCAACTGAAGGATGCTCTGTCAAAATACCCTGCTGCGGCCAGGTTCTACTGGGTCCAGGAGGAGCCTGAGAACATGGGGGGATGGGACTTCATCCGGTTAAGGCTAAAAGCCTTGACTGGTCACGATCCGGCCTATATCGGAAGAGCGCCTGCAGCCAGTCCTGCTTCAGGCTACCTTGCCACATACAAAAAAGAGCAGGACATGCTGCTGGATATGACTTTCAGGGCCTGAAGAACGGTCCTGAAAGATCCCCGGGCCGGCCTTTCGTTCCGATGATGGTTGGCTTGGGCTGACTGGGAGCAAACTCCTAAAACCTGGAGATACCATGATTGAGCTTAAAATCCCCGAAGTTGGAGAATCAGTCCAGGAAGCGCTGCTTGCGCAGTGGCTCAAAAAGGACGGGGAATCGGTCCGCAAGGACGAAATCCTGTTCGTTATCGAAACCGACAAGGTAACCCTTGAGATTTCAGCTCCGGCTGACGGTGTTTTGAAAATCCTCGTTCCCGAGGGGCAGACCGTGAAGGTCGGCTCGGTCGTTGGCCAAATCGAGGAGACTGCTGCGAAGACAAGGACCGAAGAGGTAAAAAAACCGCCCGAACATGCGGGAGAAGCCCCGAGTTCTGAGCCGCCCCGGGCCGCGCCACCGGAACAGCGCCCCCCCGAACCTTCTCCCACGCCTCGTGCAGAAGAGGCTGTCGCACCCGGAGCAGAAGAACCGGCTCCTTCAAAGCCGATTATCTCTTCATCGGTCCGCGCCCTGGCAGAGGAAAAGCGAGTCGACCTTTCCGCCGTTGCGCCAACAGGCCCGGGAGGAAGAATTACCGAGGGGGACGTTTTGCTCTACGTTGAACAGCATGCCCCTGCAAAACCGGCAGAGGAGGCCCCCGGGCGTGAATACCCCCGGGCGGTAACCGCTGCGGAAGAAGGAGGATTCCCTCCCGGCCGCGAAGATACTTTCCGCAAGCCCATGTCTCAGATTCGGCAGCGGATTGCCGCAAGACTACTGGAAGCGCGCCGGAGTACGGCAATGCTCACGACCTTTAACGAAATCGACATGAGCCGGGTGCAGGCGCTCAGAAAGCAGTTCGGGGAAGGATTCCGGCAGAAACATGGAATCCGGCTTGGACTTATGTCCTTTTTCATCAAGGCAAGCGTCTCCGCCCTGAAGGAAATGCCCGAGGCCAATGCTTTCATCGAGGGAAATGAAATCGTCTATCATAATTATTATCACATAGGTGTCGCGATCGGGGCGGAGCGCGGCCTTGTCGTGCCGGTAATCAGAGATGCGGGCAGGCTCGGGTTCGCGGCTCTTGAGCAGGCCATTGCCGATTTCGCAAAAAAGGTCGAAGACAACAGGATCGATATCTCCGATCTTGCGGGCGGTACCTTCACGATCACCAACGGGGGAGTTTTCGGCTCGCTTCTCAGTACGCCCATTTTGAACCCGCCCCAGAGCGCTATCCTCGGCATGCACAAGATAGAGGACCGGCCCGTCGTGGTGGCCGGCCAGATTGTTATCCGGCCAATGATGTATGTCGCGCTCAGTTATGATCATCGGTTAATCGACGGCAGGGAGGCGGTTACTTTTCTGCGCAGGATCAAGGATTTCGTAGAAAATCCCGAGCGCATCATGATGGAGATATAGATGCCGGAAAAATTTGATCTGATCGTGATCGGCGCCGGGCCGGGCGGATATGTTGCCGCCATCCGCGCGGCCGAACTGGGCATGAAGACGGCCTGTATAGAAAGAGATGCCCGCCCCGGAGGGGTCTGCCTCAATGTGGGATGCATCCCCAGCAAGGCTCTTCTGGAATCTACCGAACTCTATGACATTGCGAGAAACCGCCTTGACGAACACGGAATCAGGGTGGAAGGAGTTTCAATCGAGCTGGCCAGATTGATGGATCGAAAAGAGAGGATCGTCTCGGGTCTGAGCGAAAGCGTCCGCAGGCTGATGAAGGGGAGCGGTGTGCGCCTGATTCGAGGATCGGCGCGCCTGATAACCGCCGGGGAAATAGAGGTGCTGGATTCGGACATGACTTCCGCACGCTACGGAGCTGGAACGATAATGCTTGCCACCGGAAGCGAGCCGGTCCAGCTCCCATTTTTGCCGTTCGACTGCAAACGGGTCGTAAGCTCGACGGAGGCGCTTAAATTCGAATCTGTCCCCGGGCGGCTCGGAATCATAGGCGGAGGCTATATCGGCCTCGAGCTCGGGTCTGTCTGGGCACGGCTGGGATCGCAGGTAACCGTGATCGAAGTTTTGCCTCGAATCGCCGTTGCGCTTGACGCACAGGTGGGCAGGCTTCTCGACAGGGTGCTCCGGCGGGAAGGCATCAATTTTCGGCTCCAAACAAGAGTAATACGCGGTGAGAATTCCGAACACGGAGTGAAACTATTCATGGATTCGGGCGACGGTAAGGAGGAAGAGGCCGAATTTGACAAGGTGCTTGTCGCAGTCGGCAGAAAGCCCCTGGTCCAGGGCCTCGGGGCAGATGAACTCGGAATCCGGCTCGACCCGATGGGTTTCATCATCGTCGACGAAAATTACCGGACGAGTATTCCGGGAGTCTATGCCATAGGGGACCTGATACCCGGCCCTATGCTGGCCCACAAGGCATCGGCCGAAGGGGTCGCCGCGGTCGAACGCATTGCCGGACTTGCCGGTGAGATCAACTATGACGCCATTCCCGCCGTAGTCTATACCTCACCTGAAGTGGCATCCGTGGGAAAAACCGAGGAGGAGCTGAAAAATCTCGGCGCCGATTACCGCTCGGCGGTTTATCCGTTTTCCGGGACCGGGCGGGCGCAGTGCCTGGGCGAGACGGACGGATTTGTTAAAATCCTCGCACACTCACGCTCAGGCCGCATCCTGGGTGTCCACATCATCGGCCCGCGCGCCTCTGAGCTGATCGCCGAATGCGTCATCGCGATCCAGTCACACACGACCTCAGATCAACTGAGCAGGACCATTCACGCCCATCCCACCCTGTCGGAAGCCGTCCACGAGAGCGCGGCCATGCTGCTGCGGTCTTCGCGGTGATTCACGCGCCCTTCTCGCCCACAGCCGTCAACTCAAGAGGCGGCAGGCAGAGTCTTCGTCTGCCGCTCCTTTTCTTCTTGTCCGTCGCACTCTACGTTATAAAGGTACCCTTGGGAACTTGTACCGAGCATCCTGAAGAAATCTTCTTCTCGGGGTGTTTATGCGGATTTGTTCGGGCGATTTTTCCGGCAGGCGAAGGCAAACCGACTGAACAGATCGACTCTGCCAAACAGGTCAGGTTCTTGAATTGAGGAAATTTCTCAACGTGTAATGCGAGTCGTCTATCTTCAGTTTTTTGCGGATATTTTTCCGGTGGGCACGCACCGTGCTCTCAGCGATATGCAACTGCCTTGCTATTTCTTCACTAGTTAGGCCACTTTTGACAAGAGACCCAACCCTCAGTTCGGTGAATGAAAGGGTCTTGGCAACGCCGAAGTCCATGGAAGTCAAGTCTTCAATCTGCGTAGTCAGCATATCAAGCTGGGCTGCATACTTGTGAAGGGCCTGATCGTTTCTCAGCTTCGAGACTACGGGCATCATGAGATTTCTTAATTTCAGGGCGATTTGTTTCTCGATTCCCTCTCTCTCTCGCTCGATATTTTTGGTAAAGATCGAAAGGGCGCTGTTGGTTTCTATAAGTTGGGTATTCAAGTCTTCGAGCCGCTGCTGATGAGCAATCAATTCCGAGCGACTCTGATCGAGGTCGGATGTCAGCTTCTTTAATTCCCTCTCATTTGCGAGCGACTTCAAGGCCCTCAAGATCGAATGGTACAGCAGTCCATTGCGAAAGGGCTTCTCAAGCAAGTCGTAAGCGCCGAGTTTGAGTGCCCGGACAGCCGTATCTTTATCGGCTAACCCGGTTATGGTAATGATTTTAAGATCATTGGACGCCTCGTCACTGATCTGTGTGATCAGGTCCAGTCCGCTGACATCAGATATAAAAACGTCGAGCAGGACAACATCGCATTCATTCTCGCGGATGTATGCCAGGGCGGCTTCAGGCTGGGTAAAGCCTTCTGCGTGAAGGCCCCAGGATTGAATCATATCAGTGAGAGTATCGCAGACGAGCGGGTCGTCGTCCACTATGGCTATCCTGGAACCTTTAAAAGCTTTCATTGCCTCCACATCTCTTTTTGGCACTGAACAAACCAGACCGTCTATGCGGCGTCTTCAAGTTTCTTTGCTAAATCCGAGCAACTTACCAGGTATCTCTCGTCACATTTTGCTGACATATTACACAAACCGGCAAGAAAAAATCCAACTATGACACCTGCAGAAAGCCATGCCAGGAACCACATAGGTCACTCCTTCTTTCCGTTTAGCGAAAATAGCCCTTTTCCTTCATCCGCGAGCGAATTTGCCCGCCTCCAAAGGGATGTTACAAATAATGTGCCAGTTAATGCTATTGAAGGAAATGTAGGTTTGATCCCGTTTCGCAATGGCTTCCGGAGTGAGTTGGCGTGGATCTGACTGAATGGATTATTCGATCCTGCAAATATCGGAGGTTGAGGTTAATGTCAGGGCTCTAACGTTTACATCTGACTACACCTCTGTATGCCAGATCATACAGTCTGCCCCAAATACGGGCAAGAATCGAACAATCTCCACGCCGGTATCCGGCAAATGGTCTGGAGGGCAGGCCTGGTCGAGGCTCAGTCAGCGTCGGGGGCCATGTCAGAGTCCACATCGAAGAAAGTGTAGTGCTCCTGCCGGCATCTGAGGGTCAGAGAATCGGCAGTGGTCTTCAGGTCCGTGTGCAATGGTTTCACGGACGCCACCCGCGCGACGGTGGCGCCGTTTTGCAACATGCGCAGCGGGATGTGATAGTTGCCGTCTACGCATAGTACCGCGTCAGCACCGGCGACGAGGTACAAAGTGCAACCATCCTGTGTTTTATCCTGAGCAGAGACAGCGGCATTTGCGGGTAGGTCTACCAGGGTTGTCATGCTGTTCCAGTTAAAGAAGAGGCCTATTTTGTACAGGTTGGTCTGGGAGACCTTCAACACCGTTTTTTTGTTCTTGTCTATGATGTAATAGGCGGGTGCATCTTCGCCCTTGACCCCGATGATAGTCACTCCGTCACTATAGGCTTTGATGAATCTATCCGGTGAGACATCGACTGAAAATTCCTTTTCCCGGTCCGAATAGTACGTCCCACTGATGGACAAATTGATCGGCGGCTTTATGATGTCCCGTATGCAGAGCGGCTCTGCCGATACCTGAGCTGCAGCAGCCAGGAAGGCGGACACGCAGCAAAGGGATACCGTGAGGATGGTGGAAATTGAGGTCTTCGTAGTAATCGTATTCTCCTTGGCCGGACGGGTGCCTGTTGTATCCGGAGGGGTGGTATGGCCGCAGCCTGGATGGCCGCTCAAACCTTTGACGCCGCAACGGGGTGATGGCGTTACTGCCGCAGCGCCTTTGCGTAATCGAAATAAGTTACACTCTTTCCCGTCGAGTCTTTGACGGTTGAGGTGACAAGCTCTGCTTTGAAGCTTGATTTTCCATGGTCGATCATGCTGTTGTCGTTTACGACAGCCGTCGGTTTATAAAAGGTCAGGCCCTTTATGGGTCCGGCGGTCAAGACGGAGTGAGGGTGAACGACCCGGACTTTCTGGCGTGAATTCTTGATGGCCTCATAGAGCACTCTGCCGTCGGTATTCGGGAGATTCAGGCTAAGCAGGTAGGCTATCGTTGGCGCAACGTCGATGTTCCCGGAAGGAAGTTGGTCCTGAAAACCGGACTTGAAGTCCGGGCCCGAGGCGATCAGCGTGTTGTGCACATCCACGGGACTGAATGAGCCGTGCATACCCCTGTAAATTTGCATGCTTTCGTATTCGGTCCCCTTCATCCCCTGTACTGTTGCGTTTTCGTTGTAATTGTAACTGACTATGATATCGGGACTTCTTCCCTCATTCTCAAGGTTGACCGTGCTCATCTTGAACGTTCCCTCGACGTTGCCGTAGCGGTCGTCGACAAAGATGGCGCCGAATTCTTCGCGCGACTGCAGGAATGACACGATGCCCTTGACCATGTCTGCGTTTTTGTTAACCACATACAGGTAATCGCTTCCCCCGTTTGCGGCTATGACCACAGCATCCTCCGGCAGTGTGGACGGAACGACAAAACTCCTGCTGTTATACTGGTAGCCGGGTCCGTTGCCGCACGCCGTGCCGTCGGTATCGGTCCGGGCGGGGTAGACCTGGGCGCCCCCCGACAGTATACCGGACATGACCGGGTCTTTTATGCAGCCGATTCCATCGTAGGCGTGCGCCGCTATTCCGTTATCAGCGAGAAGTTGAGGCAGCCGCACGTCGCCGGATACGGAATAGCCGTCAACGGGGTCCGTGCCTGTCGTCACCATTGCTCCGCCCCGGATATCCCGGAGAGGAAAGAGAGAGACGTCGCCGGCTACGGAACTATGGCCGTGGTCTGAGACGACCATGATATCGGTATTGTCATAGATTCCCAACGCTTTCAGTCTTGCGATTATCTGGCCGAGCATGGTGTCCATACTGGTGAGGGAATCCCTGTAGGCTGCGCTGCCCGGGCCGTACAAGTGTTCGGTGGAATCGGGATCGCGGAACCAGACGACGGAAACGTCCGGGTCCTTTTTGGGAAGAATGTAGTTCAGGTAGGTGTTGAGCATGTACGAGTTGGCGCTGGAGAAGATGCTGGCCGTGCCCGCTGTGGGGTCCAAGGTCACGCCGTCGGCGAGAAACGATTTTGCTCCTGCAGCAGTCGGGCTCCCGTTATTGGAGGCAAGCGAAATGCCGGGCCACATCGACGGCGTGTTTTTAGGGAGGGGATAGCCGTTGTTCTGGAGTTCAGTGGCAAGCGACTCCGGAAATACCATATTTTCGTCGATGCCGTACCCTGTGCGCGTCAGGTCGAACAGGAAAGCAGCACCCGATTTGCCGACGACACAGGTCTTAAGCCCTTTAGCCTGCGCAGCTTCCAATATGCGTGTGACAAGCAAGAGTTGTCCATTGTAATACCCGTTTATTGAGGTCAATATGTTCCAGTCTTCCGTGAATACCGGCTGGTTATAGTCTACGCGACTTTTTGAGGCGTTGTTGCCTTGGAGTGTGTTCGGTCCGAGCCAGAGCCAATTGCCGTAGAAACCTGCCTTACCCGGGAAATCGCCCGTGTTGAACGATGAGGAGTTCATCATCGTGAAGGTAGGATAGGTCGCATGGTTCTTATCGAAAAAGACCCCGCGCTGAGACATTCCCCAAAGATTTGGCGTCGTTTTCAATGTGACGCTGTCGGGTCTGAGCCCGTCCCATACGAAAAGGATGACCTTCCGCTGTGTGCCCGTGGCAGCAGCAAGATCGCTGTTGCAGACTGAGAGCAGCATAATCCCGCACAACATTAACGACATGCACGCCAAGTTCCGCCTATGTTCCATGATGTTGCCCCTTCTCGTGGCCGGTTCAATTCACAGAGCGCAGACGAACCAATAAGCTCAAAATGGACACCTAAGAGCTCCAGCGTTGACATTGCTCTATTATTCATCGCGAGTGTGTCACTGAGTTATTACGTAAAAGTGACAGATTGGTCGCATTCTTGTGACAATTGCGCATCTCGGATGCATGCTCAGCTTTGGATTGACGTTCGTACTGAGCAGTCTTTGAGACATTGCCGGAAGACTATAAAATGGATCGGATGCGTGTGACTTGAGGTAACCTCTGAAGGTTCACAAATGTGATGGACGGCTGCAAATGCCGGAGTGGGGCAGGGAATACGGCCGGCTCCTGCAGGTGATCGATGGTATCAACGCAGTTGAACCCAAGCAGAGTCCATTGGGAGCAATAACCGTTCGATCCCGCATCTGAGACCGCCTAGCCATGGCTCTGAGATGTACACGAGCTTTCTTCAGACGAACTAATCGTGCGGGCAGAAAAGGTTGAATACTGAGTCACGAAACGGAAATGATTCAGAATCAAGGGTCCGGCTGTCAATCTTCATGATTTTAAAAGGTAGGATTTTGCAACCGTCATTCAAGCGAAAACCGGAATCCGGGAAAACGCAATGAATAAGTAACCTGCGCCGATCCAATCTAGGCTCCCGGGACCTGTCTAATAGACAGGTGTTCGACCCAGAACACCTTGCACGCTCCATCCCCGGTTTGCGTGTTGGTGAGCGATGTAACCCATGTCCAGTTGCCTCCTTCACGTACTCCTATCAGGTAGCCGCTCAAGTCGATGATCTGCCCCACTCGAAGCCCTTTGAGGCGCTGCTTGATACTGTCGTCGGCCGGGACCATATGCATATTGGAACTGCACTGCATCAGCTCCGAGAGGGGGACCGAAGGGGTTTTGGGATAAAGAAAGTACCAGCGTCCCCCCTGCGAGATATCCAGCTTATCGAGAATACTCTGGTCCGACATTGGCCCCCAGCCAAGCGCAAGGTCTATCGGAGAAATATCGGCCACGTTGTCAAACCTGTACGGTTCCTTGCTGAGCACCCGTGCCGTAAGGCTGTAGGAAGCGAGCGGCACGATCTCGCGTTTCCCTATTTTCCAGGATTCGGGATTGCGGATTATAACCTGTAATGGTTCGGACCCTACGAGAACCCCCGGAGGGTATTTGATTTCGCGGGACGTAAAGAAACTGTAGACCGCAACGGAGAGTATAACGAGCAGGAAACAGAGCAGAACAATTTCCTTCCTCTCTTTAAGCGTGTCGTAAATGACGAACGAACCCGAACTCACGGAAGGTGCAGACTTTGTCTCCACAAATTTCTGATAACGGTCGAATATGATCCCGCATCCGATGCACTCGGAGGCTTTTGCCTGCAAGCGGCCACATTTAGGACAGGTCACTTCCTCCTCGGCGCCGAGGTCCGGCAAGGTTTCATTTTCCGGCCGGCTTAATGGCGCCGCAGGCAGCCCTTCTGAGTCGCGGGAAGGCGCCATGGAACAAAGGACTCCCGCATTTCCGAAGGCGAGCACATACTTTTGAGCTGTCGCCTGATCGACGTCTTTCTTTATAATCAGCGGTCGACCGGAGAAGAACCGATCGAGGGTAGCCGAGCTCACTTTCAGGATTTCGGCCAGGTTCTTCCTGACCGCGCCGCTCTCCCTGCCTGTCGCTATCTCGCCGCTTAATATGACGTTATATGTTTCTTTGCCCTCGGTCATGACTTCTCCTGCACTTTGGCTTCCCTGCTCGGTTTAGAAATAAGCAACGTTTATGCCTTCTACTCCTCCCTCATACCCGAACATTGCCGTCAGCATCCCACTTATCGTTCTTGTCCTTGCCGTCTGGCTTGTTCGCAGCGGGAATACATTAACTTTAATTATGGCTTAGACTTGGCTTTCTACAGATGCCGAACCGCATTGCAGGTGACAAATTTTGTCGAAAAAACTTTGGGAACGTACCAAAAGTGTCACAATAGGTACGTGAGGGCAGTTTTGAGCCGGACATTCACTTGATAACGCGCCTAAGCGGCGAGCGTAGATAAAATAGCCGGCGATTATCGGCTAGGCATGATTCTAAGAGGCGAATAGACTGCGTTTAGTTTTCGTAAGGCGCACCCATCCCCCTCATGCTGATTGTTCCGCTACCAAGCCCCTTGCCGTGGCAGGAAATCACGCAAGATGGTGCAGTGCTAAACGAACCGGAGAAAATGCTGACGCAATACTGAAGTAGATAATCCCTCTTACACGGTGGAACACCCTGGGTCGAACCTTTGCAACCTTAGCATCCGGTCTACGGCTGTGCTGAAACTCTTAAAGCAATGTCGTCAGGATGTAACCGGAACTTTCGAAAAAAGGAAAAACACCATGGCCGCCGCCTACGTTCTATCTTTGAAAAACCATCTTCTTTACGGTCAAGCCATTCATCTTTTTCAATTTCGCTTCCATCTGGAGAATATCGGCGTCATTGCCGTAAGTTTCAAGGATCAACAAGCCGACATTAGAGCAGCGCGATTCTGTGATTTCGTGCAAGCCAAGGCGTGTCCTTATATTACAGCCATACTCCGTCAGGATCTTTTGCACGTCCAGAATGTTTTCCACACGATTGGTAACCTGCACACCCAAAATAATCCGTTTTGCCATTCGCCACCTCCTTCAAGCTGGAATAATGCGTCAAGTTGTCACTATGCATACCGAACCGCATTTCCGGCCGCATTCTGCCCGAAATAGCTTTTACTTGATCAGGACCACTTTTTTCCGGGCCCCTCCCCGCCGGCCTTCCGAGATCCTCAGGCGTCACACGGCACGTATTCAAACGTCAGTATTGAAGGCGGGACGCCCATTATCGGCCTCACCGCACTATGAGCACCGGGACCTTTGCCTCGTTATGAATGACGCCATAGGCAACGCTGCCGAGTACTGCGGCTGCCAAAGCACTTCTACCATGGGAACCGATAACGATAAGATCCGCCTTTGACTTTTTAGCCTCTTTCACAATATTCTCAACAGGATGCCCCGTCTTTATAACTATCTCTGATTGGACGCCGCTTTCATCACACAGCTTCTGCATCTCTCCAGCATACCCTTTCGCATTCTCGCGCAGATAATCCTCGAGAGGCTCTATTACATGTGTTGGAGTATCCACGGCAGGAACTGTCTGGGCTATAAACGCGCGATTATCAATAACGCTCAGGACAATTACCGAGGCATTTAACTGTTTTGCAAGGTCAACGGCATACCTGACTGCTTTTCGAGCCGTCGTTGAACCATCTGTCGGCACAAGAATCTTTGAAACCATAATTCCTCCTTTAATCCGGAATAATGCATCAAGTTGGTCGCCCACGATCGCCAAATCACATAATAAGTCTGCTAGGAGGGTTTGTATGTTTGCCGGTCGATTATTCTATTTCTTGAACTCGTCCGACTTGTAGTCGATTAGCTCAAGAAGCACGCCGTTCACCTTCCTGGGATGGATGAAAGCGAATTCGCAGTCTCTGAACGGCCTGACTTTCTTTCCGTCCGGAGCAGGGACAAAAGGGTAATCCTTGGGCTCAAGCTCCTTTATGGCTTCTCTTGTGTTATCCACATTGAGACTTATGACCATCACTCCTTCTCCGTTTTTCTCTATCCATCCGGCCACCGGACCATCGAGGGTGGTCGATTCCATGAGCTCAAATCCCACTTCACCCACCCAATACCTGGCGACGCGGATCTTTTCCAGCTCATCGATGTATGGATCGTCCGGTCCTGATTTGCCAAGGATAGGCTCCCATACCTTCCTCGCCTGGTCCAGATCCTTCACGGCAATACATATGTGGTCGACTTTGTTGACCTTCATGGTTTTCTTCTTTCCAGAAAGGGGCAGCCTCCCGTTGGGTTCTGAGAAAGGTGGACGGGGGAACAATCCCACTCTCATGCTTGAGTTCAGCCGCAATAATACAATGAAAAAATCCGAACAAATAAACTGGTAAGGCAGCGTTGATTAATCTGCACAAAAGAAAGGAAAACAGAACGGTGAATGTATCGTCAAGCAGGGGAAAAAGAAAAATCTTCATTTAGCGTTTGCAACTCACACCCGGCTTTCATCTTGAAAACTCTCTTTGATGTGAATCAACTCCGGTAAACATTTAAAAAAGCACTCTACGAGCTCGGGATCGAGAGCAGCGCCACTACAGGCCCTGATTTCTTTCAGAGCGTCATCCAAAGGCCATGCCTCCTTGTAAGGCCGTTTGGAAGTTAGTGCATCAAATATGTCGCAAATTGAAGCTATTCGTCCCCCAAGGGGAATTGCGTATTCTGACAATCCCTGAGGATATCCCGATCCGTCCCATTTTTCATGATGAGTCAATGCTAATACCCCTCCCATTTTTATCAGCAATGAATCGTGTCCGGACAGAATCTCGGCTCCCAATGTCGTATGCGTCTTCATTGTCTTCCACTCTGCTGCGTCGAGTGGTCCCGGCTTGAGTAGAATAGAATCGGGTATTCCGATTTTGCCCACGTCATGCATTGGGCTTGCTTGAAAAAGCAAGTCGCAGGTTTCTGCATCACAGCCGTAGGCCGCCGCAAGAATGCGACACATATGGCTCATCCTCTTGATATGCATGCCCGTCTCGTTATCCCGGTACTCCGCTGCGCGTGACAAGCGGTAGATGATTTCAAGTCGTGTATCCTCCAGTTCTTTTGTGCGCTCCCTTACGCGAATGTCCAGCATGCGATTCTGGTCGGCAAGAGCAAGCATAGCATATCTGAGTGACAGATGGGTACGGACTCTTGCCCGCAGCTCGGGAATTCGAAAGGGTTTGGTGATGTAGTCGACGGCGCCGAGGCTGAACCCTTTTGTTATCTGCGCGAGATCGTGCACGGCTGTAATGAAGATGATCGGTATCGCGCTGGTTGCAGGATCGGCCTTCAGTTTTGAGCACACCTGGTGGCCATCCATCTCAGGCATCATGATATCGAGCAATATGAGGTCCGGTGGGCTTTCCTTAACTTGCGCGAGGGCAGCATTTCCACTCATGGCAACACTCAATTTGTATTCCTGCATGAGGGCTGCGACGAGAATATCTACATTGAATTTCGTGTCATCAACAATCAAAACTCTGCTGTTCGAAAGATTCTCCAGCATTTTGGATCCTGAACTCCTTCTACCTGAATAATGCCTCAACTTGACCACCAACGAATCCCGGGATGCATTTCGGTATCCGATTCTGTCCGAAAAACCTCTTCGAACACGCTGAAGGCCCCCATAATTATCGGAAGGATCATTCACCCGCTGAAGTGTTTTTGCAGACTTCCCTGGCCCCTTGAGGAAGAACAGAATCAGATGTGCAAAGGTTCTCTCAACAATGGCAGATCGTTGCCCGATGGGCTATTTCCCAGGTAACCGTCCGAGCCGGAAAGGATTACATCCGGAGTGCCCGAGACTGAAATGATTCAGAATCAAGGCACCTCCCCGGTTTGGCGCAACCCCAGCCCTTCAAGGCCGTAGAACCCTCCCATATGCTAATAAAAAAGCACGTGGAAGGGTACCGTTTCTGCCGGAAAAGTCCGCTACACCGCTACTTTAAATGCGCTAGTCATCCGTGAGAACTTCGTGCGAGATATTATCGATGACGACAGGACATTCGAAGTAGGTGAGTGATGCATCCGTCCCGTATTTTTCTCTCACAAAGTTCTTCCACTCCTGTGTATAAAGCCGTTCTGCATCTTCCTTGGATTTCCACAGATAAATACCACCGGCCATTCCCCCATCTTGCGACAAGAGGTAGTATTTCCGGATAAGACCCGGCAAGTCCCTGTACTTTGGTGCTGTACTAAGGAAAGCTTGTCGAGCCTGTTCCCGGGTAATCGGCTGTGGCAGCTTGAACTGCGCCATGACTGTAATCATGCTCACGTACCTCCTGCTGTGAAGAGTTGCGGGTAAGATGCCGGACGGCGAATTCATCCGCCCGGTTGGACTGGTAAAGAGCATCGAGCTTTTATTTCTGGAGATTCTTCAACAGCCATGCCATATTCTGACCAAGAACTTTCATGGTCTGGATGCCTTCCTCGTCTTTTTCCACTTCTCCTTTTTCTCTCCCAATGCCTATGTTCCAATACATCGAGCCCGGCACGATCATCTGAGAGCCCAGGAAAAGGTGGTTGATTGTGTCAAAAACGTGGGTGGCCCCCGCTCTTCGAACGGCTACGATCGCAGCGCCCACCTTGCGTTTAAACATGAAATCGTTCATTCTGGACACAAAGCCGGCGCGATCTATGAGGGCCTTCATTTCCGATGTGACATCGCTGAAATAGGTTGGGGAGCCGAGAATGATCCCGTCGGCCTCGATCATCTTCTGTATACATTCATTCGCGATATCATCCTTTACGGCGCATCGCTTATCCATGTTTTCCCCGCACTTATAGCAAGCTATGCAGCCGTGGATCTTCTTTCCCGCAAGTTGCACGAGTTCCGTTTCGATGCCCTCGTCTCTGAGTTCAGAGAGCACGTAGTTGATGAGAATTGCGGTATTGCCGTCCTTGCGCGCGCTTCCGTTGAAGGCCACTACTTTCATTTGCATTCCTCCCGGTTCACGTCGAAACTACAGGCAATCGAGGTGTGCCCGCACTCTTATTTTTTGGGATACCCCACCGACTGCGCAAACATGATCTTCTGCTCCGGCTTCAACTTCATCTCTTTTCCCAGCGTTTCTCTGTCGACATAGGCCCGAACGACTGTTGCCAGGGCTTCTGAGGCGCAATAGAGATAAACATTCTCACTGATGCAACCGGCATCGGCGCCCACCCAAATATCCTTGTCCGCTCCCTCCCCGGTGACCTTGGAGTAATCGGCTACATAAACGAGATTTACCGCTGCTTCCTTGACGAATGGCTGGGTACCCGTCAAACCACGAACATCCTTCCCCACGACCGGATTGAGTAGATTTTTCCCGGCATCCCAAAGGAAAAGACCATCAGGGGTTGCAACATAGATATCAATCTCCTGCCAGTTTCTGGCCGACGGGGCAGTTCTTCTGCCGTCAGGACGATTGATGCCAAATGCTGCCCATAGGAGGTTCGAGAGGGTTTGCAAGGGGAGCTTTTCTTCACCGAACGTACGCTGTGACATCCGATCTTTCAGGGCCTGCATCAGGGGTTTTCCGCCTTCCATCTGCGGGCCTGGAAGTAGAATAGGCGAAGGATCAGCCCCATAACTCGCGAATGAACCCACAAATACGAGGGTGAATACCAACATGGCAATAACGGTTAATCTGGTTTTCATTGAGGTCCTCCAGTCCTCCGCTTAAAAAGGTCCCTTGTCTCTAAAGGCCGGCACTCGCAACTTCTAATGGAATTCTGCTATCCTATCATCACAAGTTCGTAATCGCTTGTGCCCAGTCCCATGGCCTCTGCCTCCTTAATTTGGAGCCTTCCGTCCTTTTTGTGCAAGAGACTAAACACATCCCACCCCTCTTTCGGGGTTATATCCGACGCCCTTGAGTCGGGAAGTGGCTTCACCCTGCTTAAAATGTCCAAGGTCGCTGTATCGATGGCTACAGGGTCATCAGATATAAGAATCCCTTGATCCTGTGCGACAGGCGGGTCCGCCAGAGGCATACAGTCACACTCGGGCTGCATTTCGAGGAGGAAGTTTACGTACACGATCCGATGAGGCTCAAAAGTGGATAGGACAGCCTTGGCGCCTTCGGCTACAGCCCGCATGAAAAGCTCATGGGTGACGGGAACGGAAATGGCCTCTACCGGGCAGACCCTTGCGCATCTGCCGCACCTCCAGCACTTTTCCTTATTCACCGTATATGTATCGTCGGGAAACGTAAGGCATTCGGCAGGACAGACGTTCATGCAGTCGAGGCAGAGGATGCACTTCGTTTCGTCCCACTGCATGAGGTCCCCCATGAGGAAATGCATCTTGCCCCTCCCCTGGTGCCAGTCTCCACCCCTCGGGGCCTGGGAAACTCCACCCATGGATATATTCTTCAGCGCACCACCCAACACCGCCTGAATGTGCCCTTTGACGTGCGTCAAAACAACCATCGATTTTGCATCGTGGATCGCCGATGCCACGGCCATCTCACCGAGGAGGTCCCCTGCGTGGACTTTAATGGAATCACGGCCGAATATCCCATCAGCCAGCACCACAGGTGCGTTGAGTGTGAGGTGCGTATAGCCGGCATCTTTGGCAACTTCCAAATACTCATAACCAGGTATTCTTACGGAGTCAGTCACAAAGGGCTTTGCCGGCACGCTCTTTACCGCATCGACCACCAGTTTTACGAATTGTGGTCTTATGGTTCTAAAGGCTCCCTGGTTCCCGAGGTGCATCTTAAGCGGCACAACATCGTCTTTCGAAATAAAAGATGAAAAATCGAAGTCTTTCAGGAAATTCTCAAACTTTCCCATGAGCCCGGATTCATAAGCAAAAGTCCTCGACAGGGGAGATATTTGATAAACTTTAGGCTTCAATTCATCCTCCTTGTTTCTATTTGAATCATTTGTGCCCTATGCATCCAAACCGCATTTTGGAGTCGTATTCTGCCCGAAAAAACTTCCGGGAACAATCTCAAAGCCTGCAAGTTAACCGATAATCTCCGGGAGATCATACCAGGCGGCGGCGGAACATCCACACGGCTATTGACAGGGAAAAGAGGGCGATCAGGGCAAGCGGCCACATGTCCGAGGCGATCCCCCGGAAAGTAGCGGCCTCCAGGAACACCCGGTGGATGATCGATATGACGTAGCGCACCGGGTTTAGCAATGTAACATACTGTACTTCGCGCGGCATGTTGCTGATCGGTGTGCTCAAGCCAGAGAGCATGGCGAAGGGCATGATGGTGAGAAAGCTGCCCAGCAGGGCCTGCTGCATGGTGGCCGCAACCGAGGAGACCATCAGCCCGATCCCCACAGATGCAATCAGGAAAAGAAGGACCCCAAAATAGAGAGTGAACAGCGACCCCTGGAACGGTATTTTAAACCAGAAAAGGGCCAGGGCCAGAACCATTGTCACCTGTACCAGGCCGATGAGAATGCTTGGGACGGATTTACCGATCATGATCTCGATGGGCCGGAAGGGAGTTACCAGCAGTTGGTCGAATGTCCCCTGTTCCCGTTCGCGAGCCACGGACATGGCGGTTATTATGACCATTTGAACCATCGTAAGCATTCCGATCATACCCGGGACCATGTACCATCGGGTCTCCAGATTCGGATTGTACCACGCCCTCGGGACGGTTTGCACCGGCGGTGAAGGAGCACCGTGAGTCTCTTGCCATTTTGCATTGAAGCTGTCGGCGATAGTGCCGATATAGTTCAACGCGGTCCCTGCCGTATTGGAATTGCGCCCATCGGCTATGACCTGCACATCAGCCCGTTGACTTAAAAGCAAACGCCGCTCGAAATCCTGTCCGAACTGCACTACGATGAGGACAGTTTTGCTGTCGATCAACGGTCCTATCTCCCTTTGGTCCCGCAGGTTGGCGACGCGCCTGAATGTGCCGGAGCCATCCATATCAGCCAGAAACTGCCGCGAAGCTTCGCTGCGGTCCTGGTCATAAACCGCGTAGCGGACCCGGCTCAGATCGTATGTAGCAGCGTAGCCGAAGATCAGGGCTTGAATAATGGGGGGGCCGAGTACGGTAAACCGGCTCCGGGGGTCCTTCAAGATGGCCAAAAGCTCTTTTCGGATCAGCGCCAGAATCCTTCGAAACGATTCCATC
>Ga0326727_10004756_pt1 | contig 40013 bp, 33 predicted proteins | sample MB2enrmetagenome_FD_207643 | JGI IMG/M metagenome (GOLD analysis project Ga0326727, IMG submission 207643) | Lab enriched peat soil microbial communities from McLean, Ithaca, NY, United States - MB29MY | ecosystem: Environmental > Terrestrial > Soil > Wetlands > Peat | place: USA: New York...
TCGCGCGTGCAGACTACGGCCGGCGCCGAAAACCAGCCTGTCACGATCGTCCAGACGACGAACTATCCCTTTGAAGAAGAGATTCGCTTGGTTATCGCGACCGAAAAGCCGGTGGCGTTTCCCCTGCTGCTGCGCGCTCCCGGTTGGTGCGCCGCGCCGCGCGTTACTCTCAACGGCGCTGAAGTGAAGGTCGCCCGCAATGCCGACGGTTTTCTGCGCATCGAACGCACATTCGGGCCCGGCGACCGCATCTCGCTTACCCTGCCCATGCGCGCCCGCGTCACCAACTGGCCGCAGGAAGGCGTGGCAGTCGAGCACGGTCCGCTGGTTTATACGTTGCCCATCAAGGCGAGCTGGACCCCGAAGGTCGAGCCCAAATACACTACAGCCGACTTTCCCAGTTGGGAAGCGACACCGGCGAGTGAGTGGAATTACGGTCTCGATCTGGACCCGGCCAAGCCCGAAGCGGCGCTCGAATTCCATCGCAAGCGGCTCTCGGATGACGAAGCTTTCGACCCGTGGGTCGAGCCACCCACGACCATCACCGCACCGGCGCGCCTGATTGCCGGTTGGGATCTGCAGGCAAACCCCGACGACCCGAACCAGAAATTCACGCCGCCGTTGCCCGATGTCCCGGCGCGCAAAACCGACGGCCCGGCGACGCGCATTACGCTGGTCCCCTATGGCTCGACGCAACTGCGGCTGACCATCTTCCCCACGTTGCGCACGTGAAGATTCGCGGCGGGCTATTTTGTGGCGCCTTGTTTCCCTGGGGCTTTCATGGCGGCTCGCAGGCGGGATTCATCCTCGGGACTCCAATAGCCGCAACCCAACTGGAAGAACACCGAAGTATAGGGAATGGTGAGGGGCGTCTTGATGATAAGCACTTTGAAAGTCTTGCCCGCCTCATCGAGCTTCTGGATGATTTGTTCATGCAGAAGCTTTTGCCTGTCCTGAGAGGCGAGCAATCCGGCCAGCGCCTCTCGATAGGCAGTAATGCCACTGGCGTCTTTTTCCGGCACATAACCCAGTTCAGTGTCGGTATAGACGATGGGCTTCACGTGCTTCGCCATTGAGAGCTGGGAAATCACTTCTTTCACCACGGCGAGCTGATCAGCGTCGACCGTGATGGTTTCAATTCCCGGTGACGTCTGCAGCGGGTATGCGGAATCCGCCACCACAATCCAATTGCGATGACCGAAGATGGCGATGTCTTCCTGAAGCTTTTGTTTCCAGTTATCGGCAGCCATTGCGCTGCTGCCGGCGATCATGAATAGAACCATCAAAATTGTTGCTTTTCTCATGTTGTTGTCCAATCTACGGCACTTTCAGTTAAGCCGTGGCCTTAGCTGCAACTGTCGAGGATCGTCGCCAGCGGGCGGCAAGGTAACGCCTTTGGCCGGCGGCGATCACCGCGGAATCGTTCAATGTGAATGGTACGCGTTTCCAGTCCATCCAGGATCGTCAACCGCCGTCTTTCTGCGGAGTATGAGGCGGGCTTTGGAATCAGCCGGGGGCTATCGCCAACAGCAGCCCGGGAGCGTTAAAAGACGCCTCGTGGCACAATTGGTCCGGATGAGAGCCATGGCCCGCGCTACAGGCCAGTGTGCAGAATCGACTATGATGATCTGTCTGAAAAGTTCTGAAGCAAGAGGGATAACCATGCAGAAGATTCAGGATTCGAGATGTACGCGCATCACACGGGCAGTTTTTCAAGTGTTCGCGGTCATGTTCCTGGCGGGACCCGGCGCAATGCAGGCGGCGAGCGCTCAAAGACCGATTGCTGTTCCTCCTCCGCCGATGGGCTGGTCCTCCTGGAACAGCTTCTCCAATACCGTCGATGCCAAAGTCATCATGGGCCAGGCCAAGGCCATGGTCGCCAACGGCATGGCAAAGGCGGGCTATCAATACGTGAACATCGACGAAGGCTGGTGGCTGGGCCAGCGCGATGCGGAAGGAAACATTGTGGTCGATGCCAAGGCGTGGCCCGCACTGGCTCAAGGTGAGCGCGCCGGAGACATGGCCAACATCGTCCGCTACATTCACGGCCTTGGCCTGAAGGCCGGCATCTACACTGACGCGGGGATGGACGGCTGCAGCCTGTACCCGGACCTCGGCCCGGCGTATCAGCACGTGGGCAGCGAAGGCCATTATGAGCAGGACTTTCTTCAATTCGCCAGGTGGGGATTCGACTACGTGAAGGTCGACTGGTGCGGCGGCGACAAGGAGAAGCTCGATCCCGCGGTTCAGTATGCCGAGGTCGCCAGAGCGATCGGCAGAGCCGAAGCTGCGACAGGGCATCGGCTCTATTTCTCAATCTGCGAATGGGGAAACAACAGCCCGTGGACATGGGCTCCCAATGTGGGCGGCGCGCCGGCAAATATCTGGCGGACCAGCGGCGATATCGTAGCTCCGATTGTGCCGCATGAAAAGTTCAGCGGCCGCCTGGCCAGCTTTCCGGGCGTACTTTCGAATTTCGACCACGGGATTCACCCCGAGGCGGAACATACCGGCTTTTACAACGATCCCGACATGATGGTGGTCGGAATGCCCGGCCTTACCGACGCTCAGAACCGGGTTCATATGAGCCTTTGGGCCATCTCCGCAGCGCCGCTGCTGGCGGGCGCGGATCTCACCACATTGAGCGATGCCACTTTGGCCACGTTTACCAATCCTGAGGTGATCGCCGTCGATCAGGATTCGCTCGGGCTGCAGGCAGTCAAGGTTGCATCCTATGGCGATGGACTTGAGGTATGGTCCAAGGCGCTCTCAACCCCGGGTGAACGTGCGGTGCTGCTGCTCAACAGGACCGGCGACCCTGCCTCGATCGCGGTGCATTGGAGCGATCTGGGGCTCACCGACTCGTCACCCGCTTCGGTGAGAGATCTCTGGGCGCGTAAAGACCTCGGTTCATTCAACTCTTCGTATTCGGCTACTGTGCAGTCAAACGACGCGGCCATGTTCATCGTCCACGGGAGCGAGGGCAAACTCACGACATACACTCCTGCCGGCGCCGTTGGCGTGCGCAAGGATCAGGAGGTCAGCTTTACCAATGTATCCTCGCGCGTTCGCGAGGCCAGAGTCCGCATCTCGTATACCAATGCCGACCAGGCCCCGCGAATTGCGGAACTGCGGGTGAACGGCCAGATCGCTACCAGAATTGCTTTTCCTCCCACCGGAAGCGATAGCACCGCGGGGGCGGTGTGGATTGAAGCGATCTTCGATCGGGAAGGCGCCAACAACGTGCTCAGTTTCTCGCCGATCTCGGGTCCGGGACTGAGCATCGACTCGATCGCGGTCGAGTAAGCCATATTGCTTGACTTGCCTGGACCCATGTGGACCCAGCGTTAGAAATTGGCTAAGTACGCACTCTGCAAATTATTGGCGAGGAAATCAAGCCCTTCTAGCGCTCAGAAAAGGGGTGTGGTGCTACACATCACAATCTGAAAAGCTCGATAGAAGAGAAGTGCGATTTTAATCACTCGACTTCAGATGTGATGGCGATCGCAACGACTCTCTTGGGCGCGGGTCGGCGGTCGAGATTCGTCGCAATCATCAGTGAGCGTGTTCTACTGGCTGAGCTATTGAATCCGCGTCCACTGCAGGCGCGAGCCACTGAAAGAGAAGCGTTGCGGCGATTGCGCCACAGATTTGAGCCCCAATGAAGCCGGCAACATCTGCCGGGCGAATACCGGAAAAGGTATTGGTCAGGCAACGGGCGAATGTCACGGCAGGATTTGCAAGCGACGTGGACGCCGTGAACCAATAGGCAGCGGTGATGTAGCAACCGACGGCATAGGGAACCGCAGTTGGACGCTTCCGAGCGCAGCCCCAGATCACTGCCAGCAATCCAAAGGTAGCGACGAACTCGCTAAAGAGTTGAGAAGGTCCGCTGCGGATGCGTGTCGAGACTGCCAGCGATGACAGGCCAAACATCAAATGGGCCGCGATAACCCCGCCGAGGGCTCCGGCCACTTGCGCGAAGATATAGGCCGGAACTTCACGCCATCCGATACCGCCCCGCATGGCATCGGCCAGGGTTACGGCCGGATTCAAATGCGCCCCCGAGACTTCTCCGAATGCGAGAATGAGCGCAATCAGCGCTGAGCCCGTCGCAATGGAATTGGCCAACAGGGCCAGCGCCACGTTGCCCGCGGCCAATCGCTCTCCCATAATCCCCGACCCGACCACGGCAGCCAGGAGAAACAGCGTTCCAATGAACTCCGCAACAACGCGGCGCTGGAGGGAAGGTTTCATTGCCTGCCTATTTTGTCGATCTCTCTCTGTATTGCGAATTGCTCCAGCGTCGAAAGCGGTAATGCCAGGAAGAGGCCGATACGCCGGTCGAGAATGGTAAAGGCATCCCGGAAGGCGCGTTCAATCTCTTCGCGAGTACCTTTCACCGCCGCTGGATCGGGAATTCCCCAGTGAGCAGTCAGCGGCTGTCCTGGCCAGAACGGACACGCCTCCTTCGCCGCGTTGTCGCATACGGTGAAGACAAAGTTCATCTTTGGCGCGTTCGGCCCGGCGAACTCATCCCAGGACTTGCTGCGCAGTCCGGCGGTCGGTAGACCTGCCAGTTCAAGCTGTTTCAGCGCCTCCGGGCGAACTGTTCCAGATGGGTGGCTGCCGGCGCTGTAAGCGGAGAATATGCCCTTGCCTTTATGGTTCAGAATCCCCTCCGCCAGAATGGAACGGGCCGAGTTGCCGGTGCATAGGAATAGAACGTTATAGTGACTCGGCATCGGCTTACTCCTTGGCCCCAATCGTGACAGGCGCACAACAATCCGGTCCGCAGCAGGCTACCTCAGGCTTGGAGGCGCGAATGAAGGCACTCATGAACCTTCCGTTCACTATCGGAGCGATGGAGTCGACATCGACGCCGGCCTCGGTAAGGAATTGGCGCGCGTCTTCAATGTCGTAGACGCGGGTGGGCTCGATGAAGGCGTCTTCGAATCCGGCTTTCGCCAGCTTGGCAAGATACTCGGTTTCTTCCAGCGCTCCGGCGATGCAGCCCACCCAGAGGAGCATGCTGTTGCGCACTTCATCCGGCACGGCGCCCCGGACCACTACGTCGGAGACCGCAAATCGTCCTCCTGGTTTCAGCACCCGAAATGCCTCGCTCAGCACGCAGTCTTTGTCAGCCGAGAGATTTATCACGCAGTTCGAAATGATGACGTCCACAGAGTTGTCGGGCAAAGGGATCTTCTCGATTTCTCCCTTCAGAAACTCGACATTGGTCACATCTGCCTGCCGCTGATTCTCGCGAGCCAGCGCCAGCATCTCGTCTGTCATATCGAGACCGTAGGCTTTGCCGGTCGGCCCAACACGCTGCGCCGAGAGCAGCACGTCGATCCCGCCACCGGAGCCGAGGTCAAGCACGGTCTCTCCGGCGCAGAGTTCGATCAAGGCGGTCGGATTACCGCAGCCGAGTGAAGCCAGCACGGCTTTCTCGGGAATCAGCCCCTTCTCATCCGCACTGTAAAGATTCGTCGTGATCGGATCGCAGCAACGGAGGCCGGGGTCGCAACACGCCTGCAAACTGCCCGACTCCGATACAGCACGAGCTGCATTTCCGTATTTTTCCTTTACCTGCTCATGAACGTCGGCCGTCGATTCCATTCTCGCGTCTCCTTGTATGCGCCAAGGCGAATGTATTCTCTCCTGGACATATCTGTCAAGGCGTATATTATGGAATTGTGGATCGTTCCTCGAAAACCTACGACCTGGCCTTGCTGTTCGCGGCACTTTCCGATCGCACGCGGCTGCGACTGCTGAACCTGATGAACGGACGCGAAGTCTGCGTCTGCTATTTCGTTGAGATTCTGGGGCAGAGCCAGCCCAAGATTTCCCGGCACCTTGCGTATCTGCGACGGGTTGGCGTGGTGGCCGCGCGCCGCGAAGGCAAATGGATGCACTACAGAATCGTTGAACCTTCACACATTGGTGCAGCCCGGATCCTGCACGAGACTCTCGCGGTTGCCAGGGAGGAGAAAGCGATGCAGACGGACCGGGCGCGTCTTGATAAGGCCTGCTGTGTGCCACCGACAGTCTCCGCGCTCAAGGGTGCGCCGCTGCCGATTCGGGTCGATCAGGCCAGCTGCTCCGCATGCTGAACCGGGGAGAACAGCTGAGTCACTCATTGATCTGTGGTGAGGTCGATTTTAAGAGTTCCGGTCGTGTTGCCGCCTATCTGGACTGTTACTTGGTACACACGACCTGTGGATCTCATTATTTCTCGATCCGCACGGGGGCGTCACGAATCCTATCCGGCCCGGAGGCTTCGATGGAATAGTCCTCGAAAGCGCCGATTGCGCCTGGAAACTGGCTGAGCTGTATTTCGCGGGTTATGGTGTGCACTCTGACGGTGGAGGGTTGCTTTTGAAGGTAGGCGCCGCATTCGGCCTGTGCTTAAGCGGTTGGGTGTCAAAAAGAAGATCGGCTGGCACTCGTTCCGCCACCGCATGGCAAATCTGCTCAGGCAATGCGGCGTCGACGTCAAAGTCGCCCAGGATCTGCTCCGGCATGCAAACTCCCGGATCACGATGGACATTTACCAGCAGACGGTCACCGAAGAAAGGCGGCAGGCGCAGGCACTGGCTTTCAACGATCTCTGGCCTGACGACACCAAGAATTCCAGTTTGTCACGCGATCGAACCCTTCCGAACCCTAATCGGGCCACGAAAGAAGAGGTCATACCTCTAATTAACTGATTTTAAGGGGGAAATGGTAGGCACGACTGGATTCGAACCAGCGACCTCTTCCGTGTCAAGGAAGCGCTCTAACCAACTGAGCTACGCGCCTGCAATGTGACTCAGATAGTCTAACAGGATCGTGACGAGGGGAAAAGCCTTGGCCGCAGGCTTGGATTTTCAACCCTGCGCCCCTGGAATCCCATGCTGTACCATCTCTTACGTGAATGAAACGGCTCGTTGGCTGAGTTATCGGAGATGCGGGTGCAGAGTTCCCGGGTTCCCGCTTCACTGGCTATGAAGGTCGACTCGCATCCTCGTTGGAATCCTCTCCGGACGGCTCCCAATCTACTTACGCTCCTGCGCATCTGCCTGATGCCATTCCTGGTGGCGGCGATTCTGGAGGGCCAATACCTGCTCAGCTTTGTGCTCTTTGTTGCAGCCGGGCTTACCGACGGTTTAGATGGATTCCTGGCGCGCATCCTCAAACAGCGCTCCATGCTTGGCCAGTACCTTGATCCGGTGGCAGACAAGCTGCTGTTGAGCACGCTGTTCCTTGTCCTGATGCACAAGCAGTTGATTCCGGTGACGGTCACCGTGCTGGTATTCGGGCGCGACCTTGGCATCGTTCTGGTCGCGGCGATCCTCTATGCCGCGGTGGGCAGGCGGGATTTTCCCCCCAGCATCTTCGGCAAGGCAAACACGCTGGCGCAGGTTACGGCTGTGGCGGCCGTACTGCTCCATCAGCTTACGGCAGCCTACTGGGTTTCCTGGTTCAGGAGCATCGCACTCGACGCCACCATGGTTCTTACCGTGGTGTCGGGTCTGCACTACGCATGGCTGGTTTCGAGGCGTACGACTGTTCCGGTTGAAAACGGCGCCCGGCAACACTGAACGGGATCGGGAAAGCGAATCCAGGGCCTGTTCGCACTAAGCAGGCCCGCCGCTCGAGTAGTGTGAACAGGCCCTAGGAGTCGTCTGAAAGTTCTTCGGTTTCAGCGGAGTCTTCGATTTCCATGTCCCGAAACTCTTCGGAATCAAAAACTTCACCACATTCCAGGCACTCGACGAATTCGCTGTCTTCGTGGCGGGAAACGATTCGAACCCTGGGGTGTCTGCAGGCGGTAGCCATCGTTCGCATTTTGTACTGCAAATAGCTTTCTTTGCGGGGATTGTAGCCCGTTTTTCCTCAATTGCGAAAGCAAATTTTGTTGAATCTTCTGGCAACCCCCCGGACGGCTCGATGCGTCGCGGTATGTGGGCTGGGGTAGTTGAATCTCGGACGGAAATGGTCGTATACTGAATGCGGACCGTTCCAGTCGGATATCTCATGCTGAAACTCACAAAAAAAGCGGATTACGGGCTGATGGCTCTGAAGTATCTTGCGGAGCATCCGGAGACGCCTGCACTGAGCGCAAAGGACGTGGCGGACGCTTATGGAATTCCGGCTCAACTGCTGGCCAAGATTTTGCAGAGACTGACGAAGACGGGACTTTTGCGCTCCCATGCCGGAATGAACGGCGGCTATGCGCTGGCTCGGGATGCCCGGCAGATTTCGGCCTACGAGGTGATTCACGCCATCGACGGCCCGTTCTTTATCACTTCGTGCACCAAGGGCGCCAAAGGTTGCGAATTGACGCCGAGTTGCACCATCAAAGAGCCGTTGGCGCGCGTGAACGACACGATTGCGGGAGTGCTGAGGAGCATCAGCATTCAGGATCTGGCAGAGCATGTACAGCCTGCGGTCCGGCAGCACGAGACACAGGGGCTGGTGGAGTTGACGCTATAAGAGCGGATTTAGTGGCGCTGGCGGGGTTAGCGGAGCTAGAAAGCAACTTGGCCGGTGGGGTTAGCGAGTAAAGGAGCTTGGAGAGGACGATGAGCACAGTTTTCAGCCACGTGGAGGTTCCGGCGGGTGTGAGCCTGCCCATATATATGGATAATCACGCCACCAGCCCTCTTGACCCGAGAGTGCTGGAAGCGATGATGCCTTATTTCACCAGCAAGTTTGGAAATGCGGCGAGCCGCAACCACTCTTTTGGCTGGGAAGCCGAGCAGGCGGTAGAGGCGGCCCGCGAGCAGATTGCCAGGCTGATCGGAGCCAGCGCCAAGGAGATCATCTTTACTTCAGGCGCGACGGAGAGCGACAACCTGGCCATCAAGGGCATTGCCGAGATGTACCGCGAGCGCGGCAACCACATCATTACCCAGGTGACCGAGCACAAGGCGGTGCTGGACACGTGCAAGCGGCTTGAGAAGTACGGCTACCGCGTGACCTATCTGCCGGTAAAGGCCGATGGATTAATCGATCTTGAAGACCTCAAGCGGGCGATGGACGACAAGACGATTCTTGTAACCATCATGGCCGCGAACAACGAGATCGGCGTGCTGCAGCCCATTCGCGAGATCGGCAAGCTTTGTCATGAGAAAGGCGTTATTTTCCACACCGACGCGGTGCAGATTATCGGCAAGGTTCCGTTCAACGTGATTGCGGATAACGTCGACGTAGCGTCGATCTCGGGCCACAAGGTTTACGGGCCGAAGGGCGTTGGCGCCTTGTATGTGCGGCGCCGCAACCCGCGCGTGCAGATTGCAGCGCAGATCGACGGCGGCGGCCATGAGCGCGGCATGAGGTCGGGCACGCTGAACGTTCCCGGCATCGTGGGACTCGGCAAGGCCTGCGAGATCGCGATGCAGGAGATGGACTCGGAAGCTGCATATCTGCGTGGACTGCGCGACCGGCTGAGAGAGAAGCTCGAGTCGGAGCTCGACTACGTTCATGTGAACGGGTCGTGGGAGCACCGGCTCCCCGGCAACCTGAACATGAGCTTTGTTTACGTTGAGGGCGAGAGCCTGCTGATGGGCATTAACGACGTGGCCGTTTCAAGCGGCTCGGCATGCACTTCAGCGACCCTCGAACCCAGCTACGTGTTGAAGGCGCTGGGCCTGGGCGACGATGTTGCGCACAGCTCGATTCGCTTCGGTTTGGGCCGCTTCAACACACAGGCTGAAGTGGACTACGTTGCGGCCAAGGTGATTGACATTGTGAAGAAGCTGCGCCAGCTTTCACCTCTTTACGAGATGGTGCTGGAAGGCATCGACCTGACCAAGATTGAATGGCAGGCCCACTGAGAAGGCAGCCATTAGTTTTTAGCTCCTGGCTGCCGGCTCGCGCGTCAAATGTGTGGGCGGTCCAGAAAGAGCTAGGAGCTAGAGGCTAGAAGCTAACGGCTCGAAAAAGGAAAACGCGGCTTCCCCCGCGAAGGAGAAAAGGCAGATGGCATACAGCGACAAGGTAGTGGACCACTATAACAATCCGCGCAACGTGGGCACGCTCGATAAGAGCTCGACCGAGGTGGGCACGGGGCTGGTGGGCGCGCCGGAGTGCGGCGACGTGATGCGCCTGCAGATCCGCGTGAATCCAGAGACCCAGGTGATCGAGGAGGCCAAGTTCAAGACCTTTGGCTGTGGCTCGGCCATCGCCAGCAGCTCGCTGGCGACGGAGTGGATCAAGGGCCGGACCGTTGATGACGCGATGGGCATCAAGAACACCGACATCGTGAAGGAGCTTTCGCTGCCTCCGGTAAAGATTCACTGCTCGGTGCTGGCTGAAGACGCAATCCGTGCGGCGATCGGCGACTGGAAGAAGAAGAACGGCGTGGCTGAGACCGCACATGCGGCCGCGGCTGCAACACAGGGGTAAGAATGCAAGACGTAGTGACAATTGGAGCAAAGCCGGCTGAAGGCGCGTTTGCGTCGCAGCCGCAGGCATCCGCGCCCAAGGTGCCTGCGCAAGGCCTTCAGGTGACCGAGCGGGCGGTGAAGCGCATCCGTTTGGCGATGGCGAAGGAAGGCATTTCGCCCACCGAGGGCGGGCTGCGCCTGGGCGTGATGGGCGGCGGATGCTCAGGGCTCTCGTATTCCATCAAGTTCGACACGCAGCCGCGCGACCGCGACCGCGTTTACGAGTTCGACGGGGTTCGCATCTTCGTCGATCCCAAATCGTTCCTCTATCTGCACGGCATGACGCTGGACTACGAGGAGACGCTGATGCGGCAGGGGTTCAACTTCATCAATCCGAACTCGACGCGCTCCTGCGGCTGCGGTTCCTCGTTTTCGTAGTAGGCTTTGTCGCTCGTCGCTGGCAGACGCCCGGTATGCGTCACTCCTCGCTTCGCGACCTGGGAAAAATTGGCTCCCAGCGACGCCTGCGGGAAAGTCAATTGCAGGCTCTAAGTTTGGATCATGATGAAAGTTCTCGATTCCGCCGTCCCCGTTGCGTGTTGGTCCTGCTCGGTGGCTCATAACGAGTCCACCCTTTTCTGCCCGCACTGCAGCAAGATTCAGCCGCCGTTAAGCGGCGACTATTTTTCTGTCTTCAGTCTGGAGCCTCGGCTGAACCTCGATCTGGCCGCGCTGGAGGTGGAGTTTCATCGCCTCAGCCGCAAGCTGCATCCCGATCGCTTTGCCCGCGCGACCGAAAGCGAGAAGGAATGGAGCCTGGCCGACACGGCCCTGCTCAACGACGCCTATCGCACGCTGAAAGACCCGCTGCGGCGCACCGAGTATCTGATGAAGCGGACCGGTGCCGAGATTGGCGAGGAACACAGCGGCAAGGAACGCACCGGGGCCCCCACGGACAGATCTTCTTCCGTAGGGTTGCGGCGCGATCCGACGCGTGTGGCGCCCGATCTGCTTGAGGAGGCTTTTGAGCTGAACATGCAGCTTGAGGAGATGCGCATGGCTCGCGCCGCCGGCGAAACCGATCCCCAACTCGAAAAAAGCCTGGCCGCGGCCAAGGAGAAATTTGACGGCCTGCTCGCCGAGGTCGATCGCGACCTGCGCGTGCAATGGACGGTGTGGGACGAGGGCGGCGAGGCAGAGCGCAAATCTGCCCAAAGCGCAATGGTGGCGCTGCTCGATCGCCGGCGTTACCTGAGCAACCTGGTTCGCGACGTGACTGAAACACTTGGAGCTTGAACAAGGATTATGGCGGAAGGAAAAGTAGTCGGGATCGACCTGGGGACAACGAATTCCCTGGTGGCATTCATGCAGGGCGACAGGCCGGTGGTGATTCCCGGCGTAGACGGGTCGAATCTGGTTCCGTCAGTAGTTGCCCTTGATCCAGTCGCGCTCGATCCGATTTCCGGGCGCAGCAACGGCCGGCCAACTGTGACAGTGGGCAACAGCGCGCGCAAGGCGCTTATTGAAACGCCCGAGCGAGTTATCTACTCAGTGAAGCGATTGATGGGGCGCGGGCTTGAAGAAGTCAGGAGCGAGCTCAAGCTCTTCCCGTTCCGCCTTGCCGGCGATGCGGAGGCGGGCGAGGTGCCGCGCATTCAACTGGGCGAGCTTCGCTTTACGCCGCCTGAGATCTCCGCATACGTTCTGCGGCAGCTCAAGCGCAATGCCGAGCGGTTTTTTGGCGCGCCGGTTACGCAGGCCGTGATCACGGTGCCGGCGTACTTCAACGACGCGCAGCGCCAGGCGACCAAGGATGCGGGCCGCATGGCCGGGCTCGATGTTCTCAGGCTGGTGAATGAGCCCACCGCGGCCGCGCTGGCATACGGGCTCGATCGCGCCAATGTAGGCACGATTGCCGTCTACGACCTGGGCGGCGGGACGTTCGATATTTCCATTCTGAAGCTGCGTGACGGCATCTTCGAGGTGCAGTCGACCAATGGCGACACACACCTTGGCGGCGACGACATCGACAATCTCTTGCTGGCGATTGCCCTCGATGAGATTCACTCCGAACACGGGGTTAATTTGCGGGCGCATCCGGGAGCGGTGCAGGCGCTGCGCAAGGCCGCGATCGACGCCAAGGTCAGCCTCTCGACGGAGCCCGCGGCCCGCTTCGATATTGAGTTGCCGAATGGCGATCGGTACCAGCGCGAGATTCCGCGCGAAGTATTCGAAATGCTGATCGAACCGGTGCTGGAGCGCACCGTGGCGCCGTGCAAGCAGGCGATGACGGACGCGGGCCTTGCGCCGGAACAGATCGACGACGTGGTGCTGGTGGGCGGGTCGACGCGGATCCCCGCGGTGCGCAAACTCGTGGATGAACTTTTTCACCTGAGCGCGCGCGGCAAGAAGGCGCATACTGAACTGAATCCCGACGAAGTGGTGGCGCTGGGCGCGGCGGTCCAGGCCGACATTCTGGCCGGCGCGTCGAAGTCGACTGAGGAACTGCTGCTGCTGGACGTGACGCCGCTTTCGCTGGGCATAGAGGCTCTCGGCGGAGTTGTGGCGAAGATTATCCAGCGCAACTCCACGATTCCAGCGTCGGCCACCGAGCACTTTACGACCGGCGTCGATGGCCAGACGAATGTGGCGATTCATGTGGTGCAGGGCGAGCGCGAACTGGCTGCCGATTGCCGCTCGCTGGCGCGTTTCGACCTGAGGGGAATTCCGCCGATGATGGCCGGGCTGCCGCGCATCGAAGTGAAGTTTCTGATCGACGCCGACGGGATTCTGCAGGTTTCGGCGCGCGAGCAGCGCAGCGGCAAGCAGGCTGAGATTGAGGTGAAGCCGACCTACGGATTGTCAGACGAGCAGGTCGAGGGTATGATTCTCGACTCGTTCGATCATGCCGAAGAGGACTTCGCCAAGCGGCTGCTGATTGAGGCGAGAGTTGAGGCGGAGTCGGATCTGGCCAAGGTCGACCAGGCGCGTTCGAATCCCGCATGGGCCCGGTTGACCGGCGAGGAACAAGCCGCAGTTCAAGCGGCGCAGGACCGGCTCATCCAGACCAAAGCCGGCGAGGACGCCGCGGCGATTCGCGACGCTCGCGTGGCGCTCGATCTGGCGACTCGGCGCCTGGCCGAGCTGATGATGGATGCCGCCGTAACGCAAGCGATTCGAGGCAGGACGATGAACGAAGCGGGCGAAGAACTGGGCGATGCCATTACCGCGCCGCATGCGATGGCCCCGGCGGAGTTCAAATAAAGGTGGCCAGTTGCCGGCCCCGTAGGGGCCGAACGAGAATAGCCCAGAGTGAATCCGAAGTTCGCTCTGCGAACGAGGGGTAACTCTGGGTCGAGTTCACATCACACCATGCCACCCCGGAGGGGTGGCGCGAACTTCAATGGTTCGTTCCTCGATTCCGAAAAAGAGACCTTTATGAGTGACACGGAAAAAAAAGAGATTCCGCCGGAGAAGCTGGTGCGGGTGACATTTATGCCCGAGGGCCGCACCGTTGAGTTTGAGTTCGGTACCATGCCGTACGATCATCACGGCAAGCCGATGTCGTTTCTCGATGTGGCGGAGAACTTCAATGTCTTTCTCGACCACGCCTGCGGGGGTGTGTGCGCCTGCACCACCTGCCATCTGTGGATCAAGGACCAGTCAGGCATCAGCGAGGCGGACGACGACGAGATTGACCGCATGGACATGGCGGCCGACCAGCAGTTGTACTCGCGGCTGGGATGCCAGGCCGTAATCACGCGCCCCGGCAACTACGTGGTTGAGATTCCCAAGTGGAATCGGAATTACGTTTCTGAAGGCAAGCCGCTGGCGCTGGCCGAGGGGAAGTAGACATGCAGCGCGAGATTCATTGGACCGATGCCGAGGAGATCGGCATTCAACTGCAGGAAAAATACCCCGGGATCGATCCGCTGACCGTGCGGTTTACCGATCTGCATCGCTATGTGACCGGGCTCGAAGGCTTCGCTGACGACCCAACGAAGTCGAACGAGGCGAAGCTCGAGGCCATCCAGATGGCGTGGCACGAGGAGCACCAGGACGCCCAGGGGTAGAGTTCAGCTCCCGCGATTGGTTCAGGCGGCGTGCTGCGAGATCGACAGCACATTTCCGTCAGGATCCTTGAACCAAGCCACCTTGTCTCCGGTTGGAAAAGTGCAGATGCCGCGCTCGTCCTGACCCATGTTCGGATAGCGATTGAAGGCGACGCCTTTCGCTGCCAGCTCATCGACCATAGCGGCAATATTCTCCGACTCCCACCCAAGCACGGTGTGCTGCGCCGGCGTAAACTCCGGGACCCTGGCGATGCGAAGCATCACCCCATCCATATCGAAGACCAGCGCAAAGCCGTCGTCGCGGATGAATTTCAAGCCAAGCATATCGCGATAAAAGCGAAGCGCGGCATCGGCGTTCGTGGCGATCAGAAATGTAACGACCTTGTTCATGGGACCTCCTGAGGGGATCTGCCAGTGACAGGTTACCGGTGGTTCTCTGGGACTGCAAAGCGAAAAGCGCGCGCGCTGCGCTCAGCTGCGGTCCGGCCGGCGCTCGCGCCAGCCGAATGCGTTCTCAAAGTGTGTGATTTCAGGCTCATTGCCGGGCAGTAGATACACACTCATCACGTCGAACCTCACCTGCGGCAAGACCGGCTGCGCACCTTTGGATTGGGGAAGCTGGTAGAGATAACGCCGCGCAAGCCGGCGAAGAATCGAGCGTTTGTGGCTGTCGACTGCGACTTCGGCGGGCGCCAGGTCATGCGCGGTGCGTGTCTTGACCTCAATGATGCAAAGCAGCGTGTCCTTCCATGCAAGGATGTCGATGTCGCCCGGCAGGTTTCCCGCCGACCAGCGCGTAGCCACTACCAGGTAGCCGTTGCGAAGGAGATAGAAGTACGCTTCCTTCTCGCCTTCGAGACCGGTGACGAGGTGCGGCGGAAGTTCGGGGCTGCGGCCGCCGAGGCGCGAAACGCGATCGAGCCCTTCGATCGCGAACTTGAGCGCGCCCACTCGCAGGTCTCTCAGGGATTGCATGGCAAACCATTCTTAACCTCCGGGGTCGCGATGCGCAAATTGCGCGATTCTCCAGCGCGCCGCTCATCGAACTTCGGAAATTGCCAACATGCGCCTGACCGAATAAAAAGGGCCGGCAGATGCGTTGCCGGCCCTTTCTGTGGAGCGGATCGCTGAATCCTCAGGCGGTTGCCACCTCGGCCGCGGCGTGCTCGTGTTCTTTTTCAACAATGGTCAGCGACTCTTCCAGGATGTCCAGAGCCACGGTTGCTTCCTCCTTGCTGACGATGAGCGGAGGCGCAAGGCGCAATGAGGTTTCGCCGCAGCCCAGAATCATGAGGCCGCGCTCGAAGGCCAGCGTCTCAATGCGATTGCGCTCGGCCACGGCAGGTTCGCGAGTGGCTTTATCTTTTACCAGCTCGATGCCGATCATCAGGCCCCGGCCACGCACCTCGCCGACCATCGGGTGCGTCTTCACCCAGCCGCGGAGCCGCTCGAAGATGAACTCGCCCACATGCGCTGCGTTAGCGATGCCTTCCCGTTCCAGGATGTCCATGGTGGCCAGCGCCGCGGCAATCGAGACCGGATTGCCGCCGAACGTAGAAGCGTGAGAGCCGGGAACCCAGTCCATGATATCGGCGCGCGTCATGCAGACGCCCAGCGGCATGCCGCTGGCAATTCCCTTGGCCATGCAGACCATGTCGGGCTCCACGCCGGAGTGCTCGATGGCCCACCATTTTCCGGTGCGGCCTGCGCCACTCTGCACCTCGTCAACGACCAGCAAAATGCCGTGCCGGTCGCAAATGGCGCGCAGCTCGCGAAGGAAGTTGGTGGGCGCCACAACATAGCCGCCCTCGCCCTGGATGGGTTCGATGAAGATGGCCGCCACTTCTTCAGGAGGAAGGATGGTCTTGAAGAGCTTTTCCTCGATGTAGCGCGCGCAACCCAGGCTGAAGGCCTCTTCGTCCTGGGGGCCGCCTGCGCATCCGCGGTAAGCGTAAGGATAGCGCACGTGGGTGACGCCGGGAACCAGCGGCGCAAAGCGCCGTTTCTGCTGCGGTTTTGAGGCCGTGAGCGAGAGCGCGCCCATGGTGCGGCCATGGAACGCCCCGAGAAATGCGATCACCTGCTGGCGGCCCGTGTGATAGCGAGCCAGCTTGAGTGCGCACTCGATGGCCTCGGCGCCGGAGTTGCCGTAGAAAAAGCGATGCGGACCGGGCATGGGCGCAACCGCCGAGAGCCGTTCGGCCAGATCGGTCAGGTGCTCGTTGTAAAAGTCGGTGCCCGAGATGTGGATCAGCTCAGCCGCCTGTTTTTGAATGGCGCTGACGACCTCGGGATGGCAATGGCCGGTCGAAACTACGGCGATGCCTGCGGCGAAATCGAGAAATTCGTTGCCGTCGACGTCTTCGACGCGCACGCCGCGGCCGCGCCGGGCGACCAGCGGATACGATCGCGTGTAGCTGGGCGAGATCAGCCGGTTATCGGCTGCAACGGCGGCCCTGGCCTTGGGGCCGGGTAGGGGACAAACCAGTCTGGGTCCGAATTTGGCGTGCAATTCCTGTTTGTTCATAGGGCCTTCTCCTCGGCTTCGATCGTTGATATCGATCGGTTGTGCGGGCGGCGCCGTATCTCCTGAATCCAGGGGTATGGGTCGTTGCCGCTGATCCCTGGGTGCGGGATCGGTCGGTTGCATGGACCCCGATCGGGGTCTCAAAAAAACCTGCGAGGATCTTCGGCGGACCTGCTTCTAATCGCCGCCGAAGAGGCTAGGTCGCGTGCGGGTGGGCAGAACGCGAAGATGGCGGCGCGGGCAGATGATGCGCGCACGCGTACGCGACCAGCGCTTTCCGGCTGGGGCCATCAGGATTCCGTGGCTCAGACACGTCTGCATTGACAGCTTCCGCTGAGCTGAGGATAGCACGCGCGAAAGTCTCCGGGCCAGCGCAGCAAGACGGCGGAGGCACCACGGTCTTGTATCAGGGCACGACTTCAGTCGTGCCGAAAAGGCCCATAAAATGAATCCGGGGCTTTAGCCCCTGCGGGATGTTCTTTCGGCGACCTCGATGAGCTTGACGAGTTCTTCCGCAGCCACTCCAGACCCGCGCACCGCGCAATGCCAACTCGCACTTTTCAAGTTCTCCGCGCGGCGCAACACGCCATCAATAGCTTCGGCTGCTTCTCTTGAGCGCCTTCCACCCCGGCTCCCACGACCTCCGTACTGCCGGCAATACCCACCGAGGTCGCCAATGAGCGCGATGACAACCGCGCCGGCCTGAAGTCAATGCTTGAGATTGCTGGATATTGGCCGATTCCTTATCGGTGATCCGGTGAGAGGATCGGGTAAGCTCGCAGAGTGCATCCTGCGAGCTCAATGTGGTGCCAGCGGTGTTTTTCGGTGTATCCTACTCGCAGGAGAGGGGGGCACATGGGCAGAAATGAAGTGTTTATCGAAAGGCGTGAGCAGGGAGATTATGCGGTAAGAAGACCAGGTTCGGAAAGGGCCAGTGCAATCCTCCCGACCCAAGCTGAAGCCATTGAGCGAGCCCGCGAAATGAACCCGGATGCAGCCGTTCACGTTGAGCGCGTCCGTGACACCAATGTTGGTGGCAGAGACAAATGGCGGAAACCCTAACAGCTAAATGCGTCACCTCGTCAGATTAAAGAACCGAGCCGTAGTGCCGCTCCGCTGTGTCTCGATTTGAATTTCCGCCATTGGCGGTTCGCAAACTAGTTCTCAGCCGATGTCCTACTTCTTCTTGTACTGATTCTTGATCCGGGCTGCGGCCTTGTCGATCTCAGGGAAGAGTGTGCTTTCATTGATGCCAAGATTTTCGAGCGCTTGTCGAATATTGCTCTTTTCACTTTGCGGAACAGTGAACGATATTTCGTCAATCGTGTCTGGAAAATACATTTTCTTAGGTGGATTTATGCCGTAGAGGATGAAGGCACCTGATTGCGCCAGAATTCGCCTATTGCTCATTTTGGGGTGAACATAATACGGCTTAAATAAGTCTATGGGGTCGATAATTGGCAGGAAATATGGTTTTTCAGACCGAATAAATTGATGAAGTCGTTCTATAACTGCGTTTTCATTGAATTTCGTGATGTTTCCAGCGCTCGATATATCTCCTTTTAGCGATTCTCTCAATCGATAAATCTCGGCCTTCTCTTCAGAAGTCATATTGGCCAAATTGGCAAGGCAACTTACCGAATCGCTGTCAAAATATTTCACGCGCTTCGGCGGAATTGCGAAGGCTGTCACCATGCCGTCACTCGATTTGCCACCATCAGGGCCAGGATCGGTTGCAAAATAAAGCGCGACCAGTGCATTCAGCGAAACATCCAGCAATCGAGTTGGTAGCCCAAAATGCTGCATCCGGACGAGTTTGTCAAACATCGTTTCGTCGGATGCAAACTCATTAGGATGAACTGAGATCAAATCCCGAACTGCCGTTTTCTCATTTGTGAGAAGCTCTCTGAGATCAGGCCGGAATATACCCGCTACGATTGGCCAAGAGGAGTCCCATTGGCCGCGAAAGCATTTCAAGTAGCTAGAACCGGACGAGTATTGCGCAAATGCCTCTATGAAGCCAGTTAGAGTTCGAGGAGGGACAGATGTGGTCGTGCTTTTCTTAGCCATGCGATTCCGAAGATAGCTCCGATACAGAACGTGTATTGTACGGTTTACTGAGTTGGCTTCCTATGGTAATTGCGGAAAGCAACGTCCGCAATGCGGCGGATGGCCCAATCCCCTGAAAGCTGGTCAAGTCACAAATGATGACTGCCCCCTGTCCCTAGCGCTTGGAGACCGGGGAGACCACACACCTCGATCCTCATGTTTTGCATGCAATTTCCCCCTCCCGCGCTACACTGTCTTCATAGCAACCAAAAACGGCGCCCTCGGGGCGCCGTTTTTCTTGGCGCCAGGTTCCAGCCGCGGCGGCAAATCCTGCTTCCTGCGCTCCTAACTCATTTCAAATCTTATTTTTGCAGGCAACTCGTTTGTTTTCATATTTTAAGCTTCTATTGGCCCGGCTAAGCTCATGAAAACACGATATTTGCCTGCAGAAACCCCGGGGGGATACGCCCTATGGCGCCAGAGTGCCGGCACATCAAAACCAACGGCGAAAAATGCCACTCCGTGGCCCTGCAAGGCAAGCCGTATTGCTTCTTCCACCTGCGCCTTCACAATACCGTCGCCGCAGCACGCAAGCCGTCAAAGTCCAAAGACAGGCCCATCGACTTCACCTTCACTGACTCGCCGGCCGCCATCCAGCTCGGCGTTTATCAGGTCCTCAGCGCCCTCGGATCCACGTCCATCGACCCCCGCCGCGCCGGACTCATGCTCTACGCCCTCCAGGTCGCTACGCAGAACGTCGAACACCAGAGCACCGGCGCCTCCAGGCGTCCGGTCCATTGCATGACCCAGACTGCCGAAGGAGAAGAAATGGGACCCGAGTGCAGCGGCGCCCTGGTATCTGACTGCGGAAAATGCGATGAATTTGAGACGTGTAGCGTCCTTGAACGAGACAATTCCGGCAAGATCGAAGATGACGGAAAGCCGCTGCCTTCCTTGCCTCAGATGTTCCAGGATGCTCTCTGGAGAAGCCTCTCGGGACTCTCCAGCGAACGCTACGAAAAGTACAAGGAACTCGTTAAACCTTCAAAGTCCACGCCGGGCCTGCTCAAAACCGGTTAGCGACCAGGGCAATTGCATAAACGTCTCAATTGGCCACTGATGTCAGCCTCGCAGTGCGCCGTAGGCGCGAAGGATGTTAGCCCCGCGCCTCGGCGTGGGGAAAGCTGGCCCCCAAACTCCCGCGAGCCCCGTAGGGGCGATGGAAAATGGAGTGCGAAGCTGCAACTAGGCCGAGGAAGCCCTTTATGAGATTGCCCTGGGTTAGCGCCACGATCGGTACCGGCACCCACTCCGGCCGCCGTAGTATTGAGTAAGCCCTCATGGCCGGTCCCGTGTTCTCAGCTCAAGTGCCGCAACCCAGGCCTGCAACGCGGCTTACGATCGTTCTGGCCTTTGCCAGCGTGTACATCTTCTGGGGATCCACGTACACCGCGATCCGGGTTGCGGCGGCCTGCATGCCGGCTATTTTGTTGTCGGGCATCCGGTTCACGATTGCCGGAGCGATTCTGCTCGGCTGGTGCCGCTGGCGCGGCCTGCGGCTGCTGTGGCCGCCGAAAACGATGCTTGTCTTCTGCGTGGTCGGGCTGCTGCTCCTGGGCGGGGGAAACGTGGGCCTGGTTTATGCGGAGAAGACGGTGCCCAGCGGCCTGGCCTCGCTGGTCTTCGCCGTAATTCCCCTGTACGTGGCGCTGATCGAGATGTTTTTGCCCCACGGAGAGCCTCTGTCGCGGCGCGGATGGCTGGGTCTTCTGCTGGGTCTTGCGGGACTGGCCGTACTGGTCCGGCCCTCGCTCGAAAGCGGCCTGGCCGGGCATCGTGACGTCCTGTTGGCGTTTGCAGCCATGTTTGGAGGGGCGCTCTCGTGGACCATTGGCAGCCTTGTGGCCCGCCACGTACGCTTCGAGACAGGTGAAAAGCCCAACAGCCTTGTGGCCGCCTCGTGGCAGACTCTGCTTGCCGGAGTCCTCTGTACTCTGCTGGGAACCGCGCTGGGCGAGTGGCCCAATGTGCATCTGAACGCGCCTGCCACCGTTTCGCTCGCTTACCTGGTGGTGGGTGGATCGCTGCTGGGCTACACGGGATTCATCTATCTGCTGGAGCATCTGCCGGCTGCCAAAGTGCTCTCCTACACCTACGTCAACCCGGTTATTGCCGTGCTGCTGGGGATTCTCCTGCTGCACGAGCGGCCCGCGCCGGCCGAGTTTGGCGGCATGGCGGCGATTGTGCTGGCCGTATTCCTATTGACCACTGCAAAGATCCAGGCCAGGGCGGGGAGCGGCTAACGCGTTTTAGGAAATACCTTAGGGCGAAGCCGATTCACTAGAGTCGGCGCGACCATCCCGGGGTCCCCGACGAACGTTTCTTGTTCGTTGGGGTGGGACCATCAGGGAGCGACGGCCTTGCACCCAGTCAAAAACCTCACACCATTTCCTAAAACGCCGCAGGACAGCGGGACGCGTTCCGGCAGTACGGTTTGAGCGCCTGGGAGAATTCAAAGCGACTTCATTATTGTTTGAATGTTCCGGCGGGAACAAGCGCGACCGGTGGATCGCTTTCCAGGGTGACAGCTCCGTGCTCGAAGACCGCGAGCGACGCGTTGTCGGCAGCCATTGTCATCCAGCACACGGCGGCCTTGCTGAGCAGCGCGCAACTGATCTCGATGGTGTAATGCCTTTCGGGCTGGCCCTTGGGAGTGCCGTACACGCGCTCGGACCAAAGGTGATGAGCGCCCGACGCATACGTGATGACTTGAGGGTCGCCGAGGTCGAAGTTCTGTTTGAGGCCCTCCGCAACGCCGGCGCCAAATCCCGGCATCTCATCCTGGGTAAACTGCTGGCCGTAGCAATCGAACGGCAAAGCTACCTCGACGATAACCGAGGCTGGATCCCCATGTCGGGCGGTCAGGCCCACCTGCACGCACGCGACGCCCTTCTTTTCTGCCTCGCTGGTGGCGCTCTGAGCCGCCTTATCCCTGGCCTGAGTCGACACAGTCTGAGAGTCGGCGACCTCCCAATCCGCGGCGATGGCATAGCTGAACCCCAGCGGATTGGAGTAAGTGTGGAAGGCGGGCGCACCCGTGGCGGGCGCCTGGGCCGGGAGCGGTGCACTCAACAACACAAGGGAAAATGCAAGCAGACGAGCCTTCACGTGGCTGCCTTTCAATTGGCAGCAAGTCTACCACGGTCTCAAATGCGCCGGGAGCGCGAGCCGCTACTTGAACAGGAAGGCCGATAGCGCCGACACCAGGCCGGCTGCGGCAAAGACGAAGCCGAGGTACCAGTAGATGCGGCTGCGGGTGAGCAACGTGACCGAGGTCACGACGAGAGCGATCTCAAGCAGCGCCTCGGCCAGATCGAACCGGTCGGCGCGGGCCTCGACGACGTGCACTTTTTGCTCGAGCTGTTCGGCCTTCTGCTGCTCGTCCTTCAGATCGTCGACCCACTTCGCCTGGTGATCGGCGTACTTCTTCTCGAGGGCCTTTGCTTTGTCGGGATTGGCGACGGCGACCACTCCCAGCAGGTCGCTCATCAGCTCCGTGTCGCTGGCGCGAATCTTGTGCGACTGGTAATAGTTCCACTGGTCGGTGGCCTGATTTTGCGTGAGCACCGCCTCAGTGTGGGTGCGATGGCCGAGGACCGTGGTGACGGCCACCAGCACGGCCAGCACGCTCATGGTGAAGGCCACCGGGCGCATCGCCTGGTCCTCAGAGCCCTTTTCCGCGGTTTCTTCAAGCTCGCCTGCTTCGTTCGATTCCATTCAACCTCCCGCCTGCCCCTGCGATGCGCGTTCCCGATTCACCCTTCTTGCCAGGGCTTCGGTCTTCGCTCTCGCTTCTTCCCGCGTGGCCCCATACCGCAGTACGCCGGGGAAGTCGAGTGCTTCGGCGATCCAGCGGCCGTCGTCCTCGCGGCTGATTGCGATTCTGATTGGCGGCTCCACGAAACATCCCTCAGGGTCCGCTGAAGGCTGAGAACTAAAGGCTGAAACCTGAAACCTGAAACCTGAAACCTGAAACCTGAAACCTGAAACCTGCTTTCCTCACTTCCGCTTCCAGCGTACGCCATCCTTCGAGTCCTCGATGACGATACCTTTTTCGGCGAGCTGGTTGCGAATGGCATCGGCGCGGGCAAAGTTGCGCTGCTTCTTGGCCAGGGTGCGCTCCGCGACCAGAGCATCGACCTCGGCATCGGTAATGGATTGAGCGGCGCGCAGCTCGGGGGCGACATCGGCCGCGCGGCCCTCGCGTTCGGCCCACTCGAGGGCGCGTCGCGTGGGGTCGGCGTCATGGTCTTCGATCACATCGAAGACGGCGTCGAAATCCTTTAACACTGCCAAAACCGCATCCCGATCCGAGCGATGAAACAACCCCCGGTCCATGACCGTGTTGGCCTCGCGAACCATTTCAAAAATGGCCGCGCGGGCCTCCGCCGTGTTCAGGTCGTTGGCCAGCGCGCCTCTGTAGTCGGTCTGTGCCTTCTTCGCCGCGCCCTGTATTGCCTGGTTCGACCCAATCGCGAAGGTCCCGGTGGTGAGCCGTTGATGGAAGGTGCGCAGCCGGTCGATGGCGTTGGTGGCCTCGGTGAGCCCCTCGAAGGTGAAGTTGAGCTGATGCCGGTAAGGAACCGAGATGAGGGCCAGGCGGATAGCCGAGGCCTTGTAGCCCTTGAGCAGCAGGTCGCGGAGGGTATAGAAGTTGCCCTCGCTCTTCGACATCTTGCGGCCGTCCACAAGCAGGAAGCGGACGTGCATCCAGTGGCGCGCGAACTGTTTGCCGGTTGCCGTCTCGCTCTGCGCGATCTCGTTCTCGTGGTGCGGGAACATCAGGTCCTCGCCGCCGGCGTGCAGGTCGAAGCTTTCGCCCAGGTACTCCATGGCCATGGCCGAGCACTCGATGTGCCAGCCGGGGCGGCCGCGGCCGATCGGCGTTTCCCACGAGGTCTCGCCAGGCTTGGGAGCCTTCCAGAGCGCGAAGTCGCGGGCCGAATCCTTCTCGTACTCGTCCACGTCCACGCGCGCGCCGTCCTCGATGCCGGTCAGGTCTTTTTTGCTCAGCTTGCCGTAGGCCGGAAAGGCGGCCAGGCGGAAATACCAGGACCCGTCCTCGGCCTGGTAGGCGGCGCCCTTCTCTTCAAGCTTCTGAATCAGCTCGATCATGCGCGGAATGTGCTGGGTGGCGCGAGCGATCTGCTCCGGGCGCTCCACTCGCAGCGCATCCAGATCCTCGAAGAAGGCCGTTTCGTACCGGGCCGTGTACTCGCCGATGGGAACGCCCGCCGCCGCCGCGTTGCGGATGATCTTGTCGTCCACGTCGGTGATGTTCATGACGTGCCGGACTTGGATGCCGGAGAGTTTGAGGAAGCGGCGCAGGACGTCAATCTGCAAAAACGTGCGGAAGTTGCCGATGTGGCCGTAATCATAAACAGTAGGCCCGCAGGCGTACATGCGCAGCGTACTGCCGTCGGCGGCAAAGAGCGGGTCCAGTTGTCCCGAGAGGGTATTGAAGAGGCGGAGGGTCATCGTTCCTGGACCGTCATAGAAGCAACAAAATTCGGCAGTATGGGGGCCTTTTCGATTGTAGCAGCGAGGTTTGCGGGCAGAGATGCGCGGCGAACGGGGAAGGGAAGGTGTCGGTAGGCGACATAAGGCGGATCAGGCGTCAGACCCGCAGCTCGCGGCGCGCCGTCTCGGCCACACGGCCCAGATCGGAGGTGGTGAGCACGCGTATCCGGTGCTCCTCCATCGTCTCCACGCCGAAGCGGTACATGGCCAGACGCTCCGGCTCCTCATCGGTTGCGCCGACCTTTGCGGCGGGCTCGATGACTGCCGTCAGCTCCAGTTCGGCCTTCTCGACCCGTTCGACGCCGGCGCGCAGCGCCCCCGCCGAGAAGGCCAGCACCTTGGCCATCTCCAGGCCCGGTTCGAGACTGACCGCGTGGAACATGCGGATGATTCCGTTGGGCCGGTAGCCGAGGTCGATTCGCAGCGGGTCGCCGGGCCGGGTGTACTCGGCGGCGGCAATTCGTTTACGCAAAAGATCCCACACCCCGGCATGCTCGAACTCCGTGCGCATCCGCGCCTGGATGGCGGCGCGGCCGCTCAGGCGGGGCAGCTTCTCGCGCGGCGGCGGATCGACGTAAAGCCGCATCAGCTCCTCGACCCCGGCAGGAATGCTTTCGGCAAGATAGGCCCTGGCCTCGGTCATCTGCACGCTCAGCGAGAGAGATTCCTCGAGGATGCGCATGAGTTTTCGATCGGGCTCTGAGGAGAGCCGCCGGCGCAGCTCCGTTTCCATAGATTCAAGCAGGCTGGTGTCCGCATCGGGATCGAGGCAGCGCACCCGCCGCCAGTCGCGGGTAAAGCGCACCTCTATCTGCCGCGAGCCCTCTTCGCGCAGCATCACCCCGATATGCACATACTCGTTCCGCACCGCATCCGGTACATACCGGAGCAGCCGAAACTCACAGGCGCGGCGTTGCTCAAAAGCGGGCATAGCAAAAGCAGTGGTCAGTGATCAGTTGTCAGTGGTCAGTTGTTCAATACAGGCCAGTAGCCAGCAGCCAATAGCCAACAGCCGGTAACCGGTAGCTAATAGCTAATAGCTAATAGCTAATAGCTAAAAGCTAAAAGCTAAAAGCTGGAGGTTCTCCCCTGTTCCCTGTTCCCTGATCCCTGTCTTCCTCAATTCACCCTCCCTGAAATGGTATCTCCCCATCCGGATGGGAGCCATGCCTGGTCCGCAATTTCCCTGCCGGCCGTTCCCCAATTCGGAAACGGCCTGCGATCCGAATCCCGGAACGCCTCGATCAGCTCGCGGATCCGGCCGCGGCGGGCCAGCAGTTTCTCAACCAGCGCCTCCATCTCGGCCAGGTCGCCCCCATACCATTCCGGCGGCACCTCGTTGGCGGCACTCCAGACCGTCTCCCCGGGCATGTTCTCCATGCGCTTGAGCCACGGTTCGAACGACTCCCACCCGGTCACATGCCGATAGACATCGTTGCGATAGTAGACCCCGCGCAGGGGCGCATCCTCGAAGGTCCAGGCGCCGGCGTGGAAACAGTACCCGAAGTCGATGAAGACGGCCTGGTAACGGCGCTCCCGCTGGCGCCGCGTGAAGACCGCCTGGCGGCCGTTGGCATTTGCGGTCCACTTGTCGAGGGCGAGGATGCCGGCGAATTCCTCGAGGTTTTTCACCTCGGTCAGCTGCTCTTCTGCCAGGTAATCGACGACCTGGCCGGGCATGAGCCCGCCCGCGAAACGGGAGCCGAAGTGCAGTCCGGGTTTGCAGCGCTCGCGGCTTCTTCCCAGGTCAATCTCCAGCTCGGGAGTGTTCTCGACCAGCCAGCTCGAGACCTCGATCAGCTCGGCGCGGGGCACGGTAAGCCCGGCAGCGACGGCCAGCCGCGAGGCCACGAGTTCGTTGGCCAGCACCCGCGTATGCTGCGGGTTGTTCTGGAACTTCACGACGTAAACCTGTCCGTCGGCGCCCAGCATGAGCTGTCCCTGCGCGCCGCCACGCATCCGCCGGATCTGCTGTACGGCCAGAACCGCCAACCCGCACCCGCCTTTTCGGTATCGCTCTTTGCATTGTAGCGGGAGGAACGAGCTCTCAGCTTCCAGCTCCCAGCTATCAGCTTCTAGCCTCTAGCTTCTAGCCCTGGATGTGCAGGATCAAGACGTGGCCCAAAACGCAGGGCTCGCATGGCACTGTCGCGGGCCACAGTGTTAGCTCGCCGACTGGGCACGATTGGGCTAGAAGCTAGAAGCTGCCTTTTCTCCCCAGCAGCTCCTCGCGCGCGGCCAGCCCAATGGCCATGGCCATCACCCGGTCATCGTGCGCTCCCGCGCGAGCCGCCGCGGATCCATTGGGCAGGCGCACAAAGGCGCGGCACTCGGCCAGCAGTCGCCGGCTTTGGAATCGCATCGGCTCGTCGACCAGGGCTGCTCCCAGCCGGCCCAGTGCCGCCGGCCGGCTCAGCGAGGTGGTCAGCCACCCGGGCTGCCCGTTTTGCCGCCCCCCTTGCCGATAGACGCGCTCGCACTCGCAGGGCGACTCGAGGTAGGCCAGCACGCCGCAGCCGTGATTGTTCCGCTCCACCACCACCCAGGCGCGGTTGTATTCGCGGGCAAGATTGGTAACGATGCGAGCCAGCTCCAGACCGCCCACGTGTCCGGCGTACTCCGCGCATTGCAGGCCGGATTCGAGCTCAAGCACCTGGATGGCGGAGTAATCGCCCCCGGCGCCGCCTCCCGCGGGATCGACCGCGAGAAGATACATTTTGCCGGCCACCGGCGGCAACCAGATTTGAAGATCGCCGTTGAAGCGGCATTCGACCGGTTCTGAAACCGTCTTCAGGCGCTCATCGAGCGCGTCGATCTCAAACACCGATTCGCCGCTGGCCAGAAAACAGCTCTCGTCATCCTCGGCGAACTCCTGCCGCGCCAGCCTGCGAAAGTCGGCGCGCAGCTTGCGCCTGAAGCCGATCTGTTCGAGATCGAGCCCATGCCTTTCGATCAAGGCCTGTTCTTCTTCGCTCAGTGTGGCGGGTTCGACTGCCGGCGCGCGATAGCGGCTCTCCATCCACCAGGGGAAGAAGTGCCTCACCATGCCGGTCTCGGGGGCCTTGAGCCACAGCTCGTGAAAACATCCCCCCACGCCGTCCGGAGTCGATTCGAGGATCAGCTCGCCTTCGGGCTCGAGCGCCGCGCGCAGCCCGGCAAGGGTCTCGGCCGGCTCGGCCGGCCAGCGTGCCAGCTCGGAACAGTGCATGTTCTGCACCGACAAGCCGCGGCCGGCGTTCCGGTCGCCGGCCGTCACAACGCGGTATTGGGAGTCAAGGGCGGGAAACACGACCTGGCGCACATTCGATCGGCCGGTTTTGAGCGATCCCTTGCGCAGGTTCTCGGGAAGCAGGTCCACGAACCGGTGCACAATGGCGAAGATCTCTTCAGCGGCCTGCTGCGTGTGCGCCACCTGCAGCGTGAGCGTTCCGGGCCGGGTGATTGTCTTCAGAAAGAAGCGCGCAGCAGTCCAGGTGGTCATCCCCATCTGCCGCGCCTTCAGAACAATGTTCTGCCGGCCCCGCCGCTCTTCAAAGAGACGTTGTGCCGGGTTTGCATTCAACCGGGCGGTTCTGCCTTCCCTGGTTCTCACCTTGAGCAGGATTCGGGCCAGCGCCATTGCAACCGTCTGTCCCCGCAGGAGGTTCGGCCGCTCGTCCAGCATGGAACCGAGGCGCAGCAACTCCGCGCCGTCGAGGGGCCGTAGCCGCAGGGTGTCCATATTGAAATAAGCTCTGCTTGCTTCTGCCAGGATTGCCATCAAATCTCCACCAGGATATGCCGATGCCGGCGCGTTTCTTTCTCGGCCATGAGCTGCTGGCACTCCTTCCAGAGCTTCCGTTTCCACTCGCCGCGCACGCGGCGCCGGTGCGATTCTTAGCGATTCATTACCGCTCCCTACGGGTTGAACTTCACGATTGCCGCCTGCGTCACCGCCAGCGGAATCGCGTACACTCCTCCGCTCGGGGTGATCGTCGTGTACGAAACGGTCCCCTGAATGGCCCCGTTGGTAGAACCATCGAACGTTTGCCCGCACAGCGTCACGCCGTTTGTGTTGGTGTAGGAGCTGGCGGTCAGGTAGCACACCGTTGCAGATGAGTAGGTTGAGTTCGGCGTGACGCTGACATTGCCGCTGTTCACCTCATCCAGATTCACCAGCGTCATGCGCTCGACCCCGGTTTTGTCCACGGTATCGAATGCGCTCACCGCCGACGAGGTTCCCGCCGTGATGTTTGTGGGGTAGATCGTGCCCGTATTTGCCGTAGCCATCTGGAACGCGAGCAGCCCATAGTAAATTGGCCGCACGATGGTCAACGAGTAGGTGTTTGGCGTCCCCGCCGTCATGGAGATGCTCGCCATGTTGAAAGTGGCGTCCGGGTCAAAGTTCCCGTGGATGTTCACACCGTCAATCCCGCCGGATGCAAACATGAAGCAGGTCTGAAGAGCCCACAGCGCCGCTTGAAATTCTGACGACGGAGCAGTGCCCGAACTCACATCCTGCGCATTGGTGTTCATCTCATCGACGATGTATTTCATCCCCATGTGATGCGCGGCGCTGGACTGAAACTGAAGCAGACCGGGCTCAGTGTACGACGATGGCTGCAAGAGATAGTCCGCTGCCGGTGTCGCTGTGTTGGCCGCATAGTAATGCGTCGTGTAAAGCCCGATCACGCCGCGATTCGTCGACATGATCCCCGGCATGTTCCAGTTGATCCAGCAGGAGAAGGTTGAGCAGGCGGGGTCGGCAAACATCAAAGTGGGCGACGTGACGGAGCGGATTCCGGCAAACCACTGCGACTGGCGCGCATAGTAGGTCGTGTAGTTGTTCTGGTAGTAGTTGTCGTCCTCGTTGCCGACCTCGATTCCAAGCAGCGATCCGGCAGGCATTTGCGTGTAATAGGACGATGCAATCGCTTCAGCCTGCGCTAGAGTGGCTGTGCGCAGGTTATCCCCCAGCGTGAACTGCGCACCGTTGTACTGATACAACTCGATGAATGGTTCAACCGGCTCCGGGGTGGTGATCGTGTTGTTCTCAGCCGCGCCAACGCGAATGCGGATCGGGCCGTTCCCGTATGCCGTCAAATTGGCAAGCAACTGCCGGTAGATGGTGTCGACGCCGGCCGCCGAGTTCCCCATCAGGTTTTGAACCGACACGCCGCCGCCTACCCACTCATGCGAGAGTCCCATGAATGTGGGAGACACGGTCGTGCTCGGATATGGATTCACCGTGACCGAGGCCAATTGCCCATGAGCGGCGATTGCGAAAATGGCCATAAGAACTGCAACAATTCGTTTCATCGCGTCTCCTTTACCAGCCTGAAACTTCCGTAGACCAGCCCGCCGCCGAAGTCCCCGCGGCGCCGCAGCCCGTGTAGGAGAGGCAGCTTCCCGCCGACCCTCCTGCTACGTTCACGGTCAACCCAAAGGTCTCCGAAGCCTGCGAGGATGCGATAAAGACACCGCCCCCGCCGCCCGCCGAAGGCCCGGTATTGTTGCCGGTTGCGTTGTTGCCGTTCGCGCCGCTGAGGTTGATGGTTCCCGATCCTGTGATCGAAGCGCAGATAAGAACCAGGCCCCCGCCTCCGTTCGCCGATGCACCCCCGGAACTTCCGCCCTGGCCGCTGTAGCCGCCCCCGAGGAATTGTCCGTCGCTCCCATCGCCACTGTTGAAGATGGCTCGCTGCGTGGACTGGCTCGGCGCAGTGCCGTTTGTGCCAGAACCGCCTGATGCTCCACCGGCAGTTCCGCGCCCACCAGCCACAGACCCGGCCCCGCTCGCGTTGAAATAGGTATTGGACCCGGCTGAAGCAGCCGCAGTTCCGCCGCCCGATCCCCCGGGACCACCGCCCCCAATTGCTGAGGCGGTTACGCTCTGGCCCACGATTGTCCCGTTGATCGTGCAGGCCCCGGTAGCGTGAATCGTCAACCCGTCATTCGCATTGATGGTGCAGGTATTGCCGTTCGGAACGCTGAAAGTGGTGTAGTAATACTCTCCACTCAGGTTTCCATTACAGGTTTCAGCGCCATCTGCGCCTGAGCCAAGATTCTGCAGCCATGCGGGAACCGAGGTTGAGAACTGCACCGGGAGATTGGTGATATTGCTTCCGTTGAAAGTCGGTGCGGTCTGATAGCTCGGCGCTCCTGCTCCCCCCGAAGCAGGTCCGGCGAACACGCTATTCTGCGCGGCATTGGACAGAGCGAACGTGAGCGCCGCAGTACTGGTAGGGGTGGCAACGGAGGTCGTGAACAGAGGCGACAAGGTGCCCGCCGAAAAGCTGGTCACCGTGCCCCCTGAACCGGCAGGTGTCCCATAGCCGGTGCCATCAGCTTTCACATAGGTTCCAGATGTCGCTCCAGACACCGTATAGTTGGCAGCGGTATGCCCCCCAGACACGACTTCGTTACCGTTGCCGTAAATCTTTACCGTCGAGCCATCTCCGTAGAGTCCCAGGCCTAGGTAGTTCGAGGAGCTTCCCGATCCGGCGTATTGGAAATGGAACTCCGCAGAGTTGCCCGTCGAATCAGCCACACCAAGGCGAATCTGGCAATAGGTGCTGGTGATATTCGGGCAGAGGAAGTCATCCAAAGAAGTCGCGCTCGATGTGCCCGTGTACTGCGTCGTATTCGTGGCCGAAGCCATAGTCTGATTGAGAGAGCCCTCAACCGACATCGAGCCGTTCACATTGAAAGGCTTTCCGTTGTCGAGGTTGGTGTTTATGGCGACGTCGCCGGAATTGAAAAGAGTCAGCAGATCGTGCTTCCCACTGAACCCGAACTGCTGATAGTTCGAGGTGCTTCCGGCTCCCGAATACTCGAACTGCCAGTCGGCCATATCACCCTGGGTCACATTGTCAACGCCCATCCACAGAACCGGACCCGCCGTTGATGGCGCATCTGGAGCCAGGAAATAAGCGATGGGAATATCTGCGGTGATGGTATTGGGGTTAGTGAAGACACTGGGAACGATCGTCGTCGGATGAATGTCCTGAGAGTAAAGCTGCTGAATTCCCAGAGCTCCTGTCCAGTTCAGTTGTGCGGTTCCCGTTGCGGTGCCGGTCGCGTAGAGGTTTCCATACGAGGGCGTCGTGAACTGATGATTGTCAGTGGTGAAGGTAATGTTTTGAGATTGCCCAACGTCCTCATAGGCAATGCCGATGCAGATGGCGCATCCGGTCGCGGGAGTCGCCATGTTTTCCAACACCACTCCGCGCGTCAACGGCGTATACCCAACCGGGAAAACATCCAGAGCCGCTCCATCGGGTGAGCTGTAGCCTCGGTCTGCAAAAGTCAGCCCCACCGTCGATGCAGCAACGCCGGATCCTTGCTCGATTTGCAGGCCAGTTGTGTCGTTTGGCGCAGAAAGCACCGCACCGGCAGCCGTGATGTTGCCGGCTACCGTCACGCCCTGATTTCCGTCGCTCGCCGCTCCTGGCAAGAGATTCGCCATGGCGCCCGCGGCGCTTGTTGATCCCGTACCTCCAGCCGTGACGGGAACTGCGCTGATTCCCGCAATGGTTGTGCCGCTCGCTGTATAGTAGGCAATCTGTCCTGAATTCCCTGAACTCACTGTGCCGCTTCCCGAACCCGTTCCGCAGGCGTTGCCGGTATTCGTGAGGTATCCCGAATTGTCGACCTGCAGGCAGTCGTGCCCTGAGGACGCAGCCAGTCCGGGAAACTTGATGGAAGTCGGTCCAAGGAACGACGCCACCAGGTTCGCACTGGAGCCCGAGTAGATATCTGTCTCCGCGCCCGAGCCAGATTCGTAGTTCAGACGGATATGCCCGGTTGAGTTGCTCGCATCGATGTAGGTGTCGCCACTGTTTGTGCTCTGATACGCTTTGAAACTGTCCAGTCCGCCGACGGCTGAATTCAATGCCCAGTTATTGCTTCCGTCCTTCACCATGTACCACTGGCTATTGCCGTTCCAGTCCTTGTAGGTGAACGATCCTTTCTGGCTCGTAGTCAATCCCGGCCACAGGTAGTAGTCCACTTCCGAATCCGCATTGTTCCTCACAGTCATGGTGCCGGCCGATTGAGAACTGCCGCCCACCAGCAGCGTTCCGCTGAACTGCGCGTTGCCGCTGTTACTGATGGTTGCCACTGTGCCTGGGCTCGCGCCACCGGATCCGAAGATCACGCCTCCGGTTCCTGAATTCGACGTGCCATTCAGCACCACGGCGCCAGTCCCTGCGGAGTTCATCGCCGTCTGATTGTTGGTGCTCGATTGTCCGTTGTTGAACTGTCCGATTGAAAGCCGGTAGACGTTGTTCAGCTGATCGAGAATCTGGTAGAACTGCTCGCCGCCCGTTGCGTCGCTCAGTCCTTCTGTCCATCTGTAGCCATAGTCCGTCTGATACTCGTTCAGCAGTCCGCGCTCATTTCCCGCGCCAATCCCCAGGCGGAAGTGATTGGTCACCGTGGCATCCTGCTGGCTTCCGTACCAGTCACCATTGATTCCATTAAAGCTGCGATGAAATGTGTCCTGAAAACTGTTGCGAGTGCCGTTATCGGTCAACTGGCCGGTGAACATCGTGCCGCCGGTAATCCAGTTGTTATAAGAGCTTCCCGCGTCTGCCACCACCTGGTTTGTCGAGTTTTCATTCCGCAATCCGATAATCGTGTTATTTTGCGCATTCGCCCCAAGGTGCAGTGCCGTGGAGCATCCCTCAACGTCGCCGCCCGTGAACGTATTTCCGTCTCCCTGTTGCAGATTGATTCCCATTGTTCCGGCTATGGGATTGCCATTGCTTGTCGGGCAATCGATGTGCAGCCGCACAAATGTGCTGGCGTTCACCCAATCCGTTGTGGCCGGATTCGATGTCTGGTGGCCGATTGCATTCACCGCGGTCTGAAATCCGTCGATTTGGACGCTCCGAATCGTTCCGCCTGTGTAGTTCCCGGTTCCGTCCAGCGTCACGCCTGTCTGATTCGAATTGCCCAGGAAATACATGTCTTCGAGATCGATTTCCTGCGTCCTGTACGCAACCAGTCCCCTTGCAGTGGCGCTTGAAGACCCGGTCGTGTTGATGACCGAGTTGTCCATGTGGAATCCGGGCGTATCCACCGCGTATGTGGGATCGCCCGCTTGAACGACAGCGCCTGTGCCCGAAAAGGCAAATGCGGTGCCGCCCTGGCTGCCGCTCGCGGCCGTCCCGCCCCGCATCGCGCAACCTCGCAGGGAGACATTGCGCGTTCCCGCCGTCACAATCACCTGATTTGCGGTCGCGATTGTTGCACACGGCAGCAGGATGGTTGTATTCGGCGACGAAATTGTGAGATTGGCGCTCATCGTCTGGCTGCCGGTGAAGTTCCTTGCGTCGCAGGTTCCGCCATAGCTTGTATTGACTGCATTCACGCAAGCCTGAAGCTTCGCTCCGAAGTTTGCGCCCGGAAACTGATCCACCTGGAGCGTCGAGCCCACGCTGTTGTTGGCGATAAAGGCCGGATAGCTGCCTCCACCCGGCAGATTTCCTCCGCCGCCGTTCACCTGCGTCCCGTAACTCTGCGTGCCGGTTGCGTTCCATACCGTGTATCCGCCGTTGCCCCGCAGCAGGCTGCCGGCAAAGAATGTCATATTCTGTCCGCCGATCAGATTGACCGGCGCTGCTGTGTCCCAGTTACCGGGGGCGTTGATGCTTGCCGTAGTCGTCGACGAACAACCGGAGCCGCCTTGTGTCACGCTGATCGCCCCGATTGATCCGTCGTTGTTCACCATCGCGTTTGCCTGTGCAGTGCAGCTTCCGCTGAACGCTAATGGTACGGTTGTTCCGTAAGGATCCCATCCCAGCCCGTGTTCGGTTCCGGCCGTCACGCCAGATACGGCTCCGCTTGCTGCCGTCACCGTCAGGGCAGGTTGCACCGCAGTCCAGTTGGGCGCCACTACCGCGTTGCGAACCGTCCATCCCTCCTGCGAGCCTGGCAGATCCAGAATGATGCCCGTCGGAGGCTCGCCTGTCGCTGCAGAGTTCCCCGCCAACGCCGTCACATCGTCCAGGATGCCGTTGCATCCCGCGGCCGCTGTGAATCCGTGTGTCGCCTGAATCGTGATGTTCTGCCAGCGATTGGAATCGGCCAGCAATCCTGCGGGAGTTGACACGGGAAGCGCGGGTATCGCTACGCCTGTGTTCAAGCCGCGAATGTCGATGTTCTTGAATTCGCTCCACTGCGGCCACTGGGCAAGATAAAGTCCGCAGGTGTGCGTCGAGTGCGCTCCCGGATATTGCGCCGCCATCGGGTCGGTTCCGGTCGCGACAATCTCCAGATTCTCAATCTGGGCATTCTTCAGTCCGTTGCCGCCGGCCCCGGTCGCCGCCTGCATGGCGATGGCGCAATTGCCCACGGCCCATCCTGCGCCGCTTCCCGCGGTCCCCTTAAGTCCGTTGCCGCCGGGCGAAAAGATGGTGTTGCTCTCCATCGGGCGATTCAACTGGCAACTGCCTGCCGCCGCGCGGCCCTCTGCTTGTGAGCAGCTCACGTCCTGGCTCTGATCGACGTAGATCGTCAAATCATGGAGCCGCGTGTAGCTAAGGATGTTTGGATTGTCCGGCGTTGTCGCCAGCACGTCCTGCCCCGGGAACCCCATCAATGCTGAAACCTGCTTGCCAAAACCGCCCATCGATTCGCCATGCCAGTTCAGCGTCCGTGTCTTGCAGGTTCCTTCCGGAATGGTCAGGGCAACTCCGTGAGCCTGCGCGTAATTGATTGCCGATTGCAGGGCATTCGTGTCGTCCGTTACTCCATCGCACACCGCGCCGAACTCCTTTACGCTGCGCTCAATTTGCTGCGCCACCGACGTCCTCATATCCATCACGCGAACTCCGTTCGGATTCGTGAACGTATCGGTCCCTGCGTACGTTGGCGGAATCTCCATCGCACCGTTCGTTCCGGCCGCATTCATCGTTGCCTGCAGCGTTGTCTGCTGGGTGCCGGCAGGGGCCTCTATGCCATTTACTCCCGGTGTCGTCAGCGGTCCGTTCATGTTTCCGCCAGCCAGCGGTACTGCCGTCGCTACCTGCGAATCCACGTAATGCTTGTCCGCTGCCTGTAAAGGTTGCGTCGGGTCCCCATTCAAAAACAACGGCCCACTCAGGTTGCCGCCAGACGCCGTCAGCAGGCTTTGCGTAAGTTCCGATATCTCCTGGTCCACATAAGCCTTGCTTACCGCCTGCACCGCCTGCGCCGCGGGCATCACTTGTGCCTGAACCTGTGCCAGCGTCGCCTGTGCTGCCGCCGGCACAATCCAATACTGCGTGTTCACTGTGCCATCGCTCAGGTAGAACACAGCTGTGTAGTATTGGCCCGCCGGGGTCGACCCCAGGTTCGGCGCCAGATTAATACTCACAAACCCGTCATTACCGATGCTCACGGTTGTCCGGTCTGCCGCCACCAGTTGCCCTGCCGAGGTTGTAAATGCAGGCCAGCTCACCGTGAGTGTTCCGCCGCCCGGCTCACCGTTTGCCAGGTAAACTGTCCCCTGAACGGTCGTTGTTGCCACGGCCTGCCCGTGTGCGGCCATCACCAACCCGGTTACGGCCAGGCAAATCATCGTCAGCCTCGTAATGCGCAACCATCCGTCATTCGTGAGTCTCATCTCTGCCTCGTCCTTCTTCGTTGCCGGGATTCACCCATCTCCGTTTTCGAGCGCACGCGTGCGCTTGCGGCGCGGATATGAACTCTACGCGCGGCGCGCAAACTCGTGAGCGTCATCTGTTGTCGGCTGCCTCGGTTTGAGGCTTGAAATGTTACCGGCGCGCCTCCGAAAACCGCGATCCGCAAGCAGCTCTTCAAAGAAAAAAGAGCGGAGAATGCCCGTCGGAATTCGCTCCTGCTCTGCTCGCTTCGGTATGAATGTCGAGTCTCTTATCAACTTTCGCGTAGGCAGCGCTGGGAGCCAGTTTTGCCGAGTTCTAGAAGCGAGGAGCGACGCATACCGAGTGTCTGCTAGCGACGAGCGACAACGAAATCGGGAAAACGGGCCCCAGCGACGGGCCTTGATCGCTGGGGTGGAAATCCGGTCATACTTTGTCCTCGCCCTTGACCTTGGAACCGCCAAAGCCTTCGTCCTCCGCCTCGTCTCGCGCGATTTTCGCGAGCAAGGGGTCCCCGGTGCTCGGTCTTTGCGCACTGGGGCAGAACGCTGCCTGCGGGAAAGTTGATAACAGACTCTAGCTTAGCGAATGTTTGTGGAATTTCCTGCAACCGGCAGGGATTGTCCGCAGGATTGATTTTTCAAGCACTTAGCCATTTCCGCACCGTCGTCTTCTTTGACAATTGCGCTCTCTTAACAGCCTGCGACAGAAGTCTGGTTTTGAAAGGGCACGACTTCAGTCGTGCCGGTAAGCCCAACAAAACGAGTCCGGGGCTTTTAGCCCCTGAGGGATGTCTTTTTAGGAATCCCGACTTGTGCCACAGGCTGCTACGCCAGCTTAAGTGCCGGATCGCCGCTCAAGTCTGCAGGCGCAAACTCCCTGGCTTCAAAGCGCGGCCACGCCGCTGCCGCAATCATCGCGGCGTTGTCTGTCGAGAGTGATTTCGTCGGGAAAGAGATTGCGAGCCTCCGCGCCGCCGTCTCCTGGCTGAATCGCTCGCGCAATTCGCGGTTCGCTGCAACGCCGCCCGTCACCAGGATCCGGCTCGCTCCCAGCCGTTCAGCGGCGCCGAAGGTTTTCTTCATCAAATCCCCGATCACCGCATGTTGAAAACTTGCAATCAAATCGAGAGTCACTTGCGTGCAGAGCGCCAATGCTCCGTCCTTCGTCTGCGGAGGTTTTACCGCGCCGTCTGCTCCTTTTCCATCTCCCTCTGCCCGGGCCGGATAGAGCAGTTCGGCTCTTCGCTCCGCCTCGTTTCGCAATCCATGCAATTCCACGTATCTGAGTGCCGCCGTCTTGATTCCGGAAAATGAGAAAAGAAAGTGCGGATCGAGTTCCGCGATCGGCGACGTGTTCGCGCCCTTTGTTCTTGCCGTCTTCCCTCGCAAATGCGCCTTCGTCTTCACCTGCGAAAACGAGAAGGTAACTCCCTTGGGATCTCCGAATCGCGCCAGCGCATCGATCCACGGCCCGCCCGGATAACCAAGCCCGAGCAGTTTTGCCACCTTGTCGTATGCCTCTCCTGCGGCATCGTCCACCGTGCGTCCGATGAGCTCATAACCCCACAACCCGCTATGCGGACGTGCCAGATACAGGTGCGTGTGCCCTCCTGACACCACCAGCGCCAGAACCGGCTCCTCGAATTCGCGCGTATCTCGCTCTTCCCGCTCTCGCAGCAGTACGGCATGGATGTGCCCCTCGAGATGATTCACTGCAATGAGCGGCAGACGGTTGGCATAGGCCAGCGCCTTCGTATAAGTAATTCCCACCAGCAGAGCGCCGGCCAATCCCGGTCCCGCAGTCACGGCCACAGCGTCCAGGTCCTTGAATCCAACGCCGGCCTGCTCCAGCGCCGCCCGCACCACCGGCACAATCGCGCGCAGGTGCTCCCGGCTGGCCAGTTCCGGCACCACGCCGCCATAACGCGCGTGAGTTGCAATCTGCGAAGCAACCACCGAAGAAACAGTCCGCCGCCCGCGTTCCACTACCGCTGCGGCAGTCTCATCGCACGATGTCTCAATGCCCAGTATCAGGCCGTTGCCCATCTATTCAGTTTAATGGCCGCGCGCCCGTTACTCGGATGCCGGCAGCGGGTCAGTTTGAAGGGTGCGGGGCTTCAGCTTGAAGGGTACGGGCTTCAGCCCGTACATCAACCGACCAAAAAATGTCTGCGGGCTTCAGCCCCTGAGGGAAGGTTCTTTCAAACTTTCCTATTACCGGACTCCGTCTCACCGCGTCTTTTGATTCGCTGTTTTTCGTTCTTCGTTCAGCGGCGTTTCCGCCTTCCGCGTATCCATGCCGTCCTGCGCAATCACCGCTCTCGCCTGCGCCATCCGCTCCGACGGCAACGGGTGAGTCCTGAAGTAACCCTCAAGTCCTTCCACCGCAACCTGGCTTAGTTCCTCCGGCGGAGTCTCAGCGTGGATCACGTACTCTCGATCCAAATCCTCAAACCGGTTGAGCATATCGATTGCGCCCTGGGGCGAGTACCCGGCCAGCGCCGCAAGCCTCAATCCCTCGCGGTCGGCCTCGAATTCCTGTTCCTTGCTGTAACCAGCCTGCCACAGCGACATCGGAAGCTCCGCAATTGCCGCCAGCGCATCCAGATCGAGCTTGTGAAGCTGCGCCTCAATCTGCACCCGCTCCACAGCGTGAAAGTGGTCGATGTGCTCCGTCTCGTGTCCCAGCACAAACGCCAGCTCATCCTCGGTCTTCATCTGGTTCAGCAGCCCCTGTCCGATGAACACGTGTCCTCCAGGCAGCGCGAACGCATTGATGAAATCCTTGTCTGCGATCAGATGGAACCGATAGTCCAGCTTCCGTTTCGCATGCGCCGCAACTTTAGCGCCCACCGCAATCACAATTGCCTCAGTCATCTTCGACTGAGCGTCATGCGCCGGCTCAAGCGCCAGGTAGCTTTGCGCCAGCTCATCTCCAATCCGCGTCTCCTCGCTGTCCGGGAGCCGCGTCAGTTGCATGGGCGCGCGCGACAAGTCCCTCTGCCAATCGGCGGCTGCATTCAGCACAGCATTCGGGTTTACTGCGTCGCCATGCTGCCGCCTCTGCGCAAGGTACAGCGCCGCTCCGGCAATCGCCAGCACCAGTCCAAGTGCGACCATTCGCTTCATAGCAGCCGTTTCAACTGGTCGCGATACCTGCTGTAGAGCATCGATACAAGAGTCAGCGCAGCGCCCAGCGCAATGAACGTGATGTACCGGTCGCGCTCATCCAGCTGCCAGGCATCGCGAACCACGATCTTTCCTACGCAAAGCAGCAAAAGTCCCAGCCCGGTCAGCCGGTAACTTCGCTCGCCGGCAAACAGGCCGAGCAGAATTACCAGTACGCCAACTACGCCCCACGCCAGCGTCACCATGCCGGGATTCATCTTCGCTTCAATCGTCAGCACAATCAACCCGATCGGCACAAAGAAGAAGATCTGTTCCGGCCGGCTCACAAAAAGCCAGCGGCTCAACCGCTGCAGTGGCCTTCGCTCCGCATAGCGCGCCCGCACCTTGTATGCAATCGGCAGCGCACTCAAAAGCAGTAAGGCCGTCAAGGTCGGTATTGAGAACTTTCCTCTCCAACCGCCCGCAACAAAGTAGCTCGAGCCAAAGATGTTATGGCCCAGCCCGCGTCCGGCAACCCACGCAACCATGAGGATTGCCTGCTGCGCAAACACCTCTTTATCCAGCACCAGCGCCGTCGCGATCAAGGCCAGCGCCATCACCGCCCACGCCGCAATAATCCACTCCGGGTTAACCTCAAAATAGAGCAACGCGGCAATCGATGCCGACCCGAAATAGGCAATCAAACTGCT
>Ga0326727_10004757_pt1 | contig 40003 bp, 28 predicted proteins | sample MB2enrmetagenome_FD_207643 | JGI IMG/M metagenome (GOLD analysis project Ga0326727, IMG submission 207643) | Lab enriched peat soil microbial communities from McLean, Ithaca, NY, United States - MB29MY | ecosystem: Environmental > Terrestrial > Soil > Wetlands > Peat | place: USA: New York...
TACAACGCTGTGGTTCGAGTAGGGGGTGCCCATGAAGATTCACCAGCTTTCGCTCTTCCTGGAGAACAAGCCGAGCCAGTTGACGGAACCGTGCCGCCTCCTGGCGGCCGCGGGCATCAACATCCGGACCCTGACCTTGGCCGACACGGCGCAATTCGGCATTCTGCGCTTCATCGTTTCCGATGGGGAGAAGGCTGCGCATGTTCTCCAGGAAGCAGGCTACGTCGTCAACGTCACGGAAGTGGTGGCTGTGGAGGTGCCTGACCGGCCGGGAGGCCTGGCGGAATTACTGGGAGTATTCGAGAACACGGGCATCAACATCGAGTACATGTATGCGTTTACCTTCGGCCGCGGCGACACCGCGGTGATGATCTTCCGGTTCGATGATCCCGATGCGGCCATTGCGCGGTTGCAGGCAGCGGGCATCAATGTGGTTGCCAGTAAAGAGCTCCTATGAGTATCGGCCGGCATATTGCGGAACAGATGGAACACGCCTCGTGGATCCGGCGCATGTTCGAAATTGGCGCTCGGATGAAACGGGAGCGCGGGGAAGAGAACGTTTTTGACTTCACGCTGGGGAACCCTGATGGCGAGCCCCCGGAAGAAGTGATTGCGGCGCTGCGCCGGGTGGTGGATAGCAATCGGCCCCGCAGCCACGCCTACATGCCCAATGCGGGCTTCCCCGCTGTGCGGGAAGTCATTGCCCGGCAACTCGCCGCGCAGACGGGCCTCGCTTACACCGCCGATCACATTTTCATGACCGTCGGAGCCGCCGGCGCCATCAACGTGGTGCTCAAGTCGCTGCTCGACCCCGGCGATGAGGTCATCATCCTCGTTCCCTTTTTCCCCGAGTACCAGTTTTATATTGAGAACCACGCCGGCCGCATGGTGCTGGTGGAAACGGATGACGCGTTTCAACCCAGCATCGGGCGCATTGCCGCCGCCATTACGCCGCGCACCAAGGCGATCATCCTCGATTCGCCCAATAATCCCACGGGCGTGGTTTACTCTGCGGAATTCCTGCGGGAGTTGGAGGCTTTGATTTCCGGGCTGGACCATCCCGTGACGGTCATCGTGGACGAGCCATATAAAGCCCTGGTCTTCGATGGGCTCGCGCTACCCGTGATTCCCGCGCTCATTCGCCGCACTGTGGTGACGTATTCCTGGTCCAAAGCTCTGTCAATTCCCGGGGAGCGGATCGGCTATCTGGCTCTTTCGCCCTGCCTGGAGGAACTGGGGCCACTGCGTGACGCCTGCACCTTCGCCAACCGCATCCTGGGATTCATCAATGCCCCCGCCGTCTGGCAGTGGGTCATCGCGGAGGTCGCCGACCTCCAGATTGATCCGCGCCCCTACCAGGAAAAACGCGATCTGCTCTGGGAAGCCTTGACGCGCTTCGGTTATGAGGTTACCAAACCGCAGGGGACCTTCTACATGTTTCCCAAGGCGCCCATAGCGGATGATCTGGCTTTTGTGCGCGGACTCATGGACGAGGGCATTCTGGCCGTGCCGGGTTCGGGCTTTGGGCGGGCAGGGTACTTCCGCCTGTCGCTCACGATTCCTCTCCCTACCATTGAACGCTCTTTGCCGGGATTCGAGCGCGCTTTGCATAAACTGTAGCTGTCAGCGAGGGGATTCCGAGCCCAAACTCCGGGAACGGCGATCGTCGAGAGTGCTCCCCTGGCGTCAAAAATCATTAACCAAGCACTACACAAAGTTCTTGACAAGGGTGGTCCACAATGAGTAAACTACAATCGAGGCTATTATGCGTCTACAGCGAGCCGCTCCAGGAAGGCTATGCCTCACCCAATGCCCCATTCCTGCACCGAGGAGGGATGCCCACGTCACTGACGAAAAACCAAACGCTGACCGGGAAGAGAACTGCCCCTCATCTGGCGAAAGGAAAGGCGCGAGGAGGTGCGCATGCATTCACCCATGCAGGCGGAACAGCAGCCCCTTTTGGAGGATAATAACCGGGGCACGAGGTGGAATTCCCGTGAAGTCCTGAGCGAGGCCAGAATGTTAATGAAAACAGAGCAACTTAGCAGAGATTTGGAGAAGACGCGGTGATCTCACGAAGGAGCCAAGTCATTGAAAACATGCAGGGTACAATAATCTGTAGTAGGCTATGGATAGGTAACAAAAAACATCGCAAAATGAAGGTATATCCCAGAATGTGTTTGAAAAGAAATGAGATACAAAATTGACTTGGGTCAAAATCACACAAGGCCAGAATGTTCATGATAAATAAGCCACTTATCCCCGTCAGGCCAGAACGTTGTTGAAAGGAAAGGAGTAAGCTGTCTGGGAGATTACGAATTCCCGATTTGGTAGAATAACGGCGCCATGCGAAATATTCGACTAATTCTTGCCTATGATGGCACGGACTTTCATGGCTGGCAACGCCAGCCGGATGCTCCCACCATTCAGGCTTGCCTGGAAGATGCTCTCGCGAAATTGACGGGCGCTCCGGTGCAAGTGTGCGGATCGGGACGCACGGATGCCGGCGTGCATGCCTTGCATCAGGTCGCCAATTTCCACACTGCTTCCACCATACCCTGCGCGAATTTCGTCAAGGCTCTGAACGACTTGCTGCCGCCGACCGTGCGGGTCAAGGGTGCGGATGATGTCTCCCCGGCATTTCACGCTCGCTATGATGTTCTGCACAAAACTTACCGGTATCGAATTCTATTGACGCCGGTGTGCTCACCGCTTTTGTGCCGATTTGTTTGCCACCATCCGTATCCTCTGGATCGGGCGCGCATGGCGGAGGCGGCAAGGCATTTCGAAGGTGAGCATGACTTCACCTCCTTCGCGGCCACCGATGCGGATGAGGACGAAGACGCGAAATCCCGCGGGCGCGTCATCCATCGCTCGCACCTGCTCTGGCGCCCGCGATCCTCGATGCTGGTATATGAGGTAACCGGGAAGGGCTTCCTCCGTTACATGGTACGCAACATTGTGGGAACTCTGATCGAGGTGGGAAGAGGGAAGCTCGCCCCCAGTGACATCCCGCGGATTCTTGCCGCGCGCGATCGCACCCAGGCCGGGCCCACCGCGCCCGCACCGGGCCTGTGTTTGATGAAGGTGGAGTACGAGAATCCCTGATCGGGAGATCGGATGAGCAGTACCACCAACCGTTCCGTGCGTAACGTACCGCCGGCTTCCAGCCGGCACCGGAGCCGCCAAGATGGCGGCGTTACGCCCAAATTAGGACACTACCCACGCAATCATCCGCTTGGATTTCGGGTGGGGGTTCAAGTAGAATAACCTGACAGGGTAAAACCCAGCGGTTCAGAGGAGAGAGTTTCAGTGAGCACCGCAACTTTGAAGGTCAAAGAGAAGAATCCCGGCCAGCGCGCTTGTGATGAAAAGGACGCCAAGGGCGAACTGTGCATGGGACACCTGAAGCGCTGGTACTATTACCACCCGCTGCGCCTCGTTTTCAGTGAGGAAGAGGAAGCGGCCCGGAAGGAATTCGGCAAGAATGCCGAAATCTACCGCTGCGAACGCTGCCACACCCTCTATCGCCCGGCGGCGGCGGATCTCTCGACGTATGGCCAAAAGTTCCACATTCGTTCCGTAACCCTTTGGGGCGATTTCTTCGGCAAGAAAACCAAGTAGCGGCGGGCGCTCCCGACGGCCGGAACCGAAGCGGGCAGGGAATTCCCAACTCCCCCCTGAGTTCCACATGCGGCCTCATCTACGACTGGAAGTGACAGTTTGAGCCAACGCACGAAAGCTGAACTCCTTCTTGTGGTCACCACGTTCATCTGGGGCTCGACCTTTGTGATCGTCAAGGGCGCGCTGGCCGATGCTTCGCCCTTCCCCTTTCTTGCCGTGCGTTTCCTCCTGGCGGGACTGCTGATGTTTTGGGTTATGGCGCGTGGGCGCGTGCCCCGCCCGGCGCTTCTGCCCAGCCTGTGGCTGGGGATTCTGCTCTTCGCCGGTTTCGCCTTTCAAACCTGGGGCCTCGTTTTCACCACGCCTTCCAAGAGCGCCTTCATCACGGGTTTCAGCGTCATTCTGGTGCCCCTGCTCTCAGTTTTTCACGGGTACCGGATGCGCGCCGCCAATGCCGGCGGAGCAGGGCTGGGATTGCTGGGGCTCTACTTTCTTGTCTTGCCCTCGGGCGTCAGCGCCGTGAATCGCGGTGATATCCTGACCCTGTTCGGGGCGATGGCATTTGCGGTTCATATCGTGCTGGTGGGGACTTACACGCGCCGCTTTTCGTTCCTGCACCTGGCGCCGGCCCAGATCCTGGTGGTGGGGATCATCGCCACGCTGGCCATTCCTTTCGCGCCTTCCTGGACGCTGCATTGGACGGGCCGCCTGATATTCGCCGTCGCCGTGACTGCGGTTTTCGCCACCGCCTTTGCCTTCGGTACCCAGGTGTGGGCACAGCAACATACTCCCCCGGCGCATACCGCCTTGATTTTTTCCCTGGAACCGGTTTTCGCCGCCCTGACTTCGCGCGTGGTCACCAAAGAGCATCTGGCGGGGAAGGTGTTCCTGGGTTCGGCGCTCATTCTGGCGGGGATCGTCATATCGGAGGTGTGGGGCGGGGCAGCGCCTGCTCCCGTTGAGGGGTAGGGTCGTGGTGCAGTTTGAGGTCGTAGCGGCGAGTTTAGCTCGCCACATGGCGGCGTAAAGCCGCCCCGACGTCAAATTGCACCACTAGCAGGGCAGGGGTGGTGAAATTTGTTTCGTGGTGTATACTCAAGAATGAAGGGCAATTGCGGATTCCAGGATTGAGGGAGAGATCAAGATGAGTGCAGGCAGTCGACGGGCTATGCCCGCGCTGGTCATTGCTGTGACCCTGGGCATTGGAATTATGATTGGCACGGTGGTTTCCCACGGTGTGCGGGCGGCCAAAGGTTTTCCCGGCGGCGCGGAGGCCCAGCCCCTCCCCATTCCCTCTCCCGTCGAACTCTCCAACTCCTTTTCCCAAATTGCCGACAAAGTTGAAGATACGGTGGTGAACATCAATACCGAAACTACGGTGCGCATCAGCCGCCGGAACCCGCATTCACCGGATGACTCGCCCTTTGACGATTTCTTCGACCATTTCTTTCAGGGCGGGCCGGGCCAAGCCGAGGGAGGGGAAGGCGACTTCCGCCAGCAAAGCCTCGGCTCGGGAGTGATTCTCGATAAGAATGGCTACATCCTCACCAACTTTCACGTCATCACCCAGAGTTCCGAATATCGGGAAAACAAGCCGGTGGATCGCATCACGGTTTCCTTGCACGGCGACAATAATAAGTACAAAGCCCGCGTGGTCGGCTCCGACAAGGATACGGATCTCGCCGTTATCAAGATCGACGCCGGCAAGACACTGCATACGGCCGAACTCGGCGATTCGGATTCCATGCGGGTGGGTGACTGGGTGCTGGCCATCGGAAGCCCCTTCGATCTCGATTCCACCGTGACCGCCGGGATTGTCAGCGCCAAGGGCCGAGACATCGAAGGGGGAATCGAGGGCCAGTTTAAGCGCTATCTTCAGACCGATGCCGCCATCAATCCCGGCAATAGCGGTGGACCGCTGGTCAATCTGGCGGCACAGGTGATCGGCATTAACACGGCGATTGCCACCCGGCGTGGGAGTTACGAAGGAATAGGGTTCGCCATCCCCTCAAATACGGCCCGCAAGGTTTATAACGCCATTGTCACCAGTGGCGCGGTCAGGCGGGGCGCCATCGGCGTGAACTTTCAGGGGCAAGCCAACCCCGCCCTGCTGCGCAGCTTTGGCACGGACCATGGGATTGTCGTGGACAGCGTCCAGCCGGACAGCCCGGCCGACCACGCCGGCCTGAAGCGCGGCGACGTCATCCAGAGCATTAATGGCCAGGCCGTGCATAGTGGCGACGAACTGGTGGCCATTGTTTCCGACACCGACATCGGCAAGAAATTGCGCGTCGAATACCTGCGCGAAGGCAAACGTGCCTCCGCCGAGGTGGAAGTGGCCGACCGCAATCAAATCGTCGGAGAAAACCGCGCCAGCGCGGATGTGGAAGGGAATCACGAAGGCGGCCAGGAAGGCAGCGGCGTACTCGGTTTGTCGGTCAGGAACCTGACTCCGGAACAGGCCCAGGAGATTACCGCGCAACTCCACCTCGAAGCGAAGCAGGGGGTGCTGGTGACTGACGTGCAGGGCACTGGGTTTGCTTTGGACCTGGGCGTAGAGCGGCTGGACGTGATCCTCAGTATCAATCAAAAGAGTGTGGCGTCGGTGGATGACTTCAATAAGCTGCAAGGACAGTTGAAGTCCGGCGCAGACGTTGTATTATTGGTGGCGCGCCGAACCGGGCCGCATAGCTTTACGACGCTGTTCCTGGCGGACCGCCTGCCTTAGGGGATGAGAGGAGCGGAGTGAATTCTTCCGTTCAGAAAACTCGCAAGCTCGGAATGGTTCTGTTGACGGGATTCTGCGTGGCAGCGAGTGGATTATACGCTGCGGATAATTCGACTAACACCACGCAAAAGCCGGCCTCGCATCCGGCAGTGAGTACGGCCCACTCCACCACCACCCACCCGGTGGCGAAGAAGACCGGAACCCCCACCACGACGTCACATCCCGCCACCAATCGGACAGCAACTCCCCATCCGAGCTCGGCACAAACCGCCACGAAAAAGCCCATCCCGCATACGTCCACGACATCGGCCGCGAATCGGACGCCGAATCGCACCACGGCTTCCGCTTCCCAGCACAAAGCTTCGGCCGCGCACAGCCGGTATTCGGCAAATAGGCGGGTCACTACGCTGAATGGCTGGCAGCGCCTCGCTCGCCTTCGCCTGCAACCCGAGCGCGTTGAGGAAATTCAGCAAGCGCTGATTCGTGAGGGTTATCTTCAGGGTGATGCGAACGGCCAGTGGGACTCGCGAACTCATGACGCCATGCTGCGCTATCAAACCGACCACGGATTTCCGGCCACGGGCCTGCCGGAAGCCAAATCGCTGATGAAACTCGGTCTGGGTTCACACCCGCTGCCGCCGGAACTCGATCACGGTCCGGCAGGGAATCCCAGTCGCGGCGCCGCCCAGGGCGTTTTTACCGTGACGCCCACCACGCCGCCGGTTTCCCAGGCGACCCCGCCCTCGTAGGAAAGCTCTATGTGTCAATCTGTGCCCGCTGGAGCTTATCGCTGTAGTCTATGTAAATGGACTTCCACTCCGAGTAAAAATCCAGGGCAGCGGTGGCGGCTTCGCGGTGGCCGTTGCCGGTATGCTTGGTTCCACCAAAGGGCAGGTGAGTTTCCGCGCCGATGGTGGGGGCATTCACGTAGAAGATGCCGGTTTCCATTTCTCGCAGGGCGGTGAAGGCGTTGTTCACATTGCGTGTGTAGAGAGAAGACGAAAGACCGTAGGCGACGCCGTTGCCGATTTCCATCGCTTGCTCCAGGCTGTCGCAGGGAATGACGGAAACGACGGGACCGAAAATTTCCTCCTGGGCGACGCGCATCTTGGGGTCGCAATCGCCGAAAATCGTGGGAGCATAGAACCAGCCGTGGTCATAGTCGCCGCCGGAAAGTCGCTGGCCGCCGCACAGGAGTTTGGCGCCCTCGTTCTTGCCCACCTCGACGTACGATTCCACGGTCTGCCGCTGAGCTTCATTGATGAGCGGCCCCACCTGAACCGCAGGATCGAGGCCGTCCCCGACCTTCAGGGCGCGCGTGCGTGCCACGAAGCGGTCGACGAAATCTTTGTACACGCCCTTCTGCACCACGATGCGGCTGGACGCTGTGCAGCGCTGGCCGGTGGTCCCGAAGCCACCCCACAGGGCGCCCTCCACGGCGAGGTCCAGATTGGCGTCATCCAGCACCATGATGACGTTCTTGCCGCCCATTTCCAGGCAGCAGTGCTTGAAACTGGCGGCGCAGGCTTGGGAAACCTTGCGGCCGATTTCCGTCGAGCCGGTAAGAGAAATCGCGCGCACGTCGTCGTGCCGCAGCAAGCGGCTGCCCACATCCGCGCCGGTGCCCGTCACCAGATTCACCACGCCGCGCGGCAGGCCCGCTTCCTCCAGAACTTGCACCAGGTTGTATGAAGAAAGTGGCGTGTCGGTGGCCGGTTTCAGCACCACGGTATTGCCGCAGATCAATGCCGGCATGATCTTCCAGGAGGGAATCGCCATGGGGAAATTCCACGGCGTGATGAGTCCGCAAACACCGATGGGGCTGCGCACCGTCATGCAAAACTTGTTGGGCAGTTCGGACGTGGTGGTTTGGCCGAAGAGCCGCCGCCCCTCGCCGGCCATGTAAAAGGTCATGTCGATGGCTTCCTGTACGTCGCCGCGTGTTTCCTCCAGTACCTTGCCCATCTCGCGCGTCATGGCTTTGGCAAAGTTCTCCTTATTGGCTTGCAACAAGGTGGCGGCGCGATACAGGATTTCCCCGCGCTTGGGAGGCGGAGTGTTCTTCCAAGATTTGTACGCTTGTTTGGCCGCTGCGACGGCGGCGTCCACGTCCTCGGGCCCGGATTTTTGGAACAATCCGATGAGCTCATTACGGTTGGCGGGATTTAAATTCTCGAACGTCCCGCCGGTGGCCGAAGCCACCCACTGACCATCGATAAAGTTCGCATAAGTTTTTGGTGGAGTCATAAGACGAGTCCTCCCGGCGCTCGCCGCGATTCATTTACTTACCGCGCGAGCGGAGTTTGCACATTCGTTCGGCGAAGGGAATTGAATATAGCAAACCAATTCAGGGATGGGAAGCAGCAGCGTGAACAGTGGCAAAAGGCCCGCGAGGCTTGTACAATTCATGGGCTCGGAGTTTCAGGGATACGCGGCGAAGGAGTTTGCTATGGACTGTACGCGCAGAAGGTTCGCGTCCCGTATAGGAGTGCTTCTGGCTGGAGCCACGGGGGGAGGCGCCTGGGCGCGCCCAGTCGGTTGGACCGGCGCGGCTGCTCAGCACGAAGGCCATTCAAGGCAGCCGATGACCACGCACGCCTCGGGAAACGCGGAAAACAAGCTTGCCCCCGCCGAGGAAGTTTGGGCGAAGCTGCTCGCGGGGAATCAGCGATTCGTGCTTGGAAAGCCACTGGTGCGCGACGTGGTGGAGCGGCGGAAGGCAGTGCTCGCCGGTCAGCAGCCGCGGGTTGTGGTGTTGGGTTGTTCGGACAGCCGCGTTTCTCCCTCGCTGATCTTTGATCAGGGGCTGGGCGACCTGTTCGAGGTGCGTGTGGCCGGAAATGTGGCGGATGCGCTGGCGATGGGCAGCATCGAATATGCGGTCGAGCATCTCCCCATCCGGATCGTCGTGATCCTCGGACATGAGAAATGTGGCGCCGTGGCGGCCGCAGCCTCCCACGAAAAGATGCCGACGGCAAACCTCCAAGCGGTGGTTGACAAGATTGCCCCGGGAATTGCCCACCTAAAGGGTGATCACACCAGCCAGGAGTTTCTGCGCAAGGCGGAGGAGGCCAACGTCCTCCAGTGCGCGGTGGACCTTCTGGCCAACAGCCCCATCGTTTTGCGGGAGAGTGCCGCCCATAATATTGAGATCGTCAAGGCCGTCTATAGCCTGACGACGGGGCAGGTGAGGCGGTTGGCAGGATAAGGATAGCTGTTCACTGGCCGAGCAAGACCTCGCATGCGATTTCGCGGACTGACGACGTGGTAAAGGCGGCGGTCGCGGCCAAGCTTCTCCCCCAAGAGGGCGAGGGCCGTAAATTCAAATAAACGCTCCCTTCGCCCCCGGAGTGGCAATGGCCAGCTATGTGGTTGCCGGTTTGTCGGTCTTGCCCGGCGATGCAAGCAGATTCGCCTGACCTGCCAGAGCTTTGGTCAAAGTCGCGGCCAGGCCATCCAAAGCGTTCCCGCCACCCGCCACCAGGATCTGCGGCACAAACTGGATGCCTTTTTCCGCCAACACCGTGGCGATGTTCACCAGGGTCGTGCTGGTGGCGCCGATGGCCTCGTTTTGCGCGCGGAACCCCTCGGCTTTGGAGAGTCCCTGGGCGCGAATCACATCCGCCTGCGCGGTGCCCTGGGCGCGGATGACGTCCGCCTGCGCCGTACCGGTCTGTTTGATGTATTCCGATTCGCCGCGCGCTTCCTGCACGCGCGAGTCTGCATTGTTCTTGCGGATGTCGATACCGATTGCCGACTTGGCAAGGTCCCTCTGCATATCGGCCTTGCCGGTTGTGGCTTCCGTGGCCACGCGCTGTTCCTGCGCCTTTTGCTGCATCTTAAAGGTTTCAATCTCCTGGTTGGCAATTTCGCGCCGCGTCAGCACCTCCACCAACTGCGCGGGGAGAATGACATCCTGAATATAAACGCCCTTGGTCTCAACTTCGTATTCCGCGAGTTGCTCGCTAAGATGCCTCGTGGCCTCCTCTTGGACGGTCTGGCGGCTCTGGATAAAGGTGACGGCTTCCATCATGCCCAGCCGGTTGCGGAAGTGGTTCCCCAGCGCGGCCTGCAGAACTTCGTTAACCAGATTATACATACTGCCGACCATGGAAATAACCCGCGGGGCTTTAGTATCCGGCACATGGATAAGGACCTGGAGATCAAGAGTAAAGATAAAGCCTTCGCGGCTCTTGGCCACGATGGGTTCCAGGCGCGCGTCCAAGCCATGTGCACCGGTAACACCCTTTGCCCAGTCGAGTTTCAGGATCGCGGTGGGAACAATTTCCGCTTGGTAGATGCGCGGATTGATGGGGTATTTGCCCGTGCGCAAAGGTTCTTCCCAAATGCCGCGGTGCCCGGGCTTCACCAGGCTGCCGAATTTGAATTCCGGCCCGGAGGTGTCTTGGGTGGGCAAACCCACATAGGACTTGATCACCGCCACCTGGCCTTGCTCCACCACCAGCATGGGCACTTGCTCAACCCGCACCAGAAAGGGGTTGAGGGTGTAAGCGCCGTAAAGCAGGGGGTCGTGTTGAAGTCCGATTTTCCCACCCTTGTCCAGGAACGCCTGGAAGTCCTGATAGGATTTGTGCTGGTCGTTTTTGCTGCCCAGGATGGTTTCGATGAGCTGGGAATTCGCCGAAGTCGCCGGGGTCTCACCACGTGGCGAAGCTTGGGATTCGAAGTCCTCGATGTCCTTGAAACCGCCGAGCCGGCTGGAAATGTCGCCGGCGGGAAGAGGATCGCCTTCCAGAGTCGTTACCACGCCCACCATGTCCACCACATGGCCGCTCTCCGTAGCTCGCGGCTCGATGCGCGTCACATCCAGCGCCGATTCGCCCAAGCCGAATGCGGCGAAGCTGAGCCGTCCTCCCTTCACGCGGTCGCGAAGTTCCTCCGATACCGGAACTCCATAAACCTGGGGCTTGGTAATAACCAGGAACGCCACCGGATGAATGGGCGCGAGCGTTCCCGGCGGCAGGACCGGGCGCTGGACGCCTTTCTGGCCTTTAACGTGGATCGGGCCCGCTCCCTCCACAAACGCACGCAGATTGGTGAAGTTGCCAAAGGCTTCAGTGTATATCGCCGACTTGGCGCCGATGGGCAAAGGGTGTCCGATCTGCGCGACGACGATGCCAATCTGCCCCGCCGGCACCTGCACCCAGGGGTGTTTGGTGACGGCATAAACCAGGACGTTCTTAAAGCGCAGTCCCGGCATCAGCAGGTCCGCCTGGTAGCCGGCTTCGCCGTGGAAGGCGATGGGGTTGTCCTCCGGAAGCGCGGCGCCAAACCGCTTACGCACCAGTCCCACCTGGGTCGGCCCGATGCTGTAGATGGATTTCAGTACGAGGGTGATGATGGCGATGATCAGCAAGGCAACAAAACTGGATAGGAAGGGATGCTGCTGAATTATTTCCTGGATTGTTTCCCACATAAGTCCTCCTGAAGGGCCGGGTTCTTGCGGGCCGCCGAGGCGTCGGTGTTGCCACATGGCGGTCGGCGGGAAGTAGGGCATTTTACTCCTATTGACGGGCAAGAGCGAGCGTGGGAAAAGCGTGCCGGTAAGTGCCGGTAAGTCTCGCCCGCTTGTCGCGACTCTGCTAATCTACGGACATGAACAAGCGGCTACCCTTGCTGATTCGCCACATCATGTACAACCTGCGGGGCGGTTTCCTGGTGCGCCCGCTGATCATTGCGCTGTCGTTGGGCTGCGCCGGAGCGCTGCTCTCCTGGCTGGAGGAGAGCGAACCCGCCCTCAGTGCCTGGGTCCCTGCCTTGCTTTTTCCCTCGCACTCTGATCCGCAAGTGGCGCAGGTGATTCTGGGAGGAATTGCCGCTTCCATCATGACGGTGGTGTCGATTGTCTTTGCCATCCTGCTGATGACGCTTACCCTGGCATCGATGCAATTCTCTCCGCGCATCATCGTCAGCTTTGTCCGTGACCGCGTGACGCAGTGGACGCTGGGGATCTTTCTCGGAACCTTTTGTTATTGCATGGCAGCGCTGCCGGCGGCACGTTCTACCCCCCAACCTTTTGCGCCCGTCGCCACGGTTTTGGGCGCCATGCTGCTTTCGCTGATTTGCGTGGGCTGGCTCCTCTATTTCATTCTTCACATCTCGCAGGCCATCAACGTTAATCAAATCGTGGACCGCATCGCCAGCGAAACGGTGGCCATGATCGATGAGATGATGCCTTACCCGCGCCGGTATCCGCGCGTCGCCGAGAATGACCCCATCGACTCCAGTACTTGGGGAACCACCGTCCTGTGCACGACCTCGGGTTACATCCGCTATATCGATACGCAGCGGCTGCTCGCCACGGCGAAGTCGCGCCGCGTGAAGATCCAGGTTTTAAGACGCGTGGGCCAGTTCGTCCCGGAGGGCGTCCCGCTTCTAAGGGTGTATAAGGGCGAGCGATTGTCGGCGGAGGGTGAACTTGAGCTTCGCAACGCGTTCGACTTCGGCCCCTCGAGAACCTTGCAGCAGGACGTGGAATTCGGCGTCTTGCAGATCGTGGACATTGCGCTGAAGGCCATTTCCCCGGCCGTCAACGACCCCAGCACGGCGATTACCTGCGTGGACCAACTCAGCCGCGTGCTGATTCGCTTCGCCTCCCGGGAAGTGCCCTCGGCGCTGCTCTGCGATCCGCCCGGGGTGGTGCGCGTCAGCGTGATGTGGAGCAATTTTGGCCGCATGCTGGATTCGGCGTTCGAGCAAATTCGCCTGTATGCGCAGACCGATGTCGCGGTGAGCCTGCGGATGATGCGTGCCCTTGGCGACATTGCCGTCACCACGCCGGACCCGGACGACCGCCGCACGCTGGTGGAGCGGGGAAGGCACATTGTGACGGGCTGCGCGGAGAAGTTGGGTGAGCAGGAAATGAAGGAATTGCGCGCTCGCCTGTCGGGCATGGAAAAGCTTTTGGTTGCCGCGCCCCTGCCACCCGCGGAAATTCGATAAATCCATGACCAAGCGAATTCTCTTAACCACCACCGGCTCGCTGGGCGACCTGCACCCATTCATCGCCATCGGGCTCGAGCTCCGTTCGCGAGGTCATGACGTCACCCTGGCGACGAGCAATTTCTATCGATCAAAGGTGGAGCAAACGGGTTTGCGATTTGCTCCCATGGGACCGCATCTGGAGGTCGAGATCTCCCAGGTCATGGATCGGGTGATGGACTTGAAAAATGGCCCGGAGTACCTGATCCGGCACATTCTGTATCCGGCGGTTCCCGCTGCCTACGCGGAAGTGATGGAGGCGATTCGCGGGGCCGAGCTCATGGTGACGCACCCCATCACCTTCGCCGCGCAAATTGCCGCAGAAAAGACGGGAATGCCCTGGGTCTCGACGGTCACCGCCCCACTGTCTTTATTCTCGCGCTTCGACCCACCCGTGGTCCCCGCCTATCCATGGGTCATTAAACTTCGAGCCCTCGGCCCGGGCCTCTATGGGATCGTCAAGAAACTTGGCCGGGCCATGACCAAATCCTGGCTTGCACCCATCACCCGCTTTCGCGCGTCGGTGGGGTTGCCTCCCGGACAAGATCCCGTTTTCGAGGGGCAGCACTCGCCGCAACGGGTGTTGGCACTATTTTCTCCGCTGATGGCAGCACCGCAACCCGACTGGCCGGCGCACACGCTGGTGACGGGATTTCCGTTCTATGACCAGGCTGAGCATGGGCAGGGAATTGACCCCGACTTGGAACGATTCCTGGATGCGGGCCCGCCTCCGGTGGTGTTCACGCTGGGCTCGTCGGCAGTTCAAAAGGCAGGAAATTTCTACCGCGAGAGCATCGCCGCCGTCCGACGCCTTGGACGCCGCGCGGTGTTGCTGGTAGGGGACAACTCCATGCAGGAAGCACTCCCGCCGGAAATAGTGGCCTTTCCCTACGCGCCCTTTTCCAAGATTTTCCCACGGGCTGCGGTTACCGTGCACCAAGGGGGCATCGGGACGTGTGCGCAAGTGCTGGCGGCGGGTCGTCCCATGCTGGTGGTCCCCTTTGCGTTTGATCAGCCGGATAACGCCGCCCGCTTGCAGCGCCTGGGAGTGGCACGGGCGGTTCCGCGGAAACAATACACAGCAGAGCGCGCTTACGCGGAGCTCAAGCTTTTGCTTAGCCACCCGGCGTACGCGGCCAGCGCGGCCGAGGTCGCCCGCAAGATTGCGGAGGAGAATGGCGTCCGAGCCGCCAGCGACGCCATCGAAAAACATCCGCTCGCCCGCTGATGCCTTCGTCTTTGCTGTGCTATACGCTCCGACTCTGGTAATCTAGCGCCGCAAATTTTGAGTCCCCGGAGGTCGGTCCCCATGAAAAGACGAGAGTTCCTTTCGACAACGTTGGCGATAGCGGCGGCGGGATTGGCGCCGCGTTCGGCGCGCGCGTCCAACGGATTGGTGGAAATTTTACTCGACGAGCCCATCGGCACCATTGCGCCGGAACTCCATGGCCAGTTTACCGAGCACATCGGCGAGGTGGTTTACAACGGCATCTGGGTGGGAGAGAACTCCAGAATTCCCAACATCGGCGGCATCCGCAAAGCGCTGGTTGAGCACCTGCGCCAGTTGCGCGTGCCGGTGATTCGCTGGCCGGGAGGCTGCTTTGCCGACAGCTACAATTGGCGTGACGGCGTGGGCCCGCGCACACAGCGCCCGGTGCGCACTAACTTCTGGGACAATACCACGCAACTGTGCAACGCGCCCGACGGCCCGCAGAAGTACGACCCCAACACTTTTGGCACGGCGGAATTCATGCGCTTCTGCCAACTCTGCGGCGCCCAACCCTATGTGGCCGCCAACGTCCGCAGCCTGACCCCGCACGATTTCGACGAGTGGGTGGAGTATTGCAACTCCCCCGCGGGCAGCACCACGCTGGCCCAAACGCGCGCCGCCGACGGTAGCCGCGATCCCTACAACGTATTGTATTGGGGTATTGGCAATGAGTCCTGGGGCTGCGGCGGCGATTTCCGCCCGGAAGAATACGCCGTGGAGTTTCGCCGCTTCACTTCCTGGGTTCCCGACTATGGGCTGAAGCTGCGATTCATCGGGTCGGGCCCGGGAGCGGGCGGGCGCGATCCACAGGTGTCGTGGACGCGCGGCTTTATGGAAAACCTGGTGGCCAAGAGCCCGCGCCTGCTTGAACGGCTGTACGGTTTCTCCATGCACTATTACTGCGGGACCACCGGCAAGGGCGACTCCCTGGAATATTCCGCTGACGAGTGGTACCAGATGTTGTGGCAGGCCGACGTGATGGATTCGCTGGTGACGCAGCACTGGCTGGCCCTGGGGGATTATGACAAGGAGCGCAAGGTGAAGCTGCTGGTGGACGAATGGGGCGCCTGGCACCGGACCACGGCGCTCGGCCCGGCGTACCTCTTCAGCTATGTTCCCTCCCTCCGTGACGCGCTGGTGACTGCCATCACCCTCGATATCTTCAATCGTCACGCCGAAAAGCTGGCGATGTGCAACGATGCCCAACTGGTGAACAACATCAATACGCTCTTCCTGGCCGTGGAGGACCACTTTGTAGCCACCACGATTTTCCACGTCTTTGATATGTACAAATCCCACCAGGGTGGGCGCTCGCTGTGCTTGGTTTGCGACGCTCCGTCGATCTTGGTAGGGCCGAACAGCCTCCGGCCTTCCGCTGAAGGAGAAGGGAAATCGCTTTGGGGGCTTGCGGGGTCGGCCTCGCTGCATGGGAGAACGTTGGTGGTCACCGTGGTGAATCCCCACGCGGTTGAACCGCGTGTGGCGGAAGTGTCGCTGCGCGGGGGCGAGGCAAAGGGCGCGCAGGTTACAGTGCTCACCGCGCCTGACATTCATGCGCACAATGACTTCGACCATCCGAACTCGGTGGTGCCTATAACCCAGTCGGCCAGCGTTTCGGGCTCGCACTTCACATGGGCTTTCCCGCCCGCGTCGGTGACCAAGCTGGAAATCGAATTGGCGTAAGGGCGAGACGAATCCACAGATGGCGCAGATTGACCGGATGAAATCTGTGTAATCTGCGGATTGAGAACCGTCGACCTGCTGGTAAGCAAGGTGGGGGTGGGAATGCAACCCACACATGAGCGCAGAAGTTATAACAAACCTATGAAACGCAAAAGTTGGCGAGCTTCCCTATTCATGATGTTCCTGGCAGCGCCCGCGCTATTTGCGCAGATGTCCCCGTGGGTGGTGAAAACGAATGCCGGGTTGTTGGCAGACAGCGGAGGCGACATCCGCACCTGGAGGGGCATTAAGTATGCGCAGCCCCCTACCGGTAATTTGCGATGGAAGGAGCCGCAGCCTTTTGTGTGGGGGGGCATCCTTGGTGCATTTACATTTGGTCCGATGTGCCCGCAGGGCAACCCTGCACAACTGAAGCCGGACATGAGCGAGGACTGTTTGAATCTCAACATCTGGTCCGGGGCGAAACCCGGGCAGAAATTGCCCGTGCTGGTGTGGATTCACGGCGGTGGATTTGGGGGTGGGTCGGGCCGCATCGACGGCGTGCCTCTGGCGCGGTTGGGCATCGTCGTCGTATCCATCAACTACCGGCTGGGAGTGCTGGGATTTATGGCCCACCCCGACCTGACGCGTGAGTCGCCGCACCATGCTTCGGGGAACTATGGCCTAATGGATCAAATCGCCGCACTCCGCTGGGTGAAGGATAATATCGCGGCCTTTGGGGGCGATCCGAATCGGGTAACAATTGGCGGTTCTTCCGCGGGCGGAACCAGCATTGGATACCTGCTGGCCTCGCCGCTGGCCAAGGGCCTTTTCCAAGGCGCGTGGCTCGATAGCGCCAGCCGGCTTTATCTGCCTGACCCAGGGTTGAGCGAGACTCTCCACGGGTTGACGCCCATGGAGGAGGTAGGGCGGCGAATGGGGTCAAAAATCCAGGAGTTGCGCGCCCTCAGCACGGCCGACGTCATGACACGTGCCGCGCAGGTGGCCGATGAATTGTATGGGGAGGGGGGCCACGGCAGCATCGGTTTGAAGCCAGAAAGCCACGTGCACATGCCGAATGTCCACGATCACCCGTGGTGGGCTTTTACCGACGGCTACGTGATGCCGGCCGAGTTGTACACCATGTTTGCCTTGGGGCACTTCAACCACGTTGCCTGCCTGATCGGCACCTGCAGGGATGAGGGCCTGAACTTTACACGCAAAATGCCGGATTTGACAGTCGACGGGTACAAGGATTATCTGCAGAAATACTATCCCGCCATCAGCATGAAGATGTTTGTGATGTACCCGGGAACCACGCCGGATGAAATTCGCGCCGCCATCACCCGCACGATTACGGATTCCATGTTTCTATACGGCAGCATCCGCGTGGCGGATTTTGAGTCGGCCGCTGGCGAGCCCGTCTACGTCTCACGCTTTACGCATGTGCCGCCAGGGGCGCCCGGAGTGCTGCATGGCGCGGATGCCGTTTATTTTCGAGGCGACGTGAAAGTGGGAGTTACCGCCGGGGCGATAAAATACAATGCCGATGATGAAAAGCTCTCCGCCGAAATGATGGACCGCCTGGAGGCGTTCGCAAATACCCTTGCCCCCAATTCACCAATAATCTCGCCGGATTGGCCCATCTGGACGCCCAAGCACCAGCGGTACCTCGAAATCGGAGACCAGATGCAGCCCCGCCCCTTCCAAGACCAGGTGATCATTAATTTGTACCGCAAGCAGTTGGGGCAATAGGCCTGTGCCACTCATTACGAAATTCTTCTCGCCCTGCCGGGTGAAATCTCTGACTTTTGCCAACATCAAAACTACGGCAAGTGGACCAAGGGGAGTTGCCAGAAGCTTCGCGAGGTGCTACCTTCCATCCCTCTAAAAATCTCGCGAGGCACAAATATGAGCCCAAGTTCCAATCATTTTAAGATTTTCGCCCTGTTAGCGTTTCTGACGTTCACATTGATGACTTCGCTCTCGGGAGTGGCGCAAGAGCCGCCGCGCCCCTGGATGGACAAGTCTCTCTCGCCCGATGTGCGCGCCGATCTATTGATCGAGCGGATGACGCTGGATCAAAAAATCCAACTCCTCCATGAAAGCACGGAGGTCCATCAGCGGCACGGCTGGCAGTATGTTCCGGAAGCCCTTGGAGGTGACGGCTATGTTCCCGGCATTGCTCCCTTGGGCATTCCCGACCTGCAATTGGTGGGTGCGGGCGTGGGTGTAACCAGTGGGGATCGGGGCCTGAAGGGCCGGTCCACGGCGCTGCCTTCCTCGCTGGCGGAGACGGCAACGTGGGATCCGAAGATGGCTGCCGAGTTCGGAGCGGTGATCGGCAAGGAGACCCGCGACGAAGGCTTCAACGTGTCGCTGGGTGGCGGCATCGATCTGGCGCGCGACCCGCGGGCCGGGCGCAACTTCGAATACCATGGCGAAGACCCCCTTCTGGCAGGAAGCATCCTCGCTCCGGAACTGCACGCCATCCAGGCGCAAGGTGTGGTTGCCACTATCAAGCATTATGCGCTGAACGACCAGGAGGCAGGCCGTCTGCAATGGCTTACGCCAACTCTCCATGTGCGTCAGACGTCGGGGCGCTGGTGGGTAAGCTCCAACCTCGACGCCCGCTCCATGCGCGAAACCGATCTGCTGGCGTTCGAGATTGGGATCAAGCAGTCCGGCGTGGGCGCGGTGATGTGCTCCTACAACCGGATTAACGGGGTCTACGCCTGCGAGAACAGCTACCTCCTGAACGATGTGCTGAAAAACGACTGGGGGTTTCAAGGCTGGGTGATGTCGGATTGGGGCGGCACGCACAGCACGGTGAATGCCGCCCTTTCGGGGCTGGACCAGGAGTTTTTCGCCAGCTCGTTCTTTGCGGGCCCGCTGAAGGACGCGGTGAATTCCGGCCTCGTTCCCGTGTCGCGGATTGACAACATGGTCCACCGCATCCTGCGGACGCTGTTCGCGGTGGGGGCTATTGACAATCCGCCGGTTGTGAAGCCGATTGACGCCCAGGCCGATGCGTTGGTAGCGCAGCACGTGGCGGAGCAGGGGATTGTCCTGCTCAAAAACACCGGCGATCAACTGCCGTTAAGCCCGTCAGGCCTTCGCTCGATTGCCGTCATCGGGTCCCACGCCGATGTGGGCGTGCTCTCCGGCGGAGGCTCCGCTCAAGTTGACCCCGTCGGAGGGAATGCCGTGCCGCCTCCCGCTGCTTCTCCCTCTGACCTCTATGCTCCCCAGGTCTGGGACCCATCTTCACCGCTCCAGGCGATTCGGGCCCAGGCGCCGAACGCTACGGTAACGTACGAGGCCGGCGCGGACTTCGCGGCGGCCGCCAAGCTGGCTGCGGCGTCGGATGTAGCGATTGTATTTGCCAGCCAATGGACGGCGGAAGGAGCGGACATACCGGACCTGTCTCTCCCTGATAACCAGGACCAACTTATCGCACAGGTTGCCGCGGCCAATCCGCACACGGTCGTCGTGCTGGAAACCGGAGATCCCGTCCTGATGCCGTGGCTTGACCGGGTACGCGCGGTGCTGGAAGCGTGGTACCCCGGCCAGCGCGGCGGTGAAGCCATTGCCAGCATTCTTTTCGGCGCGGTGAACCCGTCGGGCAAACTGCCGATCACCTTTCCCCGCAGCGAGTCGCAATTGCCACGCCCTCGCTTCCAGCAGCCGCCCCCGGGGGGAGGATACTTCGATATCAACTACACGGAAGGTCTGAAGGTTGGCTATAAGTGGTACGAGGCGAACAAAATCCAGCCGCTGTTTCCCTTCGGGTATGGGCTCTCTTACACGAGTTTTTCTTTTACCGGTCTCCACGTAACTCCCGAGTTGACGGATGGAAGGGCGAGCATCCAGGTGAGCTTTGATCTGGGAAATAGCGGTTCGCGGGACGGCGCGGAAGTCGCTCAGGTATATCTCTGTTTTCCCACCAGCACGGGAGAGCCGCCCCTGCGACTGGTGGGCTGGGCGAAAGTTGAATTGGGGCCGGGCAAGACGCAGCAGGTGACGGTGAGCCTCGATCCGAAGTCGGCATCGCACCCACTGTCCTTCTGGAATATTGACCTCGACAGGTGGGATATCGCCGATGGGGTTTATACGGTCTACGTGGGCACCTCATCACAGGACATCCGCCTCACTAGCACGATTCAGATCCGCCGCAAGGCAGATTGAAGACTTTCCAGTTGCCGCTTTCGTAGGGGATGTCGTAGCGCCGGGCTTCAGCCCGGCACTTCGATGCTGCGAGGAGCCGTGCCAATCGCGATTGCCGTGCACGGGCAGTGCCGCCCTGAAGGGTGGCGCTACATCTCGCAATGTCCGGTCCCGCGTAGCGTCCGGTACTGCGCAATGTCCGGCCCGGCGGTGAGGTTATTCCTTGCAAGAAGAGGAGGAGCGATTGTCACGCCATCTTTTGCACGATCTTGCGGGCCAATTGGGAAATTGCGGCTTGCGGCAATTCTTTGAGTTCAAACCAGTGCAGAGAGGCGTGGCGAAAGGCGCGGGGTGCTTCAACGGGATAAACGCGTCCTCGGATGGCGCGAAAGGTGATGCCGTGGCGGAATTCTGCCAGCGGTTCGCCCAAGGTGGGTAGGGGCACGCCATGGCGTGCCCCTACATGGCGCGCGCCCTCTGCGATGGGAGCGGGCATCAGTCCCGCAAGCTTTTCGCGCAGAGCTTCCAAGGCTTCGGCGGGAGAGCGGCCAAACGCGGCGGGGAAATTCCAAAGATCGTCGAGCAAGCCGTCACCGAGGCCGCGCACCATGGCCACGCGCGTTCCACGGCGGAGAAGGGCCACGGCGAGGTGATGCGATTCCGCCGCGCGGCGAGGGCGGGGAAGCGGGAAAGCTTCGGGGTTGCCGGAACGATGCCCGCCACACCATTTCGCGAGCGGGCAAGCGGAGCAGCGAGGCCCGCGCGGCAGGCAGATGGTCTGGCCTAACTCCATCAGCGCCTGATTGAAGTTTCCCGGTTCGCGATGTGAAAGGAGCCCGTCAAGTTCCATTCCCACAGTGCGGCGGAATTGGGGCTGGTGTATGTTCCCACGCAGACTGCACAGGCGCGCCACCACCCGGGCTACGTTTCCGTCCAGCACAGCATAAGGTTGATTGAAAGCGATGCTCAGCAGGGCTTTGGCGGTGTAATCGCCAATGCCGGGGAGGGCGCGGAGGCCGTCATAATCTTGAGGTAATTTCCTGCCGAAGGTTTGCTCCAAGGCCTTTGCCGCCTGATGCAGATGGCGGGCCCGCCGGTAATAACCCAAACCCGACCAGAGTTCCAACACCCGCTCCAGCGGCGCTTGCGCCAGACGCAACACGGTCGGAAAGGCTTCGAGAAAACGTAGATAGAATGGGGTCACCGTCGCGATCTGGGTCTGCTGAAGCATGATTTCCGACACCCAGACGGCGTAGGGGTCGCCCGTCCCTCGCCAGGGAAGAGCGCGCGCATTGGCGCGAAACCACCGCAACAGCGCGCGGCGGGTGGCGGCATGGACGTGGCGCGGCCTGCCTGCCACGATGGCCGGAGGCTTTGGCCTCCGGCCGCGCAACCTGGTTGAAGTCTTGGTGGTCACGCCGATTATTGGACGGAGAAATCCGCACTGCGCACGGTGGAAACATTGCCCATCGCGTCGCGCCCCTTGAGTTCGAGTCGATAATCGCCCGCCTGGAGCTGGTCGACGGGCAACTTGAGACCCATGGGCACCAAGGGGTTGCCGGGTTGCGTGTAATCGTTGATCAGAATGGTGTTGGAAGAGAGCACCGATTGGTTGGTTTTCCGGTTGATGATGTTGTACAGCACTCCCACGCGGGGCGGTTCCTGGTTTTTCAGGGCCGGATCATAAACCTCCAAGTAGACTACCGGCTGCGTGTTCTTGGCAAAGCGGTAGTTTGTCGAGGGGATTAATTGCATCCCATTGAAAACCAGGGGTGTGCGTTCCTCGAGAAGGGCTGCATCCATGTTCGCAGTAAGTTTCGAAACGGGGAGAAACCCTTGACCCAATGCCGGACCTCCCAGGCTCAGGCTGTCGCCGGTGAAGGGTTCCACCACCAAAGGAACCACATACTTGCCAAATTTCTCCCCTCCTGCGCTCAGCACCAGCTTCAGCGTGTAGGATCCCGGCGCGATGTTGAAGGTATTCTGGTAATCGAAGGAAGTTTTGGCGACCTCTTTGAGCTCCTTCTTTTGGTAATCCAGCTTCACCGTGTCGCTGAATCGCGCGGCGATGGAGCCGTTCTCGCGGTAGGCGATTCCCAGCACGTTCACGTCAGAATGGAAGACCCCCTTTTGTTTCTCAAAGTCTATGGAGGAACCCGGAATGGATAGTGCCAGGTTCACGCGTGCCACGCCGGGCTCCGTGTAGAAGTAGGGAGCGCTGAGAGAAACAGGAATGTCACCGGGCTGTGCGCTGGCGACGCGCTCCTCCAGCGCCTTACCTTCGGGTTTGCCTTTCAGCAGGTCGGGGCTCTTGATGTCAAAGTAGCCGGTGCGGTAGCGCACGGTCACACCTTTGCGCTCCACGAGGACTTTGATTTTGTGGTAGCTGCCATCGTGATTCTGGTTGGGGGGTGTGTACCCGAGATTGTAATACTGGTTCATCTCCTTGGCCACCTTGTCCAGGCCTTGAAGGAAATCGTTGGTATTGAAGATTTCAAAACCGCCAGTGCCTTTGGCCAAGGCATAGAGGACCTGCTGGTTTGTTGACACCGTGTCGGGAATAGTCGGGATGATCTGTCGATTGAGGCAGTTGGGGTTTTGGTTTCCACCAAATTCACCCAATCCACCGCTGGTCTGTTGGCAGTTGAGATTAGAGTTGGACAGACTATTTCCCGTGTTGTTGCGTGTGCCGTTGGTGTTGTTGCCGGTGGCGCCGGTGGTGCCGCGCCCCGTGTTGGAGCCGCTACCAGTGCCGGTGTTCCCCGTCGAGCCCGTGGAGCCGGTGGTGCTGGTACCACCTCGAGAGCCTCCGCCCGAACCCCCGGTTGCACCTCCTCCCGATCCTCCGGCTGTTCCTCCTCCGCCCCCCCCGGCTACTCCCCTTTGGGGTTCAGGTTCGGGAGGCGCCGCCAGCGCTGCCCACAAACCCGGCAGGTGAGGGAAGGGAGAATCCGGGCTGCGCAATTCTGAACTCGGCGGGAAGCCGGGGCGTTGGCCCGGGGCCGAAGGATTGGAAATGTTCATGTTAGGATTGGCGGTAGTCGCCAAGCCCCGCACGTCGACGGGATACACGGCGATGTTCGCCTTGTTCAGAGCATCGATGGTGGCGGTCAGCTCCGACTGGCGTTCCGGGGTGAGGGGAAATCCCGAGGAAAACAAGATCAGCGTTTTGCGTCCGGGGACGGCGGTGAGCGTTTTGGCGATTTCGCGCATGGAGAGCAGTACGCTGCGCGCGGCGAAATCCGATTGTGTATGGCCCAGGGACGGCGCCCCCAAGGCCGCAAGTTGCACGCCCCCGCCTCCCGCGTTGGGATTGAGGGCGGAAAACTTGACTCCGCTGACGGCGCGCTTCAACAGTACCCCGTCGGCGGTGAAGTTTTGAGCAATATTCAAGGTCCCGCCGAAGTCCACCACCGCCATCAGCCGATTGGGTGAAGCGGTGCTCTCCACGAACTTGCCGGCCGCAGCGCGCGCCTGGATTTGCAGGCTTGGGTCCATGGTGGAATCGTCAAAGAAAAGGACCATATAGCGTTGATGGCCGGGGGCGTTGGGTTCAATGTCCGATTCGCGGGAGAAGGTGGAAATGGTCTGCTCCGCCTCGTCTTCGTAGACGCGGAAGTCCTGCTTCTCCAAGTCGGTGATGTAATTTCCCTTTTTGTCGGTGGCAATCACATCCACCAGGACCAGGTTGGTCTCCGTCTTGATCACCATCGGCGGGTTCTCGCCTGCCGCTGGAGAGGGATTCTGCGCGCCCGCCGGAGCGGCGGGGGCCAGGGCCGATTCCAGCCCCAGTCCTGCCAGAGTCATCAGGAGGCCCATCGCGAGAAGCAATTTATGTCGGATCATAGGTCCATCTCCTAATAAGGAATTTCCACGGTACGATTCAGACCGGAGATTTGACCGCTCTCGGAATCGCGGACAATCGCACGCACCAGATAGGTTCCGGGTTTGACGTCCAAGGTGGTCCGGATCGTAATACCCGTTTGCAGGTATCTTTCCAGGCTGATGTCGCGCAGGCGCAATTGCACAGCCTTTTGCTCGCCGGTGATCACGTGGCCATCCTGGTCAAACGCCACCGTCACGAAAGTCAGGTTGTCGAGGTTGCGGTCGTCTTCCTTGCGGAAATGCAAATCGTGCAGGTCCAGGCGCGTCAGGACGGTAATGCGCGCGTCGGACTCGCTCTTCATGAAGAATTGGGTATGGACGTCGATGGGAAGCTCATGCATCTCTTCCTGGGAAAAAACCGCTTCTTGAATTTCTTCTTTCTCCTGCACGGTCGGGTCGTTTGGTTTCCTGGGCGCGTAGTAGCCTTTGCGCGCTTGCACCGCGAGACCCTTTTGGCCAACCAGCTTGACCTGCAGGGGGTGGAAAGCGCCGTCGACTTTCAGGTTTTGCGGGGAGAAAGCCAGAAGATAGAAGGCTTCCGGAAGGCCCGCGGTCTTGCGGAATCCGGCTTCCAGATCGTTGTTGTTTTCGAAAAATATGCCCCCGGTATCGGCCGCGAGGGAACGCATGCCCTCGGCTTGCTGCCGGGCGCTCTCTATGAGCATTATGTGCTTCTGTCCGTTAGTCGCCGCATTCGGCGAGACGATCTGGTACTGCTGGCTGGGGTCGAGTGTGGCGTCCGTGTACAGACCGCGGGCGTCAATTCCGTTGACAATGACGCCGGCGCGCAGGGCACGGTCGGCAATCTGGCCGAGTTCAAAGCGGAGCGTTTCCGTCAGGAATCCCGCGGAGACAATGACCATGCTGCGCTGCCCGGGAAGTGACGTCAAGCGGCGAACGATCGATTCAATCCCCCGCAGGGCCGCAGTTGCCTCAGTTTCAGAAAATGTCAGCGAGCGCATCGCGTCGGCCTGCGCCATGCTCTGCGCCACGGCGAGATCCTGTGTATTGCCTTGAAAATTACAATACAGAATCTCATCGGTGGCCACGCTCAGGGCGATCTGGTCCTGGTGGTCGACGATCAAATATGCCTCATAGGGTGGGACCGCGCCGCAGGAGGTATCCACTCCGATGATGGGGCGCGGTCGAAGATCGAAAAGCGCCTGATGAATCTGTGCCATGTCGTCGGTGAAGTCGATTTGCTTTTGCCCGGAGGAGGTGTACAACGCCCAGCGATCGCCGGCTTGGGCGTGCGCTTTTAGGAAGTGGTCGGCCGCGTCACGCGAGCGCGCCAAGTCCCCGAACTCCGTGTTGACATCGTCGAAGTACATCGCCACAAAGCGCCGGGCCGTGGTGGCGGGCACGGCCGTCTCATCCGTGTCCTCCGCCTCGGTGGCGGTTTTTTCAGCGGGTTTCGGCGCGGCGGGCTGGGGGGGGTTCAGGACTGGTTTCTCCAGCGAGAAGTGCGAAATGGTCTGCAATTTGCCCTTATCGAAGAGCTGAAAATCTTCTTTGCGGAGATTTTCAACGGGCGTCCCCTTGCCGTCGCGCACTACCACGCGGACCATCACCAGGTTGCGTTCCGATTGCAGCTTGAAGGTGGGTGCAACGTCGCGGGAAGAGATTTCCTGCGGGTTGGCCGTCGGCGTCTTGGTGGAAACCGCTGGTGGATCAGCCGTCTGTGCCTGGATGATGCAGGGCGCCAGGGCCGCCGCCACGGATAGGCTCATCGCCAACAGCCGTGAAGGCAGTTGGAGTTTCGGCCAACGCGTGAGGTTAAGCGACGGGAACATAAATCCTGGCCCGGCGCATTCGAGCGAAGAGACTCTGCCGCTCACCAGATACAGGAACCCATCGCATGCAGGTCGATGCCCACCGGGTATGAACTTAGTTTCGGGCGCACAGGGGGCAATGTCAAGCATAAGAAATCCACGCCAAAGAAAGTGCTGTCGCGAGCCCGTGGAGTCGATCTCCTAATAAGGGATTTCCACCGTGCGATTCAAGCTGGAGATTTGACCGCTTTCGGCATCGCGGACGATCGCGCGCACCAGATAGGTCCCGGGCTTGACGTCAATGGAGGACTGAATCGTCATGCCGGTTTGCAGAAGTCTTTCCAGGCTGGCGTCACGCAGATTTAAATCCACGGACTTTTGCAGGACGCTGACCACGTGCCCATCCTGGTCAAACATCGCTGTCACGAAGGTCAGATTGTCGACGTTGCGGTCGGTTTCCTTGCGGAGGTGCAAGGGGCGCAGGTCGATATGCATCAGGACGGTAACGCGCGCGTCGGTTTCGGTCTTCATGAAAAACTTGGTGTGGACGTCGACCGGAAGCTCATGGGTTTCCTCTTGGGAAAGGACTGCTTCGTGAAGTTCTTCCTTGGCTCGCTCGACCGGGTCGTTCGGTTTCTTGGGCGCGTAGTATCCCTTGCGCGCTTGCACGGAAAGGCCACGGAGAGAAACCAACTTGACCTGAAGGGGGTGGAAAGCGCCGTCGAATTTCAGGTTTTGAGGAGAGAAGGCCAGAAGATAGAAGGCTTCCGGAGCGGCGGTGAGCTCGCGAAATCCCTCGCCCAGATCGTTGCTGTTGTGGAAGAAAAGGCCGCCGGTGTCGAGCGCCAAGGCTTGCATGCCATCGGCTTGCCGCCGGGCGTTTTCCATCGCCATGGCTTGTGGTGCAGTCTGAAGTGACCCTGACAACAGTTGCCCTGGGTGCTGCCCGAACCACGCCGCCATTTGGTGCGGGGTTAGGTCGGCCATCTGGGGGTCGGTGTAAAGGCCGCGGGCATCCAGGGCGTTGAGAATGACATTGGCACGCAGGGCGCGGTCGGTGATTTGGCCGAGGTCGTAACTCAGGGTCTCAGTAAAGAATCCCGTGGAGACAATGATGACGCTGCGTTGCCCGGGCAGCGCGGCCATGCGGCGCACCACGGCTTCAATTCCCCGCAAGGCCGTTCTCGCCTCTTCCTCCGCCAATGTAAGCAAGCGATTGGCCTCCATCCGGGCCGCGTCATCCCCACCTTGGGAACTGGTTTGCGCGCTTTGGGGGTCATCGAGAATGCCAGTTTCGCAACTTAGGGCTTTCACGGAGGCAGCGGCCAGGGCGAGAGGATCGTTGTGATAGACGATGAGGTACGCCTCGTAGGGCGGAATATCGACACAAGGAGAAGTGTCCTGCCCCGCGATCGGGCGTTGATGAAGCTCCAGAAGGGCTTGACGGATTTGCGCCAAATCGCTGGTGAAGTCGACCTGCTTTTGCCCCGAGGAGGTGAAAAGCGCCACGCGGTCCCCGGGCTGGAGGGAGGCGGTGAGGAAGTGGTCCGCCGCGTCGCGGGCGCGGGCGATACCTTCGAAAGTGGTGTTTACGTCGTCGAAGTACAGCGCCACGAAGCGGCGAGCCATGTTGGTCGGGCTAGCCGTTTCCTCCTCCACCTCCGGTTCAGCGGCTTTTTCGGCGGGTTTCGGCGCCGCGGGCGCCGGGCCTTTCAGGGCAGGTTTCTCCAGCGAGAAGTGCGAAATGGTCTGCAATTTGCCATGATCGAGGAGTTGAAAGTCTTCTTTACGCAGGGTGTCGACCGTTGCCCCCTTCGCGTCTCGGACCACCACGCGGACCATCACCAGGTTGCGTTCTGATTGTAATTTGAAGGTGGGTTCAACGTCGCGTGAGGAAATTTCTTGCCGTGGGGGCGTTTGCGCATTCAAGACCGCGGATGCGCAAAGAACTAACATCCCAAGGAAAGACGTGGGTAGACGCCACGGAAAGCGTGTTCGCCGTTCACGAACCATCGCCGGCAAGGGGAACATTGTTCCCTCCCGGGTTCTGCAATCGCAGGGGACCACCCGGCCAGAACATGTCAGGAGGTCCTGCCTCCAGACTCCTGTGCCCCTGTTGAAAGTGAAGTCTCCCGCGCGCGAGGCACAAAGTCAAGCGCCGTAGCGGCAACCCGGGTGGTTGTGCAAGGGCGGCCACCAAGGCTGCTCCTGCTTCCTGCCCGCACTGCGGGAGAGGTCAGGAAGCCTACGGCGACGATCCCATGAACCTCTACAGCTAAGACGAAGCTAAATAGGCCACAGTTACTGTTAGCCGGGTAGTTATTCAATTGAAAAATTACCCGTCCGCGAATCCGAAACATTGCCGGCGGAATCGCGGCCCCAGACTTCCAGCCGGTAATTCCCTTCCGGGAGCTTGTCTGCCGGCAGTTTGAAGCTCACGGGAACCAGGGGATTGCCCACGCGCACGTAGCGGTCCAGAAGGACGGTGTCGGAAGAATAGACCACACGGCTGCTGGCGTTTTCAAGAATCTTGAACAGAATTCCCACTTGCACGCCGCCGGTTTTGAGCAGGGGATTATAAAGTTCCACGTAGACCACCGGCTGCGCCCCCTGCTTAAAATGATTGGTGCTGGAGGGCACAACCTGCACGCCGTTGGCGATGAGTAGCTTGGTGTTTTCGAGCAGGTTTTCGTCTGTATCATCGGCCTGCGGGGCGAGCAGAACAATCTTGTCGCTGAACTCCGGCCCCCCCAGGGTGAACTCTTTGCCGGAGAACGAATCCACCTCCAGAGGGCGCACATATTTCCCGAATTTTCCTCCGCCGGCATTCAGGACCACCTTCAACATGTATGATCCGGGGGCGATCTTGAAACACTTTTGGTATTCGAAAGGGGTCTTGGTGACCTGCTTTTCTTCTTCCTTGTCATAATCCAGGTTCACCGCGTCGCTGAAGCGCGCGGCCACGGAGCCGTCGTCGCGGTAAGCGATCCCCAGGACGTTTACCTGCGCGTGCAAGACTCCCTTTTGCCTTGCAAATTCCAGGGAGGAGCCGGGAATGGACAAGGCGAGATTCACCAGTGCCACGCCCGGCCTGACGTAGAAGTAAGGCGCCGTAAGCGCAAGCGGGATTTCGCCGGCTTCAAAGCTCGTGGCGTGCGACTCCAGGGCATTCCCTTCCGGCTTTCCGGCCAGGAGGTCAGGGCTCTTTAAATCGAAGTAACCGTCGCGAGCGCGGACTTCCGTCCCCGTCCGGTCCACTTTCACGCGAATTTTGTGATAACGGCCGTCGTGCGTGGGGTTGGGCGGCACATAGCTGAGAATGTAGCTTTCATTCATTTCCTCGGATACCTGCTGCATACCTCCCACCAAATCGTTGGTGTTGACGATGGGAAAGCCGCCGGTGTGGGAGGCCAGGGGATTGAATATCTGCTGGATTGTGCCGGGGTTGGGCGCCATCCCACCCCCTCTCGGGACACTTCCACCCATGCGGCCAGGGCCGGCAACGCTGCCGCTGGATGGACCGCCTCCGGTGGACGCCAAGCCCATGGCGCTGACGGGATATACGCCCACATTGGCTTTGTTCAGCGCATCGAGGGTGGCTTCAAACTCGGACTGGAGATCGGGGTTCATTGCGAATCCAGAGGACATGAAGAGCATGACCTTGCGGCCCTGGACCGTGTCCAGCATCCTGGCGACATCGCGAATGGCGAGCAGCAGATTACGCGTGGCTAACTCGGCTTGCTGCTGGGTGGAGCGCGATCCCACCCCGCCTGAGGATGAGGCGTTGGTTTGGATTCCCGCAAACCTTACTTTTTGAACCGCGGCGCTCAAGAGGTCGCTGTTCGCGGTAAAGTTCTGGGCCACGTGCATACCGTTGTCAAAATCCACCACTGCCATCATCCGATTCGAGGAAGCGGTCATATCCACAAATTTCCCCGCCGCATCGCGCGCGATCATTTGAAATTCCGGGTCCGTGGACGAGTTGTCAAAGAAAAGGACCATGTAGCGTTGCCGCCCCGGGGAGTCCGGCCGGATATCTCCCTCGCGCGAAAAGCTCACAATGGTCTGCTCCGCGCCGTCCTCAAAGACGTGGAAATCCTTCTGCGGCAGATCCCTGAGAACGTGCTTTTTCTTGTCCGTCACCACCACATCCACCAGCACCATGCTGGCCTCGGACTTGATGACTCTGGTTGCGGCGGGGGGAGCTTCTTTTTTCCTCTGACCACCCGAGACAGCAGGGGTTCGCAACGGCGCAAGACCCAGGCAGGCCAAGGCGAGAAGAAATCCCGATGCGATAATGAGTCGGTACCGAAGCACGGATCAGTCTCCGTCGGTGGGATAAACCAACTTTTGCTAGTACGGAATCTCCACGGTCCGATTCAGACTGGAGATTTCGCCGCTTCCTGAATCACGTACGATAACGCGCAGCAGATAAGTTCCCGGCTTGGTGTCGAGTTCCAAATCGATGGTAATGCCGGTGCGCAAATATTTTTGCAGCGTGGCGTCCCGCAGGCGTAATTCCAGAACTTTCTGTTGGCCGGCCACATAATGGCCGTCCTGATCAAACGCCGCGGCCACGAAAGTGAGGTTACCAAGACTGCGGTCCCCCTGCTTGCGAAATTGCAGGGAGTGGAGATCGAGGTGTGCCAGGACGTCCACCTGCGCGTCCTCCCGGGTTTTCATAAAGAACTGGGTTTGGACGTCCACTGTCAGGCCGCGTGTCTCGTCCTGGGAGTACACCGCTTCCTGAATCTCCTCTTTTTCCTGTGCGGCCGGGTCAAACGATTTGGAGGGGGCGTAGTAGCCCTTGCGCGCCTGCACGGTCAATCCCTTTCCGGAAACCAGGGTGACCTTGAGGGGATGGAAAGCGCCATCGTGTTTCAGGTTCTCGGGGGAGAAGGCCAGCGTGTAATAAGTACCCGGAGTGGCGGCAACGCGCCGGAATCCTGCTTCCAGATCGTTGTTGTTTTCAAAGAGAATGCCACCAGTATCCTGGGCGAGGGTTCCCATGGCGCTGCTATCCTGTACGGCTTCTTCCTTCATCAACCTGTCTTTCAATGACGCCATTTGGGGGTCCTGGGGCATGTCTCGTCCGGCCACGGAGGCATCGGCCACCATTGACCCGACGAAGAGGCCGCGGGCGTCCAGGGCATTAATGACGATGTTCGCGCGCAGGGCGCGATCGGAGAGTTGGCTGATTCCGCCGCCCAGCGTCGGGCTGAGAAATCCATCGGAGATGATCACTATCGAGCGTTGGCCGGGAAGCGTGGTCATCAGGCGCACCAGGGATTCAATCCCCCGCAAAGCCGTGTTGGCTCTCGTTTCGGTTTCTTGCTGAACCCGCATCGCCTCCATCCGAATTTGTTCGACGGAAGGTGGAAGGCAGCCACTACAGCAATTCGACTTTTCAATTTGGATCATCGTTATAACGTCATCTTTTTGTCCGGCTGAATTATTTAGTAGGTTGAGGCCCGTAAATTGGGAGACGTAATACGCCTCAAAGGGCGAGATAGCGCCGCACATTTCGTCCGCCGCAATGAGCGGATGGGGGCTGAGGGCCAACAGGGCTTGATGCACCTTGGTAAGATCATCGGTAAAGTCCAGGGGCTTCTGGCCGGAGGCCGTAAACACTCCCATCCGGTCTCCCGGATGGAGCGAAGCTTGCAGAAACCGGTCCGCGGCATCGCGCGCGCGCGCCAAGCCCGACACACCGGTGTTGACATCGTCGAAGTACAGCGCCACGGAGCGGCGAGAGAGAATGATTGCCGGCGGCTTTTCCCCCGTCGCTGTTGTTTCCGGCGGGGTCGCGGACTTCGGCGCGGCCGGCACAGGGGCGTTTGTGGAAGGATTCTCCTTCGAAAACTGCAATATGGTTTGCTTCTTGCCGCGATCGAAAAGTTGAAAATCTTCCTTCTGGAGATTGTCAATCGCCTCGCCCTTTCCGTTCCGCACCACCACGTGCACGGTTACCAGGTTGCGCTCCGCTTGCAGCTTGAAGGTGGGTTCAATGTCGCGCGTGGAAATTTCCTGGGGAGGGCTTTGCTGCGCTTTCAGTGGGCAGGCGATAAGCGTGGCGCCCGCCAGCAGAACGGCTAACAACCGTGAACGTGCTCCGAGTCCAAGCCGACAAGCCGGGGTAAACGTTCCCAACATGAATCGCTTCCAGGTTAAGGATGAGCCGTGGCCCTTCGCTCACGAGGCGCCAACGAATGCAGGCATATCACTAGCGTGCTGCGCTCGTAGTTTCCGGCGCACGAGGTTTTATGTCAAGCTGAACCGGTTTTTCGAGTCCTGCCCAGAAGTCCAGCGCCCCGTCGTCCATGTGCAGGGGCGATAACTCCGGCTCACAGTCCATTACCAGGTCCTCGCGCTGGTAGAGGGGGCCGGGGCCCTCCTTTCCATAGAAGACAGGCACTTCCCGCTTATCGTATTCGGAATAGCCCGTTGCGAATTCGCCCCCCAAGGGCGCCATACGCACCACGGTATCGCCTTTCCACGTGACCCGATAGCGATAGTGCCGGAAGCCCGGGTTGCCGATCTCGACCTCCTCGGTTGCCAGCGGAAGGGGGTAGGTAACTCGGATGAAGTCGCCCTGGGCACGACGCCCCAGTTCGAGATAATTTCCCAAGATCTTGGGCTGGCTCCCGGCGCCATTCACATCCACCGCCATGCCCTTGGGCTCGACAAAATCGGGAATGCGCACGCGCACGGCGCAGGCTTCCTTGATCTGAATCGTCAGCAACCCCTTGAACGGCTGAAAACCACGGATTTCAGCCTGGGGTAGCAGCTTGTCAATATGCAGGTTCACCGAAAGCGTGCCCTTCTCAAAGCGTGCCGCATTCTTCCAGGCAATGAACAATGCGTGGATGCCCGAGCCGCCGCAGCAGTTCTGGAAGGCCCGCGTCTTGTCGTGCAGTTCCGGCCCTCCCCAGTGGTGCCCAAGCGTTTCGCACGCGGCCAGCAGGTGAGTGGGCGAGCTCCATCCGGCCCATCCACCCTCCATCCGCCCGGCGATGTCGCGCCAGGTGAATTGCTCCGTGTCCGGCCGGGCAGGGTCAGACTTCATCCACGAGAGGTTATGAGCCTGGCTCTCGATCAGTTGATTCCGCACCACCCGCTCGACGTCGCCCCAGTATTCCGGGTGCCCGTGGTTCGCCAGCGTCACCGCCAAGCCGATGTAATCCATCAGCGCGCAGGTCTCCGTGGCCACAATATCACCCTGGCGGCCGATGGACTCGGGGAGGAAGCCGAAACGCGTTCCCTCCGAGCGCACGTAACGATAGAGCGCGTCCGCGCGGCTGAAGAGCACCGGGTCCCCAACGTACAGCGCATAATCCGCGGCCCCCACCAGGGTGCGCAAGTTCCCGTGCATGTGTCCGCCCTGCTTGAATTTATTGTCGGGAGTAAAAAGCGGGTCGTCGCCAAAGATCTTGCGGGTTTGCATTCCGGCAAGCTGGAGCGCCGATTCATCCCCCAGCACCCGCGCCGAGGTCATCAGGCTTTTGATCATGAACCCGGTCATGAAGCCCCCACCTGTCCCCTTGGAAGCCCGGGCAAGCAGGCTTTCCGTCATGTGAAGAATAATTTTGCGCAACGCCGGGTCAGGTGCGTCCGCGTAAGCGGTGACGAGCGCATAGAGCGTGAGCGCCTGGTCGCCGCCGTCGGCCACCTTCTGGGAGTAGCTTGTCGCCGGCCGGGTCAACAGTCCACTTTCCGGATCGATATAGCTCAGACACTTCTCGTGCCAGACGGCTTCGATGGGCGCGGTTACGCCCGTCATGTGCCGGGCCATCACCACGCCCTGATACTGCCGCGACATGACATCGCCAAAGTCCGGCCAATCGTGGGCGGCTTCCGCAGGCTCCGTCCAGAAGATGTTAAAGTAAGGCAGACCGTCCTTGTCGACCATGCGGTTGCAGTAGTTGTAGCCGCGCAGCGCATACGTTTCCAACGCCAATGTCCTGGCGCCTGTACTGGTGGGTGGCCGCTGGGGATTTTCCTGGGCAGGAATCGTTCTCATCAGTGGGCCGTCCACGGAAATAGCCAGGGCCATCATTGCCAGAAGAAGGTGTGAAGGTTTCACCGTCCAGCCTCCCTACTTTGTTTGAGCCGGAATTTCGAATTTCAACCTCCGGCCCGGCCGATACCCTACACCCGACCGCCGCCGGACGCAATTGCCTGTGGCATGGATGCCCGCCCCACAAGCATTTACCCTTTATCCTTTAAACTTTATCCTTTACCCTTTATCCTTTACCTTTTAATTCGACACCCGACTATCGAACACGTGAGGGTTTCCCGTGCCCTACAATGACCTGCGTGAATTTCTTGCCCGCCTGGAACGCGAGGGCGAACTGAAGCGTATTCCTGCGGAAGTTGACGTCGACCTGGAAATCACCGAAATCACCGACCGCGTTTCCAAGGCCGGCGGACCGGCGCTGCTGTTTGAAAAGCCGTGCTCCGCGCGCGATGGCGTGAGCTATGCCATGCCGCTGCTCATCAATATGCTGGGCACACGGCGGCGGCTGGAAATGGCGCTCGACGTTGCCTCAATCGACGAGGTGACGCGCCGCATGGAAGAACTGCTCGACATGAAGCCGCCCGAGGGTTTTTTCGACAAGGTGATGCTGCTTCCCAAGCTCTCCGAACTCGCTTCGTTTTTCCCCAAAAACGTTAGTAGCGGGCCTGTGAAGGAAGTCATCGAGCGGGAGAACTTTTCGCTCGCGCGTCTGCCCATCATGAAGTGCTGGCCGCAGGATGGCGGGCGGTTCATCACCTTTCCCATGGTGGTGACGCGCAGCCCCAAGAACGGCCGTCGCAACGTGGGTTGTTACCGCATGCAGGTGTATGACGAGCGGACCACGGGAATGCACTGGCAGGTTCACAAGGGCGGCGCGGAACACTTTCGCTGGCTCGAGCGCCAGGGAAAGGGCCGCCGCATGGACGTGGCCGTGGCCCTGGGCGCCGACCCCGCCACCATGCTCTCCGGCGTGCTGCCCCTGCCGGAGGATTTGGACGAATTCCTTTTCGCCGGCTTCCTGCGCCAGCAGTCGGTGGAGTTGGTGAAGTGTGAGACCGTGGACCTGGAGGTTCCCGCCCACGCCGAGATCGTGCTGGAAGGCTTCGTGGATCTCGACGACATTCGCCCCGAAGGGCCGTTCGGCGACCACACCGGCTACTACTCGCTGGAAGACAATTTCCCGGCATTCCACATTACCTGTATCACCCGGCGGCGCGACCCCATCTACGTTTCCACCATCGTCGGCCGTCCCCCCATGGAAGATTATTGGATGGGCTACGCCGTGGAACGCCTGTTCCTGCCCCTGATGCGCAAGCAGCTGCCGGAAGTCGTGGACATGCACATGCCCGCGCAGGGCGTGTTTCATAACTTGATGATGGTGGCGATTCGTAAGAGCTACCCAGGTCATGCCCGAAAGGTTATGAGCGCCATCTGGGGCCTGCCCGGCGCCATGTTTACCAAGTGCATCGTGGTGGTGGACCACGATGTGAACGTGCACGACTCGGGGGAGGTCGCCTGGAAAGCCCTGAACCACATCGACCCGGAGCGCGATATTCAGTTCACGCTCGGCCCGGTGGACCAACTCGAGCACGCCTCGCGCCTGCCCAACTTCGGCTCGAAAATGGGAATTGACGCCACGCGCAAATGGCCCACCGAAGGGTTTACGCGCCCCTGGCCGGATGAAATCGTTATGGACCCGGAAGTTAAGAAGAAGGTCGACGCGCTTTGGGCGAGCTTGGGACTTCGGACTTTGGAAAAGTAGTGGCACGGCGCGGTCGAGCCGTAACGGAAAGTCAAAAGGCAAAGGTCAGAAGTCAAAGGGCAAAAGTAAACACGCACATTTATGAAGCTCGAAATTGAAAACGTCAGCAAGACCTATCGTGGAAACGTAGCGGCCTTGCGTGGCTTCCGTTTGGAACTGGGGCCGGGAGTGCTGGGGTTGCTGGGTCCCAACGGGGCGGGGAAATCCACCCTGATGCGCATTCTGGCCACCATCACCCAGCCGACGGCCGGGCGCGTGCTGTGGAACGGGACGGACATCAAGCATGCTCCTGACGCGTTGCGCACCGTGCTCGGTTATCTGCCGCAGGACTTTGGGATTTATCCGAATTTGAGCGCGGCCGAGTTTCTCGAATATCTCGCCGCCGTCAAGGGCCTGGACGCCGCGAGCGCGCGGAAGCGCATCGGCGAGCTGCTGGAGCTGGTGAATCTGGCCGATGCCGCGCGGCGGCCGCTGGGGGGATTTTCCGGCGGCATGCGCCAGCGCGTGGGCATCGCGCAGGCGCTGCTGAACGATCCGCAGCTTTTGATCGTGGACGAGCCCACCGCCGGTCTCGACCCGGAAGAGCGCGTGCGGTTCCGCAATCTGCTTTCCGAGCTTTCCGGCGAGCGGATCGTCATTCTCTCCACCCACATTGTTTCCGATGTCGAGGCCGTGGCCACGGACATTGCCCTGATCGCCCAGGGGCAGCTCATTGTCCATGGCGCCCCCGAAGCGCTTCTGGCCGGCGTTAATGGAAAGGTTTGGGAGGTGGTGATTCCCAGCGGGGAGCTTCCCGCGCTTCGGCAGGGCCATCTGGTGAGCAGCACGGCCCACCGCAACGACGGCGTGCATGCGCGAGTGGTGGCCGATGCGCCTCCCCGGCCCGACGCGCGCCAGCTTGAGCCGTCGCTGGAGGACGCCTATCTCGCCACCCTGGCAGCGCACCGCCACGCTGCCGCCGCCGAGGCCGCGGTATGAGACCCCTGCGTGTTGTCTACGCCATGGCCCGCGCGGATTTTCTCGAGCGGGTGCGCCGTTACAGCTATCTCGTTACGCTGCTCTTCGCGGTCTACTTGGGTTATGCCGCAGGCACGGGGATCATCTCACTGCGCCTGGGCGATTATCGCGGGGTGTACACCTCCGCGTGGATCGGCGCGATGGTCTCGCTGGTGGCGACGACGTTCCTCTCCCTCGTGGGCTTCTACATCGTTAAGAACGCCGTCGACCGTGACCGCCAGACCAGGGTGGGTGAGATACTCGCCGCGACCCCGCTCACCAAATCTTCCTATCTCCTGGGAAAATTACTCAGCAACTTCGCCGTGCTGGCTTCCATGGTTGCGGTGCTGGCGGTGGCCGCGGTGGCCATGCAGATTCTGGCCGCCGAGGACCGCACCTTCCACATCGGCGCTCTGATCTTGCCCTTCCTGTTCTTCACCCTGCCCGCGATGGCGTTGACGGCGGCAATGGCCCTGCTGTTTGAGGCGTTCCGCTTTCTGCGCGGAGGGTTCGGCAACGTCCTGTGGTTCTTCCTCTGGAGTTTCGGCATCGCTCTGCCCGCTGTGACGAATCACCCACAACTTGATCCCTCCGGCCTTTGGATGGTGTATCAGAGCATGCTCCCGGCGGCACACGCGGGGATTCCGGGTTACAAGGAGGGTTTTTCCCTCACCATCGCCGATAAATCCGTCCGCGTGGCCACGGGTTTCCATTGGAATGGTGTCGAATGGACCCCCGAGATTGTCATCTTGCGGCTGGCTTGGATCGCCGTAGCAATTTCTCTGGTTTTGTGCGGCACGTGGTTTTTCGACCGGTTTGACCCGGCAAGATCACGCCAGAAGTCTGGCGCCAGGTCTCGGCGGAAGGGCGCGGCAGCGCCGGCAGGGGTGGCGCCGGAATTTTCTACGGTGCAAGCGCCCATTGTGACGTCCACGCATCTCACGCCGCTCGCCACGGGCGCGCGGCATTCCGGCTCCTGGCGAATTTTGGTGGCCGAACTGCGCCTCGCCCTGAAGGGTTATCGTTGGTGGTGGTATGCGGTGGCGGGAGGATTGCTCATCGCCCAGTTCGCCGCGCCCCTGGATGTGGCGCGCGGGCCATTGCTGGCCGTGGCGTGGCTCTGGCCGATCCTTGTATGGTCGGCGCTCGGCACACGCGAGGCACGCTTCGGCACCGAGCAACTGCTCTTTTCTTGTGCGCGGATTCTGCCCCGGCAGTTTCCGGCGGCATGGATGGCCGGCATCCTGGTGGCGGCGCTTACCGGGCTGGGGGCTGCCGTGCGCCTGGCGCTGGCCGGGCAGAGCATCGGCCTGTTGGCCTGGGCCGCGGGCGCGCTGTTCATTCCCTCGCTGGCGTTGGCGCTGGGTGTTTGGAGCGGCACCAGCAAATTCTTTGAAGGCCTGTACGTGGCGTTGTGGTACGTCGGCCCTCTGCACCGCGTTCCGGGGATCGACTTCACCGGGAGCGCCAACGGTCCGCAGGCCGGCCGCTATGCCCTTTTCTATTTAGGGGTCGCGGCCATTCTGGTGGGGGCTGCATTCTTCCGGCGGGCCCGCCAGCTCCGTGGAGCTTGAGCCCCCGCGGCTAATTGTTGCTGTCTGACCCTCGAGCCTCGACATAGACAAGCTGGACCACGCTAAGGCCTCCCTCCAGCTTGATGGCCACAATGTGCTGCTTCTCTTTTGTGCCCGCCTTCAGGACGGTCTCGCCGTTCTCGGGATGATCGTCCTTGCAGGTCAACCCAGAGTCCGTCTTTTCCTGCGTCCCCACTGCCTTTGTCGCGTCAGCGCAATTCAGGACTTTGCCGTACTTGGCCAGCGCCTTGTGGTAGAAGGTCGCAATTTTCTCGGGCGGATCATTCGACTCCAGCTTCAGCACGGCCAGTTTGAAACCCCAGGCGCCACCCCACAAGCCCAATTGAGCCGCCGGGCTGTCGTCAGACTTTTCCCTGTGCGGCCGCGCGCCAGGATACAAAGGCAAACCAACTTCCTTGGCACTCGCATCTTTGCTGGCGATAAATCCAATACTGTTGCCGCTTCCCATCGCGCCCGAGTCCTTGTTGTCTTGCGCTGAAACGGGCTGAGCCGCCACGAGGAGCAATCCTAACGCGGCGATTTGAACTGTCAGGAGTTGCTTCCCACCCGTGCCGCAGCGGGTATTTCGAACGATGCGTTGATTTTTCATGAGACCTCCACCTGCATCCTCATACGTGGTGGAGGTGGGAGAAGTTCATTCTCTTTCAGCCTAAAGTGGTGGAATTTCCTACGCCGGGATCAGGGGTAATTGGGTGTATACTCGCGCCGAAAACCTGAATTCAGCCCATCGGCGGAAACATGAATGTGATTTCGAGCTTCTTTCTCCGCGCCAAACATTGGCAGCTGTTCGTCTTACTCAGCCTGTGTCCTGTCGGTCAGGAGGCGCATTTCCATTTCACCCGACTTAACGAAATACAGAAAGCAAGGATTCTGGTTGGAGTCGTGATCCTGCTTTCAGTGATCTGCTTCCTCCTCTGGCTCTGGTCAATGGGATCGTTTCTTAGTGCGATTGTCCCGACGTTATTGAAGCTGCGAATGGCGTTTTTCCGCTTTGCCGTTATCTACCCCGCACTATACTTCTTCCCATTCACCTACGTCTGGTTCATTCGCAGCCCATGGAGACCGATGCCCACACTCATGGAACCATTTCACTGGGTTGCCGCGTTTTGCATGCTCTACAACCTTTATTTCGTCTCCAAGACGTTGGCGATGGCAGAGACTGGTAAGGCGGTATCGTTCCGCGATTACGTTGGTCCGTTCTTCCTCATCTGGTTTTTCCCCATCGGCCTTTGGTTTATCCAGCCGAGAATCAACCGAATCTACGCACAGCGGTCGGCGGAGCATACGTAGCGGCGACCTGCTCTGGTGATTTCGCCGTCTTTCCTTGCCTGTCAGGGATTATTGGGGTTTGTGTCCGTTGCCTTCGAGTCCTTGGATAAAGCGGTCCATGCGCTCGAAGAATTGAGTCGTCTTCGTTTCCAAGGACGCCAGGCGAGCTTCGTGACCTTGCATCTGCTCGGCAAGGCGGATTTCGGCCTGCGCCAGACGGCCAATCAGGTCGGTGAGGGTTGCAATTTGCTCGC